>PVML01017523.1_pt1 | contig 176117 bp, 149 predicted proteins | sample 1853371 | NCBI WGS metagenome assembly PVML01 (sample SAMN08533508, study PRJNA380276) | Human gut metagenome, whole genome shotgun sequencing project. | isolation source: participant 1, chromium library | host: Homo sapiens | collected 2017 | reverse complement strand
ACGCGGGGTTTTCGGCGGCTTGCCGCGCGCGTCGGGCGAACCTTGCAGACGACCGACGCTATCGCAGACTGTACGGCCGCTTCGCCGCCGCTCGGTCGGATTGCGCTCGGCTGCACGGTTCTTCAACGGCCTTCCAACAAGTGGGTTCAGCGACGCTCGCCGGTGCCGCGCGGCGACGGCCGGGCGCTACGATGGCGGGAAAGCTCCCTGATCGGAAGGATCTCGCCACATGTTCACCATCGGATGCCACCGGGCTCGCGCGAACGCGTAGAACCTGCGACATTGCACACGAGCCGTTCGGTCCGGCGCTCCTATATGCTACTATGTGCGTCACGATTAAACCATCGGAAAGGATGCGGGCATGTTCACCATCGGCTGCCACCTCTCAAGCGCGAAGGGCTATCTCCACATGGCGAAGGACGCCGTGTCCATCGACGCCAACACGTTCCAGTTCTTCACGCGCAACCCGCGCGGCGGCCGTGCGAAGGCCATCGACCCGAAAGACATCGCGGCCTTTGCCGCCTATGCGCCCGAGCATGGCATCGAGCGCATCCTGGCGCACGCGCCTTACACGCTGAACCCCGCCTCCGACAAGCAGCAGACGCGCGATTTCGCGCTCATGGTGCTGGCCGAGGACCTCGGCCGTATGGAGGAGACGCCGCATCAGCTGTACAACATGCATCCCGGCAGCGCTGTCGGCCAGCCGTGCGAGGTTGCCATCGCCAAGATCGCCGACGCGCTGAACCAGAGCCTGCTGCCGCATCAGACCACCACGTTGCTATTGGAGACGATGGCGGGGAAAGGCAGCGAGATCGGCGGCACGTTCGAGGAGCTGGCGGCCATCATCGCGCAGGTGGAGCTGGAGAGCCACGTGGGCGTGTGCCTGGACACGTGCCACGTGTGGGATGCGGGCTACGACATCGTGGGCGACCTCGACGGCGTGCTGGAGGAGTTCGACCGTGTGATCGGGCTCGACCGTTTGCATGCCATCCACCTCAACGACAGCATGAATGCCCGCGGTTCGCACAAGGACCGCCACGCCCGCATCGGCGAAGGCGAGATCGGCTTCAAAGCCCTGGCCGCCGTGACGAACCATCCGAAGCTGCGCGACCTGCCGTTCTACCTGGAGACCCCCAACCCGGATCTCGCAGGCTACGCCGAAGAGATCGCCGCGCTGCGCAGGGCGCATGAATAGGCGAGCGTTCGCGCGGCCGCTTATTCGATGACCACGGCTTGCGCGCCCAGTTCGTAGTAGCGAACGGCGAACTGCTGGAGATCGTAGCTCACCTGGCCGGCCAGCGAGTCGCTGACCAGCACGAGGCCTTCGTTCAAATCGTAGCCGCTCACCACCACGCAGTGGCTGTTCGCGTATAGACGGTAGGTGCGGCCGTTTTCGCGCGCCGTCCGGTAGGCGGCGCCGGGCGGCTCCAGCCCTATGGTGCACCAGGCGATGACGGGGTTGCCGCCGGCCACTTGATCGAGTACTTGGTCGAGCGACGAGCCGGTTATGTCGGTCGCCTCCAGGGAAGATCCTTGCGCGGCCAGATAGGCGTCGGCGGTTCGGACGATTGCCGGGGCCATGCAGCTGTGGCCGTCGGTCGAATGCGGGTCGCCCATGAACGCCGTCACGAAGTCGTCTTCGCTCAAAGGAAGCCAGTTGTCGGCGATATCCGTTTTTCCCAGGTTGAACCCGAGCGATAGCAGCGCGTTCGTTAGCGCCACCGACTCGCAGCCAGTGGGCAGCTCGGGGTTCTGCGCTAGGGCGGGCACCTCCAGGGAGGCGGAGCGTTGCGGATGCGAGACGTCTTCTTGCAACGAAGCAACGTCCTGCGCCGCGCGCTTCTCTGCGTCTATATCGGCTGCGGCCGGGGGAAACGACAGCATGGAAAACGAAACCGCGCCCGCCAACAACGCTGCCGCGCCGAAAAAGCACAGGCGTGCGGCGGTCCAGCGTCCGCGCCTTCGCCTGAAAATCGGGCGCTCGCGGCTGGCGAGCGGATTTGTCTGACGGGCGAACAGCCGGCGTCGGTAGGCGGCGGTTCGAATGCGCGAGGCGCGTCTGCGGGGCGATTGTGCAGCCATGCTCGCACCTTTCTCTTGGGTCGGCCTGCTTCTAGCTTATCGGCGGATGTTGAAAACAACCTGAAAGAAATTCGTGAGAAAGCCCTTCGCTTCAAACACGTCAGTCGTTGACGAATTGTTTCACGAGTCGCAAAACCTCCTCATGTTACTCAAGGCGTGCATGCCGCATCGCTGCGATCATGGAGCGGCATTCCCGAATCGGAGTGGCTCACCGAGATCCAGGTGCCGGTGGAGAAGAGGTAGCTCTCGGCAATTGCTTTCCATGTGATAACATTTCAGCCGAGAGACGAGAGCCCCTCCCCGTCGGGGGAGGGGCGGCGAACGATAGGAGCGGCCATGCTGCATGCGGTGAAGGTGAAGCCCGACGTGTACTGGGTGGGCGGCATCGATTGGAACGAGCGTAACTTCCACGGATACACGACGGATCGCGGTTCCACGTACAACGCCTACCTTATCATGGACGAGCAGGTGACCCTTATCGATACCTGCAAACCGGCTTTCGCCGGCGAACTTATCGAGCGTATCAGCGAGGTGGTCGATCCGGCCTGTATCGAGCACGTCATCGTCAACCACGTAGAGCAAGATCACTCCGGCGCGGTTCCTGCCATTTCCTACCTCGCTCCGCGTGCGAAAATTTACGCCAGCGGTCCTCACGGTGTGAACGGTTTGACCGCCCATTACGGCGACCGCGGCTACGTGCCGGTCAAGACGGGCGATACCCTGCGCATCGGCAAGCGAACGCTTTCCTTCACTCAGACCATGATGGTGCACTGGCCCGACAATATGGCCACGTATTCCGAATACGACCGCATCCTGTTCTCCAACGACGCGTTCGGCCAGCATTTCGCGTCGTCGAAGCACTTCGACGACGAGGTGGGCCTGCCCGAGGTGCTGGCGCAGGCGAAGAAATACTACGCCAACATCGTCATGCCGTACTCGCGCCATGTTCAAAAGGCGCTCAAGTCGTTCGAAGGGTGCGAGGTCGACATGATCGCTCCCAGCCACGGCGTCATCTGGCGCAGCCATGTGGCCGAGATCCTGGGGGAGTACGGGCGGTGGAGTTCGCTCGCCCCCGATGACAGCGCTATCGTCGTGTACCATTCCATGTGGCACACCACCGAGGACATGGCGCTCGAAATCGTGGAGGCGTTCATCGAGTGCGGCGTGCCCACCCGGCTGTTCGACCTCAAGGCGAACCATATCTCGGACATCATGACCGATCTTTTATCGGCGAAGTTCGTAGCCGTAGGGTCGCCAACGCTGAACAACGGCATGATGCCCACGGTTGCCGCGTTTTTGTGCTACCTCAAGGGCCTCTCGCCGAAAGCAGGCTGGGAGGGGCGCGTGGGCATCCCGTTCGGTTCCTACGGTTGGGGGACCAACGGTCCCGACGAGGTTGCTGCGGCGTTGGAGGCGTGCGGCTTCGACTTGCCTCTGGGCACGCTGAGCCACCAGTGGATCGAGGACGAGGATCACCTGGCTCGGTTGCAGGAGACCATCAAGCAGGGCGTGGCAGGCTAAGGGCGCCGTTTCTGAAGGTGTCGCGTTCTTTGCATTCGCGCTTGCGCCCGTCGCAGCGCGAGCGGCGCGTGCTTCGGATGCGATCAGTCGTCCAGCAGCTCGAACCCGTAGCAGTCGGTGTCTTGCATCGTGTGGAACACGCGACGCACGGTAAGCGTATGGGCATCGTAGGTGTAATAGATCCAGTAGCGCTTCACGAGTACGCGGCGATACCCCTGATGATCGAGATCTTCGTCGAAGAACGGTTGGCCGAGTTCGGGAAGCTCGGCGGCTCTCTCGATTGCGGCGAAGATGGCATCGGCGGTATTTCGAGCGGCTTGCGGCGACTTCAATGTAAGTGCGATGTATACGCGAATGCCATCGAGATCGACGCTGGCCCGCGGCCTGAACTCAATCCTGCGCACCGAGATGCTCCGCTGCTTCGATGAGCTGATCCACGCGCGCCTTCACTTCGTCGTACGAGACGGCGGCGGGTCGATACTTCTCTTCTATCTCGGCTTCGCGCAGCTGCGCACGGCGCGCTCGTGATGCAGATGCTCGTCATAAGCGTCGCTATCGATGACGATGAGCGAGGCGGTGCCGTTTTTCGTCATGATGATGGGCTCGCGCGACTCGCGAGCGAGGTTCTCGATATCGTTCAAACGAGTGCGCAGATCGCTGATGGGCCTGATCTGGGGCAAAGCGGCTTGCATAACCATACGTGCCTCCTAGCAAAATTTGTTATATATTTATAACAAATTTTATATCTAATTTTTGATTATCCGTATAAACACTATACTTTCAAATATTTTGAAGTATAGAAAAGCACTCATTTTACCACGAATTTACCATAATTAAACGAGCCTTGATATGACTATAAATAACACTAAAAAGACCTCACACCTAAACGGTGTCTTTTTTAAAAGCAGTCAATCATAAGACCAACTGCTTTGTAAATATAGATATTAAATTGTTAAGCTGAGATTTTACTTAGATTTATCTTTCACTGGTTTGCTATTTTCATCATTTTCTCCTTCAAGCCATGCCATTATGCCAAAGTTACAAAATGGATAAATTATTACTTCTTTATAAACTTCTTGCTCACAACGAGGGCAGATGACATATTCTTCACCTTTTACATTTTTTAATTACCGAAATGCCCTTTTTTATTTGCAAATTACATGTCTTATAGCTTACCATGTTTTTCGTATCTTGCGACTCTTGATATTTTGTTATCCTCATCTACAAATACTACTTTAGGTGGATTTTTCTTTACCTCTTCTGGAGTCATCTGTGCATAGCACATTATGATTATCTTATCACCTGTCTGAACACATCTTGCAGCAGCTCCATTGAGACATATCATTCCGCTGCCTCTTTCTCCTGCAATTGTGTATGTCTCAAATCTGTTCCCATTATTTATATCTACGATACTTACCTTTTCATACTCCAAAATTCCGGCACTGTCAAGTAAGTCTTCGTCTACAGTGATGCTTCCTACATAATCAAGTTCTGCTTGAACTACTGTAGCTCTGTGTATCTTCCCCTTTAACATTTCAAATGTCATATTTAACCCCCGTTTAACCTTCGTAAATAAAGTTGTCAATCAATCTGGTTTTGCCGATATAAACTGCCATGGCAACTAGTACTGGTGCTGTCATCTCCTTGACCGGTTTAACTGAAACAGCGTCTACAGCCTGAACATAATCTATTTTCGCCATAGGCTCAGTTTCAATAAGCTTAATCATTTCTGATACAATTTTATCTGTATCTTTTTCTCCTGCTTTTGCCATATCTTCTCCGAGCTTAACTGCTTTGCTTAAAATTAGTGCCGCCTTTCTCTCATCTTTGCTTAGATATGTATTTCTTGAACTCTTTGCAAGACCATCCTCTTCTCTAACTATAGGGCAGCCCACAATTTCGATATCAAAGTTCAAATCTCTAACCATTCTTTTTATAATCGCAAGCTGCTGTGCATCCTTTTGACCAAAGTAAGCTCTGTCGGGATTTACAATATTAAAAAGTTTAGATACTACTGTGCCTACACCCCTGAAATGTATTGGTCGTGATTTTCCACAAAGTTCCTCTGAAAGACTTTCTATGTTTACATATGTTGAAAAATCGTCAAAATACATATTTTCCGGCTCAGGATTAAATATTAAATTAGCACCTGCCTCCTCACATAGCATAGTATCCCTTTCCAAATCCCTCGGATAGCTTTCCAAATCTTCCCCTACTCCAAATTGAGTCGGATTTACAAAATCACTGACAACAACTCTATCGTTTTCTGAAACAGCCCTTGTAATTAAACTCTTATGTCCTTCGTGCAAAAATCCCATAGTAGGAACAAGACCTACTGTAAGACCTTCTTTCTTCCATTCTTTGACTATAACTCTCACTTCATCTACGGTTTTTACTATTTTCATCGTTCTATCTCCTAATATAACTTGTTAATTACATCTTCTGAAATTTTAAATGTGTGTTCAGGTGCTGGAAAGCTTCCCTGTTTAGTTTCTTCTATATATGCAGCAAAGGCTTCTTTCATTACATCTCCTACCTTTGCGAATTGTTTTACGAATTTAGGTGTAAAGTCAGAGACCATTCCAAGCATGTCCTGATAAACGAGAATCTGTCCATCGCAGCCAGATCCTGCACCTATTCCTATTGTAGGAATATTAATGCTTTCAGAAATAATTTCCGCTAATTTTGCAGGTACGCATTCCAAAACAATCGCAAATGCTCCTGCTTCTTCAACAGCTTTTGCCTCTTCAATGAGTTTCTTTGCTCCCTCTTCACTTTTTCCCTGAACTTTAAAGCCTCCAAAAACGTTCACTGACTGAGGTGTAAGTCCAATATGTGCCATAACAGGAATTGAAGCAGCTGTAATAGCTTTAATCTGTGGACAAACAGAGGCTCCACCTTCTAGCTTTACTGCTTGACATCTTCCTTCTTTCATAAGTCTTCCTGCGTTATACATGGCCTCTTCAACTGAAACTTGATATGACATAAACGGCATATCTCCAACTACTAAGGCATCTTTGGCACCTCTTGTAACTGCTCTTGTATGGTGAATCATATCTTCCATTGTTACCGGCAAAGTATTTTCGTATCCGAGCATAACCATGCCAAGAGAATCTCCAACGAGAATACCGTTAATACCTGACTGGTCCATCAATTTAGCTGTCGAATAGTCATAGGCTGTCAGCATTGTAATCTTATCGCCCTTAACCTTCTGTTCTTTAAAAGTGGATACTGTGTTTTTCATTTTTAATTACCTCCGTCATCTTCAAATAGTCACTGTCTAAATGTTTTTCCTGTGCAATACTGAGAAGCTTTTCTGAAAGCAAAAGATATATCATCTCATATCCCACCTTTTCCTCAGACTCGTTTATCCATGCTGCCTTAATAGCTTCAATGTGTTTTGTGATAGTCGACAAATCATTTCGCTCAACAGGACCTGTGAGGGCAGCCGCAACCCCTTTTTCTGCCAATGTGTCGGCATTTCCAGTAAACAAAGGCACTAAGGCTTTCTTTGCATCTTTTTTATCAAAGCCGCATTTTACAAGCATTTCAGCCCCCACTTGAAAAAGTCCGTTTACGAGATTGCTTACAACTACTGCACCGCAGTGGTAAAGAGATTTATTTTCCGCTCCCATTGCGATTACCTTATTTCCTGCTCGCTCAAAGATACTCTTAATCTCATCTAGATTCTCTGCCGAACCCTCCACAGTAAAATAAGCCTTATTCAAGTGTTTCCATGATTCGCACTTATCACTTATTGCATATAGGGGATGTACCGAATAGATATTTGCACCGAGGTTTTCACCATCAAAAAAAACGGTTGATGAAATCGAACCGCTGCAATGACAAATATTTTTATTTTTAATATCCAGATTCTTCATATAATCCCATACTTTGCTTATCTGTCCATCAGGCACAGTAATAAACAGGGTATCACTGTCACTTAAGATATTCTCTATACTCTTATATAGTTTTGTGTTAGTAAAATCTGCTGCTGATTTAGCTGATTCCGGTGATTTGCTGAAGTAACCCGTAATCTCTACGCCGTTTTCCTTCAGGTATTTTCCAAGGGAAAATCCTACTTTCCCCGCTCCGATAAATCCTGCTCTCATATCGATCACTCCTTTCTGGGAAGTGACAATCATGAAAATCTGCATGGATGAGGTCTCGTTCAAACTGATATAATCCTCATGGTTTACTTAAAATTTTATACCCTTGTGCAAGAAGGAGCGTACGGAAATCGCAACCGGCTACGCCGTGCGTCGCGCATAGCCGGTTGCGTGGGGCGCGTTTAGCGCATCAACATGCGCAGCAGCTTGATCTTGTCGCCGAACGGGGGGTTGCGGATGGGCATCTCGATCCAGGTGCCCTTCTTCAGCGTCGACTTGTAGTGCGTGAAGCAGTCGAAGCCCACCTTGCCGTGGTAGGCGCCCATGCCGGAGTTGCCCACGCCGCCGAAGCCCATGTGGTTGTTCGCCAGGTGGATGACCACGTCGTTGACGGTGGCGCCTCCGAACGGCAGCTCGCGGATCACACGCTGCTGCACGGCTTTGTCGTCGCTGAACACGTACGTGGCCAGGGGTTTCTCGAACGTGCGCACGATGGCGAACGCCTCGTCCAGCGTCTTGTACGTGATGACCGGCAGCACCGGTCCGAATATCTCCTCGTTCATGACGGGGTCGTCCAGCGTCACGCCGCGCAGGCACGTGGGCTCGATGCGCAGCGTGCCTGCGTCGCCGCGCCCGCCGAACGCCACCGTGGCATCCGGGTTGCGATGTTCGATCAGCCCCATCACGCGTTCGAAGTGGCGTTGGCTGATCATGTGCGGCCATTCGTCGCACGCGAGGATGTCCTCGCCGTAATACTGGTGGAAGCACGCGTCCAGCTGCCGCACGAAGTCGTCCGCCACGCGCTCGTGCACGAGAAAGTAGTCGGGCGCGACGCACGTCTGCCCGCAGTTGATGCCCTTGCCCCAGGCCACGCGCTGCGCTGCGCGCTTCACGTTCGCCGTTTCGTCCACGATGCAGGGACTCTTGCCGCCCAGCTCCAGCACCACGGGCGTGAGGTGCTTCGCCGCCGCCTCCATGATGGCATGGCCCACGTTCGGGCTGCCGGTGAAGAATATCTGGTCCCAGCGCACCTCCAGCAGCCAGTCGTTCATCGCGCCGGAGCCGGGGAAGCCGCAGACGAACTCGGGCGGGAACACGTTTGACAGGATATCGAGCAAGAGCTCGCTCGTGTGCTTCGACGTGCGCGAGGGCTTGAGCGCCACGCAGTTGCCGGCCGCGATGGCGTCCACCATGGGCACGAGCGCCAGCTGCACGGGGTAGTTCCAGGGGCTCAGCACCAGCACCACGCCCAAGGGGCTGGGGTGCACCTTCGACGTGGAATGGAAGTGCACGATGGGGGTGGGCACGCGGCGCGGCTTCGACCAGCTGTTCAGGTGCTTGAGGCAGGTGTTGATCTCGTCGTAGACGAGGCCCAGCTCGGTGGCGTAGCCTTCGAAAGGGGCTTTGCCGAGGTCGGCGGTCAGCGCGGACAGGATGCGCTCTTCATTCGCCTTGAGGTACGCCTTCAGTTTCGCGAGCGCCTGGCGGCGGTAGTCGACGTCCAGCGTGGCGCCGGTCAGGAAGAAGTCGCGCATCTTCTGCGCGGCGGCCTCGACGTCGGCGATGCTCTCGTAGGAGGGGGTGGCGGTCATGCGGGCTCCTTCGCTTGCTTTAGTAGGCGGCTTCAAGGACGGCCATCGCGTCCTCCAGCGTGATCTCGGTCTCGTTGTACAGCGCGGCGCCGTCGTAGCGCGCCTGCTTGGCCACGGCGGGCAGGTCGTCGCGCGACACGCCCAGCTCGGACAGCGTGAGCGGCACGCCGTACTCGCGGTGGAACAGGTCGTTCAAGGCGGTCAGCTCGTCGAGGAACGCGCGATCGAGCGCTTCCGGCGCCGCGCCGGCGCCCAAGGCCGCGGCGCGAGCGGGCGCGAGGACGTCCAGCAGCTGGCCGTAGAGTCCGGCGTGGATGCCTCGATCCAGGTTGAACCGCACGCAGTGGGGGAGCAGCATCATCATGGCCTGGCCGTGCGGGATGCGGCAGAGGCCGCCCAGCGAGTGGCCGATGGCGTGCACGATGCCCACCATGGCGTTCGAGAACGCCGCGCCCGCCATAAGCGAAGCCAGCGCCAGGCTGGTGCGCGCTTCGGTGTCGGCGCCGTTGCGGCAGGCCGTGGGCAGGTTCGCCGCGATCAGCTCGACCGCCTTCGCGGCGAACGCGTCGGACACGGGGTTCTTCTGGATGGACGTGTGCGCCTCGACGGCGTGGGTGAGCGCGTCCATGCCGGTGGTGGCCGTCAGCTTCGGCGGCAGCGACGAGGTGAGCGCGGGGTCGAGGATGGCCACGTGCGGCACCAGCTTGTACGAGGTGAACGACAGCTTCGCATGCTTGTGCGTGTCGGCCACCACGGCGACCAGCGTCACCTCGCTGCCGGTGCCGGCCGTCGTGGGCACGGCGATGAACGGCGGCAGGTCGGCCTTCAGAATCTCCGAGCCTTGCAGCGTGGCGAAGTCCACGCCCTCGCAGGCCAGCGACGCGGCCGCGCCCTTCGTCGTATCGATGACCGAGCCGCCGCCGATGGCCACGAACCCGTCGCAGCCGCGTTCGGCGTACAGGCGCGCCACCTCGTTTACCACGTCCATCGACGAGTCGGGAGGCACCTGGTCGAACACCTCGTAGGGCACGTCGGCGGCATCCAACACGCCGGTCAGCTTCGCGGCCACGCCCAGCTTCACGAGGCCCGCGTCGGTCATCACCAGCGGGTGCTTCATGCCGCGGTCGGCCACCTCGTCGGGCAGCTTGTCCAGCGCATGCGCGCCACAGACGATTTTCGTGGGGCAACAGAATTCGAATCCTTGCATGGGCTTCTCCTTGCAGGTTGGATAGCGCTAGGCGCGCGGGGCGGACGGTGCGAGCGGCTTCGGCGTGCGGTACGCGGCGCGCCAACCGAAGAACAGCTTCAGCAGCGCCGTGAACATATAGGTGAGGGCCACGCCCGTGTTGTTGGGCCCGCGCGTGGAGAACGCACGCTGCGCGAGCGCCGCCTTCAGCGTCACGCCGCCGGTGAAGCAGGCGAACGCATAGGCCAGCGACCGGAACGCGATGACGTAGTCGACGGTGAAGGCCTGCGCGTCGGCGCTGGCCAGGCCGCTGCCGGGCTCCACGTCCGAGGCGATGGCGGCGGGAGGAACGCGCTTGAACGAGCCGGATGCGGTGCGGCGGCATGCGCACGCCAGATCCGTCCCGTTCACGGATAACATGAACGTATAGCCCGGCTCGAGGTAATCAACCTCCGCGCGGATCTTGGGCGACACGTGCTTGAAGACGTTGATCAGATGCGGCAGCAACCGCAACAGCACGCGGACGTACAGGGATTGGAACCATGTTCCCGCGCTGCGGCGCGGTCGCGGCGATTCAGCCATGCGATCTCCTCCGACGGCATCGTTGTTCGTTCGTATCTTACATGCGCCGCCTGCTTCGCGTAGCAAAGTTCTTCGGAAAATCGGCTGTTCGGGCGGCATGCGTCGCTCGCGTGCGCCTGCGGGTGTACAACTCGGTTGCGTTCCGTACACCAAATGGTGTAATTCCATGACGCAAAGGTGACATTTGCTCGCAAGCGTCTCTGATCTGGGAAGGAGCGTGCTAAGGTGACGGCATTCAAAAATGAAAAGCTTGGCGATCATAGACCAGCACGAATCGAAGGAGCGTGAAGCACATGACCGATACGCATGGCAGCACCCCCGGCAACGGCCCCGTGCCGCCGACGCAGGGCGACGAGCATGCCCAGCATGCCGCCCCCATGGGGCAGCAGCCTTATTATCAGCAGCAACAGCAGTACTATCAGCAGCCTCAGCACCCGCAGCATCCGGCAGGAGGAGTGACCGTCGAGAAGAAGTCGCACGGCGGACGCACGTTCCTGCTCGCCTTCTGCGGTGCCGCCGTCGCCTGCGCCATCGGTTTGGGCGGCTTCGGCATCTGGCAAGCCACTGCGGGCGGTAACGATTCCGGATCCTCTTCGTCTGCGACGCAGCTGGGTTCGCAAAACTCCGGCAGCATCAACGCTACCGACGCCGAGTCCGACCAGACGCTGGCAGAGGCTGTCGCGCAGAAGGCGCTTCCCTCCGTGGCCGCCATCGATGTGTACACGAACCAGTCCAATGCGGGCGGCATGTACGGTTTTGGGGCCGGCAACGGATCTGAAGCCGGCACGCTGACGAAGTCCTCGCTGGGAAGCGGCGTCGTGCTCACCGCCGACGGCTACATCATCACGAACAACCACGTCGTAGAAGGCGGCAGCGCGTACAAGGTCACCATCGCGGGCGAGACCTACGACGCCGAGGTCGTGGGCAGCGATCCCAGCTCCGACGTCGCGGTCATCAAGGCCAAGGATGCCAGCGGCCTTACGCCCATCGAGATCGGCGACTCCGACAAGCTCGTCATCGGCGAGTGGGTCATGACCATCGGCAGCCCGTTCGGCCTCGAGCAGTCCGTTGCCACCGGCATCGTGTCGGCCACGAGCCGTTCTCAGATCGTGAACGCCTCCACCGATCAGTACGGCAACAGCACGGGCGAATCCACCATCTACCCGAATATGATCCAGACTGACGCCGCTATCAACCCCGGTAACTCCGGCGGCGCGCTCGTCGACGCGGACGGCAAGCTCATCGGCATCAACACGCTGATCACGTCGTACTCCGGCAACTACTCCGGCGTCGGCTTCGCCATCCCGGTGAACTACGCGGTGAACCTCGCCCAGCAGATCATCGACGGCAAGACCCCGACCCATGCGCAGCTCGGCGTGTCCCTCTCCACCGTGAACGCGCAGAACGCCAAGCGCTACGGCCTGTCCGTTGACGAAGGCGCCTACGTGGCGGCCGTCAGCGAAGGCTCCGGCGCGGCCGAAGCCGGCTTGCAGGAGGGCGACATCGTCACGAAGTTCGACGGCAAGGACGTCGCATCCGCCAGCGACCTCATGCTGGACGTGCGCTCCAAGAACCCGGGCGACAAGGTGACGCTCGACGTGAACCGCAACGGCGAGACCAAGCAAGTCGAGGTCACGCTCGGCTCCGATGAAAGCTCCCAGAGCGCGTCGACCCAGCAGAACAGCGCGCAGGAGTCTATGCTCGAGCGCCTGTTCGGCGGCGGCTCCGGCAGCTCCCAGCAGGACGCTGCCTAGCCTGCGCGACACGCACCATCCCCTCTCCTAGCCGAAGGGCCGCATCGAGCAAGATGCGGCCCTTCGCGCTTCTGCGCGTCCCTGCGGCATCTTTCGTCCCTGTCATCTTTTCCCCGCAGCGCCTCCCCCGCCTTCGCGCTGCCTTCGCGCTTCTGCGCGTCCTGTCGCCCTCGTCTTTCCCGTCTCTTAGCGGCGCTCTTGCGCGCGTGTCGCACTTTTTCGCCCTGTGCGGTAGAAATCGATCGGTTTGGTAATTCGGCCGGACCGTCTTCGCCGATCGATTTTTCCGCCACCTGGGGTTATGCTCCGTTTGCTTTAACGCGCCGCTCTCGAGCGCGCTTTTCCTAGGGTTCGAGATTGCCAAACCGTTTCGTTTTTACCACCAGACGGGGATTTTCCCCTCGCGGGGCAACCGTCATGAAAGAGGCGCCCAGCAGTTCGCCGTGCAGCTCGTGCTGCTTGGCGCGCCACGCCTGCTGGTCGCATCGCGGACGGAACCCGAGCTGCCTCGACAGGGTGCGTGCGATATGGTCCAGCTCGATGAGGTTTCGGACCGTTCTCGTCGTGACGGTCAAGACGGAGACGCCGCGGTCGAGCAGGTTGTTGCGCCGTGTCGCGTCGTCGGCCATCTTGTTGACGGTTCCATGGTGCTCGCGGCCGTCGTATTCAAGCGCGATGTTCGCGTTCGGCCAGATCAAATCACAATAGTAGCATTTGTCATCGACTGCGAGCCTCGATCGCCCTCGAGGGTTCACGGCGTGGTTCATGCAAGGCTGGGGAAGGGCGTACCCGCCCATGCGAAGCGGGAGGCAGAGCAGCATGGCCAAGGTCGTTTCCATCGGGGAGGCGGAGCCTGCGACGAGGTGCTTGAGGGCTTTTCGGGCTTTGACCGTTCCCGGCATGTTCGCAGCTTTGTCCAGGAAGCGTGCGAGGCGGGCGGGGGTGGTGAAGGGGCGTTCGAACCGGAAGTCCGCTTTTCCAACCGTTGCCACCCCGTACGTGCCGCACAGCTCGAATCCAAGCCTGATCAGCGCGGGAAGCGACAGCTCCGAAGCCATTTGCACGAAGCAGAGCTCGGGCGAGCTTGCAAGCACGTTGCGGGCGATGCGTATGAACGATCCTCTGGGAAACGTTGCGGAGCTCACGTGGCAGGCGACTTTCCCGCATCTGCTGCGTGCCGCTTGGCTCGGCACGACGACGTGCAGGGGGAGCGCGATGCCCTCGAGCTCCGGCATTCCGGCAAGCTCGCGGATCAGGAGTTCGGTGACCTTGCATTCTGAGGGCAGCGGTTCGTCTTTTCTCCAGGAGGGGTTTCTGGAATCCCAACAGCGCGCGAGCACGTCTGCGCCGGTCTTGAAAGACGACCAGATCTCTAGTGCCGAACTATGACTCAGATAGATATCCATGAGGTGAAAAATAACATGGGGGATTCAGCCTCATCGACCGGGAGACGATGCTGTTTACCAGGCGTAATGTGACGTGGAAACCGCGTGGAAAACGCGTTTGATCCGCGTTGGATCAGCGTGGGTTCCGCGCCAAATTCGCATAAGATCCGCGTTAGAATTGCTAGATCGGAGCAGCGTCGACCGTCTTCCCGCAAAAGGCCGCAGGTCGTCGCCGCGCGCCGAGGGCCGTGCGCGCGGGGCGCCGGTCGGAAGGGAAGGAGCGGACATGGACGAACTCGAGCTTCAGCATGCGGAGGCCCACTACGCGGAGCTGTCGCGCGACGGATACAGCGGCAGGTGCGAGATGTTCCTGCCCGAGGACCTGCGCGGCATGCGCGTGCTCGATCTGGGATGCCGCAACGGCAAGGGCGCGTGCAAGCTGGCCGATCGGGTGGGGCCGGACGGGTTCGTGCTGGGCATCGACCCTTCCGCCGCTTGCGTGGCCCGCGCGGAGGCGACGGCCGCGGCCGCGCGCGCGGAGGGCGCCGCGTGGGCCGGGCGGCTCGCGTTCGCGCGGGGGTGCTTCGAGGGTCTGCGCGCGGCGGGCGTGGAGGATGCGTCATTCGATGTGGTGATCGTCAACAGCGTGCTGAACCTGGCATGGGATCTCAAGGAGGCGCTGCGTGAGACGGCGCGCGCTATTGCACCGGGCGGCTTCCTCTACCATGCGGGCGTGTTCGCGGACGAGCCGCTTCCGCTCGCCGCCATGCAGGCGTTCGCGCGTGCCGGCAACGTGTTCGGCGCCGCTCGCTCCCAAGGCGAATTCGCCCGCATTGCCGTGGATCGCGCTGGTTTCTCCTCGTGCTCTTTCGAGCGCGAGCGCCCTGTCGAACCTGACGGCACCGACATCGCCGAAGAGCTGATCGGCCGGTCGTTCACGGCCGCCGTCGCCTGCGCGCGGCGCTAACGAGCGGGTCGCAGGCAAGGAATCCGACCCTTGCTAGCGACCCGCGAAACCGTGCATCATGGAGGGGGCGAGGGCGGCCGAGTCCCCGCCCTGCCGACACAAACCCCTGATCCCGCCTTACAGCGGCAGGTCCTTCTTCTGGAAGCGGATGGCACCGGCGACGTAGCACACGACGGCTACGGCGGCCAGCACCCCGAACTTCCACACGAAGGCGTAGTCCACGGCGCCCGAGCCGATGGTGCCGATGGCGTTGATGTCGAACAGGCCGATAAGCGTCAGCTTGTTGAACACGCCGAGCGCCTCCACGCCGATGCCCATGTCGATGAGGCTTTGCGAGCCGAACATGCCCAGGAGCGACGCCAGGAAGAACCACACGGTCAGCCCGCCGCCGAAGGCCATAGACTTCTTGCTTTGGCTGAACACGCAGCTGCCCAGGTAGCACAGTCCTGCGATGGCCTCGATGAGGATGTACATGCCCGCGTACAGCACGACGATCTGCTCCACGTTCACCTCGTCGAACAGCACGAACGACGATCCGATGCGCACGCAGCACACGATGCCGATGATGATGAGCGGCGCCACGACCAGGTAGATCGCCTGGGTGATTGCCACGGCCGAGCGCTTCGTGGGCGTGGACAGCACGTAGGCCATCGACCCCTTGTCAACCTTGTCGGCCACCAGCGAGTTCGCCACGATCACGATGAACAGCAGGATGGGCAAAAGCCCCATCACCGTGAAGTACATCTGGTTGAGCATCGACGTGCTGTCCATGGATCCCATGGTGTCCATGAGGTCGGTGGACACGCCCATGGTGGCGAACATGGTGTTCATCATGTCCTCGATATCGAGGTCGTCTCCGCTGAACACGCCCTTCTCCTGCCCCAGCGCGTACACGTACTCGAACTGCTCGACGTAGGTGTCGAGCCCCACGCCGGTCTTCTCCAGCTGCGCGGCCGCATCCTCGAGCCCCTGCACGCTCAGATCCAGATCGGCCTGCTGGTTCATCAGGTCGAACACCGTTTCGTACGGCTCCTTGTCCGACGTGCTGGCGAAATCGTCGTACGACAGGTCGGCCTGCGCCATTTCGTCGTAAGAGGCCATGGCGTACAGGTAGGTGTAGAAGTCCTGCTGCGCCCCGGTCTTCTCGTCGGCGACAGTTCGCTTACGGTGTCGGAGCCCATCACGCTCATGGCGTAGTTCACCACGTTGCTCATGCCGGCCATGATGACGAGGATCACGAGGGCCAGCACGAGGTTGGATTTGACGGTCTGCTTCATCAACGGCTTCGAGAAGAAGCGCGTCGTCTTGGTGTTCGCGCTCATATCAGTTCTCTCCCTTCAGGTACACGTTCTTGAAGTGCTGCTCCAGCGTGAAGTGCTGCTCGCGCAGTCCGCGCACGTCGTAGACGCGCAAGGCGTGCAGCAGGCGCCCCAGTTCGCTTGCCGGGACTTCGACGGCGACGGTCGCCGCGGTTTCGTCCACGGCACCCGTCGGCTCCCATGCTCCCGCGAAGCGCACGGCGTCTTCGGGCGACGCGAAGGCGATGCGGAACGTCTTCCTGTTCCCGTGGCGCAGCTCCCGCAGGTCGAGCACCTCGATGATCCGTCCGTCTTTGATCATGGCCACGCGGTCGCATACCTCTTCGATCTCCTCGAAGATGTGGCTCGACATGAACACGGTGCGCCCCTTCTCCTTCTCGGCGCGCACGAGGTCCAAAAACGTGTCGCGCATGAGCGGGTCGAGGCCGGTGGTGGGCTCGTCCAGCACGAGGATCTCCTTGTCGCCCATGAGCGCGGCGGCGATGGCCGTCTTCTGCTTCATGCCCTTCGACATGCGCTTGAGGTTGGCCGACGGATCCAGCTGCAGCAGCTTCACCACGTGGTTCAGGTATGTGAGATCGGTCACGCCCAAGAACTCGGCCTGCGATTTCAGGAAGGCGGTGCCGGTGGGCAGGCTGGGGAAGGCGATCTCGCCTGGCACGTAGCTCACATGGTTCATGATGCGCGTGGAATCGCGCCACGAGTCCATTCCCAGGATCGACGTGCTGCCCGCGTCGGGTTTGATGAAGCCCATGAGGTGGCGGATGGTGGTGGTTTTGCCGGAGCCGTTCGTGCCCACGTAGCCGAACACCTCGCCCCGCTTGACGGCCAGGTCGAGGCCGAACACGCCGCGGCCGTGCCCGTAGTCCTTGGTCAGGCCGTTCGCGCGGATGATGGCGTCTTCCATCTACCTCACCTCCCCGAACTGGCGGTCTTCGCGGTAGAACTGCATGAAGTAGTCTTCCAGCGTGAAAGGGATCTCCTCGAAGTCGGCCACGTCGGCATCGGCGAGATCGGCGATCAGCCGGTTCACCTGCGCGTCGTTCACGTGGACCTTCGCCCGGCGCCGCTCGGGACTTCGCGCGGCGAACTCGTAGGGCAGGGCGGCGAAAGCTTGGTAGGCGTCGACGGTTGCGAAGGACACCTGGTAGAACCTGTCGCCGCGCTGGTGGAACTCGTTCGACTCGAACTGCGACACGATGCGCCCGTCCTTGATGATGGCGATGCGATCGCACGTGGCATCAACTTCGTTGAACAGGTGCGACGAGAGGAAGACGGTTTTGCCGCGCCCCTTCTCCCATAGCACGTAGTCGATGAACACCTGCTGCATGACGGGGTCGAGCCCGCTCGTGGGCTCGTCGAGGATCAGGATGTCCGGATCGTGCATGAACGCGGTGACCACGGCCATCTTGCGCTTAACGCCCAGGCTCATCTCGCGCGTGGGGATGTCCGGATCAAGGCGGAACGTGTCCAGCAGCATCTTCAGATGCTCGTCGTCGCGCACGCCGCGCATGCGTTCCATCATGCGCAGGAACGCCGTGCCGGTCATGCCGGCGGGCAGCGCGATCTCGCCGGGAAGGTAGCCCACGGTGCGCTGCAGCTCGGCGGAGCGCGTCCAGCAATCCTGTCCGTGGATGGCGACCGTTCCGGCCTGCGGGCGCGAGAAGCCCATGAGGTGGCGGATGGTGGTGGTTTTCCCGGCTCCGTTCGGGCCCAGGAAGCCGAAGCATTCTCCGCGCTCCACCTCGAGGGACACGTCGAACACGCCGCGGCCGCTGCCGTAGTCCTTCGTCAGATGGGAAACCTCTATCTCGGGCATGAACATCACCCCTTACGTTTGTGGTAAACTATCCAACAACGTGTTGTGTGATTCAAGCATAGGGGGCGCAGGCCCGCACATCAACCGACAACTTCGACGCGAGTGTCGGACGATCGGAGGCGTTGCCATGAAGAAGCAACCGCAGCAGACGGCGCAGACGCGCAAGAAGCTCATGGACTCGTTCTGGAAGCTGTACTGCGACGATGGCATCGACCGCGTGACGGTGGGAGCGGTGGCCAAGGACGCCGGCTACAACCGCGGAACGTTCTACGAGTACTTCACCGACGTGTACGACTTGCTCGATCAGCTGGAGGACGAGCTGCTGGGCGAGCTCGAGCGCAATGCGGCGGCCATCGTCGGGGCGGGGCTGCCGCGCAGCCTGCACGAGTTCTCGATGCGGTGCGCGCAGCTGTTCGCCACGCACAACGAGGAGGTGCTCGTGCTGTTGGGCGACAAGGGCGACCCACGGTTCCTCGTGAAGGTGAAGCGAACCATGATGCCGTTCTTCTTGCAGGTCACAGGAGTGTCCGAGGACGAGCCCAATGTCGAGTACCTGGCCGCGTTCATGTTTCACACGATGTTCGGCCTGGTGAGCCAATGGCACGAGAACGGCAGGGACCTGCCGCCCGAGGAGTTCCTCGAGATGATGCAGACCCTCGTGGCGAACGGCGTGTCGGGCTTCGTCGGGAGGCCGCTGTTCTCTTGACGGCCCCGCGCTGCGGCCCCGCGTTGTCGTCTGTCCTTTGCGTGAAATGCCGGAAAACGCGTGCGAGCAGGGCGCGGTCGTTTTCATTTTCGGGTAAGATGAACGGTTAGAGCAACCTATATGAACGACCACCGAGAGGATAAGGCTTATGTCTGAAGGATACCGCTACGATCGCGTGCTGCTCAAGTTGTCCGGCGAGGCGCTGGCGGGCGACGTCGGCTACGGCATCGATCCGAAGGTGGTGGACGACCTTGCCGATCAGATCGCCGAAATCGTGCGCGCCGGCGTGCAGATGGCCGTGGTCGTGGGCGGCGGCAACATCTTCCGCGGCTTGGCCGGTTCGGCCGAGGGCATGGATCGCGCGCAGGCCGACTACATCGGCATGCTGGCCACGGTGATGAACGCGCTGGCCTTGCAGGATGCCTTCGAGCGCCACGGCATCTTCTCGCGCGTGCAGAGCGCCATCAACATGCAGGAAGTGTCCGAGCCCTATATCCGCCGACGCGCCATCCGCCACATGGAGAAGGGTCGCGTGGTCATCTTGGCCGCCGGCACGGGCAACCCGTACTTCACCACCGACACCACCGCGGCGCTGCGCGCCTGCGAGCTGGACGTGGACGTGCTGATGAAGGCCACGAAGGTGGACGGCGTGTACGACAGCGACCCCAAGAAGAACCCCGATGCCAAGCGCTACGACCGCGTTAGCTACATGGAGGTGCTCTCCAAGGGGCTCAACGTCATGGATTCCACGGCTACGTCGCTGTGCATGGACAACGACGTTCCCATGATCGTGTTCGACCTTACCGTTAAAGGCAACATTTCGCGCGCTTTGAAGGGCGAAGACGTGGGAACCACGGTAGAATCGCAGTAGAATAACGAAAACGCGCGCACCCGCCTCCGTCGGCGGCGGACGCGTTGCGAAACGCAGGGTGAAAGGAACCGGGATGATCGACGATATTATGATGCAGGCCGAAGAGCGCATGGAGAAGGCGCTGGGCTCGCTGGGCGACGCATTCGCCTCCGTTCGCACCGGGCGCGCGAACGCCATGGTGCTCGATCGCATCAGGGTGGACTACTACGGCGTGCCCACCCCGGTGAACCAGATGGCGGGCGTCAAGATGCCCGACGCGCACATGCTGGTCATCGAGCCGTGGGACAAAGGCGTGCTGGGCGCCATCGAGCATGCCATCCTCCAGAGCGACCTGGGCGTGACGCCGTCGAACGACGGCTCAGTCATCCGCCTGCCGTTCCCCGCGCTCACCGAGGAGCGCCGCCGCGAGCTGGTGAAGCAGTGTAAGGGCTACGCAGAGGAAGCCCGCGTAGCCGTGCGCAACGCCCGCCGCGATGCCAACAGCGCCATCGAGCGCGCCGTCAAGGAAGACAGCCTTCCCGAGGACGACGAGCGCCGCGGCCAGGCGGAGGTGCAGAAGCTCACCGACAAGTACATCGCCGAAGTCGACGAGGCGTTCAAGAAGAAGGAAGCCGAGGTCATGGAGATTTAATTCGGCGAAGCCGAATTAAATCTCCGAAGCCGGCGGCCATGAGGCCGTCGGCTTCTCGTCTTTTGTGAGGTAGCCTTGAACAAACCGCTTGACTACATATTCCCGAACCCCCCGGCGGATCTCGATCCGTCGCAGCTCGATGCTGCGGCGGTGCCGCAGCATGTGGCCGTCATCATGGACGGCAACGGCCGCTGGGCGAAAGAGCGGGGGAAGAACCGCCTGTTCGGCCATAAGGCCGGTATCGAGGCAGTGCGCGAAACCATCCGCTGCGCGTCCGACGTGGGCGTGCGCTACCTGACCATCTACTCGTTCTCGTCCGAGAACTGGAAGCGCCCGCAGGACGAGGTCATCGGCCTCATGAACCTGTTCGCCACCACGATGCTGGCCGAGGTGGACGGCCTGCACGAAGAGCACGTGCGCGTGATGACCATCGGGCGCACCGACGAGCTGCCCAAGAAGACGCGCGACGCCTTCGCGAAGGCGTGGGAGAAGACGAAGGACAACGACGGGATGACGCTGGTCGTGGCCGTGAACTACGGCGGCCGCGTGGAGCTGCTCGACGCTATGCGGTCCTACATGGACGGCGCGCATGCCGCGTTGCGCGAGGGCCGCGAACCCGAGCCTTTAAGTGAGGCGACGCTGTCTCGCCATTTGTACACCGCGGACATCCCCGACCCCGACCTGCTCATCCGAACCAGCGGCGAGATGCGCGTGTCGAACTTCCTGCTGTGGCAGATCGCCTATTCCGAGTTCGTGTGCACCGAGACGCTGTGGCCGGACTTCGACCGTTACGAGTTCTTGCGCGCGCTGCTGGAGTTCCAGTCGCGCGATCGCCGGTTCGGGGCGGTGAAATAGGTGGCGCCGCGGCCCGACGAAAAGGCTGAGGCGGAAGATGACCGCTCGCGCACGGGGCGCATCAAGGATTTCGCCTATGAGAAGACGCCCGAGAAGCTGAAGAACGCCACCGACTTGCAAGTGCGTTTCCGCACGGGATTCGTGTATGTGGCGCTGTCGGTTTTGTGCATCCTCGTCAGCGACTGGACCACCGTGGCGTTCCTGGTGGCTACGGCGGGCATCACGGCGGGCGAGTTCTACTATATGCTGCGTTCGGACGCGAAGCTGCCCAACGAGATGCTCGGCATCATCGCGGCCATGCTGTACCCGCTCAGCGTGTTTCTGCTGGGGCTGAACGGTGCGCTGTACGTGAGCCTCGCGTTGCTGTTGGCGCTGATCGTGTGGTACGTGTTCTGGATGCGGGCGCGCGTGCCCGACGTGGGCGTGAGCTTCTTCGGAGCTGCGTACTGCGGCATGCTGCTGTCGGGGCTCGTGGTCGTCCGCACGGCGCTGCCCCAGCCATGGGGCGGCGTGCTGGCGCTGGGCATCTTCCTCAGCGTATGGGCGAACGATTCGTTCGCCTATCTGGTGGGAAGCAAGTTCGGCAAGCACAAGCTGGCGCCGCGCACCTCGCCGAAGAAGAGCTGGGAGGGGTTCATTGCGGGGCTCATGGGATCGGCCGCGTTCTGGTGCTTGATGACCCTCATTCCCGGCGTGACGATGTCCATCCCGCAAGCGATGGCGTTCGGGCTCATCAGCGGGCTGATGGGCGTGCTGGGCGACTTGGCCGAGAGCCGCATCAAGCGCAATTCCGGCTTCAAGGACTCTGGCACCATCATGCCGGGTCACGGCGGCCTGCTGGATCGCTGCGACTCGCTGTTCTTGGTGGCGGTGACCTCGGCGATACTGCTTTTGGGTTTCGGCTGCATCCCGTTCCCGGTTCCGCTGATCTGACGGCGGCAGGCCTCGGGCGCCGCAGCCAACCCTACCGACGGTTTACGTTCGACCTGTTTCTAGGAGGCGTGCATGAAACGCATAGTGGTCTTGGGCTCCACGGGCTCCATCGGCACGCAGACGCTGGACGTTGTGCGTCGCCATGCGGACAAGCTGGAGGTGGTGGGCCTCGCCGTGGGCACGCGCACGGGCGAGCTGCTGGCGCAAGCGCGCGAGTTCGGCGTGCGCCACCTCGCGGTGGGCGACGAGCGCCTGGCTGAGCAGCCGATTGCCGACGAGCTGCGAAACGCCATCCTGAGCGGATCGCACGGAGGCACGCAGCAGCCGGCGAACGCGCCGTCGTCGCTGGCCGAGGCCGTGGCGCGTCACAACGCGGGCGGCGAAGGGTCGCTCGGGTTCGGTGCCGACGCCGTGGTGGACCTCGTGCGCCTGCCCGAGGCCGACATCGTGGTGAACGCGCTGGTGGGCGCGGCCGGCCTGCGCGCCAGCTACGAGACGCTCGCAGCTGGCAAGGTGCTGGCGCTCGCGAACAAGGAGTCGCTCGTGGTGGGCGGCGACCTCATCATGCCGATGGCCGCCGAACCGGGGCGCCTCATGCCCATCGATTCCGAGCACGGTGCCATCTACCAGTGCCTTCTGGGCGAAGACCCGCGCGAGGTGTCGCGCTTGTGGGTGACGGCGTCGGGCGGACCGTTCCGCGGCCGCACGCGAGCCGACCTGGCCGATATCACGCCCGCTCAGGCGCTCGCGCACCCCACGTGGAACATGGGCGCGAAGATATCCATCGACTCGTCCACGCTGATGAACAAGGGTCTCGAGGTCATCGAGGCGCACCACCTGTTCGCCATGTCCTACGATCGCATCAGCGTGGTCGTGCAGCCGCAGAGCGCCATCCACTCCATGGTGGAGTACTCGGACGGCAGCGTGAAGGCCCATCTGGGCACCACCGACATGCGCATCCCCATCCAGTTCGCGCTGTCGTACCCTGAGCGCTGGGACGCGCCGGTCGAGCCGCTCGACTTCACGAAGCTGGGTACCCTCGAATTCGCCGCTCCCGACACCGACACGTTCCGTTGCCTGGCGCTGGCTCGCGCGGCCGGCGAGCGCGGCGGCACGCTGCCCTGCGTGATGAACGCCGCGAACGAGGTGGCCGTCGCCGCCTTCCTCGCTGAAGAGGGCAGCTACCTGGGGATCGCCGCGTGCGTCGAGGCCGTCATGGACGCCCACGAGCGCCAAGGCGTCCAACGCGTGGAAAGCCTCGACCAGCTGGAAGAGCTTGACGCTTGGGCGCGAGCGGAAGCGCGCAGGAACGTGCGCTAGCGAAGGGCTCCGCGCGCGAGATGCTTCGCCGAGGGTTCGAAGCCCACGACGGCCGAGCGCTCGTAGAGCGTCTTGGCATCGAAGCGTTCGCCGTCGGGCCAGACGATGGCATCCCGCTCGGGTGTGACGCGCGCTTGCGCAAGGTAGGTCGGATCGACGAACTTTTCGATGTCGTCGTCGCTCGCATGGTTCCATGCGTCGAACTCGCGGACGGTTCCGTCGCTCCAATCGACCAGGATCTTGCCGTCCTCGGCAAACTTAAGGCGGACGATGAGCGCCTCGGGGCTCCATCGCATGTGCGGGCCTCGTGGCGGCAGGGGCGCTTCGGAGTTGTCGGTAACGGACGCTTCGTAGAGAAGCTGCGCGCCGAAGTCCAGGTTGCCGGGCCACGCGATGCCTCGCCCGTAACCGGTGAGGTACGCCAATTTCAGGTAGTCTTCGTCCAGCAGCTTCTCCATGGCGCCCTTCATGTAGGGATACGGGTCGAACGCGCTTCTTCTGCCGTCGTTCCAGTCGATGACGATCGTATCTTCGTCGTCGAAGCCGAAGTCGATGATCTTCTTGTCGAGATGCCACTCCATTGCGCCCTCCTCAGATCAGCGGGTCAATGCGAAAACAGGTTCCGTTCGAGCTTGCAAGGTACCAATTGTCATCAAGTTCGGGCTTGTGCAGCGCTGCCCATGCTATGACGAGTTTCGTCTGGCGGGGAGGAAGCTTGCCCGCAAGCAGCTCTCCTTCCGTTGAGTATACCGCCTCGAAGCCTCCGTAGGAAGCATGGAAGTGCGCCTTGTGGTGCGGAGCGTTCTTCTCGCAATTGATTGTGATTCTGATGCCGTAAAAGGTGCAGATTTCTGGCATGGCGATCCTCTCCAAAGGCTCCTCCGGTTCGTTGTTTCGTTTGCGCGGGCCCGCTCTTCCATTGTAACGACGCCATCTTACGTTTTGTTGGCGTGGGTCTAGCGGGAATTCCTCTCGGATCTGGTGCGAATCCAACGCGGTTCCAACGCGTTTTCCACGTGGCGTGCCCCTGTTTCCAACGCGGATTGCACGCGCTTTGCCAACGAATCCAACGCGGTCCCAGCGTGCGTGCGCAACGGGCTTGCGGACCGTGTGCGCCGTACGCCCGCCGAGCCTCCGCAAATCGTGCAAGCGCTCTCGCATCGTGCGCGCATCGCGCAGCCCTTGTAGTTTTTTCGCACATCGGTTCGCAGCGCCCGTGCCGCTCGCCCTTCTCTTTATAATGAGAGCACGAAAGAAGCATTCCTCGCGACCGAAAGGGAACCGAGTTCATGGATATTGTTCTCATGATCGTCTACGCCACGCTCATCTTGGGCTTTCTCGTGTTCATCCACGAAGGCGGTCACTATCTGGCGGCGCGTGCGTTCGGCGTGCGCGTGACCGAGTTCATGCTGGGGCTTCCCGGTCCCAACATCGGCTTCACGAAATGGGGCACGAAGTTCGGCGTCACGCCGTTTCTGCTGGGCGGCTACGCGAAGGTGTGCGGGATGGAGCCGGGCGAGATGAGCCCGCACCTCGAGCCCGTGCTGGCCGCGCTCTACCGTCGCGGAACCGCGAACATGGAAGACATCGCCCGCGACTGCGGCATCACCGACGACGAGGCGTACGAAGCGCTCGACGAGCTCGTCGAATGGGGCAGCATCGCCGGCCCCACCAAGCAAGACAAGTACAACACGTACCGCGCCCCCGTGGTCAAGCCGAGCAAGAAGCAGTTAGCCGCAGGAGCCGTCGCTTACGAGCTGGGGCAGGCGCGCCCGGTGGAAGACGCGCATGCGCTGTTCGAAAGCGAGTACAAGCAGCAGTACCGCAGCCTGCCGTTCTGGAAGCGCTCGGTCATCCTCGTGGCCGGCGTGGCCGTGAACCTGCTGTTCGCGGTCCTGCTGTTCGTCGTGTTGTTCTCGCTCATCGGCGTGGACGTTCAGACCAGCGCGGGCGACATCCGGCACGTCAACGTCAACCCGCTCGATGCGATCCAGATGGGCTTCATGTACATCGGCATGGTAGTGCAGCTTATCGCGGGGCTGTTCAATCCGTCGACGGCGGGCGAGGTCGTGCAGAACTCGACGTCGGTCATCGGGATCGCCGCCATGTCGAAGCAGGCGGTCGATCTGGGGTTGGCGAGCGCCATCTCGTTCGTGGCTTCCATCTCGGTGTCGCTCGGCATTATGAACCTGCTGCCCATCCCGCCGCTCGACGGCGGCCGCTTCGTCATCGAGGTGTTCCAGAAGATCTCGCGCAAGGTCGTGACCATGCGCGCGCTCAACTACCTGAGCGCGGCCGGCATGATCCTGTTCATCGGTTTTTTCCTGTTCATGGCAAACCAGGATATCCAGCGCATCATCTCGGGTGCGGGTTTCGGCGGTTAGAGCGCGCTGCCCGCGCCAGCGTGCGCAGCGCTCGCGAACCGTTCGGCGTTGCGGTCGGCGCGCAAGTCCTTGACTTGTGCGCGCTTCCGTCGTCGAAATCGCTCGAAAAGCACCATGTCCACGAGTTATGTGCACTTCGAAAACGGACTGTGTGACCGAAGTAAGCCAAAGAAAACTTCTGACCTGGCGTTTTCTTGAACGGAAACGCTCGACTGCGCCCGAAACGGTCGTTCCGGCATGACGGAGGTGCGCATAACTCGCGAACTTGGGAGATTCGGGCGATTTTCGCTGCACGCGCCCTCCAGTGCGGTTCGGGTGGTTCGATGGCGCGTCAGCGCGTGCGACTCGTTCGCTCGTCTTCCCTCCCGCGCCCTCGCGTGCGTTCGTTGTCGTGCGCCCGCCCGCGAAATCCCTGTGCATTTGGCCGGAAACCGGGTAATCAGAGGTAAAATAGCCGGCGACGCGCTTGGGCGCGTGCAGCCTGCGGGCTGTTGAGACGCTGTTCCAGCACCGCGCCTGCACGCGGTGGGGGATGGAGAACGGGAGGCTCTTGTGGCAACGCATGCCAAACCTAGCGAGGCTACCCGCCGGGTGTCGGTGGGCTCCGTGCCGCTCGGCGGCGGCGCGCCCGTCGTCGTGCAGTCCATGCTGAACGCCCCGGCGACCGACGTCGCGGCGAACCTCGCGCAGATCGACGCGCTCGCGCAAGCGGGCTGCGAGATCGTGCGCATGGCCATCCCGCACCGCTCAAGCCTCGACGTGTTCCAGGCTGTATGCGAGCGGTCGCCTTTGCCGGTGGTCGCCGACATCCACTTCGATGCGAACATCGCCATCGAGGCCGCCAAACGCGGCGCGGCGAAGCTGCGCATCAATCCCGGCAACATCGGGGGCCTGGCCAAAACCGATGCCGTGCTGGACGCGGCGGGCGAGGCGGGCATCCCCATCCGCATCGGGGTGAACGCGGGCTCGCTCGACAACGAGTTGGCTGCACGCGACGATCTCTCGCAATCGGAGAAGCTGGCACGCTCGGCCGTCGACTACGTGCGCTACTGCGAGGGTCGCGGCTTCCACGAACTCGTGGTCAGCGCGAAGGCTCACGACGTGATGACTACCGTGCGCACGTACCGCCTGCTCAGTAAGGAGCTGCCCCACGTGCCGCTGCATATCGGCGTCACCGAGGCCGGCACCACCTTCCAAGGCGCCATCAAAAGCGCCTGCGGTTTGGGGATCCTGCTGGAAGAGGGCATCGGCGACACGCTGCGCATCTCGCTCACAGACGACCCCGTGCAGGAGATCCGCGCGTGCTGGACGCTGCTTTCAGCGCTCGACCTGCGCCGACGCGCTCCAGAGCTCATCAGCTGCCCCACATGCGGCCGTTGCCAGGTGGACCTCATCGGGCTGGCGCGCGAGGTGGAGGGACGCATCGCGAACCTCGACAAGCCGCTCAAGGTGGCCGTCATGGGCTGCGTGGTGAACGGCCCGGGCGAAGCCGCCGACGCCGACATCGGCGTAGCGTGCGGGGTCGGTTCGGGCGTGGTGTTCTCGAAGGGAGACGTCGTCCGCAAGGTGGAGGAGAGCGCCATCGTGGACGCTTTGATGGAGGAGATAGGAAAGCTATGACGAACGTGAATATCATGCGCATGAGCCAGCTGTACGCGCCCACGCTCAAGGAGGATCCCGCCGACGCGGAGATCGCCAGCCACAGGCTGCTTTTGCGCGCGGGCTTCATCCGCAAGACGGCATCGGGCGTGTACGCCTTCCTGCCGCTGGGCAAGCGCGTGCTGGCCAAGGTGGAGAACATCGTGCGCGAGGAGATGGACGGCATCGGCGCGCAGGAGATCATGATGCCGGCGCTGCAGCCCGGCGAGCTGTGGCACGAGAGCGGCCGCTGGAACGACTACGGCCCCGAGCTCATGCGCCTCGTCGACCGTCACGACCGCGAGTTCTGCCTCGGCCCCACCCACGAGGAGCTCATCACCTCCCTCGTGCGCAACGAACTGCGCTCCTACAAAGAGCTGCCGCTGTCGCTGTACCAGATCCAGGTGAAGTTCCGCGACGAGATCCGCCCGCGCTTCGGGCTGTTGCGTAGCCGCGAGTTCATCATGAAGGACGCCTACAGCTTCCACGCCGACCAGGAGTCGTTGCAGAAGACCTACGACGACATGAGCGAGGCGTACGGGCGCATCTGCGACCGCATGGGCATGGACTACCGTCCCGTCGAGGCCGACCCCGGCCAGATCGGCGGCAGCGTGACCTGCGAGTTCATGGCGCTCGCCGAAGCGGGCGAAGCCGAGCTCGTGCACTGCACCTGCGGTTACGCGGCCAACACTGAAGCCGGCGACTGCCTGGCGCGCCCCACCGTCTACGACGTGCCGATGGAGAAGGTCGCCACGCCCGGCGTGCACACCATCGCCGAGCTGGCCGCGTTCTTGGACATCCCCGAGTCCTCCACGGTGAAGGCTCTGTCCGGAAAGAACGACGAGGGCAAGCTGGTGGTTATGTTCATCCCCGGCGACCACGAGCTCAACGAGCTGAAGGCGGCGCGCGTGGCCGGCGGCTTCACGCTGCTCACCGACGAGGACATGGAAGCCTTCGGCCTGCACAAGGGCTCGATGGGCCCCGTCGGTTTGCCCGAGGAAGCCTACGTCATCGCGGCGCGCAGCCTGCAGGCCGTGCCGAAGTGGGTCGTGGGCGCCAACGAGGACGGCTACCACTACGTGGGCGCGCGTCTGGGCGAGGACTTCCAGGTGGACGAGTGGGCCGACCTGTGCATCGTGCAGCCGGGCGACAGCTGCCCGTCGTGCGGGCTGCCGCTGGAAGGCGCGCGCGGCATCGAGGTGTCGCAGGTGTTCCAGCTGGGCGACAAGTACTCGAAGGCCATGGGCGCCACGTTCATGGCGGAAGACGGCTCCGAGCAGCCGTTCCTCATGGGCTGCTACGGCGTGGGCATCTCGCGCACCATGGCCGCCATCGTGGAGCAGCACAACGACGAGAACGGCATCATGTGGCCGCTCACGGTGGCGCCCGCGCACGTGTGCGTCATCCCGCTGACGGTGGGCGACGACGAGGTGCAGCCCGCGGCCGAGAAGCTGGCGAGCGATCTGGCGAAGCTGGGCCTCGAGGTGGTCATCGACGACCGCAAGGAGCGCGCCGGCGTGAAGTTCGCCGATGCCGACCTCATCGGCTGGCCACTGCAGGTCATCGTGGGCAAGCGCGGCCTGGCCGAGCAGAAGGTGGAGATCAAGCGCCGCAGCACGGGCGCTCGCCGCGACATCCCGCTGGCGGCCCTCACCGACGCGCTGGCGTTCTCCCAGCGCAACGCCAAGGTCTGGGGCTCCGAGCTTTCCCTGTTCGGCGGCCTGTTCGAGTAGGGGTGTTCCGCGTGCCTGACGGCACGCGGAACCGGCCGACGCTGCGGATCGATCCGGCACCCAATCTCGCGGCGATGCCGATGGCTCGCGTACCGAAGTACGCAACGCCATCGCCATCCCCACGATCTCGGGCCCCGGATCGATCCTCGCTGACTTACTGCGCCAACCGGCGTGTTTGTTTTCGCGCTTTCGCGCGAATCGATTGCTGATGGAAGGGCCTATGACTACTCGCACTGCTCAAGCCGTTCTGTTCGACCTGGACGGGACCTTGCTCGACACGCACGATCTGCTGCTCGCCACGTTTCGCTACACGGCGCGCACGGTGCTGCGCGAGGCTATCTCCGACGAGCGTCTCATGGCCAAGGTGGGACAGCCCCTCAACACCCAGATGTGGGATTTCACGGATGACCCGGCCGTGCACGAGGAGCTGTGCCGTGTGTACCGGGAATACAACGCCGAGGTGCACGATGACATGATCAGGCTGTTCGACGGCACCGTGCCCATGCTTGAACGCCTCAAGGAAGCGGGTTTGCCGCTGGCCGTGGTCACGTCGAAACGACACGAGGTGGCCATGCGGGGCCTCGACCTGTTCGGCCTGACCGGATACTTCGACTTCCTCATCGGCTCCGACGACTGGCCGGAGCACAAGCCGCATCCCGGCCCCGTGGCGCACGGCTGCGAACGGCTGGGGCTGGCTCCTCAGACGTGCCTGTACGTGGGCGACAGTCCCTTCGACATGCAGTCGGGAAGCGGCGCGGGCTGCGCCACCGCGGCGGCGCTATGGGGTATGTTCCCTCAGATCGCGCTTGAAGCGGAGCGTCCTACTTACGTGTGCGCCCACGGCACGGATGTTCCGCCGCTGCTAGGCTGCTAGCAAGTTGCCATCCTGAGCTGGCTGCACAGGATGGCAACTTGCCGCCTTCGCTTAGGATGGCAGTCCTTTCACTCCTCGTACGTCTCGGCTATCCAGGCTTGCGTTGCGTCCAAGAACGCGCGCGTAGCCGTTGAAGCTGTTTCCAGCGAGCGCAGCGCTATGGCTATCTCGCGGCTTGTTTCCACTTCGGGCTGCTTGACGGCCAGGGGAAACGGCGCATCGCGCAGGATGAGGTCGGCCAGCACGCTGAATCCGAGTCCCGCGCTGACCATGCTCATCACCGCATAGTCGCTGTCGATGGTGAACCGCACGTTGGGCTCCACGTCGTTCGCTCGGAACAGCGTTTCCATTTCCGACGACGTGCCGCTTTCCAGGCGGATGTACGGCTCTTCCGCCAGCGCTTCGCGCGGCACGAACGGCGCGTCGGCCAGAGGATGGTCGGGCGGCAGCACCACGAGGAGCGGATCCTTCCGCAGCGGGACGGCGTGCAGGTCGTGCTTGATGGGGTAGACGAAGAAACCGCAGTCAGCGTCGCCGCGCCACACGGCCTCTTCCAGTGCATCTTCGTCGTCGACGCAGATCAGCTGCAAGTCGATGCCTGGATGCTGTGCGAGGAAGCGCTTCGCGATACCGGGGAACCATTGGATGGCGGTGCTCGTGAACGCCGCCACGCGCACGATGCCGCTTTCGAGGTGCTTGAGCTCGGCGAGGCGCATCTCCAGCTGGCGCTCGCTGTTGCACACGTTCTGCACCCAGGGAAGCAGATCGGCGCCGTCCGAGGTGAGGTGCGCGCCGCCGTAGTCGCGCACGAACAGCGGCACGTCCAGTTCTCGTTCGAGCGTGCTCACGAGGTAGCTGATGCCGGCCTGGGTGTATCCTAGGTCGTGGGCGGCCTGTTTGAAACTGCCCGTTTCAGCCACCTTTAGGAACGCATCGTATTTCTGGTTGCCCACAGATCGCTCCTTCTCTTGCTCACAATATCTTCACACCGTTCTTCGATATATGTCACTATACGGAGCTTGAAAAGGAATAACAAGAAACTCTTAAAAACTTAAAAAGATAATCTCATTTTACTTTTATCAGGAGAACCCATACCATGTGCCAGCAACCCTAGAACATCATCCAGTGAAGTTCCGCGAGGGCGGGACGTGAGAGTCTTGCGCTGCCGAGCGCCGTGCAAGCTGCGGATCGAAAGGAGGCACCCCGTGAAAACTCGTAGCAAGCGCTGGCCCTATGTCGCGTGCGTCGTGCTGCAGACCGTTATCTTCGGATCGGGTAACGCTATCACGAAGATGGCGTACGAGAGCATCACGCCCATGTGGTGCCTCGCCATCAGGTTCGGCTTGGCCGCGCTCGTGTTCGCGATCTTCTTCGGCCCGCGCATCGTGCGCCAGCTAAAGGGCGCGCGTATCGGCGCCTGGATGCCCGCAGCGCTTTGCATGGCGCTGGCGTATCTCACCTGCAATGTAGCGCTCGACTTGACCACGGCCACCAACGTGGGCTTCCTCGTGGCGTTGCCCGTGGTGTTCGCGCCGCTGTTGTCGTGCCTGGTGAACCGCCGTCGTTATCCGCTGGCCTTCCTGCCGTTCCAGGCGGCGGTCGTGGTCGGGCTCTACCTCTTGTGCAGCAACGGGGGAGCTCCTTCGTTCGGCTTGGGCGAGATCCTCGCGCTGCTGTCCTCCGTGGCGTTGGCCGGCGCGCTCGTGTTCGGCGAGCGCGGCTTGGAGCAGCTGGACGCCACCACGGTGGCGGGAACGCAGATAGTCGCCTCGTTCGTCGTGGCTCTTGCGTGCGCGCTGGTTTTCGAGCCACCCGTGAACGTGGCGGCCGTGCAGCCCGTAGCCTGGGGCACTATCGCCTTTCTGGCGCTGCTCAGCACCTGCCTCACCTTCATGCTGCAGAACGTGGCGCTGACGGAGTTGCCGTCCTCCACCGTGTCGCTGCTGCTCACAGGCGAGCCGGTGTTCACTGCGGCGTTCTCGTTCATGCTGCTGGGCGAAGCGCTTTCTGCGGCTGGTATGGCTGGCGCCGTGGTCATCGTGGCAAGCGTCGTAGCCGCCACATGGGTGGAGGGTCGCCAAAGCGCGCCTGCGGCTTCGCTCGCACCGCAGGCCGAGCATGCGCTCGCGTTGGAGGAAGGGTGGTTCGAAGGCGCGGAGTTCGGCGCTCAATCGTCCCTGGCGGGAGTGGAGCTGTCCCACCTTGCGCCTTCCGAGCGCCGGTCTTTCGCTTCCGAGCGCGCGGCCTAAAGCGTCTTTTCTGCATGCGGTTCCCCTGTTCGCATCCTGAACGGCGAGCGGACGGTCTCCGCTCGCCGCTTCGTTTCTGCCGTCTGTGAGCGAAGCTTCCGCGAAACGTTCCTTTCGTCTGGCCACGTCTAACCGATTGTTGGTTGCTCGCCCGTCATCCCGCGATCCTTCTTTATAGTACTAAGGTAGTAACAACTGCCTTGACAGCTTGTCGCCATACGGGAGGAGCGTGCATGTCTGATGGCATCGAAACCCTTGTCCAATGACGAAGCGAAGAATCTGATGAAGCAGCTCGGCATGGCCGAGGCGTCCGCTCGCGACGAAGATCGCGTCGCGAAAGGCGGGAGCTCGACGAGCGAGGCGAGCGTTGCGCAGCTGCTGAGCGAGCTGTATCGCTCCGACATCGGACGCAGGCCGCCGCATATGACGCGCGGCTGACGATCGGCCGACTCCGGTCGAAGCCTGCCGCCCCGTCGACCTCGGCGGGGCGGTCGCAAGGCGAACAAGCGGCAACCTTCCTTTGACGGCTTCGCTCATGCTCGCGTTGCGAGCATTGCCCTTTTCGTCGATTTGGTGCATCATGGATGCAGAGGCCGTCCGCGTCGCGGACGGTGAATCGCAAGCATAGGAGGCTCGTATGGCTACCCTCAGCGACGGATTCAAAGACATCTTCCTGGCCGGCATCGGCGCGATGGCCATAACCGGCGAAAAAACCAAGGATCTGGTTGATCAGCTCATCTCCAAAGGCGAGCTCACCGTGGATCAGGGCAAGCAGATCAACACCGAATTGAAGCATAAGGCGGAAGACGTGGCTGCAAGCGTGCGCTACGACGTGCTGGAGGCTCGCATGGCCGCCATGACGCCGGAGGAGCGTGCGGCGTTCGTCGCCAAGGCTGCCGAGTTCGCCGAGAAGGCGAACGCGAAGTCGGCTTCCGAGGCTGAAGTGGGCGACGCTTCCGCGGTGTCCGTCGACAACGAGGCGGCTTCGGCTGCCGCGCCGCAAACGCCGGGCGCCTAGCGCACGGCTGCGAGCTGCCCGTCCATGCCGGAGAACACGCTGCTGCGCTATTTTTTCAGCTCCGGTTCGGAGGTTGATCCCGAGGATCGGTTCCATCTGAATCGGAAGACGCGCACGCGGCGCCTCAAGGAAATATCCGATATCCTGCGGAAGCATCACTTCCTGAAGGGTTTCACGCCCGAGGCCTTTCGCGCCATGCTGGAGGACCTGGGCCCCAGCTTCGTGAAGATCGGCCAAACGCTGTCTACGCGCTCGGAGATTTTGCCGAAGGCGTACTGCGACGAACTGGCGAAGCTGCAGATGGAGTGCGACCCGCTGCCGTTCGAGGCCATCCTCGAGGCGCTCGACGACATCTACGGCGACGCGCAGGGCGACGTGTTCGACGCCATCGATCCCACGCCGCTGGGAAGCGCCTCGCTGGCCCAGGTGCACAAGGCGCGCCTTGTCACGGGCGAGATCGTGGCCGTGAAGATCCAACGCCCCGGCGTGAAGACCACGATGGCCCAGGATATCGATATCATGCGCATGGTGGCGCGCTACGCTGCGCGTTTCATGAAGGACGAGCAGATGCTCGACTTGCGCGACGTGGTGGAAGAGCTGTGGGCCACGTTCCTCGAGGAGACGGACTTCCAGCGCGAAGCCGCTAACCTCGAGGAATTCGCGCGTCTGAACAAGGGCGTCGCCTTCATCGATTGCCCGAAAGTGCATACCGAGCTGTGCGGCGAGTACGTGCTGGTCATGGAATACATCGACGGCATTCCCATCCTGGCGACCGACCGTCTGCGGAATGCGGGCTACGACCTCGAGGAGATCGGCGAGAAGATCCTCGACAACTACGCCTCGCAGATCCTCGATCACGGGTTCTTCCATGCCGACCCGCATCCGGGCAACCTTCTCGTTCGCAGCGGCAAGATCGTCTACATCGACCTTGGCATCATGGGTCGTTTGTCGCCGCGCGATCGCGCCGGATTCGGCAATATCATCCAGGCGGTTGGCATGGAGAGCTCGTCCGAGCTCAAGGATGCGCTATTGTCCTTTGCCATCGCGAAGGACAATTCGGTTATCGACCATACGCGCTTTTTGGCCGACCTCGACCTGCTATTGAACGATTACGGCTCGTGCGATGTGGCCGATATCGACATCGGGGCGTTCCTGAACGACATCCTCATGCTCACGCGGTCGTGCAAGGTGACGCTGCCGTCTTCCATCACCAGCGTGTCGCGCGGCATCGTCACGCTGGAGGGTACCATCGCGCCGTTCATCCCGAACCAGAACGTTGTGTCCATCATCAACGCCCATATCCAGCGCTCGAAGAACCAGGGCGACGAGCTTGTGCAGGCCATGCAGGATCTGGCTCTCGCGCTGCGCTCGTCGTCGCACGGCGCGCTCGACGCGGCACGGTATTCCGGCGAAACGCTCAAGATGCTCACGCGCGGCCAGCTGAAGATGAACATGGAGGTGCTGGGCAGCGAGGCGCCGCTGTCGAAGCTGGCCAAGATCATCAACCGTCTGACCATCGGCATCATCATAGCCGGGCTGTTCATCGGATCGAGCATGCTGTCGCTGTCGTCGATGGAGCCGCGTCTGCTGGGCGTGCCGGTGCTCGCGTTCTTCGGCTACCTGGGGGCTGCCGTGCTGTCGATATGGGTGATTTTCGACATTGGCAAACGTAAGCTGTAATGCAGGGGAGGCTCTCTTTCCCCAGTTCAAACGTTCCGCAACCAATAATTGCGGAAAATTCCAACTGAAATAGGTCGCGCTCGCTTCCTCGCAACCGTAGTCTTCTGGGTACGCTACTATGGACGAAACGAGAAAGGCAGCACACCATGAACGTAGAGATCGCGCAACGCTTGGCCGAGCGCCGCAAGCAGGCGGGGCTTTCGCAGGAGGCGCTCGCCGCGCGTCTGGGCGTGTCGCGGCAGGCCGTGTCGAAGTGGGAGCGCTCCGAGTCGTCCCCCGACACCGACAACCTCATCGCGCTGGCTCAGCTGTACGGTCTGTCGCTGGACGATCTGCTGTACGTCGACGAAGAGATCCGCGACGACGTCACGTTCGAGGCGGCCGATCGCGCCGCTAAGCGCCAGGCCGAGCAGGAGACTGCGACGGCTTCCCCTGCAGATCCCCCGCCAGCGCCCGCCGATGAGGCTGCGGCCTCCGATGCGTCGGGCGGAACCGAAGCCGCATCGTCCGGCAAGAAGGGCAAGGTGCACATCGGTCCCGGCGGGATTCACGTGGAGGACGGAGACGAGTACGTGCACGTGTCGTGGCGCGACGGCGTGCACGTGAAGGACGCCAAGAAGGGCGAGGAAGTGCACGTGGGTTGGGACGGCGTGCACGTGAAGAGCCCCGGCAACAGCGCAGGCGACGATGATGTGGTCATCGACGGCGCCAAGGTGGTCATCAACGGCGAGCAGTTCGACAGCTGGCAGGACGCGCATGCGCGGTACCATCACGGATGGGATCGCGAAGAGCGTTGGTACGAGCCGTGCGGCTACACCGTGCGGGGCGAGCGCTTCGACAGCATCGACGATGCTCGCGCCAAGTACGGTGACGAAGTGGGGAAGTCTATTCCCGTGCGCAAGCACTACCTACGCGAGTTCGAGAAGTCGTGGGTGAAGTTCCCGTATCCGCTCGTGGTCATCGTCGTGTACCTGCTGCTGGGCATTTTGAACGGCGCGTGGGCCATGGGGTTGTTTCTGTTCCTGACCATTCCCTTGTACTACATGGTGGGTCACGCCATCGGGCGCAAGCGCCTCGCGCCGCTGGTGTCGGGCGCGTATCCCATCGCGGTGGTGGCCTGGTTCTGCTGGATGGCGTTCGTGCTGAACCAGCCGCATCCCGCCTGGGTGGCCTTTCTCACCATTCCCGTAGTGGAGTGGCTCGTGCATAGCCTGTCCCGCTGGTGGCGCGATCGCAAGCGCCGCAAGGGTGACGCGGAAAACGCGCCCATCGACGTGGACGCGCAGTAAGGCGGAGCGCCTTCGTCATCTCGGGCAGGCCTCGAACGAAGAAGTGCCGCGCATCTTGAAACGATGCGCGGCACTTACCTATATATAGGAGATACGAAGTCGGATCAGCTCGCCCCGAGTGCGCCTTAGTTGTTCGCGAACCTGCTGTAGTTGTAGCCGCCGACGCCCGCCTTCTTCTTGGAGCCGTTCTGCTTGGCGGCGCCCTTCGCGTTCGGAGCGGACTTCTCGCGCTTCTTCTCGTTCATTTCGAGGCGGCGCTTCGCGTGGTCCATGTTGTTGCTGCGCGGGCCGTCGGGCTTGGCGGCGCCGTCGAAGGATCGTTTGCCCTCGGCGCGCTTGCCGCGCCCGGGGCGGTTGTCCGAGCGGCCCTCGGCGCGGCTGTCCGAACGGCGCTCGAAGTCGCGCTTCTCGCCGCCGCGCTTGTCGGAGCGCTTGGCGCCCGCGGGGCGTCCGGAGCCTTTGTTGCCCTTGTAGCCGCCCTTTTTCGGAGCGCCCTTCTTGCCCTTTTCCAGCACGGTCATGTCCAGCTCGTAGGTCTCGAGCTCCATGAGGGGTACGTTCTTGCCGATGAGCTTCTCGATGTCGCTCATCGTGCGGCGCGACTCGCGCGTGACGAACGAGACCGCGAAGCCCTGTTCTCCGGCGCGGCCCGTGCGGCCGATGCGGTGCACGTAGTCCTCGGGCATGTCGGGCAGGTCGAAGTTGATGACGTGATCCACGTCGGGCACGTCGATGCCGCGCGCTAGCACGTCGGTCGCCACGAGGATTGACGTGCGGCCGCGACGGAAGTTGTCGAGGGCGCGCTTACGCTGGCCTTGCGACTTGTCCGAGTGGATGGACTCGGCACGGTAGCCTGCGTCGCACAGCGCCTCGGCGCAATCCTCGGTGCGGTTCTTCGTGCGCGCGAACACGATCACGCGGTCGGAGCCCTTCTCCTCCAGCAGCGCCTGCAGAAGCTCGGGCTTCTTGAAATTGGCGATGGGCATCATGAACTGCTCGACCGTCTGGGCGGTCTCGCCGTTGCGGGCGATTTCCACGACGGCCGGGTCGTTCAGCAGCGAGCCCAGGTTCTTCTGGATGGAGTGGTCGATGGTGGCCGAGAAGAGCAGCGTCTGGCGATCGGCGGGGGTGGCGTCTACGATGGTGGTGACGGCGGGCAGGAAGCCCATGTCAAGCATGCGGTCCGCTTCGTCCAGCACGAGGGACTTGATGCCGCCGAGGTCGACGACGCCTTTGTTCATGAGGTCGTTCAGGCGGCCGGGCGTGGCGATGAGCACGTCGGTGCCGCGTCGGATCTCGTTGATCTGGGGGCCGTAGGGCGTACCGCCGAACACGGTGGTCACGTAGTGCCCCGTCTTGCGGGTGATCTGCATGCACGTCTGCGAGATCTGCTGCGCCAGCTCACGGGTGGGGCTGACCACCAGCACGCGGGGCGCGCGCTTGCCCCTCTTGCCGCGCGGCAGGGTGCTCAGGATGGGCAGCAGGAACGCGGCGGTCTTACCCGTGCCGGTGCTGGCGGCGGCGATGAGGTCGCGGCCTTCCAGGACCAACGGGATGGCCTGCAGCTGCACAGGGGTGGGGTTCTCGTAGCCCAGGCGTTCGACGGCGGCAAGGGCAGCCTCAGACAAGCCGAGGTCGGCGAAATTCTGCATTATTCGTTTCCGTTTCTCTTCGTGCGCGCTCGATGCGCGCTTTTCGGTCGCACCCGCTCCTGCGGCGTGCATTGCGCTTGACTCGAGCCGCTTTCTGATTCGTTGGCATTGCGCGAAAAGAAACAGGAAAGAATTTCGTGTAAAGCGACTGACCATTATGCCAGCCGTCGGTGAGGAAAGTAAAGGAAAATGTAAAAATTGACTGAGAATATGTACCGAAATCCATCAAAACGGACTGTTTTTTAACGTGATCGGTAGGCTTTCAAACGTCTGCAGCCCCTTATGTTCATCTGATGTCCAAGGAGCTTCCCACTTAGAATTTACACTGCTTTACTTTGCCGTTGACGTGGGAAAACGAAAAAACTCGGGGGGGGGGGGGCTTCACCGAAGACCGATTTTTCTGTTGCTAAACTGAAACCGTGCTATTATCATGAGGACGGAACAGACGAGCGCTCCGGCTCAATTGAGTGTTGAAGAGATTCGCGACGAGCGAGACGGACGGTTAGGAAACGCATTTTCCCTATGGGATTCGACGACAACAACAGACAGACGGCTTCGGGTCGCCATGGTGCCTCCGCTTCGCGCGGAGGTTCTCACGCCTATGGGCAACCTCCTGCGGACGGTTTCGGTCAGGCTCCCCATGGCAGCCGGCCTTATCCGCAGGGCGGTGGGTACGCTTCGCGCCCGACGGGGCAGACGCCGTATCCAAACCAGCGACCGGCGAACTACGGCTACGCTTCGCAAGCTGACGAGATCGTGCGCGTGCGCAAGAAGCGCAAGAAGCACACCAAGCTGAAGCGGGCGGCGCTTATCGCGCTCGCCGTCGTCGTGGTGCTCGTGGGCGGCGTCGCCGCGTACGGCGCTTGGTACACGAGCAGCCTCGCCAGCAACATGGCGCTCGACGCTCAGGAGCAAAGCGAGTTGAGCAGCGTTCTCGCCCCCTCCGATTCCCAGATGGAGCCGTTCTACGTGCTGCTGGTGGGCTCGGACAACTGGGAGACGTACGGGGAGCGCTCCGACGCCCTCGTGCTCGTGCGCATCGATCCGGTGGGCCACGTCATCACCATGGTGTCGGTTCCGCGCGACACGCCGTACGAGTACAACGGCAAGGTCGAGAAGATCAACCAGATGTTCGCCGTGAACGGGGCGGCTGGCGCCGTTACAGCGGTGCAGGACCTCACCGGCGTGAAGATCTCCGACTACGTAGAAATCGAGTTCGCCGGGTTGGCCGAGTTCGTGGATTCGATCGGCGGCATCTACGTGGACGTGCCCTACACCATCGACTACCAGGTGTACACGCAGGATCAGGCGCCCGTCCATATCGAGGCCGGCAACCAGCTGCTCAACGGCGAGCAGTGCGTGGCGCTTGCCCGCATGCGCACCGCCTATGGCGACGACCAGGAGGCCATCCGCCAGTCGAACGTGCGCGCGATGGCCATGGCGCTCATGAAGAACGTGCTGCAAGCTCCTCCGGTCGAGATCCCCGGCCTGATCCAAAACCTCTCCCAGTGCGTGTCTACGAGCATCGACTTGCAGACGATGATCTCGCTTGCGACCGATTTCGCACAGGCGGGCAACCCCACCATCTACACGTGCACCGGTCCGTACAAGGGCGACTTCATGGAGGAATACGGCGGCCTGTGGCTGTGCTACGAGGATCCCGAGGGTTGGGCTACACTGATGAAGGCGGTCGACGCCGGCGAGAATCCCGAAGCTGCCGAGACCACCGTTAACGGCAAGTAAGCAAGCAGCGTACGTACGACGCTGAAGAGAAAGACGAACGAATGACACTGCTCGAACTATTCAAACTGCTGCGCAAGCACCTGGCCCTGGTGGTGGTGCTGCCCGTCGTGCTCGCGATCGCGACGGCAGGCTTCAGTTGGGGCCTCATGCAGAACCAGTACACGGCCACGGTGTCCGTGTACGTGCTGACTGCGAAGGACGACGCGAGCTCTTCGAGCACCACCGCGTACAACGACCTCACCGCCAGCCAGCTCATGGCGAACGACATAGCGACTTTGGCTAAGTCGGAGACCGTGCAGAAGCGCACGGCCGAGGCTCTTGGCATGTCTTCGCTCAGCGGATACAAGATTTCCGTCGAAGCGGGCACCACCACGCGCGTCATCAGCATCTCGGTGACGGCGGGCAAGCCCGATGCGGCTGCCATCGTCGCCAATGAGATATCCACCGTTCTGTCCACCACCGCGCAAAGCGTCATGGGCGTCGAGAGCGTCAACGTGGTCGACGCGGCCGAGGTTCCCACGGATCCCTCGGGCCCGCCGCGCGCCATGTACACGGCGGTCGCGTTCCTCGCGGGCATCTTCCTGGCAGTGGCCATCGTGGTGGTGCTGGATATGTTGAACACGCGGGTGCGCAACCCTGAAGAAGCTGAAGAACTGCTGGGCATTCCGGTCATCGGCCGTATCCCCACGATCAAGGGTTAGGAGGGTATAGGCCATGGCTAAGAAAAAGAAGCAGGCGTCCAACATGCTCGAGGTGCAGAACGCGGCGAAGACGCTTTTTGCGAACATCCGCTTCATGTCGCCCGACAACCCCATCCGCTCCATCGTCATGACGAGTTCGGTGCCGAACGAGGGCAAGTCCACGTGCTCCGTGGAGCTGGCTCGCGCTATCGCCACGTCGGGCAAGACGGTGCTGCTCGTGGAGGCCGATATGCGCCATCGCACGCTTGCCAGCCTGCTGAACGTGCGTCCTGCGGCGGGCGTGTACGCCGTCCTCACCGATGCGGCACCGCTCAAGACGGCCGTCACGCCGACGCAGACTCCCAACCTGTTCTTCCTCGACGTCGAGCCGAACATACCCAACCCGGCCGACATCATCTCGTCCAAGCGGTACCAGAAGCTGGTTGCCACGCTGGAGGACAGCTACGATTATGTGATTTACGACATGCCGCCGGTCGGCACCTTCGTCGATGCCGCCATCCTGTCCACGTTGGTGGACGGCACGGTGTTGGTGGTCAAGCCCGGCTCGACGAAGCGTTCCGAGCTGGTGGACGCGTGCGAGCAGCTGAAGAAGGCCGATGCCAACATCCTCGGCATCTGCGCCACGTTCTGCGAAGGCACCGGTTCCGAATACTATTACGCGTACTACACCAAGGACGGCAGCCGCGTGAAGGATGACGGCGACGTTTCCGCGCTGCAGGCCGAGACGCGCACGCCGGTTCCCACGGCCGGGCGCCGTGCGCCCCGCGGTGCGCAGGGCAGCCCCGTTCCTGCAGGCGGTCGCGGCGGATTCGCTAAGGATCCCGTGGCAGGAAGAGGGCGTAGGGCCTGATGAGGGATTTGCATTGCCATATCCTTCCCGGCGTCGACGACGGTGCGCGCAACCTGGACGAGTCTCTGGCCATGCTGGAGGCCGCCAAGGCTGCGGGAATCACGTCTATCGTGTGTACCCCGCATGTGCGCGATCCCTACTTCGACTACGACGCGATGTGGGATGCTTACGAGTTGCTCGTGGCGCACGCTGACGGGTTCCCGCTGACGATGGGCTTCGAGGTGAACCATTCCAAGCTTATGCAATTGGGCATGGAATGGGCCGAGCATCTGCACTTCGACGGCACGAACGAGTTTTTATTGGAGCTGTCTACGAGGGCGGGCAAGCCCGACTTCGAGATATACGAACGGACCATCTTCGAACTGCAGGGGATGGGCTACCAAGTGATCATCGCTCATCCCGAGCGCTATCGCGCCATCCAGGAGGATGTCGAGGTGGCGCGCGGTCTGGTGAAGATGGGTTGCAAGCTGCAAGCGTCGGCCGATTTCATTGCCGGCGGTCGCATGGGAGCCGAGCGCAAGCCCGCCAAGCGCCTGTTCGACGAGAACCTGTACGCGTACATCGCAAGCGATGCGCATCGGGTGGAGCACTACGGCTACTTCGCCGAAGCGAAGCGGACGTACCGAACGCGAGGAGCGCATGCGCGTCTGTAGGTTCGGTTTGACGGCTTCCTGCCGTTAGGCCACAGGTTCGACCTGTGATCTAACGGCAGGAAACTGCACCGCTGCAAGCTCTGGATACGACAGGGCGATGTGTGAAAAACACGGCAGCATACATATCTTGAGGAAAGCGGGATCGTCGCTGGGTGCGCGTTCCGGATCGATCAAGAGGATGCATATCGTTGTTGCGTTTTGGCCTGAATGGCTAGGGCGAAGCCGTATCTTTATTTCGTCTTGCCAGGGAGGTGATGGCATTGTGGTACGTCGTGCAAACGGTCGGCGGCCAGGAAAAGCACGTGCTTGACCTGATCAACAAGCTTGTCGACGAAGAGCTGATCCAAGAATCCTTCATCCCCCAGTACGAAGTCAAAAAGCGCATCCAGGGCGTATGGAAAATGCGTTCAGAAGTGCTGCTACCTGGTTATATTTTCGTAATAACAGACCAGCCTGGAAAGCTGCGTGAGGCGTTGCGAAGCGTCCCCAAGTTCACTAGGCTCCTCGGCAACAACGATGTGTTCACTCCTCTCGACGATCAAGAAGTCGCCTTCATCAACGCGTTCACCAAGCCTGACCACCGCGTGGTCGAGTTCTCGAGCGGCGTGATGGAAGGGGACGAGATCGTGATCCTCAACGGCCCGCTGATGAACCAGACGGGTCTCGTCAAGAAGCTCGATCGCCACAAGCGCCTGGCGTATCTGGAGATAGAGATTCTTGGTCGTGTGAAAACCGTCAAAGTCGGATTAGAGATTGTTCGAAAGAAACCCTGACAAATCAATAGACGTAACCGCCGACGGAGCCGTCGCGCTGGTAGACGACTTCGCAACAGCGGGGGAGCAAGAGGAGATTTCCACGCCCCCAATGTCTGATAAGCGCGGTTATGGAAACCTAAGCGAAGGGGTCGGGGAATGCCGTCCTGAGAGGAGCGCCGCCAGGCGCGGAGTCGAAGGATCCTGTGCGGCGTCAGCGGAAAGCGCAAGCGACTCCGAGCCGATGGCCGCCTCCGACGTGGCGTTTCTGGCACCCGAGCTGGTGTCGGAGGCCGAGGGCCCGGTGCCCGTCCCGGCTCCGGCGGAAGGGCGGCTGGGGTACCGCTTCGTCAAGCGGGCGTTCGACGTCGCGTTCAGCTTGTGCGTCGCGATCGTCGGCCTGATCCCGGTCGCCCTTCTCTGCCTGGCCATCCGCCTCGAATCCCCCGGCTCCCCCATATACCTCCAAGAGCGCGTCGGCTACCGCGGCAGGCCGCTTCGCATCCTCAAGCTGCGCACCATGGTGGCCGACTCCGACGACGTGGAGAAGCACCTGAGTCCCGAGCAGCTAACGCAATGGGAGCGCGAGCGCAAGGTGGACGACGACCCCCGCGTCACCAAGGTGGGCCGCTTCCTGAGGAAGACCTCCCTCGATGAGCTGCCCCAGTTCCTGAACGTGCTGGCCGGCCAGATGAGCGTCGTCGGCCCGCGCCCTATCGTCGAAGAGGAACTCGCGGCCTACGGCGACGCGGCTGACGAGCTCTTGTCCGCGAAGCCCGGCATCACCGGCTGGTGGCAGGTGCAGGCGAGAAACGATGCCACGTATGGTGACGGCAGCCGCCAGGAGCTGGAGCTCTACTACGTGCGCAACGCCTCGATCGCGATGGACATGCGCGTGTTCTTCGGAACGTTCGGAGCCATGCTGGGAAGGACGGGCCGGTAGATGTCCCGTGCGCCCCGGATAGCCTTCGTGATCCTCACGTGGAACTCGGAGCGGCACGTCGAGCCCTGCGTGCGGTCGGTGCTCGCCTGCTCCGGGATCGACGCGTCCGTCGCGGTCGTCGACAACGGGTCGACGGACGAGACGCCCGCCATGCTGAGGGCCTTGGCCGCGGCGCACGGCGAGGTGCACCCGGTGTTCCTGGACGAGAACCTCGGGACGACGGTGTCGCGCAACATCGCGCTGCGAAACCTGCCCGAAGGGGCCGAGTACGTCTGCGTGCTCGATTCCGACACCGTGGTGAACGGGAAGGCGCTGCTGCGCATGGTCGACCTGCTCGACGGAGATCCCTCCATCGGCGTCGTCGGGCCCGCCATGCGCGACTCCGCGGGGGTCGTGCAGCAGTCGGGGCGCAACCTTCCGACGCTCGGGATCAAGCTCATGAAGGCGCTGCCCGGATCGAAGGCGCAGGCCAGGGGGGCGAGGCTCGAGGCGCCGAGCTCTCCCGTCGTCGGCCGGATCCAGGACGTCCCCTACCTCATCTCGGCGTGCTGGCTCGTCCCCGTCCGGGTGTTCCGGCAGGTCGGCCTGCTCGACGAGAGGATATTCTACGCGCCCGAGGACGTCGACTGGTGCCTGCGGTGCCGCAAGGCCGGATACCGGGTCGTGTGGTGCCATGACGCCGAGATCGTCCACGAGTACCAGCGCATCTCGAAGAAGCGCTTCTTCAGCAAGACGAACCTCGAGCACCTCAAAGGCCTCGCGCACTACTTCAGGAAGCACCGCTACCTGCTCGATGCGGGGAAAGCCCTCGAAACGGAGAAGAGACCATGAAGACGTTCTTCATCAACCCGCCCTTCAAGGCCGAGCACGGCAAGTTCGCCCGCGAGAACCGCAGCGCGGCGATCACCCGGTCGGGCACGCTCTACTACCCCCTCTGGCTCATGTACGCCGCGGCGGTGTGCGAGAAGGACGGGTTCGAGGTGGAGTTCCTCGACGCCCCCGCGACCCCGCTCGGCCATGCCGAGTCGATGAGGGCCGTCGTCGAACGAGGCACCGACGCGAGGCTTTTCGTCGTGGGCACCTCGACGCCCTCGATCCGCTCCGATACGGACTTCGCCGACGGCCTCAAGGCCCTCTACCCCGACGCTTTCGTGATGCTCGTCGGAACGCATCCCTCGGCCCTTCCCGAGGAGACGCTGGAGAACTCGAAAGCGGTCGACGCGGTCGCCATGAGGGAGTACGACTACATCGTGCGCGACGTCGCCCGCGCCCTGCGCGACGGCGGGGACCCGACGGAGGTTGCCGGTCTCGCCTGGTGCGACGCGAGCCGTTCGGTGACGGTCAACGAGCCCTACCCGCCCATAGCCGACCTGGACGAGATACCCTTCGCCGCCGAGTTCGTGAAGCGGCATCTGAACGAGAGGGATTACTTCTTCGCCGCGTCGGCCTATCCGGAGATCCAGATATTCACGGGCCGCGGCTGCCCGGCGCGCTGCACGTTCTGCGTCTACCCGCAGACGATGCACGGCCACAAGTACCGTCTGCGCAGCCCCGAGAACGTGGTGGCGGAGTTCCAGTACGTCGCCGACAACTTCCCGGACGTGAAGGAGGTCGTCATCGAGGACGACACGTTCACTGCCAGGAAGGATCGGGTGGTCGAGATCTGCGAGCTGCTGGTCGAGCGCGGCCTGCACAAGAGGCTCCGGTGGCTGTGCAACGCCCGCGTCAACCTCGATTACGAGACCATGGCGATCATGAGGAAAGCCGGCTGCCACCTCATCATCCCCGGCATCGAGAGCGGATCCCAGGAGGTTCTGAACAACATCCGGAAGGGAACCACGCTCGAGCAGGTGGAGCGATACATGGCCGACGCGAAAAGGGCGGGCATCAAGGTTCACGCCTGCTACATGGTCGGGAACAAGGGCGAGACGAAGGAGACCATGGAGCAGACGTTCGAGCTGGCCATGAGATTGAACGCCGACACGGCGCAGTTCTACCCGCTGCTCCCGTTCCCGGGGACCGAGGCGTACGCTTGGGCGAAGGAGAACGGCTACATCAAGGGAGGCTACTCCGACTACGTCAAGGAGGACGGCACGATCAACTCGCTTCTCGAGCTGCCCGGGCTGTCGTCCGAGGAGATGGTCGCGTTCTGCGACGAGGCGAGGCGGAGGTACTACTGGCGCCCCCGCTACATCCTGCACCGTCTGCGCGTCGGCTTGACCGATCCGGAGGATCTGAAGAGATCGCTCAAGGCGTTCGGCAGGATCAAGGGCTTTCTATTCAAGAAACCGAGGTAAGCGTGGAAATTGAAGCAGAGATACTGCCAGGTCGCTTGGATAAGGAGTCCTTTTACTGGAAGGCAGGATATGAGCATTTTGGACCTTTGCTCGTTGGATTCTCTGATTGGATTGCAGGAGAAGCTCGTCGAGAGGAGCTTGATCAAATTCTTTTTCTAGCCCGAGATGGGTATGTTCCGATTCAGGCGTTTCGCTTGTTGTATCCAAGCCAGAATGCAAAAACCACCTACTTTTTTGCGTCGCGGGCCAGTACGCTTGCAACTCGCGTGCTCGAAGAAGGTTCTCTCGAAAGCTTTCTTAGGAATGCTCATCTGAGGAGGCTATCGAGTCCGGCGCTTCTTGCGCAAAGGTTTGACCTTGGTTCACGCTTCTTGGAGCTCGCCGCAAAAGAAGCGAAAATCGAACCAGCTAGTAGTGTCGATAGAGGGTTGTATTTCGGCAACGGCTCACATGCCTTTTTCGCAAGGATGGCATACGAGGAATATCTTCCAAGGGCGAAAAAATTTGCAGGAATGTTTGCTCGTTACGTAAGTGAGCAGGTATCGAGTGGAAATATAGGTGTGGTGGACGTGGGATGGCACGGGTCTACGCAGAGGGCTTTGATGGCTTGCGCAGACGATATGTGTGCAAGTCGAAGATACCTTGGTTATTATTTTGGCGTAAGCGATGTTGGGCGCTCTTTTGCTAAAGGTTTTTTGTACGACGGACGGGGAAACAAAGAGGACTATTTTGATATGAAAGCAAGTTCGGCTTTACTTGAGCTGTTTTTGGGCGCGCCGCACGCAACAACGGGTGGCTACAAGCTGAATGGAGCTCAAAACAGAGTTATTCCGGTTTTCGGGGCGTATGAGTACGCGAGTTCGCGAGGTCAATTCGAGAGAGAACATGACGCGCTTTGGAATCTTCGAGAAGGAGCGCTCTCGTACGTAAAGGAGGAGGCCTTGAATGCTCGAAGGGTTCCGCTGGGAAAGGAGCAAGCTTTTCGTCCTCTTAAATCCCTGGCGACGAATCCCTCGAATGCGCAGTTGCGCGCTTTTGGATCGTTGCGTTTCTTAGAAGGAGGTATGCATTCTGTTGCCGAACCGAGTGGTATCAAAAGTATCTTTAGGAACCCAAAGCAGATCATTGAGGAGTTCGGCGAATCTACTTGGAAATACGGCTTTCTTTGCAGGTTTTTTCATTGCAAAGCGGTAGCGCGTGTTCTTTATGGTGCTCTTTTGAAAGCTGAGCAATGATAGAGCTTGCGTCTAAAATGACAGAATGGCTGCTTGCTCGAAGCTACCGTGATATAGCGAGTGACGCTTCTGGTTATCCTTATGTGTCATTTGACGTGTTCGACACTTTGCTGTTGCGTACCGTCGCAAAGCCAGAAGACGTATTTCGAAAAATCGGGAAAAGCTTGGGATGTGAAGAAGAGTTTTTTCAGCTCCGTAAGCGAGGCGAGCGGTTCGCTAGGAAGCATGGCGCTGAGGAGGTAGCGCTTTGCGAGATTTATCAAGCAGTTAAGGAATTGTCTTCAGGAAGCGAACTTGCCGGATTTGATATTTCAGAACTCATGTCGATGGAATTGGATGTTGAGCGACAGGTGTCGCTCCCGAATGAACCGATGAGGGGACTTTTCGACAGCCTCAAGGATTCAAGGAAACTGGTCATTCTATCCGATATGTACCAGACTCGTGCATTCGTGTCGGAACTCTTGAAGCGAGCAGGATACGCTCTTGACGACGTTGATCTTTTCGTTTCTTCCGAAGTGGGGAAGACCAAGAGAAGCGGAAGCTTGTATCGACATGCTCAAAAGGAGCTGGATATCCAGCCAAATGAGATATTTCATATAGGCAATTCCGCAAGATCGGATTATTTTGCTGCAAGAAGATGCGGATGGAACGCCGCCCTTATCCCTCCTTCAGGCTGGCGGCAGCGAAGATGATCCCATATTTTGTGGTATTTTTCGTTTCCGGCGCTTCTGCCGCGTTGGCCTTTCGCACTCCTGACAAAAGGAACTCAACGCTTTTTTCTTTGGTGGCTATTCTTGCGCCTTGCTTGCTGGCGGCATTCAGAGATCCCACCGTCGGAGTGGATGTCCTAACTTATGCGGAGCCGTCGTTTTATTCTGCTATCTCTCGGAATATATGGGAGTATATAGCGAGTTCGGATAACGAGCCGTTGTTCAGCCTCCTTGCGTATGTCTCTGCTAACGTTTTTCAATCGTCTTTTGTTTACTATTTTCTTATCGAGCTGCTGGTTGTGGCCCCTGTTTACAAGGCTATCAAGGATAACTGCCCCAGAAGCCTTCGTTTTTTGGCCTGGTTGGTTTTTTATTTCACGCTTTTTGGTTTTAGTTTCAACCTGATGAGGCAATCGATTGCCGTTGCCATTCTTCTCGCGGGGTTTTCTTATTTGAGCAAGAAAAGCTATTTCAAGTATTGCCTTGTGGTGATAGTGGCTTGTGGATTTCACTATTCATCGCTAATGGGATTTGTCGTCTTGGCGCTTTACGTTCTGTTTGATAGCAAAAAGTTATCGTTGCTGAAAAAAATCGTCTGCGCTATGGCTTTCATACTCATGTTGGTCTTTGCAGTAGATTTGATAAACTTCGCGCTACCATTCAAAAGCTCATATTCGTATCAATTGCATCACATGGTCGGGGCGGAGCCATGGGATGTGTTTCAGGGTATAATAGAACGATTGATCATCTTTTTCCCGCTCTTTTGCATGGTGTTTTTAAACTATGGCCGTTTGAAAGATACCGTCAGCCACTTCGACTTCTGCTTGATGGTTATATTCGCCTATGTTGTCCTGTATCAGCTTGGGACGATCAGTTCCCAGCTATTCAGGCTATCGTTGGTGTTTTACGCGCTTTTGATCTTGGTGATACCTTTGCTCATTGATGGATTGAATAGCAGGATAGATCGAAGCGTGTACTCTATTGTTATAGCTGCATTCTTGTTCTCTTATTTTATCTATTTCATGAACACCAATGGGCAAGTTGTGCCCTACACGTCGGATGTGCTTGGCATTTCGTCTCTAACGTAATCGATGCAAAGTGGAGTAATCTTGGCTGAACCGTTTGTTACCATTATCATTCCCGTATACAATGTAGCGGAATATCTCGACCAGTGCTTAAAAAGCGTCATCGAGCAAACGCTCTCTCGCATTGAGATCATTCTTGTTGATGACGGTAGCAAAGATCGATCAGGTCAGATATGTGATGAATATGCCGCGACAGATGATCGCATTCGCGTCATCCATCAAGAAAACCAGGGGTTGTCGGTCGTCAGAAATGTAGGCATCGCTGCTGCCAGGTCCCCCTATTTCATGATATTGGATGGAGACGACTGGATCGAAGAGGACGCTGTAGCAATTTTGTACAAAAAAATGGTCGAAACAGGTTGTGATATATGCGTAAGCGACTATTACGTAGAAAAAGAAGGTCGAGGTTTTCCGGAAAGCTTTTTCTCGACCGAAATAATGTCGTTTGGGTCTGAAGATAGATTCTTGCTCGAGGCCAATTGTCTTTGCTTTGCCGAATATGGAAATAGAAACGCCACCGCAAATTTAGGGGTTGTTTGGGCCCGAATGTACAGAAGGGCATTCGTTCTTGACAATGGACTTGAATTCGTTCCCGGGCTGAAAAGGATGCAGGATGCAATATTCAACATAAGCGCTTTGGATTGCGCAAAGTCTGTTGAGCGGGTGGACGCACTAACCTGGCATTATAGGCTATGGACTGGGTCTGCGACCAGGAAACACGATCCACATTTTGACGAGACGGCGTTTAGGATCCTGGACGAAGTCGATTCGTTCCGACAAAGTCGATATCCCGATGGGGCCTTCGACGTTGTTTATTACTCGAAATGCGTGAGAGTACTTCTGGACATTGTGAAAGCGCAGTATGTTTCGGGTGACAATACGACGGGCTTGCTTGAAGTATGCAGATCCGTCAGGCAGCTGATGCATGAACACCCTTTCGACAAGGCGATTGAGCTGGCAGAGGGAAAGATGGTTTCGAAGGCTCAATCAATCGCGCTTTTCTTTTTGAAACTCCATTGGGTCACGCCCATTATCGTGATGTACAAAATACAACGAGCAATTGACGGCGCAAGGCGATAATCCGATGCGCTGGTTATAGGAGCATGTATGACGTTCGATATCAAAAAAATTCCTCCGTACTTCAAGCATCCAGCAAGGGTTTTCCTGCAACAGGGAAAGGGCAGGATGTTCCGTTGGATGGATGACGAGACTTATGTCAAGCTCTTGTACAAAAGCGTCATGGACGAGCCTCTGCATCTTGAAGATCCTAAAACGTTCAACGAAAAGGTGCAATGGACAAAGCTGTATGACCGAAATCCGATATATACCCAGTTAGTCGATAAGCTTAAGGTGAGGTCATTTGTTGCTGATCGAGTCGGGGAAGAGTACCTGGTGCCGTTGTTAGGGTCATGGAAAAATGCTGATCAGATCCAATTCGAAACCTTACCTAATCGGTTTGTGCTCAAATGCAATCACGATAGCCAAAATGTCATCGTTTGCAGAGACAAATCTGAATGCAACACGTCGGAAATCCGAAAAAGGATGAAAAAGGCTCTAAAGAAAAATTATTTTTATGTCGGACGAGAGTGGGCATACAGGGATGTCGAGCCTTGCGTGCTGGCGGAAGAATACCTGGAAGATGAGTCTGGCTCGCTTAATGATTACAAGTTTTTCTGTTTCGATGGCGAACCTCGCTTTATGTACGTAGCATCGGGCAGGCAGACGGACTTTCGGATGGATTTCTTCGACATGGATTTCGACCATCTGCCTATTTGCGGGAACAAGCCCTGGTCGGACGATCCTATATCAAAACCTGAGTGCTTCGAGGAGATGAAAACGGTATGCGCAGCATTGGCTAAAGGAATTGCTCAAGTCCGCATAGATCTATACAACGTGAATGGGCGGCCTTTTTTTGGCGAAATGACCTTTTACAATTGGAATGGAATTGCTCGTTTCGATCCTCCTGAATGGGATTTAAAGTTTGGGAATTGCTGGGATCTACCAACAGGAGGTGGGGTCCATGCTTGATTGGCTTTTAGAGGATTATGCGGGAGATTTCGCCCGACTTCCGCGCGCGATCGCGAGATTCGCGCTCGATCCTGAATTCAGGGTTATATCCAAAGTCCGTCACGTCAATTGTCTATCTGGGGTGAGGGCAAAGTATGCGAGCAGAAGACTGCGGAGTGGATATCCGATCATATTTGCTGCCAGAGCCGTTGCGGGGCGAGGTTTTCGCTTGCCTCACTACATAGGTGTGGTAATTGGGGACAGAGTGGTCATGGGAGATCGCTGCACTATCTATCAGAATGTAACGCTGGGCCAGAATCGCGGAGGTTTTCCAACCCTTGGGAATGGCGTGACCGTCTATGCAGGCTCAGTTGTTGTCGGGGATATTCGTATAGGCGACAACGCCATCATTGGTGCCAATAGCGTCGTAACGAAGGATGTTCCACCTAACGCCATTGTCGCTGGCGCTCCTGCGCGGGTGATACGGTATAGAGACCCCAATAAAGATGAGGAGCTGTTTTAGGCATTCTGAAATGGCGAGGACGAGAACGAATATCGCTTACAATTTCGCGTATCAGCTATTGGTTCTCGCGCTGCCTCTCGTGACGGCTCCCTATCTGTCGCGCGTCATCGGAGCTGAAGGGGTGGGGGTATATTCTTACTCGTATTCGATCGCATCCTATTTTGTGTATATCGCGATGTTGGGATTGAATAATTACGGAAATCGTAGCATCGCGGCATGTCGCGAGCGGCGGGAAGATGTGTCGCGTACGTTCTGGAGCATTTACACGATGCAGGCGCTGTGCTCCTTCGTTGCGATATCGCTCTATGGAGTTTACTCTGTCACGCTGGCCGGCAACTTTGAGATTGCGCTTATGCAAGGCCTCTACGTGATCTCTGCTCTCTTTGACATCAATTGGTTCTTCTTTGGAATCGAGCAGTTTCGGCTTACGGTGTTGCGTAATGCTTTGGTCAAATGCGTTGCTACCGTTTTAATATTTGTCTTTGTTAAATCCGTCGAAGATATAGGTTTGTATGTTGGAATCATGTGCGGAAGCTTCCTTGTTTCTCAACTATGCCTATGGCCTTTTCTTGCCAGATATGCCGACTTCTATCGACCCAAGCTTGCAGATATCGTAATCCACATAAAGCCGAACCTCGTTCTCTTCGTTCCGGTAGTTGCTGTGAGTATGTACAACATACTCAGTAAGATAATTTTGGGCTATATGGCTGGTACGGAAGAGGTTGGGTATTTTGAAAACGCCGTCAAGATAGCGTCAGTGCCTGTGACCCTTGTGTCGGCAGTCGGCGCTGTCATGCTGCCTCGCACTAGCGCGCTCATCGCAAGAGGGGATTTCGTTTCCGCAAGTCGGCATACCGAGAAAACCTTGTTGATCGTGATGGCTTTTACGTCGCTGGCCGGTTTCGGAATTCCCGCCATAGCTGTTCCGTTCTCTGAGTTGTTCTATGGACCGGGATTCGAAACGTCGGGATACTGTTTAGCCGTCCTGTCGGCTGCAATACCCCTGCTAGGGTTCGGCAATGTTATCCGTACGCAATACATCCTGCCGAAAGCCCGCGATTCCGTGTTCCTGTGGTCGGCTTTGTGCGGCGCCTTTGTAAACCTTTCGATCAATATTGCGCTCGTGCCGCATATTGGAGCACTCGGAGCCGCGATAGCTTCTGTCGGAGCCGAGATTGCGGTTTTGGCGTATCAGCTGATCAGGATTCGGAGGGAGATACCTATGAAAAGGTACCTCATGCATGCCGGCGCCTTCGTGTTTATCGGAGCGGCTATGGGAGTTGTGGTGGCTTTCGTCCCTTCTGCTGGAAGCGATTTGTCGAGGGTTCTTCTCCTTGTTGCAGTTGGGCTTGCTGTGTATGTTCCGCCCGCATTTGCGTTATTGCGGTTTTACCTTAAAAAGCAATTCCAGGGAAGTGGCTCGAAATGAAACACAATAGCAAAACGGTTCTTATTACCGGTGCAGCTGGCTTCATCGGCGCGTTCCTGTGCAAGAAGCTGCTGGACGACGGCGGTTGTAAAGTCGTCGGGCTGGACAACATGAACAGCTATTACGATCCGGGCATCAAGGAGGAGCGTCTCCGCATGCTGCGCGAGTCCGATGGCGGGCGCGGGTCGTTCAGGTTCGTCCGCGGCGATTTGGCGGATGCCGCCCTGGTGGAGCGGCTCTTCGCCGAGAACGGCTTCGACGTCGTGGTCAATCTGGCCGCCCAGGCGGGCGTGCGCTACTCCATCGACAACCCGCGTGCCTACGTCGACTCCAACCTGATCGGGTTCTTCAACGTCCTCGAGGCCTGTCGCCACCACCCCGTAGAGCACCTGGTATACGCCTCCTCCTCGTCGGTCTACGGGGGCAACGAGAAGGTGCCGTTCTCCGAAGAGGACCGCGTGGACTCGCCGGTGTCGCTCTACGCCGCCACCAAGAAGTCCAACGAGCTCATGGCCCATGCGTACTCGAAGCTGTACTCGATCCCCGCCACAGGCTTGCGCTTCTTCACGGTGTACGGGCCGATGGGCCGGCCCGACATGGCCTACTTCGGGTTCACGGAGAAGCTGCGCTGCGGCGAGTCGATAAGGATATTCAACATGGGCGACTGCAAGCGGGACTTCACCTACGTTGACGACGTCGTCGAAGGCGTCGCTCGCGTGATGGGCAACCCGCCCGAGGTGCGCACCGGCGACGACGGCCTGCCCATGGCGGCGCATCGCGTCTACAACATCGGCAACTCCCGACCCGAGAGCCTGCTTGGTTTCGTCGACGCGCTGCAGCGCGTTCTCGTCGAAGAGGGCATCTTGCCTAATGATTATGACTTCGAAGCGCATCGCGAGCTCGTCCCCATGCAGCCCGGCGACGTGCCCGTTACGTACGCGGACACCTCGGCGCTCGAGCGCGACTTCGGCTATCGACCCGCCACTAAATTGGAAGACGGCCTGCGCGAGTTTGCACGCTGGTACAAGGGGTACTACGGGATCTAGCGCTTCCGAGCCGCCGTCGGGCGGCGGCCTCCCCATCGCACGCACTTTGACAGGAGAATAATCATGAAGATCGCAATCGCCGGAACCGGCTACGTGGGGCTGTCGGTGGCCCTGCTGCTCGCGCAGAGCCACGAGGTGTCCGCGCTGGATATCGTGGAGGAGAAGGTGGCCATGCTCAACCGGGGCGAGAGCCCCATCGCCGACGCCGAGGCCGAGGAGCTCCTCGCGGCGGGCGCTTCGGGGAGGAGGCCGTTGTCGTTCCATGCCACGTGCGATCCCGTCGAGGCGTACTCCGGAGCCGCCTACGTCGTGGTGGCGACCCCGACGAACTACGACCCCGCGCTGAACTTCTTCGACACCTCCAGCGTAGAGGCTGCTATCGAAGCGGTCCGGGCGGTCAACGAGGACGCCTGGATCGTAATCAAGTCTACCGTTCCCGTGGGGTACACCACCCAGCTGCGCGAGCGTCTCGGCGACCGGCGCATCCTCTTCAGTCCCGAGTTCCTGCGCGAAGGTCGCGCGCTCTACGACAACCTTCACCCCTCGCGCATCGTGGCGGGCTGCGACGAGGGCGACCCGGAAGCCGTGCGGGCTGCGATGCGCTTCGCGGAGCTGCTCGTCGAAGGCGCCGATCCGGCAGAGCGGGATCGCGAGAACCCCGACGGCACGCGCGGCATCCCCGTCCTCGTCTGCGGGTCCACCGAGGCCGAGGCGGTGAAGCTGTTCGCCAACACCTACCTCGCGCTGCGCGTCGCCTACTTCAACGAGCTGGACACCTACGCCTGCTCGCGCGGGCTCGACGCCGCGCGCATCATCGAGGGCGTGTGCCTGGACCCGCGCGTGGGGTCGCACTACAACAATCCCTCCTTCGGCTACGGCGGCTACTGCCTGCCCAAGGACACCAAGCAGCTGTTGGCGAACTACGCGGACGTGCCGCAGAACGTCATGGGGGCCGTCGTGGACGCGAACCGCACGCGCAAGGACTTCGTGGCCGACGAGGTGCTCGCCCGCGTCGCCGGGCTGCCCGATCCGGTCGTGGGCGTGTACCGCCTCACCATGAAGACCGGCTCGGACAACTTCCGCGCTTCTTCCGTGCAGGGGATCATGAAGCGCGTGAAAGCGAAGGGCGTGTGCGTGGTCGTGTACGAGCCGACACTCGACGCCCCCGACTTCTTCGGCAGCGAGGTCGTTCGCGACCTGGCTTCGTTCAAGGAGCGCTGCGATCTTGTCGTGGCCAACCGTTGGAGCGACGAGCTGTCCGACATCGCCGGCAAGGTGTACACGCGCGACTTGTTCAGACGGGATTAGGCTCGGTCCTTCCGACTCTCGCGACTATCTAATTTTCGCTTACATAATGCAATTTACATGCGTATTGCATAAGCATCCTGGCTAGGTTTATCCGTTTTCAAAAACCTTCCCACAACCTCGTTGAACTCCTCGGGGTTCCCCGCAGCCACGAAGTGATCCCCCTCCACGAAGGCCAGCTCCGCGCCTGGAATGTTCCTCGCGATCAACCTGGTATGCTCCTCTTTGATCATGTCCCTCGTGCCGGCTACCACCAGTGTCGGCACCCTCAGCTCGGCTAGCTCCTCCGGGGCGATGTTCGGGTCGTTCACCATGAGGCTCAGCATTTCGGCTTTGCGGTGCGCGCGGACGCTCCAGCGCGCGAAGAGCGACGCCGCCCCGTAGCCCGCCACGATGGGCAGCTGCACCGACGGCTTCACGCCGCCGCCGTCCAGGTTCGCCCCGTTCAACACGAGCTTGCCCACGCGCTCGGGATGTGCGAGAGCGAACGCGAGCGCGATATTCCCTCCGTCCGAGAATCCCAGCAGATGCGCGCGCTCGATGCCTTGCCCGTCCATGAACGCCAGCAGGTCGTCGGCGAACTGGCGGATGGTGAAGGGCGCCTCCCCGCGCGGCGAGCGACCGTGCCCGCGCGTGTCGAGCGCGATCACGCGGAAGCGCGACGCGAACGCGTCCATCTGTCGCTCGAAGTACGAGCCGTCCTCGCCGTTGCCGTGCAGCAGGATGAGCGGCTCGCCGGTTCCTTGCTCACGGTAGTGCAGGTCGACGTCCATGCGGGCTCCTTTTCTTTCGCCGGGCGGCTCCCATTCTACTCCCTTGCAGTTGCGGAAATCTCCTGCCACGCTGCGGCGACGGGTCGGAATCGGATTGCGGTGGACGCAAAACGGCACCCATGACAATTTCAGCAGCTTAGTCGGGCGGGAAAGGGCATGCTCGATCTTCGCCACCTGGGCTTATGCGATCTGGTTACATGCTGCGATGCATCGGAAGCGCTCCAAGATTGTCATGGGTGCCGTTTTGCGTCCAAATCGTGATTGTCCCAGCTTGGCGCGCGGCTGTGCTACACTTTCGAGCCGATACCACCTGAAAAACGACGGACGAGGAGGCACCGGTGCCCACGGCACGCGACACCACCGCCGCGGCGGAAGCCGACGGTCTGCGCATCGACGAATCCGAGCGCAAAAGCTGGACCAGCATCGCATTCATCCGCGCGGGCGGCATGTTCAGCGCGCCGACGCTCATGGTGGGCGCGGCACTGGGGCTGGGGCTCGCGCTCAGCGGCGCGGCGCTGGCCACGCTCGTGGGGTTCGGCTTCATCGTTGCGTACATGTGCTTCGTGTCCATGCAGGCCTCCGACCTGGGGCTTCCCACGGCCTCGCTCGCAGCTCCCGCGCTCGGCCGCACCGGCGCGCGCTACCTCGTGTCGCTCATCGTGGGCGTCGTCACCATCGGCTGGTTCGGCGTGCAGACGGCCGTGTGCGGCGCCTCGCTGGCGCTTATGCTGGCCGACGTGTTCGGCCTGGCCGTGCCCGTGTGGGCGTGCTCGATGGCGCTCGGCGCCCTCATGCTGGCGACAGCGCTCGTGGGCTTCGACGGACTGAAATGGGTGAGCTCCGTCGCCGCGCCGCTGCTGGTGGCCATCTGCCTGTACGGCGTGGGCGCGTCGGTGGCGCAGACCGGCAGCCTCGACGCGCTGCTGGGCTACGTGCCGCTGCCCGCCGACGCCATCGGCCTCATCGCGGGCGTCAACATGGCGGTGGGGCTGTTCGCGTTCGCGGGCGCCACGGCCGGCGACTTCGCCCGCTTCGCGCGCACGCGCAAGGACGCCGTGCTCTCGTGCGTCGTCGGCGTCATCCCCGCCGCGCTCGTGGCGCTGCTGGCCGGCGCGGCGCCGGCTATCGTCACCGGTCAGGGCGACATCGCCGTCATCATGAACTCCATCGGACTGCCCGCGGTAGGCCTCATCGCACTCGTGCTGTCGGCGTGGACGGTGAACGCGAGCAACGTGTACTCCGCCGGGCTCGGCTTCGCGGTCATGCTGGGGAAGGGCGAGGGCGGCAGCAAGCTGACCACGGCCGTCTCGGGCATCGCGGGCATCGTGCTGGCGGTGGGCGGCATCCTCGGGCAGTTCGAGGCGTTCCTCACCGTGCTGTCGGCCTGCGGCCCCGCGCTGGCCGGCGTGATGGTGGCGGACTACTGGCTGGTGCGCAAGGGCCGCCCGGCGAACGTGCGCGTGCCCGCGGGTGTGTCGGCGGCGGGCGTGGCGGGGCTTGCGTGCGGCATCGCGATGGCGCTCGTCACGGGCGGCACGTTCGCGCTGGTGCCGGGGCTTCAGGCGCTCGACCTGCCGTTCTTCGTCGGCCCGGTGAACGGCATCGTCGTGGCGATGGCCGCCTACGTGGCAGCCTACCGCCTGACGGGCGGCGAGCGCTTCGCGGGGCCCATCGCGTTCAAGCGACCCGCGGAATCTGCTATCATGAACCAGGTCACACTCGACGCTTCGGAACGCGCACAGGAAGGACAAGCATGAGAAAGATCGGCATCCAGGAAATCGAGGACATCGCGCTGGGCGCGACGCTTCTCGGCGCCGGCGGGGGCGGAGATCCCTACATCGGCAAGCTCACGGCCATCGGCGCCGTGAAGGAATGCGGCGAGGTGGAGCTGATCGGCATCGACGAGGTGCCCGACGGCGCGTTCATCATGCCCGCCGCATCCATGGGCGCACCCACCATCCTCGCCGAGAAGGGCGTGGGCGCCAACGAGTTCGCCAAGCTGTTCGACATGGTGTCGCGCTACTACGGCAAGCCCATCTACGCCACCATGCCCATCGAAGCTGGCGGCGTGAACTCCATGCTGCCCATCGCCGCGGCCGCGCGCCTCGGCATTCCCATGGTGGACGTGGACGGCATGGGCCGCGCGTTCCCCGAGCTGCAGATGGTCACGTTCACCATCGGCGGCGCGTCGGCCACGCCCATGGCGTTCATCGACGAGAAGGGCAACTCCGGCATCCTCGATACCATCACGAACAAGTGGACCGAGGACATCGCCCGCGCCGCCACCATGACCATGGGCGGCACGCTGACGGTCGCGCTGTTCTGCATGGACGTAGACACCTGCAAGCAGTACGGCGTGCACGGCATCGTGACGCGCTCCGAGGAACTGGGCCGCGCCATCCGCACGGCGAAGGACGAGGCGGCTGCGGCCGGCCTCACGCCCGAGGAGTTCTTCTTGAAGTTCACGGGTGGCCACAAGCTGTTCAAGGGCAAGATCTCCGACGTGCTGCGCGAGACGCGCGGGGCGTTCAACTTCGGCCGCGTGGTGCTGGAGGGCATCGGCGAGGACCGCGGCAGCCAGGCGTTCGTCGATTTCCAGAACGAGAACCTCAGCTGCGTGGTGGACGGCCAGATCAAGGCCACCGTGCCCGACCTCATCTGCCTCGTGGACCCCGACACGTTCACGCCCGTTCCCACCGACGCGCTGAAGTACGGCAAGCGTGTGCTGGCCGTGGGCCTGGAGTGCTTCCACCTGTGGCGCACGCAGGCGGGTCTCGACCTCGTGGGGCCGCGCTACTTCGGCATCGATACCGACTATATCCCCGTCGAAGAGCGCAGCGCGCGGAAGGAGGCGTAAGGCCATGTACAAATTGGGCATCGACGTGGGCGGCACCAACACGGACGCCGTTTTGATCGACGAGGACCTGAACGTGGTGGCGGCGGTGAAGAACCCCACGTCGGACGATATCTACACGGGCATCATGGGCGCGGTGGACGCCGTGCTGGCCGACAGCGGCGTGGACCGCGCGCAGATCGCGCAGGCCATGCTGGGCACCACCCAGTGCACGAACGCCATCGTGGAGCGCAAGGGCCTTGCGCCCATCGCCATCCTGCGCATCGGCGCGCCGGCTACCGTGGGCATCCCGCCGATGGTGGACTGGGCCGACGATATCGCTGCGGTGTGCGTGGACTCGCTCATTATCGAGGGCGGTTTCGAGTACGATGGCAAGCGCCTGGCAGAGTTCGACGAGGCCGCGTGCCGCGCGTTCTTCGAGGGCGTGAAAGGTCGCGTGGAGGCCGTGGCCGTGTCCAGCGTGTTCTCCACGGTGCGCAACGACGACGAGCTGCGCGCCGCGACCATCGCGCGCGAGGTGCTGGGCGAGGACGTGCACGTGTCCATCTCCAGCGAGATCGGCTCGATGGGCCTGATCGAGCGCGAGAACGCCACCATCTTGAACGCGGCGCTGTACGACGTGGCGCGCAAGTTCACCGAGGGCTTCGCGGCCAGTCTGGCTGACAAGGGCGTGACGAACGCCGAAGTGTACCTGTCGCAGAACGACGGCACGCTCATGACCATGGAGCATGCGCGCCGCTATCCCATCCTCACCATCGCGTGCGGGCCGACGAACTCCATCCGCGGCGCCAGCTACCTGTCGCGCCGCGACGACGCCATCGTCATCGACGTGGGCGGCACCACTACCGACCTGGGCGTTCTGTCGCACGGATTCCCGCGCGAGAGCGGCGTGGCGGTGACCATCGGCGGCGTGCGCACGAACTTCCGCATGCCCGACGTGGTGTCCATCGGCCTGGGCGGCGGTTCCATCGTGCGCGTGGCCGATGACGGCAGCGTCACCGTGGGGCCGGATTCGGTGGGCTACGCCATCACCGAGCGCGCGCTGGTGTTCGGCGGCGATACGATGACGGCCACCGACATCGCCGTACGCCTGGGAATGGCTTCGGTGGGGGATGCCTCGCTCGTGGCCGATATCCCGCAGGACGTGGCCGAGCGCGCGATGGCCGTCATGCGCGCGATGGTGGAGGACGCCATCGACGTGATGAAGGTGTCCAGCGATCCTGTCGACGTGGTGCTGGTGGGCGGCGGCGCCATCGTGCTGCCGCACGAGCTGGCCGGCACGGCCGAGGTGGACGCGCCCGAGCACGCGGGCTGCGCGAACGCCATCGGCTCGGCCATCTCGAAAGTCAGCGGCGTGTACGAGGCGCTGGTGGACTACGACGTCACGCCGCGCGACGAGGCGCTGGCCGCGGCGCGCGCAGCAGCGGTCGAGGCGGCCGTGGAGGCCGGCGCCGTGCGCGACACCGTGGAGATCATCGATGCCGAGGACGTGCCGCTGGCGTACTACCCGGGCCACACGAACCGCGTGAAGGTGAAAGCCGCGGGCGACCTGGCGTAGCTTCTGGGTTGCAAGAATCGCGCCTTGCCGAGCGCGGCCGTCAACGCGACGGCCGCGCTTTTCTTTTGCGCATGCGGCCGAAGCCTGTGTCAAGGGGACGGGTGATTTGACACGCTTGGCGGTCGGGCGCAGCGGCCTGTTTGGTTTTGCGCGGGGTGTTTGCTTGTGGTAGGGTGGACGGGCGCGCATCGTTCGCGCGGACGAGGTGGAGTTTGCCGGTGAAAGGGGATGGCGGTGGCGCATCGGGTGGGGGAGCCTCTCGAGTTCGACGGGTACGTGGACGATTTCGAGCGCAATGTGTCCGCGATGCAGTTCTCGTTGGATGGCGGTGCAACCTGGACGACCTATCAGACGGCAGGCGCGGTCATCGACAAAGGCGTGAACTGGCATTTCGTGTATCGTCCGGAACGGCCCGGCCGCTATCTGCTGAAGGTGCGCGCGGTCGACGGCGACGGCACGGTATCGGATATCGTCGCGGAATACGCTTTCGAGGTAGAGTCGTGACGGACGCGAGGGCGGGCGCGCCTGCGGGCGCGGGCGCGCCGGGCGTCGCGTCGTTCGGCGGCATCCGCTTGCGCGCCATCGACGGGGGGCCGCTTGAGGGCGCGCGCCTGTTCCGGTCGGCTTCGCTTTCGCGCATCACCGAGCACGAGGCGGCGTTCGTCGTGGGCGGTTTGGGCGTTCGCTCTATCTACGACCTGCGTAACCGTTGGGAGGTGGCGTCCAGTCCCGAACCGCGTATCGTCGGCGCTAAAACGCTCGCATTCGAACCTTCCACCGATCGTGGACGTTCGGACGCGTCTCGCCGTCTGGTGGCCGGCGTCATCGGCGAGTACGGCCGTCCGGAAGAGCGCATGATCTGCAATTACCGGCGTTATGCGCGCGAGTTTCCCCTTATGGGAACCGTTCTGCGCACGATGGCCGCGGAACGCCTGCCTGCCCTCGTGCACTGCGAGCACGGCAAGGATCGCACGGGCGTGCTGTGCGCCGTGCTGCAACGCATAGCCGGATGCCCCGAAGACGACATAATGGCTGCGTACCTGGCCACCAACGAGGCGAACGCCGAGACGACGGCTCACGAGACGGCTCAGTTGTCGCAGGGGATGTCGGATGACGAGCGCGCGGTGTTGGCGTCGTTTTTAGAGGCACGGCCGACGTACTTGCGTGCGTTCTTCGACGAAGTCGAGGGGTGCGTCGGCGGGTTTCCGGCATACGTGCGTGACGCGCTGCGCCTGACGCCCGTTCAAGTTGCGAGCCTCCGCGCGCTGTTGGCTCGCTGAGCGCGGGCCGTTGCGGGGCGCCGCGCTCGCACCGGTTCCGCATGAAGCAGGCGCATTCCGGAAAGCGCTCTGGCACGGATCGCATGGTATGCACGATTTCAGGGCATTTTTTCGGGAATGGTTCGAGAAACTCCCAGCTCGCCTTTTTCTGTATGCTCGGCAAATCGTTCATAGCGCGCAATCTCTGCCAACAGCTTCGTGGGGAAAGGCGGGGCGATACGGAAAGCGCCAGGGCGCAATGGCGAGCCGGGCCGCCATTGCGCCCGCACCTTGGAGCCGCCTCGATGTGATGTCCGTCGTGGCGCTTGCGCTTCGGGGCAGCCGTCGGCTCGCGCTCGCTCCGCTTGCGCCGTCCGTCGCCGGTTCCCGATCGCAGGGGGTTCCGCTTTTCGGCGGCTGTGCTATACTGTCCCCGCGCTTTAGTACAGTAAAGTAGAAAAGCGGCCGAAGCGAAGGCGCCACCAGGGAAGGGAGCGCATCGGCCGGACTTGAGGATGATGGGAGATGCGATGAAGAAGAAACTCGTAGCGCTCGCGGCGGCTGTCGCCACGTTGGCGCTGTCTGCGGTGATGCTGGCCGGTTGCTCCGGCGGCGGAGATGCGCAGAGCGCCGACAGCGCGGCCACGGACGGCTCGTTCACGCTGGCGGTGGGCTTCGACCAGGGCTACCCGCCGTACGGCTACGTGGGCGACGACGGCCAGTTCACCGGCTTCGACCTGGAGCTTGCCAAGGCCGTGTGCGAGAAGAACGGTTGGGAGCTCAAGCTGGAGCCCATCGATTGGGACGCGAAGGACGCGCTCATCGGCAGCGGCACCATCAACTGCATTTGGAACGGCTTCACCATGGAGAACCGCGAGAACGACTACACGTTCTCGGAGCCGTACATGTACAACGAGCAGGTGGTGGTCGTGAAGAAGGACGGCGACGCGAAGAAGCTTGAGGATCTGGCCGGCAAGACGGTGCTGACGCAGGTCGATTCGGCGGCGCTGCACGTGCTGGAGGACGAGAAGGGTCAGAAGGCGCTGGCCGACACGTTCAAGGAGCTGCAGACCATCGGCGACTACAACAACGCGTTCATGCAGCTTGAGTCCGGCATGGTGGACGCCGTGGCATGCGACCTGTCCATCGCCAGCTACCAGATGGCGGCCAAGCCCGACACGTACGTGAAGCTGGGTGTGCTGGCTCCCGAGAACTACGCGGTGGGCTTCAAGAAGGGCGACACCGAGCTGGCCAAGCAGGTGACCGACGCCCTCAAGGCGCTTGACGAGGACGGCACCGTCAAGCAGCTGTGCGACAAGTACGCCGACCAGGGCATCACCTACGACAACTGGGTGCTGTAAGGTTCCGCCGGCCTGACGGCCGGCGGACCTGCTCGACGCTGCGGGCCGTTCGCGCACCGAATCTTCGCGCGATCCCGGAAGCTCGCGTACCGCAGTACGCTTCGCCTCCGCGATCCCCCGAATCTTCGGCACGGGAACGGCCCTCGCTGACGTTACTGAACCTGTTATGTTTGAGAAAGGCCGAACATGGAATTCGCTACCATGATGGAGCTTCTGCTCTCGGGCTTGGCGTTCACGTTGCAGATATTCGTCACCACGCTCATCGGCTCGCTGCCGTTGGGCGTGCTGGTGGCGTTCGGGCGCATGAGCCGGTTCAAGCCGGTCGCGCTCGTTACGCGCTTCTACATCTCGGTGATGCGCGGCACGCCCCTCATGCTGCAGCTCATGGCGCTCATGTTCGGCCCGTACTACCTGTTCGGCCTGCAGATGGGCAACGATTGGAAGTACTGGGCGTGCTCCATCGGCTTCATCATCAACTATGCGGCCTACTTCGGCGAGATCTACCGCGGCGGCATCCAGTCTATCCCGCGCGGGCAGTACGAGGCGGCCGAGGTGCTGGGCTACTCGCGGTTCCAGACGTTCATGAAGATCGTGCTGCCCCAGGTGGTCAAGCGCATCCTGCCCGCCATGAGCAACGAGATCATCACGCTGGTGAAGGACACCTCGCTCGCGTTCGTGCTGGGCATCATGGAGATGTTCAGCCAGGCGAAGGCCATCGCCGCCTCGCAGGTGAGCATGCTTCCCTACGTCATCGCGGGCGTGATCTACTGGGTGTTCAACTTTATCGTGGAAATCATCCTCACCCGCGTCGAGAAGCGGCTGAACTACTACCATGATTAGGAGCGACGTCATGACCAACGAACAACCCGTCGTGCTGCTCGAGCATGCGCAGAAAAGCTTCGGCGGGACGCCGGTGCTCAAGGACATCTCGCTCAAGGTGCAGCCGGGCGAGGTGGTGGCCGTCATCGGGCCGTCGGGCGGCGGCAAGTCGACGCTGCTGCGCTGCATGACGCTGCTGGAGACGCTCGACGCGGGGCGCTTGGCCTACGGCGACCTTGTGGTTGCCGAAAGCGACGGCGCGGGCGCGGCGGCCTATGCGCCAAAGGCCGTGCTCAAGGAAGCGAAGACCCGCTTCGGCCTGGTGTTCCAGAACTTCAACCTGTTCCCGCACTACTCGGTGCTGAAGAACATCACCGACGCGCCCCTCCACGTGCAGAAGCGCCCGAAGGACGAGGTGCTGGCGGCGGCGCGCGGCCTGCTGGCGAAGATGGGCCTCGCGGGCAAAGAAGACATGGTGCCCTGCGAGCTGTCGGGCGGCCAGCAGCAGCGCGTGGCCATCGCCCGCGCGCTCGCGCTCGACCCCGACGTGCTGTTCTTCGACGAGCCCACGAGCGCGCTCGACCCCGAGCTGACGAAGGACGTGCTGAAGGTCATCCGCGATCTGGCGGCCGAGAACATGACGATGGTCATCGTGACGCACGAGATGAACTTCGCGCGCGACGTGGCCGACCATATCGTGTTCATGGACGGCGGCGTTATCGTGGAGGAAGGCCCGGCCGAGCAGCTGATCAACAACCCCCAGCACCAGCGCACCCAGGCGTTCCTAGCGAAGTTCGAGGGGGAGTAGGGGTAGCTCCGCTCAGGATGACATCGCCCAGCCTGCTTCCGAACTGGGATCGCGGTATCCGGTCGTCGGCTTCTTCGATTCGGGATGCGGCGCTATACTGGAAGCTGCAACCTATCCGGAAAGCGAGGCGACGATGGCTATCGACAAGGTGAAGGCGTTTCTGCGCGAGCGGGGCATGGAGGAGCGCGTGCTGGAGTTCGAGACGTCGAGCGCCACCGTCGAGCTTGCCGCGCAGGCCGTGGGCTGCGAGCCGGCGCGCATCGCGAAGACGCTGTCGTTCCACGTGGGCGACCGCGTCGCGCTCGTGGTGGCCGCGGGAGATGCGCGCATCGACAACCCCAAGTACAAGGCGCGGTTCGGTTGCAAGGCGAAGATGCTCGCCGCCGACGAGGCCGAGCCGCTGATAGGCCACGGCGTGGGCGGCGTGTGCCCGTTCGCGCTCAACGAAGGTGTGGACGTGTTCCTCGACGAATCGCTGCGGCGCTTCGACACCGTGTATCCGGCGGCGGGCAACGCCGCGAGCGCCGTGCGCCTGACGCCCGACGAGCTGGAACGCTGCGCCGCGCCCTGCACCTGGGTCGACGTCTGCAAGGTCGTCTGATGGAGGCGGGGGAGCGCCGTCCCGGCGAGATGACGTTCTACGTCGTGCGTCACGGGCAGACGCTGTTCAACGTCATGGGCAAGGTGCAGGGCTGGTGCGACACGCCGCTCACGGACGAGGGCGTGCGCGCCGCGCAGTCGCTGGGCCGCGGGCTGGCCGAAGTGGACTTCTCCGCGGCGTACTCGAGCGACAGCGGCCGTGCCGTGCATACGCTCGACGAGCTGCTGCGCGCGCGGGCGGGCGCGGCGGTGCCCTTCGGCCCGCACGCCGACCAGCGTCTGCGCGAGTGGTGCTACGGCGACCTCGAGGGCGAGCCGGGAGAGCTGCTGCACGCCACGCTCGATGCGGGGTTCGGCGCGCCGCTGTCGTTCGAGGAGCACAATCGGCGGCTGCCCGAGGTGGCCGACGTGCTGGCGGATGCGGATTGCTCCGGCCGCGCCGAGCGCTTCGATGCCATCGAGCGGCGCCTGCGCGGGTTCTTCCGCGAGGCCGGCGATGATGGGCTGAAGCGCGGCGGCGGCAACGTGCTGGTGGTGACGCACTCGTTCGTCGTGCGCACGCTCGTGTACCTCATCGATCCGGAGCGCGTGAACGACCCGGTGAAGATCCCGAACGCGAGCGTCACGCGCATCTCCTACGACGGCTCCGACTTCCGGCTGGGCGAGATCGGCTCCACCGCCTGGCAGCGTCCGTAAACGCGGAAGCGGCCGGGATCGCGCCCCGGCCGCTTCGTGGAGCTACCAGCGATCCCAGCTGATGCGGCATGAGGGGCCGCCGGTTCCGCCGTCCCGGCCGCCGCGCTCGCGCTGGCGATCGCCATGGCAATGGTGATGGTCGCGATCGTGGCCGTGGCCGCGCTCATGCTCGTGGTCGCGACCGTGCTCATGGTCGTGCCGGTGCCCGTGGCCGTGGTGTCGGCGGCCCTGGGGCGCTCCTTCCTCGGTTCCCTCGTGGTCGAGCGGGTGCTTGCGCACGCCCATCAGCCATTCGCCGGCCAGCAGCTGCGCGCCCATCGGCATGAAGCGCACCGAGATGGCGCCCACCTTGTTGTACCAGCCGGTCACGGCGCAGCGCTCGCCACGCATGAGCGCGCGGTACACGCGGACGGCCGTCTCGTCGGCGTCCATCGAGAAGTACTTCCACGCGGGCGCGCCTTCGATGCCGGCGTTCTTCGGGAAGTTCGTGCGCGTGGCGCCGGGGCAGACGGTGGTCACCGACACGCCGGTGTGCTTGAGCTCGCGCGCCAGCGCGGTTGAGAACGACAGCACGAATACCTTCGCCGCGCCGTACAGCGCGTTGTAGGGGCACGGCGTTTTCGCCATCATCGAGCTCATGTTGAGGATGCGGCCGTGGCCGCGCTCCAGCATGGGATGCAGGAACACGCTGGTCAGCTCGGCGAGGCTGGTGACGCTGACCTGGATCATCGAGCGGATGTCGGCGATGGGCAGGTCGGAGAACTGGCCGGCGGGGCTGTAGCCCGCGTCGTTGACGAGGATCTCGATTTCCTTGCCCGCCTCCTGGACGCGCTTGAAGATGGTGCGCGCGGCATCGGGGTCGGAGAGGTCGCACGCGACGGGAAGCACGTCGATGCCGAGTACGCGCAGGTCCTTCGCCTGCTTTTCCAGTGCTTCCTCGTCGCGGGCGACGGTGACCAAATCGTAGCCGTCGCTGGCGAACAGCAGGCAGAGGGATTCTCCGATGCCGCTCGTCGCGCCGGTGACCAGTGCGGTTTCTGCCATGATGGCGCTCCTTTCGTGCCGGACGCGTAGCGCCCGTGTCGTGTTCCTCGCCATCATAGGAGCGCCGCGCGAGCGCCGTGCGGGCGGTCGCGCGGCCGTTGGAAAGGTGCGACCCGCACGCAATCCCCCTGAAATCGCGACGAAATCGCTTCGCGGAACGGGGTGCCTGCCATGGCGCGGAGCGCTCCGGTCGATTCGCGGGTCCTGCCTCCTGCCCGGGGGGAGAGCGCTTATCAATCCGCCGGAGCCCCCGCAGGCGCAGGTTCCTCGTCGAGGTGGCGCATGCCGCGTGCGACCAGGGCGAAGGCCGTGATGGCGACCCAGCAACCCACGAGCGCGACGGCTGCGACGGAGGTTCCCAGCACGCTGACGCCCACCGAGGTGGTGAACACGGCCACGGGCGCCGCCACGAGCAGCAGCGAGTTCTGCGTGCCCAGCGCGCTGCCGCGCGACTGCTCGGGGATGCGGTCGAGCATGAAGAAGCCCATGAGCGCCGACGCGGGGCCGGCGCTCACGCCCAGCACGAGCGCGCCCAGCAGCATGAACGGGTAGGCGGGCAGCGCGCCCAGGATGGCCACGCCGATCAGCATGCCGAACATCGACAGCACGTACCACGTTCGGCGCGACAGGCGCGGGGCGAGCGCCGCGTACGCGAGCGAGCTGGCCAGCAGGCCCAACGACATGGCCGACAGCACGTAGCCCAGCAGCTCCGGCTGCCCGCTGTCCGTGAAGTACACGGGCAGCACGAGGCCCTGGAACGATCCCATGACCATCACGATGCCGAACGTGAGCAGGGTGGAAACCGTCAGCACGCCGTCGGTGCGGAACAGCACGCGCACGCCGGTGCGCAGCGCGCCCAGCGTCGAGGACACGATGCCCTGCTGGGTGGCCGGGGCGTCGCCGACCGCCGCGCCCGCCGTGCGCACGGCTCCCACCGAACGCGGGATGGTGGTCGTGGCCAGCGCCGCCAGGAACGACAGGGCGGCCGTGAACCACAGCGACGGCACGCCGCCGACCAGCCCGATGAAAAGCGCCGCCAGCGCCGGCCCGATTATGGTGGTCAGCGAGTCGAGAGACTGCGACAGCCCCATGAACCGCTGCAGGTCCACGCCGTCGCGCTCGACGACCTCGGGCAGCAGCGCGTCGCGCGCCGTCATGCCGGGGATGTCGCCCACGGCGCCCAGCAGGCCCAACGCGACGAACCACCAGAAGTTCAGCCCCCAGACCATATCCACCACGGGGATGAGCGCGATGCTGGCGGCCGACACGACGTCGGAGATGATGGAGATGGTGCGGCGGTTGAAGCGGTCGAGCGCCGCACCGCCCACGATGCCGATGATCATCTGGGGGACGGCGCAGATGAGCGCCAGCGTGCCCGCTGCCAGCGCGTCGCCGGTGGTGGCCAGCAGGATGAGGGGCAGGGCGACGCTGGCGATGGAGTTGCCCAGCAGGGAAAGCGCGTTCGATACGAGGAATCTGATGGATGTGCGGCCGAACATGAGGGGTCCTTTCTGGCGAGATCCTTCGACTGCGCGCCTGCGGCGCTTCGCTCGGGATGACAATTCGTGCTAGAAAGGAGTAAAAACTACGACGTTACGTCGGGGTCAAGCGTCCTGTGGCGAAGATGTGGAGGGAATCCGTTCGAGGATGCGCGCCTCGAGCGCCTCCGCGAGACGATCCGTCGCGACGCGCTGGGCCTCGTTCAGATCCTTCTTCGTTATCTCGCGCAGGAGGTCCTCGGAAACGCTGTCGTAGTCCTTGTCCCAGTTGGCAGGGTCGAAGCAATCGATGAAGGGGCCGAGAAGCTCCATCGCGGCATCGATCGCGCGGTCGATCTCGTCGCGCGAGGCGTCTGCGGGCAGCTCGTCGAAGCGTGCCTGTACGGCTTGGAGCTGGTCGATCATCTCGCCGTCGTACAGCGCAACAATGACGCGCTCGAGCTCGTCCGCATCTTCTTCGGTGAACAGGTTGCCGGCAAGCAGAAGGGCCTCGCGTTCATTGTTCGTGATAGACAAGCTTGCGGAAAACCCTTCGAACAGCTTCTTGATCCGCGCGAACCGCACCGGCAGGTCGAGGTCGATCTGCTCCTGCTTCAGCAGCGCGATGGTGCGGCGCTGCTCTTGCAGGCGCTCGATCTGCAGCTCCAGCTCGCGATCGAGCTCGTCGAGGGCCTCGTCGGCATGCGGCCCGGAGGCCTCGGCCAGGTTCGCGTCCATCTCGTCGAGCACCTCGCCGATGCGCGACAGCGAGAACCCCAGCGACGACAGCCGCTTGACGCGCAGCAGGCGCACGAGATCCTCCGCGTGGTAGTCGCGGTAGCCGTTCTCGCCGCGCGGCGGCTCGGGCAGCAGCCCGATGGCGTGGTAGTGGCGCAGCGTGCGCACCGACACCCCCGCCAGCTTCGCCAGTTCGCTCGACTTCATGGCGCGACGCCTACTGCGCCCGGCGGATCATGAGGCGCTCTTCGATGGGGAAGGCGTCGATGCTGCGGCGCTCCACCGTCTCGAAGCCGAAGTGGCCGTACAGCTGCTCGAGCCGTTCGGTGTAGCAATCGAGGTAGCAGGCCAGCCCGTGCTCGTCGGCGTATTCCAGAAACGGCGTGAACAGACGGCGGAATGCTCCGCTGCCACGCTTCTCGGGATCCACGCCGGCCGAGATGAAGTAGATGAAATCCTCGTCGGCCGCCGCACGCTCGAGCGGCCAGCTCGTGGAGGAGATGGGATCCATCGCCTCGATGCGCGGTCCCAGCACGTCGATCTCTTCGTCGGTGAGCACCTCGGCCAGAAGCGTGCCCGATTCCTCCTCGAGCTCGGTCCAGTCGACGTCGCCCAGCTCGCTGCGCAGGTAGACGTTCGCGGCCCCCGCTCGGTCGGGCAGCGCGTACACGCACTGGTACGGTGCGGTGACCTCGTAGTCCGACCGGATGACGGCGCGCGTGATCTCCAGCTTGCGATCGCGTCCGATGCCCAGCTCGTCGAGCGCTTCGAGCCAGGTGACGTACCACATCTCCTCGAGGAAGCACGTGCCAACCATGCGGACGAGCGCATCGAGCTCCTCGGTTCGGTCGGGTTGAACGGTGATGAGTCCGGGCAGGTTCATAGGGCATCCTTTTGCGATTCGGTTTCGGTTCGTCTTCGATTCTCGCACGACCCGCAAGCCTTGTCGAGCGCTTCGGCGATTCGGGTTACAACTGACGGCAAGGCGCGGCCGTACTGCAATCCGGTCGCGCCGGTTTGTCTTCGCCGCATCGCGCTGGCGCTGCCGCGACGACGGGCTGCCCGTTCAGTTCGCTTTCGAAGGAGGCTTTTCGATGACCGTCAAGGATTTTCTCGATACCAACGATTTCACGAAGGACCAGCTGCTCGACATGATCGAGCTGTCGCGCGTGCTCAAGCGCTGCGTGAAGGCCGGGTACTACCCCGAGCTGCTGAAACATAAGACGCTGGGCATGATCTTCCAGCAGGTGTCCACCCGCACGCGCCTGTCGTTCGAGGGCGCCATGGCCGACCTCGGCGGCACGGGCCAGTTCTACGCGCCCGGCACCATCCAGCTGGGCGGGCACGAGACCATCGAGGACTCGGCCCGCGTCATGAGCCGCCTGCTGGACGTTCTCGAAGCGCGCGTCGACCGCCACGAGGACCTCGTCGAGCTGGCGAAGTACGCGACGATCCCCGTGATCAACGGCATGTCCGACTACAACCATCCCACACAGGAGATGGGCGACCTCCTCACCATGATCGAGCATCTGCCCGAAGGCAAGCGCATCGAGAACTGCAAGATGGTGTTCGTGGGCGACGCCACCCAGGTGTGCGTGTCGGAGATGTTTATCACCTCGAAGATGGGCATGACGTTCGTGCAGTACGGCCCCGAGGGCCATCAGATCCGCGAGGACCTGCTGGAAATCGGCCGTAAGAACTGCGAGGTGTCGGGCGGCAGCGTCAGCGTTACCGACAACCGCGAGGAGGCCCTGAAGGACGCCGACTTCGTGTACACCGACGTGTGGTACGGCCTGTACGACAAGGAGCTGTCGAAGGACGAGCGCATGGCCATCTTCTACCCGACGTACCAGGTCACCGAGGAGCTTATGGCCATGGCTGCCCCGGACGCCAAGTTCATGCACTGCCTGCCCGCCTCGCGCGGCGAGGAAGTGACCGACGCGGTGATCGACGGCTCGCAGTCCATCTGCTGGGACGAGGCCGAGAACCGCAAGCACTCCATCCGCGGCTTGCTGGCGTACTTCTGCAAGCAGGCCGAAACCGACCAGACCGAAGCCGGAGAAGCCCACGACCAGCTGAACTACCTGCTGGAAGGCCTCGGCAAGCAAGCGATCAAGTAAGGGTCCGACTGATTTGAAAGAGGCTCCTTATGGCAAAGAATAAGAAATTCCGGTTGGTCGACGCGATCCTGTCGGTCATCACCGTCGTGTTCGTGGCCGAGGCGGCGGCTCCTGCGGCCGCCATCGGCAACTCGCAGTTCTTCTGGTGGATCTTCCTCATCATCGCGTTTCTGCTGCCGTACGGCTTGGTGGTCAGCGAGCTGGGCACCACCTACGACGACGAGGGCGGCCTGTACGACTGGGTGCGCCGCGCGTTCGGCGACAAGTGGGGCAGCCGCGTGAGCTGGTACTACTGGATCAACTTCCCGCTGTGGATGGCGTCGCTCGCTTTCCTGTTCCCCGAGACCATCTCGATGATCACCGGCATGGAAATAGGGCTGGTGCCCTCGCTGGCCATCGAGCTGGCGTTCATCTGGATCGTCGTGTTCCTCAGCTTCTCGAAGGTGTCGGACTCGGCGTGGATCCTCAACATGGCCGCCGTGCTCAAGGTGGGCATCGCGCTGGTGGTGGGCGGCCTCGGCATTTGGTACGCCGTGAACTTCGGCTTCGCGAACGACATGGCGCCCGAGACGTTCCTGCCGGCGCTCGACTCGAACAGCCTGACGTACTTGTCCATCATCCTGTTCAACTTTATGGGCTTCGAGGTCATCACCACGTACGTAGGCTCGATGGAGAACCCGAACAAGCAGATTCCCCGCGCCATCATCGCGGGCGGCATCGCCATCGCGGCGCTGTACCTGTTCAGCTCGTTCGGCATCGGCGCCGCCATCCCGGCCATGGACATCTCGCTGGACTCCGGCATCATGGACGCCGTGGGCATCATGGCGGGCGTGGGCAGCGTGCTGTTCATCGTGGTGGGCGTCGTGTTCCTCATCACGCTGTTCGGCAACATGGTCAGCTGGTCGTTCGGCGTGAACTTCGTGGCCGAGCACGCGGCGCGCAAGAAGAACATGCCGAAGGTGTTCGCGCACGAGAGCGAAAAGAACCAGATGCCCACCGGCGCCGCCATCGTCAACGGCGTGGTGGCCAGCGTGCTGGTGCTGCTGTCGCCCGTTATGGAGCTGGCGGGCTTCGACGGCTTCTTCTGGATCTTCTTCTCCATGAACATCGTGTTCCTGCTGATCAGCTACATTCCCATGTTTCCCGCGTTTTTGAAGCTGCGCACTATAGATCCCGCGGCGAACCGCGTGTTCAAGGTGCCGGGCGGCCGCGGCGTGGCGTTGGTGGTGGCGTGGGTGCCGGTGATCCTGCTGGTGCTGGCCATCATCGCCACTATCGTTCCGCTGAACGGCTCGCCCGAGGAGATGAGCAAGATCCCCATGCTCATCGGCGTGATCGCGTTCGTCATCCTGGGCGAGCTCGTGCGCATCTGGTCGGCGCGCGGGCGCAAGGACGACTACGGCGGCATGGGCTCGAGCGGCGACCCGTTCGAGTTCGATGTGGCGCACGGCTACGAGGAAATGCCTGAATCCGAGAAGATCGCCGTGGAAGAGGATCTGATCATCGGCCGCGAGCCGCGCGATCTGGTGTAAAGCGACCCGTGTCATCCTGGGCGGAGCGCCGAAGGCGCGCAGTCGAAGGATCCCGTGCGGCGATAGCGGGAGCTGCCGCGGCTGGCGCCAAACGGGATCCAACGAACACGCTGCGCTCGCTCAGGATGACAACCAACCCCGAAAGGACGTACTTATGGATACCATTTACGAGAACGAATCGACCCCGAAGAAAGACGGCTACCGCATGCCCGGCGAGTTCGAGCCGCAGGAGTGCATCTGGATGCTGTGGCCGCATCGCCCCGACAACTGGCGCGACGGCGCGAAGCCTGCGCAGAAGGCGTACGCCGACGTGGCGCGCGGCATCGCCCAGTACGAGCCGGTCATCGTGGGCGTGAACCCCGAGGACTACGCCGCCGCGCACTACGTGCTAACGGGCGAGGAGAACATCCTGGTCGTGGAGATGACCAGCGACGACTCGTGGATCCGCGACTGCGGCCCCACGTTCGTGGTGAACGACGACGGCGACGTGCGCGCGGTGCACTGGCACTTCAACGCATGGGGAGGGCTGGTGGACGGCCTGTACTTCCCGTGGGACCAGGACGCGCTCGTGGGTCTGAAGGTGGCCGACCTCGCCGGCGTTGATCGCTACCGCCCGGACTCGTTCGTGTTGGAGGGCGGCTCCATCCACGTGGACGGCGAAGGCACCGTGATGACCACGGAGATGTGCCTCTTGTCCGAGGGGCGCAACCCCGAGCTCTCGAAGGAGCAAATCGAGAACTACCTGTGCGAGTACCTGGGCGTCGACAAGGTGATCTGGATCAAGGACGGCATCGACCCCGAGGAGACGAACGGGCACATCGACGACGTGGCCTGTTTCGTGCGCCCGGGCGAGGTGGCCTGCATCTGGACCGACGATGAGGACAACCCGTTCTACGAGGCCGCGCACGCCGCCTACGAAACGCTGTCGAACGCCACCGATGCCAAGGGCCGCCAGCTCAGGGTGCACAAGCTGACCATGCCGAAGGAGCCTACCTACATGACGCAGGAGGAAGTGGACGCCATCGACGTGGTGGAGGGCACTATCCCGCGCACCACCGAGGACGTGTGCATCGCCTCGTACATGAACTTCCTGATCGGCAACGATTTCGTGCTGGTGCCCCAGTACGACGACGAATACGACGAGAAGGCCTTGCAGCAGGTGCAGGAGATGTTCCCCGAACGCGAAGTCGTGGGCGTGCCCACGCGCGAGGTGGTGTACGGCGGCGGCAACATCCACTGCATCACCCAGCAGCAGCCAGTTGGAGTGTAAAGTCCGAAGCCCCAATCAGAAAGGATTTCCCATGTCCTATCAGAAAGGACCCGGCCAGACCGTGGTCATCGCCCTCGGCGGCAACGCCTTGGGCAACACGCCGCAAGAGCAGCTCGAGCTGGTGAAGAACACCGCCTCGCACATCGTCGACATGGTGGGCGAGGGCGTGAACGTCGTCGTGTCCCATGGCAACGGGCCGCAGGTCGGCATGATCCAAAACGCGTTCGACTACGCGAACGCCCATGACGGCAAGACGCCGGCCATGCCGCTGCCCGAGTGCGGCGCCATGAGCCAGGGATACATCGGCTACCAGCTGTCCCAGGCCATCCTGAACGAGCTCAAGCGTCGCGACATCATGCGCTCGTCGGTGGCTCTCATCACCCAGACGGTGGTCGACGCGAACGACCCCGCGTTCCAGGATCCCACGAAGCCCGTGGGCGCGTTTCTGACTGAAGACGAGGCCGTGCGTCTTGCGAACGAGACGGGCGCCACGTTCAAGGAGGACGCCGGCCGCGGCTGGCGCCAGGTGGTCGCATCGCCCGCGCCGGTGCGCATCGTGGAGTTCGATGCCATCAAGGACCTCGTGGACGACGGCTACCTCGTGGTTTCCACGGGAGGCGGCGGCGTGCCCGTCATTGAGGAGGACGGCGGGTATCGCGGTGTGCCGGCCGTCATCGACAAGGACCGTTCCAGCGCCAAGCTGGCGGCCGACTTCAAGGCCGACATGCTGGTCATCCTCACCGCGGTGCCGAAGGTGGCCATCAACTTCAACACGCCGGACCAGCAGGACCTCGACGTGCTGACCGTGGCCGAGGCCGCGCAGTATATCGAGGAAGGCCAGTTCGCTTCCGGCTCCATGCTGCCGAAGGTGGAGGCCTGCATCGCGTACCTGCAAGCCTACCCCGAGGGCAAGGCCATCATCACCAGCCTCGAGAACGCCGCCGAAGCCATCGAGGGCGAGTCCGGCACCCTGATCGTGGCGTAAGCGCCGAAAGCGTGCGGCCCGTCGACGCGCGGGCCACGCGCTTCTCCATCGTGAAGGCGCGAGTCGAAATTCTGGCACAAAATAACGGGTAGGGGAGCGATTCGGCGCTGTTTCGCATGTACGATAGGGGTGAAAAACAAGAAACCTCAGGTCGAAATCGTCCACAATCCGAACCAAATTCCCCTACCCGTAAATTTGTGCCAAAAACAGGCACCCCACGTTCAAGCCGCAACCCAACAAACCGATGCTAATCGTGACAAGCGGGAGCGGCTCAACATGGGCGTAAGCTCTCGTCAGGAGGTGCTCGACATTGTGTACGATGCGGGCGCCGAAGGCGAGACGACGCCCGCATCGTGAGAGGTTCTTACTCCGCTTCGAGCAGCGGTTCGGATTCGGGTGCGGGTTTTGTTTGCGCTGCCCCCGCCCGCCTCAGCTTCCCGCATTCCCGCGCGGCCAGCGCCACGGCCAGGGCGGCGGCCATGAGATCGGCGGGGGGCTGCGACCACCAGACGCCGGTCAGGCCCTCGACGGCCGCCAGCACCACGATCATGGGGATGGCGAACAGCAGGTAGCGGCACACTCCCAGCAGAATGGAGATGCGCTCCTGTCCCACGGCCTGGAAGTACGCCGAGGCCACCTGCGCCAGGAACCCGAACGGCGCGCACGCCAGCAGCGGCAGGAAGTGCGAGGCGGTCAGCTCGATCAGCTGGGGATCGTCGCCGATGAAGAAAGCCGAAATGGGCTCAGCGAACGCGATGACCAGCCCGCACACGACGGCCAGCACGGCAAGCGTTCCGCCCAGGCTGACCTTCACCAGCTCGCTCAGGCGGTCGAAGCGGCGCGCGCCGCAGTTGAAGCTGGCGATGGGCTGCAGGCCGTAGGTTGCGCTGAGGCACAGGATGTCCAGGAGGTAGACGACGTAGCCGTTGATCACGGCGAACGCGGCGAGGTCGGCATCGCCGCCCAGCGATCCCAGATAGTTGTTGATCGCGATGGTGTACACGAGGCTGGCTGCCTGCACCAGGAACAGCGGCAAGCCCTGCCAGAGGATCGCGCGGCATATCGCAGGATCCAGCTTCATGCCTCCGAACGTCAACTTGAAGGTGGACTGCTTGTTGAGCTGGAAGTACAGAATGGCGAGGAACCACAGCCCCGTGCTCATGCCGTAGTACGCGCCCGCGGCGGCGAAGCCCAGGTCGAGCACGTACACGCACAGATACAGCCATAGCAGCGACGTGGCGGAGGCGATGACGGCAAGCGCCGAGGCCAGCGAAGGCTTCTCGTCGGTGCGCAACAGCGAGCACAGCAGCTGTCCCAGCGTGCAGAACGGGTAGAAGCACATGAGCAGGCGGATGAACGCCGTCACGTCGTCGTGGATGTCGGGCGTGGCGCCCAGCATCGTGGCTATCTGCGGCGCGAACAGGGCGATGGCCGCGGAAAGCGCCACCAGCAGGTAGGCGGCCAGCCAGAACCCCTGGTTGAACACCTTCTGCGCGCCCGCCGTGTCGCCGCTGCCCAGGCGCTGGCCGGCTGCGGCGGCGGTGCCCATGCCCAGCGCCCCGCCCAGCGCCAGGTTCAGCAGCTCCAGCGGAAGGATGACGGTGACGGCGGCCAGGCCGAGCGGTCCCAGGCCGTTGCCGATGATGAGGCCCTCCAGCACCACCATCACCATCTGCGCCAGCATGCCGGCGAACGTGATGGCGGCGTAGCGGGCGAACAGCGGCTTGATGGGCGCGGTGCCCAGCTCGCGTTCGGTGGGTTCGGGCTCGATAAGCAGCTCGTCCATTGCCGTCGGCCTCCTTGAGCCTGGTGGCGGTTTCCGTCGTGACGACCTTACCGCGAAGCCGACGCGAGCGGGGGATTATACCGGTCGCGTTTCGAGAGGGCGCGGGATTATATGGGATTAGCGCGCCATGCTGGACGCAGCGGAACAAAAATCCGCGACGTGCGGACCCTGGTTTTCGTCGCCGTCCTTCACGGATTTAAACGGTTCGAAAAGTGCCTGGTCAGGATCATGGGTTTGTTGCGGCGCGCGGCTAAGGGCTCCGATGGGCGTCCTGAAGGTGTTTGCCAAGGGTCTCGAAATCCGCACGTCGGGGGTTTTGTCCGCAACGGGCCGATTCTGCTGCGGTTTGCCGCGCAGTGGGTTCATGCGCAACGAACCGATAGCGGCGCGTTGACTGGGAGCGGATGCCTCAGGATGGCGAAAAAAAGATGGATGAGTCATTGACCCTGTCCCTTTGTCTCACTCTTTCCAGAAGTCGCGCGTGAGGTCCTGGCGGCTTGCGTGGTCGGTCTTCTTCAGGATGTTGTGCACGTGCGCCTTCACGGTTCCCAGCGCCAGCTGCAGCTCGCTCGCGATGTTCTGATTGTCCTTGCCCTGCAGCACGAGGGCGAGGATCTCCCGCTCGCGTGCGGTCATGCCGTGGCGTTCGCAGTACGCGGGCAGCAGGTCGTCGATCTGCCGTCGCACCTCGGGGCTCTCGGATGCGGGCGGCTCCTTGAACCGCAGCCGCAACGTGGCTCCGGCTTCGCGCAGGCTGAAGAACGCGAACGCCAGCATGAGGAAGTTCTCGGAGAAGTTGCGCTCGGATATGTAGAGGGGCAGCATAGAGACCGACGTGGGGTCCCACACTAGCATCATGAACGTGTCTTCCAGGATGATGCACATGGTCAGCACCAACGTGATCAGGAACAAAGGCTCGTGACGGCGCAGTCTCGTCTTCTCGATCTCGCTTTTGGTGGTGCGGTAGCGCATGAGCACGTAGCCGAGGCACCACAGCAGGAACACCTGGCGCATGCTGTAGAACAGCCATTGCTTGTACTGCCCTTCGGGCAGGGCGACGATCACGACGGTGCTGAGCACGACGAAGCCCACGGCTGGAGCGATGCGCATCGACATCCGTTTCTCGCCGAGGAAATCCAAGGCGATCAGCCACAGGGCTTCCAAGATGCCGAGGGCGAAGAATATCCTCAGGGCCGGCTGGTCGATGGCGTAGAACACTTCGAGGGGGAACTCGGTGTTCTGTCCGAGGTATTCGTTCTGGAAAATGAGCGCCAGATCGAGGAAGTAGAACAGGAAGAACGCCACCATGTACAGATGGCTTCGTTTACGGCAGACGAAGTACGCGGAAAGGGAGATCGTTCCCGCCGCGATACAGACGAGCATGACGAGGATCGTGTAGAAGTAGAAGGCGATCTCCAAGGTTTAGTCCCCCTCGCTTTCCCGTTTGCGGGTCGGCCGTTCTTCATGCGGCCATTCTACCTCGTGGGTTTAGCGAGTCGTATCGGGGTTGTAGAGCTTTTGTAAACTGAGACTATAGTGCCTGGTCAGAGGATGGGTTACGGGGGATTATTTCGGTTATAGATTTCTTTTCGTGAAAATAATCTTCATTATTCCTTCACAACGCGGGGTGCCGGTCGCATAGTGGGCGCCAAGAGATGCGGCTGCCGACGGCATGTCGCGGACCACCGATTCCATAGGAGGAACCATGGCAGTGAAGGACTACATCGACACCAACGACTTCACCAAGGAAGAGCTGCTCGACATGATCGAGCTGGCGCAGTCCATGAAGGCTATGATCAAGGAGGGCGGCCGCTACCCGCTGATCCTCAAGAACCAGACGCTCGGCATGATCTTCCAGCAGGTGTCCACCCGCACCCGCATCTCCTTCGAGACGGCCATGACCGACCTGGGCGGCCATGCGCAGTTCTTCGGCCCGGGCACCATCCAGCTCGGCGGCCACGAGACCCTCGAGGACACCGCCCGCGTCATGGGCTCGCTCGTCGACATCCTCATGGCCCGCGTGAACCGCCATCCCGACGTGGTGAACCTGGCGAAGCACTCCGCCGCGCCGGTCATCAACGGCATGTCCGACTTCAACCATCCCACGCAGGAGCTGGGCGACCTCTTGACCATGATCGAGAACCTGCCCGAGGGCAAGAAGATCGAGGACTGCAAGCTCGCCTTCATCGGCGACGCCACGCAGGTGTGCGTCTCCCTCATGTTCATCGCCTCGAAGATGGGCATGGACTTCGTGCACTTCGGCCCCAAGGGCAAGCAGGTGACCGACGGCGGCCTCGTGGTCGACTCCGACGTGGACATCATGGCCATCGCCGAGGAGAACTGCAAGGTGTCCGGCGGCACCGTCACCGTGTCCGACGACATCGAGTGCATCAAGGGCGCCGACTTCGTCTACACCGACGTGTGGTACGGCCTGTACGACGAGGAAGAGGGCGGCGAGAGCTACATGGACGTCTTCTATCCCAAGTACCAGGTGACCATGGAGATGATGGACTTCGCCGGCCCGGACTCCAAGTTCATGCACTGCCTGCCGGCCACCCGCGGCGAGGAAGTGACCGACGAGGTCATGGACCATCCCGAGCGCAGCCTGTGCTGGGTCGAGGCCGAGAACCGCAAGCACTCCATCCGCGCCATCCTGGCCTACCTCTGCCCGAAGACGAAGGAGGATGCCGACGCCGCCGACGCCGCCGAGGCTCGCATGAACGCGGTGCTCAACAAGATCGCCTAGTTGGGGATTGCGCATCCTGGAGGGGGACGGCCTTCTCCAGGATGCCTGCACTGATCGAACGCTCCACCGGGCCGGGCCCGCGACGTTAGCTGACGCGGCCCGGTGGGGCTGAACCCCTGAAAGGGGACAACCAATGGGTAATAAAGTCAAGAAGTTCTCATTCATCAGCGTTATTCTGTCCGTGATCTGCGTGGTGTTCGTGGCCGAGGCCGCCGCCCCCGCTGCCGCCATCGGCAACCAGCAGTTCTTCTGGTGGATCTTCCTCATCATCACGTTTCTGCTTCCCTACGGCATGGTCGTCGCCGAGCTGGGAACCACCTACGATTCCGACGGCGGCCTGTACGACTGGATCCGCGAGGCGTTCGGCGACCGCTGGGGCAGCCGCGTGGCGTGGTACTACTGGATCAACTTCCCGCTGTGGATCGCCTCTCTGGCCACGCTGTTCCCCGACATCCTGGGGATGGTGTTCGGCGTGGAGTTCGAGCTGGCTCCCGTGCTGCTCATCGAGCTGGCGTTCGTGTGGATCGTCGTGTTCATGAGCTTCTCGAAGGTGTCGGACTCCGCTTGGATCCTCAACGGAGGCGCCGTCCTCAAGGTGCTCATCGCGGTGTCCGTGGGCGGCCTCGGCATCTGGTACGCCGTGAACAACGGCTTCGCCAGCGACATGTCGCCGGCCACGTTCATGCCCGACCTCACCAACACCAACGCGCTGACGTACTTGTCCATCATCCTGTTCAACTTCATGGGCTTCGAGGTCATCTGCACCTTCGCCGGCGCCATGAAGAACCCCTCGAAGGACATCCCCAAGGCCATCGTGCTGGGCGGCCTGGCCATCGGCGCCATCTACCTGTTCTGCTCGTTCGGCATCGGCGCGGCCATCCCGGCCGACCAGATCGACCCGGACTTCGGCATGATCTACGCCGTGATGACCATGGTGGGCGAGGCGTCTCCCATCTTCATGCTCATCTGCATCATCTTCCTGGTCACCCTGTTCGCGAACATGGCCTCCTGGTCGTTCGGCGTGAACTTCGTGGCCGACTACGCCGCCAAGCACGGCAACATGCCAAAGGTGTTCTCGCATGAGAACGCGAAGACCGAGATGCCCACCGGCGCGGCTATCGTGAACGGCGTGGTGGCTTCGCTGGCCCTCATGCTGCAGCTGATCCCGATTCCGGCCATCTCCGAGGGCATCTTCTGGATGCTGTTCTCGATGAACGTCGTGTTCCTGCTGATCAGCTACATTCCGATGTTCCCGGCGTTTTTGAAGATGCGCAAGGTGGACCCGAACCGCAAGCGCGTGTTCACGTTCCCCTTCAAGGGCAAGCTCATGTACGTGATGCTGGCCATTCCCGCCATCGAGCTGGTGCTGGCCATCATCGCCACTATCGTGCCGCTGAACGGCTCGGAGGAAGAGCTTTCGAAGATCCCCATGCTCATCGGCGTGATCGTGTTCGTGGTGCTGGGCGAAGTGGTGCGCATCTGGTCGAAGCGCGGCCGCACGGAAGAGTACAAGGGCCTGACGCCCGCCTTGGCCGCCGAGCGCTTGGCTGAGGAAGCCGCCGAAGAGGCCGCCGACGAGGCCGAGGCCCCCGAGGCGAAGGGCGACGCGGAACCCGAAGCGGTGCCGGTCGCGTAAGCAAGAACCAAGCTGGCGCCGCGCAGGTCGTCATCCCGGCTGTCATCCTGAGCGGAGTCGCGACGCGAAGCTAGTCCTTTAGGGAAGGATCCGGCGCGGCGCCAGCAGAGTAACAAACAACGCTTGAAGCAAGTACTGCAAACCAAAACAGAAAGGTGTGCATTATGAAGACGATTCACGAGAGCGTTTCCACCCCGAAGGCCGACGGCTACCGCATGCCCGGCGAGTTCGAGCCGCAGACCCGCATCTGGATGGCGTGGCCGCACCGCACCGACACGTGGGCCTGGGGCGCGAAGCCGGCTCAGAAGCAGTACGCCGACGTGGCGCGCGCTATCGCCGAGTTCGAGCCCGTCACCATGTGCGTGAACCAGGTGGACTACGCCAACGCCAAGGCCGTGTTCGAGGACGACGAGAACGTCACCGTCGTCGAGATGACCACCGACGACGCGTGGGTGCGCGACACCGGCGCCACCTGGGTGGTCAACGACGAGGGCGACAAGCGCGCCGTGCATTGGCACTTCAACGCCTACGGCGGCTTCGAGAACGGCCTGTACTTCCCGTGGGACAAAGACGAGCAGATCGCCCTCAAGATGGCCGAGATGAGCGGCTGCCGTCGCTATCGCCCCGAAAGCTTCATCCTCGAGGGCGGCTCCATCCACGTGGACGGCGAGGGCACGGTCATCACCACCGACATGTGCCTGCTCGATCCCGGCCGCAACGCGTCCGTGACCGACTACGAGCCCTGGTCCGAGGAGCTGCGCGCGTACTGCGACGAGCAGCTGAAGAAGTACCTGGGCGTGGAGAAGGTCATCTGGGTCAAGGACGGCATCGACCCCGAGGAGACGAACGGCCACATCGACGATGTCGCCCAGATCGTCGCTCCCGGCAAGGTGCTGTGCATCTGGTCCGACGACCCGGACTACCCGTTCTACAACGAGTGTCATGCCGCTTACGAGACGCTGTCCAACGCCGTGGACGCCAAGGGCCGCAAGCTCGAGGTGACCAAGCTCTGCATGCCCGTGAAGCCGCTGTACATGGACCAGGCGTCCTGCGACTCCATCGACACCGAGGAGTACGCCGAGCCGCGCGTGGCCGATGAGCCGCTGATCGCGTCGTACATGAACTTCCTCATCGTCAACGGCGGCGTCATCGTGCCGCAGTACGGCGACGAGAACGACGCGCTGGCCGTCCAGCAGATCCAGGCTGCGTTCGACGAGGCGTGGGGCGAGGGCGCGTACAAGGCCGTGGGCGTGAAGACCGACCAGGTGGTCTTCGGCGGCGGCAACATCCACTGCATCACCCAGCAGGAGCCGGCCGGCAAGTAGGCTGTTCCGGCGACCTCGCGGCCGGCGGGGCGGATCGTCCCGCCGGTGCCGCGAGCGTTCTGCGATTGATTATCCTCTGCCTGACAGTCTCCGGCCGTGGCAACCCCGGCTTTTTCATCAAGGCATTTTCCAGAAGGCCCCATCCGTCCTCCGGCCAACCGGTGCGCACCGGCGGAGGTCGGCGGGCCACGGAGCGGTCCTTTCGCCAGGGGCCGCTCCGCTTTTTCCTCACCTCCCGTCCCTGCGGCGCGCGTTGGGCGCGCCCGAGAGAAAGAGAGCATCGCATGCCTTATCAGAAGGGTGAAGGTAAGTCCGTCGTCATCGCGCTGGGCGGCAACGCCCTGGGCAACACGCCCCAGGAGCAGCTCCAGCTGGTGAAGGACACCGCCAAGAACATCGTCGACATGGTCGAGGAGGGCACCAACGTCATCGTGTCACACGGCAACGGCCCCCAAGTCGGCATGATCAACAACGCGTTCGCGTACGCGTCCGCCGACGACGGCAAGACCCCGGAGATGCCGTTCCCCGAGGCCGGCGCCATGAGCCAGGGCTACATCGGCTACCAGCTGTCCCAGGCCATCCTGAACGACATGAAGCTGCGCGGCATCGACCGCTCGACGGCCTGCGTCGTGACGCAGACCGTGGTGGATCCGTCCGACCCGGCGTTCCGGAACCCCACCAAGCCGGTCGGCGCCTTCCTCTCCGAGGAGGAGGCCAAGGCCAAGGCCGCCGAGACCGGCTGGACGTTCAAGGAGGACGCGGGCCGCGGCTGGCGCCAGGTCGTCGCCTCCCCGAAGCCGGTGCGCATCGTCGAGTTCGACGCGGTCAAGGACCTCATGGACGGCGGTTACGTGGTCGTGTCCACGGGCGGCGGCGGCGTGCCGGTGTTCGAGAAGGAAGGCCTGTACGAGGGCGTTCCCGCGGTCATCGACAAGGACCGTTCTTCCGCCAAGCTGGCCGCCGACTTCGGCGCCGACATGCTGGTCATCCTGACGGCTGTCGAGAAGGTTTGCGTGAACTTCGGCAAGCCCGACCAGGCCGAGATCGACACGATGACCATTGCCGAGGCTGAGGAGTTCATCGCCCAGGGTCAGTTCGCCCCCGGCTCCATGCTCCCGAAGGTGGAGGCGTGCATCGAGTACGTGCGCGCGTTCCCCGAGGGCAAGGCTCTCATCACGTCGCTCGAGTGCGCCGCTGCCGGTATCGAAGGCAAGACGGGCACGGTCATCACGGCGTAAAGCGCCTCCGAAGCCCGAAAGGGCCCGCTGCCGCATGTTCGGCAGCGGGCCCTTCTCTTTTGCGCGGCCGCCTCGTGCCCTGCGGCGGCGCGCCCGAAGCCCAGCCGGCCCGCCGCGACCCCCTCCGGCGTCGCATCGCACCGGCTCGCCGCGCTCCCCGGCCCGCCGAATCCCTCCGGCCCGCCGCGTCCCCGCTGACCCGCCGCCCCTCCGGGCCGCCGTGTCCCGCCGGGCCGCTTTCTTGTCCGTGTTTCACTACCCGCTGCCGGCGGCCAATGCGCAAAATTCGCGCAGGATTGCACAAAAAGCGGCGACGTTCGATGGTGAAAGGGCCGTTCGAGCGGGACGGAGGGCTTCGCATCTCGGACGGGTTCCGGGCTCGAGTTTCCCACCTGCGGTTTTGTCGAGATCCCTCGATCGGCGCTCCCTCGGCTTTCTTCAAGGAATCAAACGTCGCGGTTTTTTGTGCGAATCGCAGCCTGGAAGATGCATCGAAGGTCAGTCGTACCCTATTGGGAGGCCGAGCTGTCTGCGGAGTTTCAGCTTCCTCGAGTGGTAGTTTGCCACGCGCACCTGCGATCGCTTTCCGAGGTGCTTGCGGATCCTGTCCGCGATCGCATCGGTGGCGACTAGGCTGTCCAGCTCGTCATTGGTGACGGAGACGACGGTCCATCCCATGGAAGCGAGCGCATTGGTTCTTCGGGAGTCCTCGATGCGCTTCTCTTCCCCGGAGTGCGATTCCCGACTTTGGTACTCCACATCAAGCTTCGCTTCCGGCCAGCATAGATCGCACCGGAAACACGATTTGCCCGTGAGCGCTTGTGCGGCCGGGTTGGCTTTCACCTCGTAGTTCATGCGGGGAATGCCCAGCCCGTATCCGCCGTACATCATGGGCAGGCCGAGGAGGATGGCTTTCTTGGTCTCGCGCGGGGAGGCCGAATTGTCGGCGACATAGCGCAAGGCTTTCGCGGCTTTGGCTGCGCCACGAAGCGACGGATTCCGGGCGGCGAAGTCTGCAAGGGAGCGGACTGAGGACAGGGGTTCGACCTGATAGGCGGACGACGTGCCGGTTCGTTTGGTTTGATAGGAGCCACACAGCTCGTAACCGAGTTCGAGCAGCGCGATCATGCTGTCTTCTTGGGCTGCGATATGCACGAAGGCGAGGGGTGCGGAGCTTACGTACGCGCCGTTGCCGAGCCGGTGAAAGGGGTGTCCGTGCAAGGTCGTTTTGCATACGCGCACCGTGAAAGCGCTTGTAGATCTGCATTGGGATACGCGAGACACCAGAAGATGCGCAGGCTGTTCGAGCATCATGGATGGGTGCAACGTTTCGAGCGATTCGAGGGCCTGCCGAAAGGCGCACATGCTAGGCGCTCGATCCGGCATCGTGTGCGCTCCGCTGCGCAAAAGGGTTCGCTCTCGCGGGCCGGTCGTGCGCAGGATCTGCAAAGCGGTTTCGTATCCGAAGCATATCGAGGGTGAAGCCACCGCGCCTCCTCAGTGCCCTTGGGTTGAGAGGATCTTACGGGCGTGGTAGGGGAAACGAGGGCACGGTTTCCGCAATGGGCCGCCTCGTGAGGAGGGGCGCTCGCACTGGCTCTTTGTTGCCGATATTCTAGCACGCGAAAGGCGGTGCGGGAATGCGAGTGCAGCAAGATGCAAGCGACCGACGGCCAGGCCGACAGCCGGTTCCATCTTGCCGCCACGATCGGGTGCGCGCCTATTCGGCCGCATCGGCGTTTAGCGCATCCCCCTCTTCCTCGATGGCCTGCACCTCGATCACTTCCATGATGAGGCGACCGAAATCGGGCGCGGTGGCCGAGGTGATGACGGGCCCGCCGATCTTCTTCTCGGCTGCTTTGCGCGCGATGCCCGCCACCTCGCCGCCTGAGCGTGCGACCTCGCGGTGCTCGGGGAGGCTTTCAGGGTCGGTCGCTCGCTCGACCTCGGCCGTGGTGGCTTCCGCCAGCGTGCTCAAAGCTAGCTCTAGGTCGCTCATGTTGTCGCGCAGGCTTTCGTTGGCGAGGCCTTTGAAGGTTTTGTACTCGCGGGCGGTCAGATCCGACCAGGCGTGATATATGTCGTTGGTCAGGATGGCGTATTCGGAATTGGTTTTCACGCCGCGTTCTCGCCATTCGAACGTCAGGTTCTTCCTCGCGCGAATGGAGAACAGGGGCTGGCTGATCCAGTCCTCGGTGTAGCCTTTGCGGCGGTAGTACTCGATGGCGCGTTCGATGGCGAGCTCGGGGTCGAACATTTCGTCGATGCGCTCTTTGCCGACCTGTGCGAGCCACAGCTTGAACGGCTCGGCCTTGGGCGAGGGGATGGACCGGACGAGGCGCAGGATCTGCTCGGTGGTGCCGGCATCGGTGCGGTAGAACTATTGTCTTCCGCAGACTGCGTTTTCAGTTGGCTGCATTCTGCAACCAACCGACCGCCTTCCTCTTCGAGGCGATGCTTGAGCGCTCTCCGATAGGTGCGAGCTTCGGGGCTTTCCGTCAACATCGCCATCGCGTCCATGATGGAAAAGTTCCCGACTTATGCGCTGCTCTGCCATGAAAAAGGCCGAAAAAGGCAATGTCCGTGACTTATGTGCGCTCCGAAAGGCTCCAACCTTCTCTTTTTTGCGGCTCTCGCAATTCAAAAGATTCTGTGACCAGGTATTTCCCTGATCACGTTCACGATGAGGCGCGCAGAAGTCTAAGACTTGCTTGGCGGAAGTGCGCATAAGTAGGGGACATTGCCGTTTTCGGCCTTTTCCATGGCAGAGCGCGTTTCACTGCCGGTTTTGCCGTTTGGGCTTGGAGCGAAAAGAGGGTGCGTGCGGTTGCGGCTCTCGAAATGCGGGTTCCCGCGTTTGCCTTGCGGTACAATACCCTCTATGAGCGAACCGGCATCCATAGTGATCATCGAGGACGACGCCGACATCAACGAGGTGGTGGCGGTGCATTTGCGCCGCAACGGGTTCGCTTGCACGCAGGCCTTCTCGGGCAGCGAGGGGCGGCTGCTGCTTTCCGGCTCCGAGCCGTTCGACCTCGTGATCACCGATCTCATGCTGCCGGGCATGGCGGGCGAGGACGTGGTGCGCCTCGTGCGCGCCCGCGGCGACATGCCCGTCATCGTGATGTCGGCGCGCACGACCGCCGCCGACAAGGTGGCGCTGCTGAAGCTGGGCGCCGACGATTACCTGACCAAGCCCTTCGACCTCGACGAGCTGCTGGCTCGCGTGCAGGTGCAGCTGCGCCACGCCGACGTTCGCCGCGCATCCGCGTCCGGCGCGCCTTCCGACGAGCGCCTCCCCGAACCCGCCGCCGCAACCGCGATGCGCTACAAAGACTGGACGCTCGACGTCGACGCCCGCACGCTTTCGGTGCGGGAAGAACCCGTGCGCCTCACGCGCCTTGAGTTCAACATCCTCGAAGCCCTCGTGCGACGTCCGCGCAAGGTGTTCACGAAGCGCGAGCTGTTCGAGATCGCATGGAACGAGGAAAGCGCGGTCGAGGAGAAGGCCATCAACGTGCACGTCAGCAACATCCGCAGCAAGCTGCGCGCCGCGCATTCGGCCGGCGAGATCGAAACGGTATGGGGCATCGGCTTCAAGCTGGCCGAATGAGCGGTTCGCTTGCCGTCGCGCGCATTCTTACAACTTTCTTAACGTTTTCGGGAAGGTTCCCTAACGCCTTCTCCGTATCGTGGATGACAGAGCGTTCACGGCAGGAGTAGGCGGGATTGCTGCAGCGAGCCGCATAACCTTGAAGGTTCTGAGGGTTTGAGCTAAGCGGCCTGATGGGCCGTGTGCGAAAACTCTCAGCTTCTGAAAGGCTAAGCGGACGTTGCGGCAAGCCGTCAGGAAGGAGAATCGCGTGCTGGCAATTGAAACGCGAGGCCTGTGCAAGGCTTATCGCGGTCGCAACGTCGTCGACGGGCTAGACATGCACGTCGCCCGCGGCGATATCTACGGTTTCGTCGGCCGAAACGGCGCAGGAAAATCGACCACGATGAAGATGATCTGCGGGATGATTCGCCCCACGAGGGGTGAGGTGCGTCTGTTAGACCGCCTGGTTGCCGACCCGTCGGGCAGCGCTGAGTACAGCGAGGCCGTCCGCATCGGCGCGTTGGTGGAAAGCCCTGGACTGTACCCCAACATGACCGCGTTCGATAATATGCGCTGCAAGGCTATTGCGCTGGGCATCGTGGACGATGTGGGGGAAATCGAGCAGCTGCTGAGCGTCGTGGGGCTGGGTTCTGCGGGCGGGAAGCGAACGGAGAATTACTCTATGGGCATGAAGCAGCGCCTCGGATTGGCGTTGGCGATGCTGGGCTCGCCCGACGTGCTGCTGCTGGACGAGCCGATGAACGGGCTGGATCCCGAGGGCGTGCGCGAGATGCGCAACCTCATCATCCGCTTGAACGAGCAGCGCGGCATCACCGTGGTGGTGAGCTCGCATGTGCTGGACCAGCTGGGGCGCATCGCCACGCGCTACGGCGTGATCGACGCGGGTCGGATGGTATGCGAGATGACGGCGAACGAAGTGACCCAGGCGTGCGGCGATTACCTGGTCGTGCGCACGGCTGAGCCGGAGCGCACGCTGGCGCTGCTGGCCGAGGCATATCCTGGTATCGCCTGCACGGTGTTGCCGGACGGGACGCTGCGCTTGCGGGGCGTGTCGGAGGAGCGCGCAGCGCTCGACGCGACCGTGTTCGGCACGTTCCTGGCTGCGAACAATATCCCGGTGTACGAACTGCGTGTCCACGAGCGTGATTTGGAAGACTACTTCCTCGAACTCATGGGAGGGGATGCTGCTCATGTTTAAGTACCTGCGCATGGATGCATATCGCCTGATCAAGACCAAGACGCTGTATGTAGCGCTCGGTATTATCCTCGCGGCGGTGGCGTTTTCGGTGTATATGATGAGCACGGCGGCCATGCCTGACCTTAGCGCGACGGGCGGGGAAGGCCCCTCGTCGATGGCGATCCAAAACGGCAAGGAGCTTGGAAGCTTCACGCAGACCCAGTCCGGTCTGTGGATCTGGACGACGGTCCTCCTCGTCTCCGTGGTGGTCGCCCAGTTCTTTGCGCTTGATTTCTCAAGCGGTTTCGTGAAGAGCCTGCCCCTGTCGCGACGGGATCGCTTGGACTACTACGGCGGGAAGATCGTGTTCGTCGTCATGCTCTCGACGGCGTTCTCGGTGTTCGGTATCGCTGTGTTCGAAATCCTTCTCAAGGCGGCAGGGTTCGCGTACGCCCATGCGGATTCGGTCCCGGAAATCGCCGTCTGGTACGGGTTGCTGCTGCTTGTCCTTTGGACGTATGGAATGCTGGCCGCGACGGCAACCTGGTTGACGCGGAGTAGGGGTGTGGGCATTGTCGTCACACTGCTCGCGAGCACTTCCGTTGCATGGGAGCCCCTCGCTCGCGCAGCGGAATGGCTTCCGTACGGCAGCTGTGCGCTGCTGGTTCAGGGCGGTCAGGCGCTGCTGGCGTCGCCGGGCGACATAGGCCATATCCTCGTCTCGTGCGGCACGGTGCTGGTGGCGTGCGTGGCGGTGGCGCTGGGCGTGTGCGCTCGAAAGGACGTGTAGGAACATGAACGGGTTCGTGCTGGCCGGTGTCGCGATTGCGGCGTTCGCCGCGGGGGCGGCGCTCGTCTCCTTCCGATACGAGCGGGAGCTGCGGCGCATGGCGCGATTCCTCGACCAGCGCGAACCTACCGGCAATGCCCGCATGACGGCGTTCGTGCGCACGCGCGGCGTGCTGGGCATCGCGCGCGGCGTGAATGCGGAGTTGGACGAGCTGCAAAACGAGCGCATCGCTTCCCAGCAGGCGCGCCAGGCGTTCCAAGCGGGGCTCACGTGCCTGTCGCACGACATCCGCACGCCGCTGGCCGGGGCGCAGGGCTACCTGCAGCTGGTGGAGGACGAGGCCGATCCCGCGGCGAAGGAGCGCTACTTGAGCGCCGCCGCCCATCGGCTGGACGACGTGCGGGTGCTGCTGGACGACCTGTTCTCGTTCGCCCAGGTGCACGATCCGTCGTTCGAGGTGGCGTACGAGCCGGTGCGTCCGGCCGACGTGCTGGGAGACGTGCTGGCCGGGCTGTACCCGCAGTTCCGCGAGCGGGGCTGGGAGCCGCGCGTGCTGCTGGACGACGAGGCGGTCGTGCAGGCCGATGCCGAGGCGCTCGCGCGCATCTTCCGCAACTTGACGGCGAACGCGCTTCGCCACGGTGCGGCGGCGCCCGTCATCGAGCAGCGCGGCGGGTGCGTGACGTTCGCGAACCTCGTGGCCGATCCGGCGGCGATCGACATCGACCGCCTGTTCGAGCGCTTCTATCAAGGAGGCGGCGCCCGATCGAGTGCGGGCGCCGGCCTCGGCCTGGCCATCGTCTCGCAGCTGGCTGCCGCCCTGGGAGCCACCGTCGCCGCTTCTCTCGAGGGGGGCGTCCTCCGCGTGACCGTAGAACTGCAGTAGCCGGCGTATCGGGTGCCCCGGCGACACCGGCTCAGCCGGTTCGCTTGAAGCTGTCGATGCAGGCATCCAGCACGTCGCGCACGACGCGCGGCGCACCGGGACGGACGTGGGCTCCGTAGGCGAGGGGCGGCCACTCCATGGGGCGCGCTTCCAGCGGCGGGCATATTTTCGAGATGTTGGAATGGTTGAAGAACGATACGGCGTCGCCTCGAAGGCAGTCCATGGTGAGCTTCTCCCTGAAAATGGATTCCTTCACCACGTTGTCTCGCGCGAAAAAGGATTCGAACTCGTGCAGCTCGGGAACGTCGCGATAGTCCGCTCCTGCGTACACCGTGATGTTTTCGAGCAGGTCGGTGGATATCGTCTCGCGCTTCGCCAAGGGGCTTTCGGGGGAGAACACGCAGTAGTATTTCTCGCGCGACAGCGGCGTGAACGAGGCTCCCATCTGCCGCAGCGCAAGCGAGTCTGTAGAGAAGAAAAGATCGAACAGCCCCTGCGCGAACCCTTCTGCCGCGTCGCCGTACGAGGTTTCCACGAAGTCGATTTTGAGGCGGGGATGCGTTTGCGCCATCTGACGAACCGCTTCCATCATGAAGGGGTGGACCTGCCACCAGACTCCGATCGTCACGCGCTCGGCCGGTTGCTCCTCCGCGACGGATCGCCCTTCTTCCCTCGCCTTGTCCAGGATGTCGAGAGCCTCTTTCGCAGCCCGATAGAGAACAAGCCCGGCATCGGTGGGGCGCACGCCGCTCGGGCCTCGCTCAAGGATGCGGTAGCCGAGCTCAGCTTCGAGCGAGTTGATCCTTTGGGCGAACGAGGGCACGGAAAGGAACTGGCCTTTCGCCGCTTTGTTGAAGCTCCCCAGCTCCACTGCGGCTGTGAATGACCTCAGCTGGACATCGTTCATGGCGCCTCCCCGTTTCTTCCCCTGTATAAGGCATTGCCTTATACCCAGATTACCATACTTGAAATATGCAGGGTATTGCACGGCCTGTATGATTGGTGATGCTCCGATTGAATCGGAGCCATTCGAAGACGCGTCGGATGGGGAGCTTCCTGCAATGGTTTCACCGTTGATTGCATGTCGGGTTTCGACTCGACGGTTCAAATTATTGAAAGGAACAAAGGGATGGAGCGTATAGAAGGGGATCTCTCTCGCCGGGGGTTCGTCGGTGCCGCTTTCGCCGGCGCGATGGGCATTGCTGCCTCATCGGTGTTTTCGGGATGCAGTGCGGGCGGCTCGTCGGCTGCTGACGGCGATTGGACGGAAACGTTCGACGTGGTGGTGGTCGGCTCGGGCGCAGGCGGGCATGCGGCAGCCATCGAAGCTGCCAAGGCAGGCGCGAAGGTCGTCCTTCTGGAGAAGGAGAACGGTCTCGGCGGCGATTCCGCGGTATGCGACGGCATCGTTTCCGGATGGGGCACCCGTTTGGCGAAGGCCCAGGGCATCGATGTTTCACCGGACGAGATCTACGACTGGTTCATGGCGCATTCCGAGTGGTTCGGTGCGATCGATCCTGAGGTGGCCCGTTTGAACGCCGACAAGTGCGGCGAGACCATCGACTGGCTCGAAGAGCTGGGCGTCCCGTTCGAGGAAGAGGTCGGCCCCCGCATGAGCTACACCGACTTGCCCGTCGTTCACCAGGTGGTGGGCAAGGGCGGCGCGATGGTGAGTGCCATGACCGCGGCTGCCGAAAGCGCCGGCGTCTCCATCGAGACGAAAACCGCCGTCACCAAGCTCGTGAAGGACGCTGACGGCCGCGTTGTGGGCATCGAGGCTATGAAGGGCCGCGAGCCTGTTCGCATCAAGGCCGAGAAGGGCGTGGTGCTGGCTACGGGCGGCTATTCGGGCAGCACCGACATGCTGGTTGCCCTGTGCCCTGCGAACAAGAACCTGAAGGCTTCGGGTGCCGCGGGACTGACCGGCGATGGCTTGACGATGGCGTCTGACGCCGGCGTGTTCACCACACGCACCTCATGGCAACCGCTGATGAGCCCGGTGGCCGGCGCGGCCACGAAGTCGCCCGTGCTCATCGACTACTCCGAGCGCCTGAACGGGCTTCTGCTCGACGAGAACGGCGAGCGCTTCTGCAACGAGGGCCGTCAGTATTTCGGCAGGGCTCTTGCGATCGACGTGCTGGCGAAGCAGAACGAGCAGGATGGCAAGGAAGTCGTTCTCATGATTCCCACGATGCCCGAGCTGGAGAAGCTGCTGAGCGTGCGCGAAATCGTGTGGCCTTGCGGCGACACCGTCGAGGAGGTCGCCGAGCAGGTGGGCCTCGATCCGGCGAAGGTGAAGGCGACGGTGGAGCGCTACAACGGGTTCGTCGAGGCGGGTCTCGACGAGGATTTCGGTCGAAGCGGCGAGCACCTCGTTCCCATGACCGGCCCGTTCTATGCGGCTCCGGTGACCGTGAGCACGTCGATGACCATCGGCGGCGTCAAGATCAACACGAACGGCGAGGCCCTCAAGCTGGCAAGCTCCGGCAAGGGAGACGTGACCTTGGAGCCGGTACCCGGTCTGTACGCCACGGGCGAAGTGTGCGAATGGAACTGCGCGAGCGGTTGGACCGTGCTGAGCGCCGTGACCATCGGCAGGATCGCCGGGCAGAACGCTGCGGCGGAAGGTTCTGCTTCGTAAAACGATCCGTTTCGCAAGAGCGCCAGTCGGCACTCGATCGCGCGGGTTTCGAGAAAAGGGCGCCCACCCCCTCCGGGCGCCCTTTTCGCTATGCTGTGCGACCTGCGAGGTTCCGTCCGCCGGCAGCATTCCGTTGTGCGATTCTGTCTTCGATGTTGCGTTTCGAGCGCCTTGGGACGACTTGTTCTCTTGAGGAGCGCGTGTTCTGCAGCGTTTCTCCTGGTCGCGTAGGATTAGGGAGCCAGGCGGTGCAAGTTGAATGCAGCATTCCTGTAAAAATCGAGCGCTCCCGTCGGCATCCGCTGCAGCGGCGGGTTTGCGGGGTTCCGTTCAACCGGTGCCGCCGTCGGGGTGGCTCGGTGTGGGGAAGTTCCCGAGTTATGCGCACTTGTGCCATCGAAAACAGCCTGAAAGCACCATGTCCCCGACTTATGTGCGCTTTTGAAACGGCTTGTGGCCGCGAAGTGAACCATGGTGAACTTCTGGCCTGGGATTATGTTGCACGGCGTGTCGCGAATGGGCCTGCAAAGGCCGAATCGGCGTGGCGGAGGTGCGCATAAGTCGGGAACATGGTCGTTTTCTTCCGATTTCGCTGACGGAGTGCGATTCGCGAGCCCCGCGCTCCAGCCGCCACTCCACTTGCAGCCGCCAGGGCGGCTTGCGACGCCCTCGGCAAGAGGACCCTTCCTCGAAATATCTTACTGAAAAGATCATGTTCGTGCTTCCGGTTTGCTAGAATGAAGCGTCGGATAAGACGGGTGACGCGCGTTTTCGCAGGACAATGCCGTCATTCGAGGGAGGCGCGACCCTTTTGCGGTGCCGCTTGGGGGAAACGCGCCCGTTGGAGGGAAGGATGGGAACCATGGGGGATGAGCCGATCGAGCGTCCTGAGCGCGAAGAAGCGCGTTCGGGTGAGGCGGAGCGTGCCGTCAAGGAGGTGGGATCCGCGAAGTCGGCCCGCGATGCGGATGCCGCCGGCAAAGAAGGCGCGGAGCCGTACAAGCCCGGCTCGTTCGAAGGGGGCATCGTCGAGTTTCCCTCCGGGGACGAGCCCGCCGTACCGCCGCGCAAGCGCTTGCCGCTTGTGCTGGCGATCATCGGCCTGGTCCTGTGCTTCACGGGATCGCTCGCGCTCGTGGGCGCGGCGTGCGGCGCCGTGTCGCTCGGGCTGTTCGTGCGCGACAGGAAGGCTACGGAGGGCTCGCCGGTCCTCGCCGCCCCGAAGGCGACGCTCGGGTTGGCGGCGTGCTCGTTGCTGCTGGGTATCACGATCATGGCGGGCATGGCCTCCGGCGACGATGCGCAGGTGCAGCAGCCCGACCAGCCGGCTTCGCAGCAACAAGAGGCGCTTCTGGAAGCGGCCGAGGAGCACGAGCTGAGCTTCGTCGTCGAGGCCGCCGGCGAGGAGGACGTCCCCGCTTCCGTGACGGTGCTGGTGACCGGCACGCAGGCCGACGGCACAAAAGTGAGCGATTCGCACAGGGCAGCCCTCGGAAAGACGTACGTGCTGGCGTATCCGGCGGGCTCGTACACGTTCGAGGTGTCCGCGTCCTCGCTCGAGGCGGGCGACGTGCTGTTCAAAGCCGAGCGCGTCGAATGCACGTTCGACGGATCCGCGGACCGCACGGTGCGCATCAAGGTGTCGCAAGACGCCGCCGCCATGCAGAAGGCGCAGGAGGGGAAGGCTGCTCAGGAGAAAGCCGCGCAGGAGGAGGCCGAGCGCCAGAGGGCCGAGGAAGCGGCGGCTGCCGAAGAGGCTGCCGCCGCCGCGGCCGCCGAAGAGCAGGCTGCTGCCGCCGCAGCCGAGCAGGAGGCCGTTGCCGCAGCCGCGGCAGCCGCGCCGAGCGGCGCGGGCGATAGCGGCGGCGACACCGTGTACATCACGAACACGGGCAAGAAGTACCACCGCGACGGTTGCTCCTCTTTGAGCAAGAGCAAGATTCCGAAGACGCGGTCGGAGGCCGAGGCCATGGGGTTGGAACCCTGCAAGAATTGCAGGCCTTAGAAAACGAGCCGTGAAAGGAAGGGGCGCAGTTCAGTCGGGGCGCCCCTTCCTGTGTCAAATCACCCGTCCCCTTGACACACCCTTGGCGCCCTTTCCCCATGAGGCCCTGAGAAAAGCGAACGCCCGGCAGGCACGGGGCTTGCCGGGCGTTCGCGAGCAAACGGTCGCCGACCTCTTACGCCGGCCTGATCACCAGCTCCCTGATCAGGCTGTCGTCGAGGCTGCACGAGCCGTCGGTGCAGTTCTCGATCTGGGCGAGGGCGTGGATGATGGTGCCGTTGTAATCGGCGTAGAAGTTCACCGTGCGCTCGTTCACCACGCGCGGGTCCAGCATGCCGAAGCCTCCGAACATGAACTTGTTGTGGTAGTACATCTCGATGGCGTTGCGGCCGAACAGAAACGAGTTCTGGCGCTTCACCACGGAGGGGCAGTAGTCGAACAGCCGGCACTCCTCGGCGAAGCAGGCGGCCAGCGCCTCGTGATCTTTGCTCTGCATCGCGGAAACGAAATCGTTGATGACCATGGTCGCCTCCTAGTAGACTTTCTCGGAATTGAGCAGGGCGTCGGTGCCGCCGTCCACGAACAGGACCACGCCGTTGATACCGCTGGCTTCGGGGCTGGCGATGAACGCCATGGCGTTCGCGATCTCGACGGGATCCATGAGCGGTTCCTCGCCGAAATGGGTGGGCACGGGGATGGCCTCCATGGCCGCGCGCTGCTCGGGCAGCATGTTGGCCGTCATGGCCGTGCGCACGTTGCCGGGTGCGATGGCGTTCAGGCGCACGCCGCGCGAACCCCAGTCGGGGCTCATGCGGCGAACCCAACGCGCCAGGGCGTACTTGGTGGACGCGTAGTATACGTGACCGATGGCCGGGTCGACGTCCTTCACCAGCTCGAGGATGCGATCCTCGTCGGCGTGGTTGTTCAGCATGCCGGCCACGTCCATGCGCGCCGCACCCTGGGCGATGGAGTTGGACGACGTTACCACGCAGCTGCCGCCCTTCTTCTCCAAAAGGTCGAACACGCCGCGCGCCATCTCGGTGGCGCCGAAGTAGTTGAGCGAGATGATCAGCGAGATGGGCACCTTGCCGCCCGACACGCCCGCGTTGCAGATCATGGCGTCGATGCCTTCGGGGAAGCGCTCGTGCAGCTCGGCGATAGCCCCCGCGCGCCCTTCCTTCGTGGCCAGGTTGGCGTTGATGTCGCCGCCGTTGAGGTCGATGTTCACCACTTCATGGCCGCGTTCGCGCAGGATTTCGGCCGTCTTGGCGCCGATGCCGCTGGTGGCGCCGGTGATGACGTAGATGCCCATGAGCCGTCCTTTCATGCAGATCTTACCGATGCTCATTCATTAGTACAGCGGCAATCATAGCATCCGGTGCGCGGTGCTCGGCGATTTCGAGGTTAGCGGTAGACGAGCCGTCATGCATGGCGCGGTCCTTCGGTGGGCGGTGCACAAGGGGCCGAAGCGGTCAGGCGCGAACGCGCTTTCCGCGGTCGGCCGTCGCATGCGCGTGCGGAATCCGGTCGAGCACCGCTTGCGCGACGGTGCCGGTGGCGAACCCCGCCGCGATGCCCGCCACCAGCAGAACGGGGAGGTAGAACGCGATCTCGGGCGTGCCGGTGACCGCGACGGCCACGGCGATCTGCCCGATGTTGTGCGCGACCGCCGCCGCCATGGCGGCGAGGCGCACGCGATTCGGCGACGAGAAGCGGACGAACGCCAACGTCACCGCCAGCGCGCAGGCGCCGCCCACGATGCTGAACGGCAGCGTCGCCAGCTGGCCTGTCAAGAAGGCCGCCAGCACGATGCGCACGCCCAGAACCACGGCCGCATCGACGGGGCCCAGCCAGAACGCGGCCGCCACGGTCACGACGTTCGCGATGCCCAGCTTCATGCCCGGCACGGGCATCGGGACGGGGATGAGCGATTCGAGCGCAGCCAGCGCGCACGCGAGCGCCGCCATCAGGGCGCAGCGGCAGACGCGCAGGGTGGAAGGGGCGGCGATGCTAGCGCGCCACGGCATCGAGGCCATCGCCATCGCCTCCTTCCCGCGCGACGGTGACGGTCAGCCCGTGGGGCACGCAGGCTATGGGCGTGGCAGGACCGTCGATCCAACCCGTGTGCACGCACACCTCGTCGGGGCAGTCGGCTTCGGCCACGCGGATGCGGCCCGGCTCCACGGCCACCATGTTCACGCCGCGCTCGTCTTCGAGGCGCAGCGTGTAAGGGTTCTTCACGGCATCGAGGTCGATGGTCTCGATCGCGACGCCGTCGCGGGCGATGGTAGCGACGGCATGGCCGCTCGGGTTGGCGGCACCCGCGGCGTGCGCGACGGCGAACCCGCCCACGGCCACAGCCACGACGACGGCCGCGAACAGCAGCTCCGCTTTGCTCGCGCGGCGTTTCATGAGCGCACCACCTGGGCGTTGGTTCCGGCGGCCGGAGTGTACGCATCGGCGATGCCGTCGGTGACGAACGTGCGACCGTCGGAGGCGATCAGCACGAGGTCGAACGCCGCATCGCCGTCCGCCGCGGCCGCGCGCCACAGGTCGAGGGCGCCGTCGAGCCCCAGCACGAAGCAGGCGGTGGACAGCGCGTCGCATTGCGCGCCGTCCGCGCCGACGACGCTTGCGGAGGCCAGGTCGGACGCGGCAGGATAGCCGGTGGAGGGGTCGAGCAAGTGGTGGTAACGCGTTCCGTCTTTGCCTTCGAAGTATCGTTGGTAGGCGCCCGAGGTAGACACCGTGGCGTCGCGCACCTCGAGCAGGCCCGCCAGCTTCCCGGGGTCGTCCGGGTCGGCGACGCCCACCTTCCAGGGCGAGCCGTCGGGCTTGGAGCCGAGGGCCGTCACGTTGCCGCCGAGGTCGAACAGCGCCGAGGTTATGTCGCGCTCGCGCAGCAGGGCGCGCAGCTCGTCGGCTGCGAAGCCCTTCGCCACGCCGCCCACGTCGATCTGCGCGCCGTCTTCCAACGTGACGGTGCCAGCCGCTTCGTCCACCTGCACGGCGGCGTAGCCCACGCGCGGCAGCAGCGCGGCCACCTCGTCGGGGGAGGGCACCCGATGGTCGCCGGTCGTGAAGCCCCAGGCGCTCGTCAGCGGGTACACCGTGGGGTCGAAGGCGCCGCCCGTGCGATGCGCCGCGTCGAGCGACGCGGCGACGAGCGCGGCCGTCGCCGGCGAGACGGCCGTCGACGCGCCGCTTGCGGCGTTGATCCGGGCTATCTCGCTGGTCGCGTTCTCGGGGGCCAGCAGCTCGTCCAGTTCGAGGACGCGCTGCCGGCAGGCGTTTGCCGCGTCGTCAGCGACGGCTTGGCTGACGACGTGCACGGTGAGGGTCATGCCGGTGTCCATAGCCGTGAAGGAGCTGGTGGCCGTTGTGGTCGGGACGTCCGCCCCGTCGGGCTCGCCGCCCGCGCATCCGACGGGGCCGACGGCCAGCGCGGCGCCCAGCGCGCACGCGAGCAGCGCAGCAAACGCTCGTCCGGTCCAAGAACGACGGGACGAGCGGGTGGTTCGGTTCTGTCGCGCGAAACGCTTCACCATGGCATCACTGGAACACCAGTTTGCTGATGGCATGGGTCGGGCACACTTCGATGCACGTTCCGCAGCCGATGCACGTGTCCGTGTCGATGCGCGCGAGGTTGTTCTCCACGGTGATCGACTGGGTGGGGCAGGTTTTCGCGCACTTCTGGCAGCCGATGCAGCCCACGCTGCACACCTTGCGCGTTTTGGCGCCTGCCATGGTGTTCTTGCACGTCACCACGGAGGCGGTTGGCGACGAGGCCTGGTCGACCATCGAGATGATGCCGCGCGGGCATATCTTCGCGCACGTGCCGCAGCCGGTGCAGGCTGCCGTGTCGATGCGCGCCACGCCGTTCTCCACGACTATGGCGTCGAACGGGCACGCTTCGGCGCAGTCGCCGTAGCCGAGGCAGCCGAACGGGCACGACAAGCTGCTGTACGACAGCGTGCTGAACACGCGGCAGCTGGGAACGCCCTTGAACACGAGCTGCGGGTCGATATGGTCGAGCGAGCCTTGGCAGGCCACGAACGCTTCGCGCTGCACCACGCCCGTGGACTCCACGCCCAGGTACGCGGCCAGCGCCTGCGCGACGCGGTTGCCGCCGGTGGTGCAGGCGTTGGGCGGCGCGCCGTTCATCATGGCCTTCGCGTACTGCTCGCAACCGGGGTGGCCGCAGGCACCGCAGTTGACGCCCGGCAGGATGCTCATGAGGTAGGTGAGGCGCTCGTCCTCGCCGATGGCCAGCTTGCGCGAGACGATCAGCAGCAGCACCGACCCTACGAGGCCGACGGCGGCCATGAGCGCAACGGTCCAAACGACAGTGTCCATTCGTCCCCCTTCCTACAGCACGCCGAACAGGTTGTCGGCCACGCCCGCGAAGCACATGAAGCTCAAGGACACCAGGGCCGCGGAGATCAACGTGATGGGCATGCCCTTGAACGCCTTGGGCGGCTCGGCCTCGTCCACGCGCCGGCGCACGCCGCTGAACAGCACCATCGCCAGCAGGAAGCCCAGACCGGCGCCCAGCGCGGCCACGAGCGCTTCCGGATAGTTGTAGCCTTCGTCCACGGCGAGGATGGTCACGCCCAGCACCGCGCAGTTCGTGGTGATCAGCGGCAGGTACACGCCCAGCGCTTCGTGCAGCGCGGGAAGAAAGTAGCGGATGACGATTTCCAGCATCTGCACGAGCACGGCGATGACCAGGATGAACGCGATAGTTTGAAGGTAGCCCAGCCCCAGCGCGTTCAGCAGCTGCTGCAAGGGCCACGTGACGGCGGTGGCAAGCACCATGACCACGGTCACCGCGCAGCCCATGCCCGCGGCCGAGTCAAGCTTTTTCGACACGCCGAGAAACGGGCAAATGCCCAGGAACTTCACCAGCACGTAGTTGTTGACCAGGATCATGCTGAAGAGGATTGCTGCGTACTCGGCCATTATGCCTCACGCTCCTTCAGGTCGCACATCTGACACGACGCGCACACGTCTTCCTGCGATGCGATGGCCTCGTCTTCCGGCTCTCCCGCGCGCCGCTTGCGGCGCATCTCGAAGACCACCGAGATGGCGATCAGCACGCCCAGCACGGCGAAGCCGCCCGGGGGCATGATGAACACGGTCATGGGCTCGACGATGCCGAGGAGGATAGGGAAGCCCAGCAGGGTGCCCGCGCCCAAGAGCTCGCGGATGGCCGACATGAGGACGAGCGTGAGGGTGAAGCCTGCGCCCATGCCGAGGCCGTCGAGCGCCGCGTCCTTCACCGGGTGCTTCGAGGCGAACACCTCGGCGCGGCCCAGCACGATGCAGTTCACCACGATAAGCGGCAGGTAGATGCCCAGCGCCTGATTGAGGTCGGGCAGGTACGCCTCGACGACCATCATGACGATGGTCACGAACCCGGCGATGACCGTGATGAAGGCGGGCAGGCGCATGGTGGTGGGAATGATGTTGCGCAGAAGCGACACCACGATGCCGGAGCAGACGAGCACGAACGTGGTGGCCACGCCCATGCCGATGCCGTTCGTGACGGCCGTGGTCACGGCGAGAGTGGGGCACAGGCCCAGCATCTGGCGCAGCGTGGGGTTCTCGATGAGCAGGCCCTTGCTGAACACGGAAAGCGCCGAGGGCTTTTGGTCGATGGCTGCCATTATGCTGCTCCCTTCTCCGTCGAGGTTGCGGCGGCGGCAGGCGCCTCGCCGGCAGCGGATCGATAGGCTTCGATGGCCTCGTTCACGGCGGCCAAGGCTGCTTTGGACGAGATGGTGGCGCCCGTGACGGCATCGATGTCGTCGATGGTCAGGGGCTCGGCGGCGCGGCCGAGGAACTGGTCGGTGAAATCGGGCAGCTGCACCTTCGTGCCCAGCCCGGGCGTCTCGGTGTTGTCCATGCCGATGACGTTCGCGATGGTGCCCTCGTCGTCGAAGGCCACGGCCATGGGAACCTGGCTGGAGTATCCCTTCGACTGCGCGATGACGGCGTAGCCCAAATCGTCGTCGGCTTCCATGAGCGCGGTCACGCCGGGCACGTCGCAGGACAGCGCCTCGAAGTCGGTCGCCTCGGGGATGAGCGCGTTGTAGGTCGCCCAGGCGCGCGCCTCGCGGTTCGCCGTGATGGTGGGCAACGTGAGGTTGTCGACCGAGCCCAGCAGGAATCCTACGATGGCGCAGATCAGCACGAGGACGACGGCTGGCTTCACCAGGCTGTTCCAGAGGGTTGGAGCGGGCGCGGCGGGAGTGTCGGGTGCGTTCGCCATCATTCGCCTCCTTCTTTCTTCGCGCGGGCAAAGCGGCGCTTCTTCTCGCCGCCCAACGGCGTGGTTGCCGTGAGCGAGTCGATGTACGGCACCACGAGGTTCATGAGCAGGATGGAGTACGCCGCGCCCTCGTTCATGTTCCCCCAGAAGCGGATGAGGCACGTGATAAGCCCAAGGCCCACGGCGAAGATCACCTGGCCTTTGAACGTGGTGGGCGAGGTCGTGTAGTCGGTCGCCATGAATACGGCGCACAGCAGCAGTCCGCCTGAGAACACCTGGGTGGCCACGTCGTGGCCGGTGAACAGGCTGCACACGATGACGGTGCCCACGTACACGCCCGGGATGGTGAACGTGACGGTGCGCGTGACCAGAAGCCAGGCGAAGCCCAGCAGGATGGCGATGCCGCACGTCTCGCCCAGCACGCCGGGGTGCACGCCGAACAGGAGGTCCATGAACGGCAGCTGCGCGGCGCCCGGAGCCAGCGGCGTGGCGGAGCTCACGGCATCGACGCCGGTTGCGCCGGGGAGGAAACCCCGGGGCGCGGCGTAGTTCGTCATGGCCGCGGTGAACGACACCGACAACACGATGCGGGCCACGATGGCCGGGTTCGCGAAGTTGCGCCCGATGCCGCCGAACAGTTCCTTCACCACGACGATGGCCACGAACGAGCCGATCACCGCCATGTACAGCGGGATGGTGGAGGGTAGGTTGAAGGCCAGCAGCAAGCCCGTGACCACGGCGGACAGGTCGCCTGCCGTCTGGGGGGTCTTGCGCAGCAGGCACCATAGGTACTCGAACAGCACGCAGGCCGCCGTGGTCACGGCGGTAACCAGCAGCGCCCGCCAGCCGAATATCACGAACGAGGCGATCAGCGTGGGCACGAGCGCTATCACCACGTTCAGCATGACCTTCTGCGTGGTGATGCCGTCGAACACGTGCGGCGGCGTCGAGAGGACGAGCGGTCGTTTCGTCGTATGTTCCATCTAGCCCCTCCTTGCCATCTCGGCGCGCATGAAGTCGCGCGCAAGTTTGCTTGTCTGGGCGAGCGGCTGTTTGGCCGGACAGACGAACGAGCAGGTGCCGCAGCCCATGCACAGATCCGCCATGAGGTCGTCGAGCTTCTTCGCGTCCTGGACCGTGTACGCCTTCTTGATGGCGATGGGCGACAGCTGCATGGGACACGAGTTCGTGCAGCGACCGCAGCGGATGCATGCGGTGGTGGCGGGCTGTTCCATGGCGTCTTTGCTGAACACGAGCACGCCGTTGTTCTGGCGGATGACCGGATAGTCCATGTCGATCTGGGCGTTGCCCATCATGGGGCCTCCCAGCACCACCTTGTGCGGCTCCTTCGTCAGCCCGGCGAATTCCATGACGTCGCGCAGGCGCGTGCCGATGATGATGTTCGCGTTGCAAGGGCGGGCGATGGCATCGCCTGAAACGGTGAAGCGTCTTTTGACGAGGGGCATCCCTGTTTTCAGGAAGCGTCCGATGGAGGCCATGGTGGTCACGTTGTTCAACATGACGCCCACGTCGGTCTGGCGCTTTCCGCGCGGGACGACGCGTCCCGTGGCATTGTGCACGAGCACGTTCTCGGCTCCCTGCGGGTAGCGGCTGGGCAGCGACTTCACCTGGATGGACGAATCGTCCTTCGTGAGCTCGCGCATGATCTCGATGGCCTTGGGCTTGTTGCTCTCGATGCAGATCATCGCGTTCGGAATGCCGAGGTGCCTGCATGTCTCGCGAATGCCGAACAGCACGTCGTCGGGGCTCTCCATCATCTCGCGGTAGTCGGTGGACAGGTACGGCTCGCATTCCGTGGCGTTCACCACGTAGAGGTCGATCTCCTCGAGGTTGGGCGGCGCCAGCTTGATATCGGTGGGGAAGCCCGCGCCGCCCAGGCCCACCAGACCGCTTTTCTTTATTGCCGCGAGGAACGACGCCTGGTCGGTCACCTCGGGGGGTGCCACCGTGTCCGCGACGGTCTGGGCGCCGTCGGATTCGATGATCACCGTCGTGTCGGTTTTGCCGGTCGAATAGAAGACGGGCTGTATGACCTTCACGGTGCCCGACACGCCGCTGAAGATGTCGGCGGACAGACCCCGCGGCGCGTGCCCGACGAGGCTGCCCACGTCCACGTGGTCCCCTTTCTTCACGACGGGTTCGCACAGCGCTCCGATATGCTGCTGCATGGGCAGCACGATTTCGCTTGGGACGGGCATGTCGATGGTTTCCAGTTCCGCCGTGTCCTTGCGATGGGGCACGACGGCGCCTCGCGTGCGTCGGAATCGCGACAATAGGGCGGTGGCGTTCATGGGCGTTCACTCCCCTCGAAGGGCGTTGGCTGGCGCGGTTGGCCGGTGCGCGGATAGGACTGAGCCTCACCTGGCCGTTTGCGGGCAAGGCGAAGCGCTCAACTCGTTGCGTTATGAGATGCTGGTCATCCTACGTGAGCCGCACGTCCGATTCCAGGAATCGTCGGTGAAGGGAAACCACGTCGCTCGCCAAAGGCGCGTGCGCCGATTCTCGCGTGCGCAATTCGCCGGTGGACGGTGCCGCTCACGATGGCGCGGCATGCGTCCGGGGATCGATGCCTTCCATGCTGCGCCGGTCGCCCGCCCCTCTTTGGCCGCTCTCTCTAAAAATAGAGAACATAAGTTCTTAAATTCTAGATCAAAGCATGCTGAGTGTGATATACTGCGTCTATTCGACCCTGAAGCTAGGAGGATGCCCATGGCGGCTTGGCACGAGCTGTTTCCCCTCGATCGCGAGCCGACGATGGAAGACATCGCCGGCTATATCGACCATCCCCTGTGGGACGCGTTCACCGCGTTCATCGATGAAAGCTACGGCGCGAAACCGCGCATCGAGTACAGCCGGTGCGGCGGCGCTCCGGGTTGGAACGTGAAGTACAAGGCGCGCGGCCGCGCGCTGTGCACGGTATATCCGCGCGACGGTTTCTTCATCTGCATGGTGTCGGTGGGCTCGAAGGAGAAGGATGAGGCCGAGGCGCTGCTCGCGACGGCCGACCCGTACGTGCGCGCCCTGTACGAGCGCTCGGCCGACAGCAGCATGGGCCGCTGGCTCATGATGGAAGTAACGAGCGAGGACATATTGCGCGACGCCGAGGCGCTCATGCTCTTGCGCGCCGCCCCGAAAGGAGCGCGCTCATGATGCGAGACCCCGAACAGACCATCGGCAACCTCATCGACCGCCGGAACACCTCGTTCGTCGGCTCGGTGGACGAGGACGGCTACCCCGAGGTCAAGGCCATGCTGCCGCCGCGCAAGCGCGAGGGCATCCGCACGTTCTACTTCACGTCGAACACCTCGTCCATGCGGGCCGCGCATTACCGCGCTCATCCGCAGGCGTGCATCTACTTCGTCGACCGGCGGTTCTTCCGCGGCGTCATGCTCAAGGGCACGATGGAAGTGCTCGAAGACGCGTGGGCCAAGGAGCTGATATGGCTCGACGGCGACGAAACGTACTATCCGCTGGGGGTGACCGATCCCGACTACTGCGTGCTGCGCTTCACGGCCGAGCGAGGCCGCTACTACCAGAACTTCAGCTCCGAGGATTTCGCCGTGCCGGCCGTTTGACCCACCAGGCGGCCGCGATGCTGAACAGCAGCGTCTGCGCGAGTATCTCCAACATGCCGCCGACGCTCGCGTTCAGCGGCTCGCCTGCGCGGTATCAGCGGCGGTTCTGCTCGCGGTAGCGCGCGAGCGCCTCGTCGTAGCCGCCGGCGGTCTTCTTGTAGTACACGGTGTAGCCTGCGGTCATGCCCGCGAGGATGAACAGGTAGATCACGACGAAGCTCGCCCACGCCCCGGGATCCTCTGCTGGGAGCCACTGGCCCAACCACGCGCACAGCGCGAGCACCGGCAGCAGGCACGCGCCGAAGCCCGCGATGCGCGCCGGGTAGGGAAGCTTCTTGATCAGCGCGCCCGTGAACCAGATCGCTTGGAGTGCCGCCATGCCGAAGGCGGCGCCGTACAGGCTTGCCGTGAGGTTGAGGCCGTAGCTGGGCCCGGCGAACAGGTAGCCCATGGCGAGGAACCAGGCCATCATCACGGTGAAGACGATGCAGACGGCGGTTGCGGTTTGTGCGATGATCTTTTTCATGAGGTGCTCCTTTGCATGGAGAATTGAGTTGCGGAAGGGTTGCGATGCGGCAGCGGGGCGGATCGGCTCACAGCCCCAGCTTGCGCTTGATGGCGGGCGCGTACTGGCGCGAGACCATCACCGATTCTCCGTTGTCCAGCAGCAGCTGCAGTCGCGCGTTGATGGCCGGGCGGATGGCAACCACGTGGTCGAAGTTCGCCAGCAGCTGCTTGGATGCGCGTACGAATTCGGTGCCGGCCAGCTTGTCCTCCAGCTCATACAGCCGAAGCGGCGTGCGGTACACCGCGTCCTCGGTGTAGAGGAACGTGCGTCCGTCGACCGTCTCGACATAGCATATCCCGTCGATGTCGAGGCGGTACGTGGCTCCGTCGCGCTCGCCGGTCAGCTTGCGCTCGAAAGCGTTCAGCCCGGCGACGATGCGTTGCACGCGCTCGTCGATGCGCGGGCACGATACGGCCACTTCGATATCGGCGAGCCGAGGGTCCTCGGTGATGGTGACGTTCATGGGCGTGCCTTCCCTTGGTGAGCGGGTGGTTGGCCAACGTCGTCAGTATGCCGAATGCGTTCGGTGCGCACAAGGCGACAGCGACCGAGTTGCATTCCGACGCGCTCCAGTTGCACCGGCGCGCGCTCTCTTGGTATGATGCCCGTGCGAAGGTGAAAACACGGTCCGGTCGGTAGTCCGGACGCGAACCCTATGCCGCGCTCGACGCGTCAACGGCTTCGTCAGTAACCTGCCTCCTTGGTTGTCCGTCCTTCGCGCAGCAACCACATACAAGGAGGAGCAACCATGCAGGTCACCACTTCGATCACGCTGACCGTGCTTCATGACGGTCAATTCTGGATCGGCATATTCGAGCATGCGGACGAAGGCCGCTACGGCGCATGCCGCGTCGTGTTCGGCGCCGCCGAACCCACCGATGTAGAGCTGGTAGCGTTTATCGTGCGGCGATGGACGACGCTTGCATTCGATATGGCGGCCGATCCGTCTGCGACAGCGGATGCCGTGCTCTCCCATGCGAACCCGAAGCGTCGTCAGCGCGAGGCGCGCAAGCTCGTGGAGCGAGCCGGCGTCGGCACGAAAGCCCAGCAGGCCATGAGCATCAGTTACGAGGCGCGCAAAATCGAATCCAGAGCCTTGGCCCGCGAGGCTCGCCAAGCGCAAGCCGAGCGTCGATTCGCTCTCAGGCGGCAGAAACGAAAGCAGAAGCATCGCGGAAGGTAGAGGCCCGGAATCCTCATTCTCCCTTGATGCTCTGCGTGGCGTGCCGCTTCCCGCGCTGCGACGCGAGAGGTCATGCGAAGGGACGCGCGCTGGCGGTCGTTTTGCGTCCTTACCCGTATATATCAGGGGAAATATCTTTCATGCACGGTATACTCAAAGCAAACGCCCCAAGAGGGCGCGGCAAAAAGGAGGATGACATGCAGCCACCCTCGACACTGCTTCTCTCCACCGGGGAGTTTGCTCGGATGTGCAACGTCAGCAAGGAACTGCTCATCCATTACGACAAGGTCGGTTTGTTGAAGCCGAAGGTAATCGGCAAGAACGGTTACCGCTACTATTCGCTCAAGCAGCTGTACCTTATGGACGCCATTCGGTTCTTCCTCGATACGGGCATGTCCATGAAAGAGGTGAAGACCTATCTCGATAACCGTACCACCGACCTCTTCCTCGAGGCCACGCAGGCGGGCATCGAGAAGATGAAGAAGCAGCGCGATGTGTTGGACGCGCGCATTGGGATGATCGAGAAGATGCGCTACATCACCCAGCGCGCTTTGCTGTTCCCGAAGGATAAGCCGAGACTGTCGTTCTGGGATGAAACGTGGCTCATCACGACCGACGTAAAGCCTGAGCGCACGCAGCAGGCGTTCGCCCAGGCCGTGAGCGAGCATGCCGAGTTTTGCAAATCGTCTGCCGGCGTGACGAAGTTTCCCCTGGGTCGTATCGTGCACTTTCCTTGTTCCGATCACCCTGAAGACTTCGTCTACACGAAGCTCATCACCTGGATCTCGCCCCCTTCCCACCCCGCGCTTCTGGAGGGTCGTCTGGCGTGCAAACCGCGGGGCAATTACGCGGTCATTCTTCATAGGGGCGGCACGAGCACGGTTGCGCGATCCTATGCCAAGCTGCTTGACTACGTCAAAGAAGAGGGTCTCGATCTCGTGGGGCCGGTGTACGAGTTCGATATGAACTCGTATCTCATGTCCGACTCTGCGGACGACTACCTGTTGCATATCTCGGTGCTTGTCGATATGTAAGCCGCCCGACGCGAAACCGCCCGCGATCCGTTCGACGGATCGCGGGCGGTTCTTCGTGCGCGAGCGGGCCTTCTAGGCGCTCATGCGCTTCGTCTCTTGGATGAGCTCGTGCACCACGGAAGGCTCGGACAACGTGGAGATGTCGCACAGATCCTCCGTCTCCTGCGCGGCGATTTTCCGCAGGATGCGTCTCATGATTTTACCGCTGCGCGTTTTCGGCAGCGCGTTGGCGAAATGGATGACATCGGGCGTGGCGATGGGCCCGATGCTCTCCCGTACGTGCACGAACAGGCGGTCGCGCAGGTCGGCGTCGATGACCGTTCCCTCTTTGACGGTGATGTAGGCATAGATGCCCTCGCCCTTCACCGAATGCGGGTACCCTACGACGGCTGCTTCTGCGACCTGCGAGTACGAGACGAGCGCGCTTTCAACTTCGGCCGTGCCGATGCGGTGGCCCGACACGTTCATCACGTCGTCGATGCGACCCGTGATCCAGAAGTAGCCATCCTCGTCTCGATAGGCGCCATCGCCCGTGAGGTAGTAGCCGGGGGTGGGGAAGTACACGTCTTTGTGAGCCTTCGCGTTGCCGTACACGCCCAGCATCATGCCCGGCCATGGCCTCGTCAGCACGAGACTGCCGCGCTCGCCGGCATCGGCCTCGGCTCCGTCCGCTCCGATGACCCTCGGTTCTATGCCGAAGAACGGTAGCGCCGCCGATCCTGGCTTCATGTCCACTGCGCCGGGTATCGAGGTGATCATGATGCCGCCCGTCTCGGTTTGCCACCACGTGTCGACGATGGGGCACATGCCGTGACCGACGGTGGAGTAGTACCACATCCAAGCCTTCGAGGTGATGGGCTCGCCTACCGAGCCGAGCAGCCGCAAGGTCGAGATGTCGTGCTCGTTCACCCAGCGGTCGCCGTCTTTCATCATGGAGCGCACTGCGGTCGGGGCCGTGTACAGGATGTTGACGCCGAACTTCTCAACGATCTCCCAGAAACGGTCGGGCTTGGGGAAGTTGGGCACGCCTTCGAACATGAGCGACGTCGTTCCGTTCGACAACGGCCCGTACACGAGGTAGGAATGACCGGTGATCCAGCCGGCGTCGGCCGTGCACCAGAAAATGTCATGCTCTTTGAGGTCGAACACGTACTTCGAGGTGAGGGTGGCGTAAAGCAGATAGCCGCCGGTGCCATGCAGGATGCCCTTCGGTTTCGCCGTGCTGCCGCTCGTGTAGAGGATGAACAGGGGATCGTTCGCTCCCATCCGCTCCGGCTCGCATTGGGGCGCCTCGGGAGCAAGCACGTCGTCCCACCAGAAATCGCGCCCCGCCTTCATGGCCGTGCGTTTCTCGATGCGGCGTACGACGACGCAGCTCTCGACCTGGGGGCACATGTCAAGGGCTTTATCGCAGATTTCCTTGAGTCTCAGGATCTTGCCCGAACGGTATCCGTAGTTTGACGTGATGACCACCGTGGCACCCGAGTCGACGATGCGATCCTTCAGCGATTCGGCGCTCAGGCCGCTGAACACCACGCAGTGGATAGCGCCGATGCGAGCGCACGCCAGCATGCTGATCGCGAGTTGGGGGACCATGGGCATGTACAGCACCACGCGATCGCCCTTTCGCACGCCGAGGCGGCGGAGCATGTTCGCCGCCTTGCACACCTCGCGATGCAGACGCTGGTAAGTGTAGACGTCCACCTCTTCGGTGGGCTCGCCCTGCCAGATGAGCGCGGCTTTGTTCCTGCGCGGCCCGTTCAGGTGGCGATCGATGCAGTTGCAAGATGCGTTAAGCTCCCCGCCGCGGAAGTAGCGCACGAACGGCTCATCCGAGTCGAAATCGTATTCCTCGACGGCGTCCCACGGTTTGAACCAGTCAAGGTGCTCGGTGGCCATATCGGCCCAAAAAGCCTCAGGATCGGCGATGGAGCGGCTGTACATGGCGTCGTAGTCCTGTCGGCTTTTGATGAGGGCGTTGTAGCTGAATTCGGGCGAGGGCTCGATGGACGTTTCGTTTTGGAGCATTTGTCTGATGAAGGCGTTGCGGGTGTTGCGGTTCATTGAGGACTCCCTTCTGCGCGGACGCGAGAAATCGAAAAGGATCAGGCCACCATCGGGTAGTGGTCGGGGGCGCAGGCGCCGATGCTCGACAGCAGGTCGGGACGGCGATGCGCGAGGTGGGCGCAAGCGTCTTCGAGCAATACGGTCTCATGGATGCTCGTGCAGGAGTACAGAGCCTCGCACAGCGCGCCTACCGAGGTGACGTCGCAGTGGGAAGGCCAATCGTAATCGCTCATGTCCATGAGCGCGACTGCGAAGGCGATGAGGCTCTTCTCGCTCAAACAGGCGACGAGGCGCTGCGCGCCGCGAACGTCGAGGGGCGTGCGATCGCATAGCTCGTCGATGCGGTGCAGCGCGTTTCTCCTGACGAAGCTGGGACCGTTGCCGGCGGCGATGGCAAGCAGGAGGTCGATGTCGTCGATGGAAGATACGGCTACGATCTTGGCTACGCGGCTCACGTCGACGTTCGAGAGAAAGGCCATAAGCTCGGGGTCGCGCATCTCGCTCAGCGCCGTGCGCAGAGCCTCGCCGCGGAGTTTCCCGATGGAAACGGCCTTCCGGGCGCTGACTGCGTCGAGCAGTTCGTTCGAGGTCCAGAGTTTCCGTACGCTCATCTCTTTGTTCGCTACCTTCATTGTCGTCCTCCTCTTCGTTCGATGGGAATGGGGATCGGATTCGCGCGGTGACGTACGGCCATCATGGGGGCTGTAACGATTACAGGGTCAACGAGCGCACGGCGACTATGCCCGCGATTGGCGGGTTCTCGGCTGCGAACGGCGATTTACATGCTTAGAACAGGCTCGTCTGCGCTCCCATAGGTTGGGAGGGCTTGTAGGCGGCGATGATGTCGGACATGCGCCAAAGCAGGCCGTGCTGCTTGCACAGCGAGCGGAAGAGGGCGCGGTTCTCGGTTGCGCGGGGGCTGTTGCAGAAGTATCGGTCGCCGAATGCCGCGCGATAGCGCTCGGGCAGCGTGGGATCCACGGCTGCGATGCGGTCGAGGAAGTGGTCGCGCTGGCGGTCGCGCATGGTGACGCCCGTCATATGGTAGACGAACCGCGCGCCAGCCGCTGCCGCGCCTTCCACCACGCCGCGCACCGTGGCATCGTCGTCCGTCACAAACGGCAGCGTCGGCGTGAATAGCACGCCGCAGAACACCCCGGCGTCCGCCAGCTCGGCCAGCGCGGCGAAGCGCTCGCTAGGCGAGGGCGCGTGCGGTTCGATGATGCGCGCCAGCTGGTCGTCGGCCGTGGTGACGGTGATCTTCGCGATGGCCCCGCCCGCCGCTCCGATGGCGCTCAGCACGTCGATGTCGCGCGTGATAAGCGCGCTCTTCGTGTCCACCGACACGCCGAAGCCGAATTCCTCGATCAGCTCCAACGCACCGCGCGTCACGCGCAGAGTGCGCTCGAACGGGTTGTACGTGTCGGACATGGCGCCGACGCCCACGATGCCTCGCACGCGGCGGCTGCGCAGTTCGCGCCGCAGGATGGCCAATGCGTCGAACTTGACGCTCACCTGGTCGAAGTCGTCGATGCGGTAGCATTCGCTTCTGCTGTCGCAGTAGATGCAGCCGTGGCAGCAGCCGCGGTACAGGTTCATGTTGTAGTCGATGCCGAACCATTCGTTGCCGCCCGCGCGCACTTTCTGGAGGATCGAGCGCGCGCGGACGACGGGGCAGGGCGCGGCGGCAGAGGCCGCGTCGCTCATGCGGACGCGGGCTTCACGGGATGGCGGATCACCGTCTTGAGGTTCTCCGGCTTGGTGCGGCGCGGATCGCCCAGGTAGATCTCGTGGTGCAGGCGCACTGCGGGCACGCCTCCGTGCGCATCGAGCGCGTCCAGCATGGCCTCGCTGCTCGCTGGGTTCGCGATGTCGTCGACCATCCTGGACGCGGCGACGAACTCCTCCATCTGCGCGATGGTGGCGGGCTCGTCGTCGTACGGTCCCTTGTGCATGATCTGCGCGCACGGTCCTTCGGCGAACCGCACGAGGCGGGCTCGCCGCAGATCGAGCTCGGGCTTCTTCGCCGCGACCTGCTCGGCGGCCCAGGCGAACACTTCGGGCGTGACGAAGTCGGGCTGGCGGATGAGCGAGATCCAAGAGAGCGCGTCCTTGTCCAAAATGCGCTGCCCGTCGAACGCTTCGTCGCTTGTCCACCACAGGCCTTCAAGCGGAGGCACCGTGTAGTCGAAGTAGCCGTCGGGCTGCCAGGCGCCCATCTTCGACATCTTGATGGTGTACGAGAAGGCGTACAGCAGGCCCATCGCACCGGCGTACGAGCCGTTTTCCTCGTTCGGGTTGCCCGTGCCGGCCACCGCGATGAAGCTCATGGGCGGCACGTCGATGAGCTCGGGCTTGGTCTTCGGCAGGTAGAGGTCCTTGTACTCTTTCTTGAAATCGAACGCCATGCTTCCTCCTTCAGTTCCCGTCGGCTTACTCGGCGATCTCGCGCTGCAGCTTCTTCGTGAGCTTGCCGAGCACGAGGCTGTACGAGTGATCGCACAGGTCGCGTAGCAGCTCGTCGGGCACATCGCCGATCCAGTCGTGTCCCATCGGGGCTCCTCGTCGGTTTAAGGTCTCGAGCCAGTATGACAGGTGCGGCGGTCCCGCGCACGCGAGACCGCCTCCGCGACGGGCGCGTTTACCTGAGCGCTACGAACACGTCGATGTCGGCGCAGGACATGTCCTCGCCGGGCAGGTACGCCTCGAAGTCCACGGTGAACGCGCGCTGCGCCCCCAGCTCCTCGTCGGCCCAGATCTCCTCCCAGGCTTTCTGGACGCTGGTCACGCAGTCGCCGCCGCGGATAGCGATCTTCGCGTAGCGGCCTGCGGCGATGGTCTGCGCCTCCATGCCCTCGGGCGCCTCGGCGGGCGTCTCGCAGCCCACGAGCAGCTCGTAGCTCATGTCGCTCATGTCGTAGCCGTAGTACAGCGCGAAGCAGCCGTAGGGCACGACGCGCACCTCGGAGATGGTACGATCAAGGCCCTCGCCCATGAAGCGCTGCCACAGCTGGCCGATGACGGTCGTTTCCTCGGGCGAGTTGTTGGACGTGCGGACGGTGGGACCGACGATGGTGCGTGCGGGAAGCTCGACGATTTCGTAGTGCATGGTTTCGTGTCCTTTCGTTGGATATGCTGACTAGGACACGATACCGAACAGAACCGGACAGGGCATGTCCGGTTTTACGAGAAAGATGCCGTGCGCGCTCGTCGGGTAGGAGCGTTGCCAAACCGGGCGTTTTCTGCCATCTTGTCGCAAGCCTATGACCAGGTGAAACAGTATGTTTCTCCTGGTCAGAAGCGTGGTAAAAAACGACCGTATTGGTAATGTGGCTGCCCCGACTGCCCCTCGCGGCGCGGTTCGCGTTGCAAGTTGATGGCGTTTTCCGAGGCGGCGCCCACTTGTGCTATCCTGTTCCGCTGCGAAGCAACCGATCGAGCGAAATGCGGGCCCATGGAATTCAGAACGCTGCACTTGGAAGATAAAGCCGCCGTCAACGACGTGCTCCTGCCCCTCGGCCGCAACGATTCCGCGCTCGGGTTCGCCAACCTCTACTCGCTTACCGAGAAGTACGGAACGCAGATCGCGCTCGAGGACGGCGTGCTCTACGTGCGCCAGCTCGATCGCATCCCCGGCGCCGTCGCGTACTATCCGCCGCTGGGCACGCTCGACATCGCCGACGACGTGCGCACGCTCGTGCGCGAGGCGCAGGACGAGGGCCGCACGCCGCGCCTCGTCGGCCTGTCGCTCGAGGAGAAGGACCGCCTCGAGGCCGACCTGCCGGGTGCCTTCGAATTCTCTTCCGACCGCAACTTCGCCGACTACCTCTACCTTACGAAGACTATCGCGGCTTACGAGGGCCCGGGCCTGGCGAAGAAGCGCCGAGAGACGAACAAGTTCTTCCAGCTGTACGGCAGCGAGGCGTCCTTCGAGCCCATCGCCCTCGACCATATGGACGAGCTGCGCGCCTACCAGCAGGTTTGGTTCGAGACGAGCCGCCGTCGCGGCACCGACGAGCACCCCCTCGAGCTGGAGCATCGGAAGATCCTGCTCGATATGAACCACTTCGAGGAGCTCGACCTCGAAGGCATCCTCTTGCGCATCGGCGGCACCGTCGAAGGCTACGCATACGGCAGCGTGCTGCCCGGCGGCGCGTTCGACGTTATGGTGCTCAAGGGCAACCTCGACTTCCGTTTCGTATGGCGCGCCCTTCTGCGCGAGCTCGCGCGCTACTGCGTCGACAAGGCGACCTACCTCAACCTGGAAGAGGATCTCGGCCTGCCCGGCCTGCGCGAGAACAAGCTGAGCTACCAGCCCTGCGCCCTCATGGAAAAGTACCAAGGCCGCTTGCTCTAGCGCTGCCACAGCAGAAGAATTGCGCAAGGTCGGTGAATCGTCGCGCGACCGTCGAGTCGCCGTGAGGGCGTCGTCGCCCGATGCTGATTCCTCGCCGGCTTTTCGGACGGGCTCGTTGTCGGAACTTTTTCGTCGAGGCAGTTCGCTAGAGGGGGAGGAGGGATATTCCGCCTGACGTCGCATGGCGTCCCTAAAGTCGAGCGCCCCGGTTTCGGCCGGGGCGCTCGACTGTAGCAGGAACGAGGGGAGCTATTTGAGGATGCGTCGTGTGGCGAGCGCGGCGCCTGCGATCGCGGCGATGCCGGCTGCTCCAAGCGCCACGCCGAGCGGCGCGTTCGTGGTGCCGTCGCCCGTCTGGCTGAGCTTCGAGGTTTTTGCGGCTGTTTCGTTGCCGTTCTTCTCGTCTCCGTCGGCCTTGGGCAGGTTGACGGGCTCCTGCGCAGGGGCGGTTGGCTCTTCAAGGGAGGGCTTGCTGCTGTTCGCCACTTCTTTCGTCGGCTCTTGCAGACCTGATCCCGGCGTCGTTTCCGGGCTTTCGGGCGGCGTCGTGCTCTCCGGAGGCTTTGTTTCCTCGGGCGGCGTCGTTTCGGATCCAGCGGGAGGCGTCGTGTTCTCGGGGTTCGACGGCGATGCAGGCGGAGTTGGAGCCGCGCTGTCTCCGTCCGGCTTCGGGGTTTCGTCGGGATCGGCCTGTCCGGCGCCGTCGTTCGCGGGCGGGGCGGGTTCGTTCGGAGCGCTCGGCGGGTTCCCTTCGGGCGCTGCCGGCGGGTTCACCTCGGGCGGCAGGACGCTCTCGGGCGGTTTCGTCTCGCTCGAAGGCGCATCTCCGCTGCCTTCCTCGGGAGGGGTGTTCCCGACCGGCGGAACCGCAGGGGAATCCGCCGCAGGGGGCTCTTCCTCGACAGGAGGCACGGTGGGTTTCTCGGGAAGCAGGCTCAGGCACAGCTCCTTTTCCTGTTTGTACCTGTTCGTCCAGCCTTCGTGGTACTGCGGCTGGCCGTGGTAGAACTCGGCCACGTGCGCTATCACGTAATCGCACAGCGTGGTGACGAACTGTTCGTCGGTCATGTCGTTCGTCAGCCCGGCGCCGGGGTAGTTGTAGCTGTTGTAATATGTTCCGTTCACGTAGCCGTCGGACCAACCGCCCACGAATTTGTGCCATCCCGACGTGCCGAACAGGTTCGCCAGGCCCCAGCAAAGGCCTTTGACGCTGTCGGCGCGATTCGAGATGTCGATGCCGCGGCTTGCGAGGTACGTTTCAGCGGGGACGTAGTAGTTGTCGTATGCGAAGGTGTCCTGCAGTGCCGAGAACTCCGCGGGGTCGGCGGCGTATGCCGCATGCCAGGATTCGTTCAATTGCTGGCCGATGTCGGTCAGCCGATCCGCGTTCCCGTCGTACAGGTCTCCCGAAATGTTCGCGCTGGGAACCCAGGAGAACATCCGGTACTTGACCGGGTCGAAATTGTAGCAATAGGAAATAAAGCTTTTGAGCGAGTATCGGTTGTCGAATTGATAGTAGCCCATTGCATGGTAGCCATCGCCCCATGAGAGCCCCTGGTCGTAGTTCTGGTTGCTCTCGAATCGGGCGAAGTACTTCATCTCGTTCGAGAGGCTGCGCAGCTGCGTGTTGGCTGCCAGCGGGACGGCCAGCGTCCGTGCGATTGGCGCGACGGGGTTGTCGGAGTAGAAGTCGGCTTTATCGTAGCCATCGGGCTTGGCGGCCGCGCCCGAAGGGGCGGAGTCGGCGCCGCCGGCCGTTCCTCTAGCGGAATCGGCGGCGTTGGCGGACGCATCGTCTTCTGGGGCTTCGTCCGCAAAGGCCGCGCCCGGCAGCAGGCCGCACGCGAGGGAGAGCGAAACACCCAAGGCGAGCGCCTTCGGCGTAGTGGATTGTCCCATGAGGACCTCCTAGTTCTGCAAGTATGCTGCGTTTCAAGTGCGTTCGTAGTGTGTTTGCGCGCCCGCGGGCGCGTTGAAACTTAAGTCTCGCATGCGATTGCGGGCGGAGCCAAGTCCCGATAGCCCGTTTCCACAGCTCCCTGACAAACAAAACAAACTTCAGCAGGGAGGTGAGCCTGATGATGAAGATCATCGTTTCGCCAAGTCAGCGACTTTTTTGCGGGGCTTTCCAGCTCGGAATTCGTCGAAGGGGTCTTGAACCGGCAAAGCTATCCAGCTCGCATAGCGTCGGCGGAGCCTCGAATCGACCGAAGATGCCGTCCCGATGTCGGGATCGGCCTGAAACCATACTTGCATTCTCCCAGATAAAAGGGCAAATCAACAAAGAATTTCCACAGTTCGTAAAAATTTTTCTTGACTCGCCTTGACTTTCGACATATCTTAGGCAATTGCGACTTTTTCGCAGAAATGCGGGTGCACATGAAGGAGGAAAAGCCTCGTGGCTCAAGGAAAAACGACTGATCAGACCAGCCTTTACAGGGATCGGCGCAGCTTTGCGAAGATTCCGGACGTCATGGACGTCCCCAACCTCATCGCCATCCAGACGGACAGCTTTGAGTTTTTCAAGGGCGAGGGCCTGGCGCAAGCGTTCCAGGATATCAGCCCCATCGAGAACAACACCAAGGACATGTGCGTGGAGTTCGGCCGCCACGAGTTCGGCGAGCCGAAGTACACCGTGGACGAGTGCAAGGAGAAGGACGTCTCCTACCAGGCACCGCTGTTCGTGGAAATCCGCTTCATCAACCGCGAGACCGGCGAGATCAAGGAGCAGGACGTCTTCATGGGCGACTTCCCGCTCATGACGCCCCGCGGCACGTTCATCATCAACGGCACGGAGCGCGTCGTCGTCTCCCAGCTGGTGCGCTCCCCGGGCGTGTACTTCGCCTCCGAGCGCGACAAGGCGTCCGACAAGACGCTGTTCAACGCGAAGGTCATCCCCAGCCGCGGCGCGTGGCTTGAGTTCGAAACCGACAAGCGCGACATCCTGTCCGTGCGTATCGACCGCAAGCGCAAGCAGCCCGCGACGCTGCTCGTGCGCGCCCTCGGCCTGGCCGAGACGCGCGAGGAGATCATCGAGCTCCTCGGCAACGACGAGATGGTGCTGCGCACGCTCGACCGCGACCCGGCCACCACGAAGGAAGAGTCGCTGATCGAGCTGTACAAGCGCTTCCGCCCCGGCGAGCCGCCCACCATCGATTCCGCCCGCACGCTGCTGGAGGGTCTGTTCTTCAACCCGCAGCGCTACGACCTGGCGAAGGTCGGCCGCTACAAGATCAACAAGAAGCTGGGCTTCGACCCCGACTACGAGGCCTCCACGCTCACTGACGACGACATCGTGCGCACGATGCAGTACATCGTGGCGCTGCATGCCGGCGACGAGGGCGTGCAGACCGACGACATCGACCACTTCGGCAACCGCCGCATCCGCACGGTGGGCGAGCTGATCCAGAACCAGTTCCGTATCGGCCTGTCCCGCATGGAGCGCGTCGTGCGCGAGCGCATGAGCATGCAGGAGCCCGACGAGATCACGCCGCAGAGCCTCGTGAACATCCGCCCCATCGTGGCGGCCATCAAGGAGTTCTTCGGCTCCTCGCAGCTGTCCCAGTTCATGGACCAGACGAACCCCGCCGCCGGCATCACGCACAAGCGCCGTCTGTCGGCTCTGGGACCGGGCGGCCTGTCCCGCGAGCGCGCCGGCTTCGAGGTGCGCGACGTCCACACGTCCCACTACGGCCGCATGTGCCCCATCGAGACGCCTGAAGGCCCGAACATCGGCCTCATCGGCTCGCTGGCCACCTACGCCCGCATCAACCCCTACGGCTTCATCGAGACGCCGTACCGCCGCGTCGTCGACGGCAAGGTCACCGACGAGGTGGACTACCTCACGGCCGACGAGGAGGAGAACTACACCATCGCGCAGGCCAACGACCTGTTCGACCCCGAGACGCGCAAGTTCGGCACGTTCGACGACCAGGGCGTGTTCCACGAGGCCGTCCGCGTGCTCTGCCGTACGAAGGACGCCGCCGGCGTGTTCGGCGAGCCCGACGAGGTGGCGCCCGAGCTGGTGAACTACATGGACGTGTCCCCGCGCCAGATGGTTTCGGTGGCCACCTCCCTCATCCCGTTCCTCGAGCACGACGACGCGAACCGCGCCCTCATGGGCTCGAACATGCAGCGCCAGGCCGTTCCGCTGCTGCGCCCCGACGCGCCGCTGGTGGGCACCGGCATCGAGCACCGCATCGCGGTCGACTCCGGCGAGATCCTGGTCGCCCAGAACCCGGGCGTCGTCGACTACGTGGACGGCCAGACCATCATCGTGCTGAACAACGACGGCGAGTACGACGAGTACCTCGTGCCGAAGTTCCAGCGCTCCAACCAGTCGGGCTGCATCAACCACCGCCCCATCGTCCGCAAGGGCGACGAGGTGCAGGCGGGCGACGTGCTGGCCGACGGCCCCAGCTGCGACGGCGGCGAGCTCGCGCTCGGCCAGAACCTCATGGTGGCCTACATGCCGTGGGAAGGCTACAACTACGAGGACGCCATCATCGTGTCCGAGCGCGTGGTTGCCGAAGACCTGCTCACGTCCATCCACATCTCCGAGTACGAGGTCGACGCGCGCGACACGAAGCTGGGTCCCGAGGAGATCACCCGCGAGATCCCGAACATCTCCGACGACATGATCAGCGACCTCGATGCCGACGGCATCATCCGCGTGGGCGCCGAGGTGTTCCCGGGCGACGTGCTGGTGGGCAAGGTCACGCCGAAGGGCGAGACGGAGCTCACGGCCGAGGAGCGCCTGCTGCGCGCCATCTTCGGCGAGAAGGCCCGCGAGGTGCGCGACACGTCCCTCAAGGTGCCCCACGGCTCCGGCGGCCGCGTCATCGGCATGAGCCGCTTCAGCCGCGACGCCGGCGACGAGCTGGCTCCGGGCGTCAACGAGCTCGTGCGCATCTACGTGGCCCAGAAGCGCAAGGTGCAGCAGGGCGACAAGCTGTCCGGCCGCCACGGCAACAAGGGCGTCATCTCCCGCGTGCTGCCGGTGGAGGACATGCCCTACCTCGCCGACGGCACCCCCATCGACGTCATCCTCAACCCCCTGGGCGTTCCTTCCCGAATGAACGTGGGCCAGCTGCTGGAGAACCACCTCGGCTGGGCTGCGAAGTGGGGCTGGGACGACGCTGAGGAAACCGACGCCGTGGTGGAGGGCCCGATGCACGTGGCCACGCCGGTGTTCGACGGCGCCACGGAGAAGGAGATCTCCGATGCCATCGAGAAGGCGAACCGCAACCTCATCAACAAGAACCATGCCACGTACGGCGACCTGGCGCGCGACGAGTTCGTGCCGCAGCTGTCCCGCACGGGCAAGACGTGGCTGTACGACGGCCGCACGGGCGAGAAGTTCCGCGAGCCCATCACCGTGGGCCAGAGCTACATCCTGAAGCTCGGCCACATGGTGGACGACAAGATCCACGCGCGCTCGACCGGCCCCTACAGCCTGATCACCCAGCAACCGCTGGGCGGCAAGGCGCAGTTCGGCGGCCAGCGTTTCGGCGAGATGGAAGTGTGGGCGCTGTACGCGTACGGCGCATCGAACGTGCTGCAGGAGATCCTCACGGTGAAGTCCGACGACACCGCCGGCCGCGTGAAGTCCTACGAAGCCATCGTCAAGGGCGAGAACATCCCCGCCCCCGAGGTGCCCGAGAGCTTCAAGGTTCTCGTGAAGGAAATGAAGTCGCTGTGCCTGAACGTCGAGCTGGAGGGCCACGATCATCGCACGATCGACGTGACCCAGGACATCGACGGCCAGGAAGACGGCGATCGCGCGCTGTACGAGGCCATCGCGGCCGACGCGCGCAAGACCGAAGAAGACGACGCGGCCAATGCGCTCGACAGCATTGCCGCCGAGCTGGGAGAGCTGATGGGCGATAGCAACAACGATACGAACGACCTGATCGGTGAGGGAGAGGAGCGATAAATGACGACGGAATTCGACGTGAGCAATTTCGACGCCCTGCGCATCTCGCTCGCCAACGCCGAGGATGTGCGCAGCTGGTCGCGCGGCGAGGTGAAGAAGCCCGAGACGATCAACTACCGTACCCTCAAGCCCGAGAAGGACGGCCTGTTCTGCGAGAAGATCTTCGGCCCGACGAAGGACTGGGAGTGCGCCTGCGGCAAGTACAAGCGCGTGCGCTTCAAGGGCATCGTCTGCGAGCGCTGCGGCGTCGAGGTGACGCGCAGCAAGGTTCGCCGCGAGCGCATGGGCCACATCGAGCTGGCCGCCCCGGTCAGCCACATCTGGTACTTCAAGGGCTCGCCCTCGCGTCTGGGCTACCTCTTGGACATCGCACCGAAAGAGCTGGAGAAGGTGCTGTACTTTGCATCCTCCATCATCACCTCGGTGGATAAAGAGGCCCGCGAGGAGGACGCCGACGAGCTGCGCGACGAGCTGGCCGCCGACCTCGAGGAGCTGGACGCCGAGCGCGACCGCCTCGTGGAGGCCACGCGCAAGCTGTCCGTGGACTACGTGCCCGAGGACGACGACTTCGTCGACGACGTGGACGAGGACGAGCGCATGACGGCCGAGGAGGTCGACGAGGAGATCGCCGACATCTACGAGGAGTTCAACGAGCGCAAGGCGCTGCGCCAGGACGCTTTCGACGCCTTCATGAAGATCGAGCCGAAGCAGCTGGTGCCGGACGAGGCCCTCTATCGCGAGATGCGCCTCAACTACCGCGACTACTTCACGGGCGGCATGGGCGCCGAATCCGTGCGCGACCTGCTGGACGCCATGGACCTGGCCGCGACGGCCGACGAGCTGCGCGACGTCATCGCCAACGGCAAGGGCCAGAAGCGCGCCAAGGCCATCAAGCGCCTCAAGGTGGTCGACGCGTTCCTCAAGTCCGAGAACAAGCCGACGGACATGATTCTCGATGTCATCCCGGTGATCCCGCCCGACCTGCGCCCCATGGTGCAGCTGGACGGCGGCCGCTTCGCGACGTCGGACCTGAACGACCTGTACCGTCGCGTCATCAACCGCAACAACCGCCTCAAGCGCCTGCTGGACCTCGGCGCGCCTGAGATCATCGTCAACAACGAGAAGCGCATGCTGCAGGAGGCCGTCGACAGCCTGTTCGACAACGGCCGCCGCGGCCGTCCTGTCACGGGCCCGGGCAACCGCCCGCTGAAGTCGCTGTCCGACATGCTCAAGGGCAAGCAGGGCCGCTTCCGCCAGAACCTGCTGGGCAAGCGCGTCGACTACTCCGGCCGTTCGGTCATCGTCGTCGGCCCGCAGCTCAAGCTGCACCAGTGCGGCCTGCCGTCGCAGATGGCGCTGGAGCTGTTCAAGCCCTTCGTCATGAAGCGCCTGGTGGAGCTGGAGTACGCCGCCAACATCAAGGCCGCCAAGCGCGCCGTCGACCGCGGCGCCAGCTACGTGTGGGACGTGCTGGAAGAGGTCATCACCGAGCATCCCGTGCTGCTGAACCGCGCACCTACCCTGCACCGTCTGGGCATCCAGGCCTTCGAGCCGGTGCTGGTCGAGGGCAAGGCCATCAAGCTGCACCCGCTGGTCTGCACCGCCTTCAACGCCGACTTCGACGGCGACCAGATGGCCGTGCACGTGCCGCTGGGCGCCGAGGCGCAGGCCGAGGCCCGCGTGCTCATGCTGTCCGCCAACAACATCAAGTCGCCGGCCCATGGCCGTCCGCTGACCGTGCCCACCCAGGACATGATCATCGGCCTGTACTACCTCACGGCCGCCCGCGACGGCTTCGAGGGCGAGGGCCGCTCGTTCATCGACTTCGACGACGCCATGAACGCCTACGACGCGCGCGCCGAGCTTGACCTGCAGGCCAAGATCTGGGTGCGTCTGACCAAGGACACGCAGGTGGCCACGGCCTTCGGCGTGTTCGAGGAGCACAAGGCGGGCGAGCGCATCGAGACCACCATCGGCCGCATCACGTTCAACAACGTGCTGCCCGAGGACTACCCGTACCTCAACTACGAGATGAACAAGAAGGAGATCAGCCGCCTCGTCGAGGACGTGTGCAACCGCTACGAGCTGTCCAGCGTGCCGGCGATTCTCGACGGCCTCAAGGACGCGGGCTTCCACTACGCCACGCGTGCCGGCGTCACCGTTTCGGTGTACGACGCCACCGTGCCGCCGAACAAGGCCGAGATCCTGGCTGCCGCCGACGAGAAGGTCGCGGCCATCGACGAGGACTACGAGATGGGCCTCATGAGCCCCGACGAGCGCCACAAGCAGGTCGTCGACATCTGGAACGCCGCGAACGAAGAAGTCGGCGAGGCCATGGCCGAGAACTTCGACAAGTTCAACCCCATCTACATGATGGCGTTCTCCGGCGCTCGAGGCAACATCAAGCAGATCCGCCAGCTGGCCGGTATGCGAGGCCTCATGTCCGACCCGAAGGGCGAGATCATCGACCGCCCGATCAAGGCGAACTTCCGCGAGGGCCTGTCCGTTCTGGAGTACTTCATCTCCACGCACGGCGCCCGTAAGGGTCTGGCCGACACCGCGCTGCGTACCGCCGACTCGGGCTACCTGACCCGCCGTCTGGTGGACGTGGCCCAGGACGTCATCATCCGCGAGATCGACTGCGGCACCGCCGACGGCGTGCCGTACCCGCTGCACAACGAGAAGGGCGACGTCGACGAGAACCTCATCGGCCGCTGCCTGCTCAACGACGTGGCGGGCGTCGACGGCGAGGTGCTGCTGGCCGCGGGCGAGTACATCACCCATATGGACCAGCTCAAGGCCATGGACGCGGCGGGCGTCGAGACGCTCGTCATCCGCACGGTCATGACCTGCCATGCCGAGCACGGCGTGTGCCAGAAGTGCTACGGTTGGGATCTCGCCACGTCGCGTCCGGTGAACATCGGCACGGCGGTGGGCATCATCGCCGCCCAGTCCATCGGCGAGCCCGGCACCCAGCTGACCATGCGCACGTTCCACACCGGCGGCGTCGCCGGCGAGGACATCACCCACGGTCTGCCTCGTGTCCAGGAGCTGTTCGAGGCGCGCAAGCCCAAGGGCCTCGCCGTCCTCGCGGAGATCTCCGGCACGCTGCAGATCTCGGGCGACAAGCAGTCCAAGACCATCACGATCCACGACCAGCAGGGCAACTTCCGCGAGTACGTCGTGTCGGCGCGCGCCCAGATGCTGCCCGGCGTGATGGACGGCTGCGAAGTGAAGGTGGGCCAGCAGCTCACCAAGGGCTCGGTGAACCCGCACGACCTGCTGCGCCTCACCGATCCCAATACGACGCTGCGCTACATCGTCAGCCAGGTCCAGGGCGTGTACGTGTCCCAGGGCGTGGACATCAACGACAAGCACATCGAGGTCATCGCGCGCCAGATGCTGCGCAAGGTGGCCGTCATGGACGCCGGCGAGTCCGACTTCCTGCCGGGTCGCCAGGTGAACCGCTTCGAGTTCGAGGATGCCGCCAACGCGCTCATCGCCGAAGGCAAGGAGCCGCCCGTGGGCCAGCCGCTGCTGCTGGGCATCACGAAGGCGTCGCTGGCCACGGATTCGTTCCTGTCGGCCGCCTCGTTCCAGGAGACGACGAAGGTGCTCACCGACGCCGCGATCGAGGGCAAGATCGACCACTTGGCCGGCCTCAAGGAGAACGTCATCATCGGCAAGCCGATCCCGGCGGGCACGGGTCTGTCGCGTTACCGCGAAGTGGGCCTCACCTACAAGGGTCGTCCGGTTGCGCCGGTGGTGGGCGAGACGCTGCCCGACTTCGCGCCGGAGGCTTTGCGCGATATCGAGGAGCTGCTGCCCCAGCCGCAGGATTGGTCGCTCGACGGCGACGGCTACCTCAACATGGGCACGAACTACGGTAGCTACTACAGCGGGCTTTCGCTGGGCCATCGCGGCCCGCAGCTGTCCGACGAGGACGCGCGCCTGTACATCTACGACGACCTGGGCGTGTCGCAGCGCTGGGCCAACAAGTTCTCCGAGGCGGGCATCGAGACGGTGGCCGACCTCGTGGGCCACACCGAGGAGGACCTGCTGCGCATCGAGGGCATCGGCGTGAAGGCCATCGAGGAGCTGAAGGAAGGCCTCGAGGCCCACGATCTGACGCACGTGATCGAGGACGACCTCGCGGCTACGAGCGACGACATGTCGCAGCTGCTGGACATGGTGTTCTCGCCCGATGACACCATCCTCATCGGCGGCGACGAGCCCCCGACCTTCAACACCGAGGGCGAGGACATGCTGGGCGAGGCTCTGCCGCCGCGCTCCTACCAGCGCAACCTGGAAGAGCTCGACGCTCTGCTGGGCTCAGTAGGGTCGCTCGGCTTCGGCCTGACCACCAAGGAGTCCGAGGAAGCTTCCAACGCCGACGACGACGTGGAAGAATAAGTTCGACCTGCGGGGGCGCGCTTGGCGCGCCCCCTTTGCTTGCGGCTCTTGTGGCGGAGGATGCGGCGCAATGCCCAGTCGCTCAGACAGTCCTGCTCGCACGAAACGTCCGCTGGACGTTTCGGCTCGTGCGGAACTCGCTTGGTGGGCAACGCGCCGCACCCTCCTTCGCGAGTCTCTTGTCATCCTGAGCGGAGGCGGCGCAGCTGCCGGAGTCGAAGGATCCCGTGCGGCGCCAGCGGGTACGGCTGCGACCTGCGAGAGGCGGTCGGACCGGGACTCGCTGGAAAAGGGTTCTACCTGTGCGGTTCTCTTTAGTAGGAGGAGCATCATGTCTCAGAAAACCTATATCCCTTCCGGCGAAATGCCGCCTTCGTCGCAGATCGGGGCGACGTTCGAGGCGCTTGCCGCCACTATCGCAGCCCGGCGCGAGGCGGGGGAGGAGAGCTACACCTATCGTCTGCTCACCGGCTCTCCCGACGGGGTGCTGAAGAAGGTCATGGAGGAGGCGGGCGAGACGGCGCTTGCGGCGAAGGACGTGGAGTCGTGGGCGTGCTCGTCGCTGGCGGCATCGATCGCGGCAAGCGGCGCTGTCGACGAGACCGACGAGCTGGCCGTCGATCTGCCGCCCGAGTACGACGCGGCCATCGATCATCTGCGCTACGAGGCGGCCGACGTGGTGTACCACCTGCTCGTGGTGCTCGAGCGCTACGGCATCGGTCTCGACGAGTTCGCCGCCGAGCTGAACAACCGCATGACCGACGCGGAACGCCCCGAGGGCGGCGTCCGCTTGCATGAAGACCATGTGAAACGGGGGAAGTAGACCTTCCGGCGGTTATCCGCCGCCTCGAAAGCCCCGCTTACTTTGTTGAACCTGCTGGAAAGGAAAGAGCATGGCACGTTTATTTGGAACGGATGGGGTTCGCGGCGTCGCGAACAAGGAGCTGACGTGCGAGACGGCCTTCAAGCTGGGTCAGGCCGCCGTGGCCTTCCAGGGCAAGACCATCCTCATCGGCAAGGACACGCGCCTGTCCGGCGACATGCTGGAGTCGGCCGTGGCGTCCGGCATCATGTCGATGGGCGGCACGGCGCTCCTGGCCGGCATCATCCCGACGCCCGCCATCGCGCTTCTGGTGCGCGAGCTGCACTGCGACGGCGGCATCGTCATCTCGGCGTCGCACAACCCGCCCGAGTACAACGGCATCAAGCTGTTCGACGGCCAGGGCTTCAAGCTGCCGGATGCGGTTGAGGACGAGATCGAGGCTTATCTGGCGGCGGGCGGCCCATCGGCGGACGAGCTGCCGAACGGCGACGAGGTGGGCGTGGCGCTGCCGGTGGACGACGCCTGCGAGCTGTACATCGCGCACGCGGTGTCCACGGTGGCCGGCGAGGGCATCGACTTCGCGGGCCTCAAGGTGGCGCTCGACGCAGGCCATGGCGCATCCTGCATGACCAGCGCCGAGGCGCTGCGCCGTCTGGGCGCCGAGGTGGTTTCGATCAACGAGGACTTCGACGGCACCGACATCAACGTGCAGTGCGGCTCCACCCATCTCGAGCCGTTGCGCGCGCTCGTGGCCGAGACGGGCGCCGATGTGGGCATTGCGCACGACGGCGACGCCGACCGCGTCATGCTTGTGGACGCGAACGGCAACGAGATCGACGGCGACGTGGTGGAGGCCGTGTGCGCTATCGACCTGCACAAGCGCGGGCTGCTTGCCGGCGGCACCGCCGTGTCCACCGTCATGTGCAACCTCGGGCTCTCGCATGCTCTGCGCGATGCGGGCATCGAGCTCGTCCAGACGAAGGTTGGCGACCGTTACGTGCTGGAGGCCATGCGCGAGGGCGGCTTCGTCCTGGGCGGCGAGCAGAGCGGCCATATGATCTTCCTCGAGCACAACTCCACAGGCGACGGCTTGGTGACCGCCCTGCAGTTCCTGGCCGCTTGCCGGCGTGCCGGTTCCTCCATCGAGGATGTCGCCAGCGTCATGACGCGTTTCCCGCAGACGCTGATCAACGTGCGCGTGAACGACAAGCACGCCGTGGACGGCAATGCGGCTGTGCAGGCCGCCGTCGAAGCTGCCGAAGCGGAGCTGGGCGATTCGGGTCGCGTGCTGCTGCGTCCTTCCGGCACCGAGCCGGTGGTGCGCGTCATGGTGGAGGCCGCCAGCGCCGAGGAGGCCGACCGCCACGCGCAGGCCATCGCCGCCGTGGTCGAGCGCGAGGCGTGATTCCGCTGTCATCCTGAGCGAGCGCAAGCATTCGACAGTCCAGCGGACTGTAGAACTCCCGAGCACGCGAAGCGAGCGCAGGGAGGCCCCGCGAAGCGGGGACGCGAAGGATCCCGTGCGGCGTCAGCAGGAAGTCTTTCTGCCGGTGCCGTATTCGGGATCCTTCTATTGCGTAGTGCGCGCTTCGGGACGAAAAGCAAGCAGGGTTGCCCCCCCCTGCGTGCGGGCAAGTTCCCGACTTATGCGTACCTCTGCCATCGAAAACGCCCAAAAAGCACCATGTACGCGACTTATGTGCACCTCGGAAGCGGCCTGCGCGATCGAAGTATTTCATAGCTAACTTTTGACCAGGCTTTTTATTGGGCGACGCTTTGCCGCTTCGTCTGAAAAGGCCGTTTCGGCGTGGCAGAGGTGCGCATAAGTCATGGACAGAGGAGATTTCTCCGGTTTTCGTTGCAGGCGCTCCGTTTGACGGGGTGCCGCCACGTTCGCGTTCGGCCGATCATCGTAGGCAGGATCAAACAATGGCGCTTCGTCTTCGAAAGCGCCGGCTACCGCTTCGACGCCGAGTCGGGCCGCGTGCTGTGCTTCTGCTGCGATCCGGAACGCTTCTGGAAATATGTCGGCCGATGAGGAAAGGCGAGTAGCGGGAGGGTGGCAAGGCGGCAACGCTCAGCTGCGGCCTCTTGCGCACTCGCGCGCTTCATGGGATCGTGGTCGTTGCGACAGGGACGCGGCCGCGATATGCGCGCCGGTCGACCGCGGCATCCTCGGACTGCGCTCCTGCCGCATCATCCGAAAGCAACGCCCTCGGCTCCGAAGAGCCGAGGGCGTTTTCATGCGAGAGGAAGCGTGCCCTTATCGCACGAACAGGCTGAGGAAGCGCACGAGCAGGCTCGGCTTCTTCGCACCGCGCGTTGCGGGCGGGGCTGCCACCATGCCCTGCTCGGCGCACGGGCGCTCGCCGACAGGAGGTTCGATGGCGTCGGCTTCGAGTGCCGGGGCGGTGGCAGAGCCGACCGGAATAGCGGGCGCGGTTGCGGGCGCGATCCGGGACGATGCGGCCACGGATGCCTGAACGGCGGCTTCCGCAGCCGCTTCCGCCTCGCGCGCGGCCGCAGCCGCAGCGCGTTCCTCCGCGCGGATGCTCGCCTCGTCCTCGGTCATCTCGTGTGCCGCCATCAGCTGGGCCGAGCGTCGCCGAGCAGCATCGCGCGCCGCTTCGTCCTCGGCTGCTTCCAGGCGGCGCTGCTGCGCGCGCTTGATGAAGAACTCCTGCGATTCGAACAGCACGGTCTCGCCGTCGGCGTCTTCTTTCGCGAACGCGCCGAGCGGCGTGTAGCTGCCATCGGGCATGAGCTCACGCAGTTTGGCGGTGTCGCTCAGGCTCACGTCGAGGTATCCGAGGATCTGCTCGCGCAGTTCGCTGTCGAGGACGGGCCAGGCTATCTCGATGCGCTTGTCCATGTTGCGCGTCATGAGGTCGGCGCTAGACAGGTACACCTTCATATTGTCGCGCGGGCCGAAGCCGTAGATGCGGCTGTGCTCCAGCAGGCGCCCCACGATGGACACGACGCGCACGTGCTCGGTGTAGCCTTCCAGCCCCGGCACGATGCACGAGATGCCGCGCACGAACAGCGTCACGTTCACGCCGGCCTGCGACGCCTCCACGATCTTCTCGATCACGTCCTTGTCGGTGATGGAGTTCGTTTTGAAGAACAGCCCGCACGGCTCGCCGGCTTTCTTGCGTTCGATCTGCGCGTCGATCCCAGCGAGGATCATCGGCTTGATCTGCAACGGCGCCACCCACATGATGTCGTAGTTGTCGGAGGTGTTCTCGAGCCCCATGTTGCGGAAGAACTCGGTTGCGTCTCGCCCGAACGTCTCGTCGGTGGTGATGAACGACAGATCGGTGTACAGCTTCGCCGTCTTCTCGTTGTAGTTGCCGGTGCCCAGCTGGGTGATGTGCTGCAGCCCCTGGTCGGTTTGACGCGTGATGCAGCATATCTTCGAGTGCACCTTGAAGTCGCGGAAGCCGTAGATGACGTTGCATCCCGCCTGTTCGAAGCGCTGCGACCATTCGATGTTGTTGCTCTCGTCGAAGCGGGCGCGCAGCTCGAACAGCGCGGTCACCTCCTTGCCGTTCTCGGCTGCCGCGATGAGCGCCTCGGCTAGATGCGATTGGCTGGCCAGGCGGTACAGCGTGATCTTGATGGAGATGACGGTGGGGTCGTTCGCAGCCTCGCGCAGAAGCTGCACGAAGGCGTCCATGCTCTCGTACGGGTACGATAGCAGCACTTCCTTCTCGGCCACCTGGTCGATGATGCGACGGTTGCGGTCGAGGCAGCCGGGCCACTGCGGCGTGAACGGTACGTTCGTCAGCTCCGCGCGCGCGGCCTCGGGCAGATGGCCGGCCAGGCCCCACGTATAGCTCATGTCGAGCGGCACCTTCGTGACGTAAGCTTGGTGCGGCTTGAGGTTCAGGCGCTTGAGCAGCAGCTTCTCCAGGGTGGGCGACAGCGGCCGTTCGCTTTCGAGGCGTACCGGCGCCAGGCGCGAGCGCTTCTTCAAGATGCGCTTCATGTGCTCGCGATAGTCCTCGTCGCTCTCGTCGGTGCCTTCGGTGGCGTCGAGGTCGGCGTTGCGGGTGACGCAGATGACGTTCGTGTGCTTGATGGCGTACATGGAGAATATCTCGCTCGCCACCATCTCGATGGCGTGCTCCAGCAGGATGAACTGCAGTCCTTCGCCCGGCAGCGCGATCACGCGCTGGCATTGGCGCGGCATGGGGACGAGGCCCAGCGTCACGCCCTCGGCTCCGAGGTTCTTCCCCTTCTCCTCCTTGGGCGCCTTTTCGCCGTCCTTGGTCTTCGCCGCCTTCTTCTTCGCGCCCGGCTCCTCGTTGAGGCGCAGTACCACGTACAGCGCGCCGTTCTCCAAGTGAGGGAAGGGATGGCGCGAGTTGATGATCTGCGGCGACAGGAACGGCATCACGTTCTTGTGCACGTAATCGGACAGGAAGGCGCGCTGCTCGTCGTCGAGGTCTTCGGGGCGCAGGCTGCACACGCCGCGCGCGCACAGCTGTTTCCGCACGCTTTCGTAGGTGCGTTCCTGGATGGGGTACAGCTCGTGGCAGCGCGCGTAGATGGCATCGAGCTGCTCGGCGGGCGTCATGCCGGACTTCGAGTCGATGATGTGCTTCTTCACTAACGACAGGTCGGTCAGGCTGCCGACGCGCACCATGAAGAACTCCTGGAGGTTGCTCCAGAAGATGGAGATGAAGTTCAGGCGCTCGAGCAGCGGCACCGTCTCGTCGGCTCCCTGGTCGAGTACGCGCTCGTTGAACGTGAGCCATGACAGCTCTCGGTTCTGCAAGTAGGATTCTTTGCTCGGCTCGCCCTCGACGGAGGGGTTTGCGCCCTCGACCTCGTCGATTGACGCGCGCATCTCGTCCGCGCTCGTTTCCGCGAGAGCGTCCGGCGCTTGGCCGGCAGGAGTCTCGGCGGTGCTGGTCGTGGATTTCTTGGCTGTGTCCATGAACGTCCCCTTCCCGTAAACGTTCGCTTCCTGCGCGCCGCTACCGCAGCATGCGGTCGATCAGGTACCCTTCGCGCACGCCGTACTTGCATACGTCCAGACGCTCGGCTCCGCATGCGTCGAACAGCTCGCCGAGGATGATGCAGCCCGGTACCAGCGTGTGCACGCGCTCGGCCGAAGCCTTGAGCGCGGCGTGCGCGAACGTGTCGGGATCGGTGCGGCACCATGCAAGTATCGCATGAATTTGCTGTTTCGTCATGGTTTTCGGACGTACGGCCGCGCCGGTGGCTTGAGCATGCATCTTGGCGGCCGCGCGCACGCTTCCGCCGATGCCGTACAGCGCTTCCGAGCGGTACGCGTCGGGGTCGGGCAGACCGGCGAAGCGCTTGCGGAACGCTTCGGCTATGGCGTCCATCTCGCCGGGGGTCGGCAGGATAGCGCGTACGTGCTGGGCGAACGATGACAACGACCCTTGCCCGATGCTCGCGTTGTCGAAATCGAGGCTGCTTTCGATGCGTGTGAGCTCGGTCGAGCCGCCGCCGATGTCGACGAGCGTGCCCCGCTCTACTGCGCGGTCGCAGGTGGCGCCGACGAAGCCCAGGTGCGCCTCGTCGGTAGCCGACAGCAGCGAGATGGGCAGCTCGGCTGCCTCCTCGATGGCCGCGACGGCTTCCTCGCAGTTCAAGGCGTTGCGGATGACCGCGGTGGCGAACACCTCCATCTTCTCGCAATCGAAGTACCGTGCGCGCTTCGCATGTCCGCGCAGCACGCTGACGGCTCGGTCGATGCCGTCCTGGGTGAACACCCCGTCCACGACGTAGGCCGACAAGCCCGCCATCACCTTGTCGTTTATGAGACTCTTGAAATCTTTGTTCGTACACGTGCGCTTATGCGCGTCTTTCACGTCGTAGACGACGAGGCGTATCGAGTTCGACCCGAGGTCGATCACCGCGTAGTTGGGCATGGCATAGTCCGTCCGAAATCAAGCGGCTCGCCCGGGGCGATCCGCGATGTGCTCCATCGCTTCATTGTAGTGAACCGCGCCGGTCGCGGCCAGGCCGAGCGCGAACTGAAAGCTGGATTTTACTTTTCATCGCCTGCGCTCGGGACGACGGTCTGGTTCGCTCGTTCGGGTGGCGATGGGCCGGCCCTTGCAGGATGGCGGTCCGGTTCTTCGCGATCCTTGTGGTACCATGAGCTTCTCGAAGGAAAGGAAGCGCCATGCTGGAAACCGTCGATTTCTCACGCGAACCGCTCTCGAAGGACGCCTACAAGGCGCGTCGGGACGAGCTGATGGAGCGATTGGTGGTGCTGCAGCAGCAGGCGCGCGTGCAGGGCGTCGGCCTGGTGGTGCTGTTCGAAGGATGGAACGGCGCCGGCAAGGGCAGCCGCATCTCCGATCTCATGTACCACCTCGACGCGCGCGCCACCAGCGTGTACGTCACTGAAAACCTCGACGTGAAAGCCGCCCGCGCGTTCGCGGGCGCGAAGAGCGGCGTAACGGGCTTCTATCCCGTGATGCAGGAGTTCTGGAAGGGCCTGGGCCAGCGCGGCACCATCTCGTTCTTCGACCGCGGCTGGTACACCGCCGCCGTTCAGCACATGCTGTACACCGAGTTCGGCAAGCTCTCCCTGAAAGCCTCCAAGCGCAAGGGCCAGAAAGCCGTCGCGGCCGCCATGGCCGAGGCGCGCGACGAACGCCACATCGACGTGCTGCGCCGCTACCTCACCTCTGCGTCCGATTTCGAGCGGCAGCTAGCCGACGACGGTTACCTTGTGGTCAAGTTCTTCGTGCACGTCACGAAGGAGGCGCAGAAGAAGCGCCTCACGCGCCTGCATGACGATCCGGCCACGCGCTGGCGCGTGGGCGAGGACAAGCTGGCCACCATCGGCAACTACGAGGAGGCGTACCGCCTGTACGACAACCTGCTGAAGGGCAGCGACTTCTCGTTCGCCCCATGGCATCTCGTGAACGGCGAGGACAAGCGCCGCGCCAACCTGCAGATCGCCGAGACGCTGGTGAACGCGCTTACGAGCGCGTTCGAGGCGGCGCCCGACGCCGAAGCCGCCGTAGCGGCGGCCAAGGCGCAGGCCAACTCCGCCGGCGCTCTCGATGAAGCGCCCCTGTTCGGCCGTTCTCCCGAAGAGGAGGCGCGCGTGCGCGAGGAGGCGGAAGCCGCCGCAGCCGCTGCTTCCGCCCGCGCTCCGCGCGTTTCGAGGTTCCGTCAGGTGGACGACCCGCCGTGCCTCGAGAGCGTCGACCACGCGCTCGCGCTCGACCCCGAGACGTACAAGGTCGAGCTCAAGGCCCAGCAGGAGCGCCTCAACAGGCTGGAGATGGAGATGTACCAGAAGCGCATCCCGCTCATGATCATGTACGAAGGCTGGGACGCCGCGGGCAAGGGCGGCAACATCAAGCGCGTGGCCCAAGCGCTCGACGCCCGCGCCTATACCATTTTTCCCAGTCCCGCCCCCACGAAGCCCGAGCTGCTGCATCCGCACCTGTGGCGCTATTGGACGCGTCTGCCGAAGGCGGGCCACGTGGGCATCTACGACCGCAGCTGGTACGGTCGCGTGCTCGTGGAGCGCGTCGAAGGTTTCGCTTCGGTGTCGGAATGGACGCGGGCGTACGACGAGATCAACGAATTCGAGCGCGATCTGGTGCGGTGGGGCGCCATCCTGCTGAAGTTCTGGGTTGACGTGAGTCCCGAAGAGCAGTTGCGACGCTTTCGCGACCGCGAGCAAGATCCTGCGAAACAGTGGAAGATCACCGATGAGGATTGGCGCAACCGCGACAAGTATCCCCAGTACAAAGCCGCGGTCGAGGATATCTTCCGCTTGACCAGCACGCCGTTCGCCCCCTGGATAATCCTCGAGAGCGACGACAAGCGCTACGCGCGCGTCAAGGCGCTCAAAATTATCAACGACGCCCTGGAAGCGCGCTTGCGCGAAAACTGAGATCGCGTTACTATGGGCAGCAGTACTCGAAACGACCGTGCGCATTCGCGCGCTTGAACGAAAAAAAGGGGTAAACAGTCATGACTCTGTTCGGAATCACCGTGCCCATGGAGGCTATCTGGGTCATCGTCGCGATCATCGTCCTCGTCATCGTCGGCTTCATCGCGAAAGGCTTCATCGACGAGATGAAGAAGTAGCCGCTTCGGCGAACAGCGGTCCCTATCGTGAAAATTGCGTTTTTGCGAACATCGCGCCCCCATCATGGGGGCGTTTGTTTATTATGGTAACGGTCTGGCGACGGCGGGGTTCCGCTGTTTGAAGATCATCCCGAAAGGTGAACATGTCCGAGTACCGACAGCATCCCGGCCCTGCTCCAAGCGGGCGACCTGCGCAGCAGCGCGCGCCGAGGGGCGCCGCGCCCGACGTGCGGGCAGGGGCGCAACCGGGCGCCTACCGGCCGGCCACCGCGCAGCATGCCGCCTACCGCTCCGCTCAGCCTGCCCAGCGCAGATCGGCTGGAGGCGGAGGCTACCCGTATCGACAGCAACCGACCTATCAGCAGCCCGGTTCCGGACGGCCTCGGAAGAAGAGCGGGCCGTGGCGCGTGGTGTTCTGGATCGCGCTCGTGGTGTTCGTCGTGGCGCTGGCCGCGCTCGGTGCCATCGGCTTCAGTTACTGGCAGGGTCAGCAAACCTATAACGATGTCGCGCGGGAGGGTTTCACGCCGCCCGACGATCTGTCGGCCACGTCGCTCGCCGACTTCACGGTGGACTGGGATGCGCTCAAGGCCATCAATCCCGACACGGTGGGGTGGATCTACATTCCCGGCACCGTGGTGAACTACCCCATCGTGCAAGCGGCCGACGACGAGAAGTACCTTACGCACGACTTCAAGGGATCGGAAGGCTGGATCGCCACGTTCGGCGCCATCTTTTTGGCGGCCGAGAACAGCTCCGACTTCTCCGACCCGAACAACATCATCTACGGCCATCATCTGAACGACGGCTCGATGTTCGCCTGCGTCGCCGATTTCAGCGATGCCGCCCAGTTCAACGACCATCGCACGGTGTACATCCTCACGCCTGAGGGCAACTACGAGCTGAGCACGTTCGCGCTCGTGCATGTGGCGGCCGACGATCCGTTGGCGCAGACGCGGTTCGCCGATGAGGACGAACGCGTGGCCTACGTGCAGGACAAGATCGACCGATCGGTGGTGCCCGCTTCCGACATACCTGCTGCTTCCGATATCAAACACACCTTCGCCCTCGCCACGTGCGACAATCTGCCGTCGGACGGGCGTTACGTGCTGTATTCGTACGTGAAGGCCAGCACGGTGGGCGAGGGCGACGGCGACGTCATCGACCCCGATGCCGTCGCGGCCATCGATTCCGCAGAACAGGAGATCGCTTCATGAGCACGTCCATCCTGCCGGGCGAGCGCCCCGACCGCCTCGAAGAGGAGTGCGCCGTGTTCGGCGTGTTCGCTCCCGGCGAAGACGTGGCGCGCATGACGTGCTTCGGCTTGCAAGCGCTGCAGCATCGCGGTCAGGAGAGCGCCGGCATCGCCGTGGGCGACGGTGCGACGGTCATGGTGTCGAAAGACCTCGGCCTTGTGACCCAGGTGTTCGACGAAGCAAGCCTGGCCGCGCTCGAGGGCTTCGTGGCCGTGGGCCACGCGCGCTACTCCACGAGCGGCGGCGCCGCGTCGTGGGAGGCTGCGCAGCCGCACATCTCGGCCATCGACGACGTGCTGATCGCGCTGGCGCACAACGGCACGCTCGTCAACACGAACGCCTTGCGCGCCCGTCTCGTCGACGAGGGCGTGCAGTTCCGTTCCGGCACCGACAGCGAGGTGGCGGCGAAGGCAATCGGCCGGGTGACCCAGGAAACGCACCACTTGCGCAACGGCATCCGCCGCGCTATGGAGGAGCTGTCGGGCGCCTACGCCATGGTGCTGGCCAGCCCCGATTCGCTGTACGCGTTCCGCGACCCCAACGGTATCCGCCCGCTGTGCATCGGCGAGCTGCCCGACGGCCGCGGCTGGGCGGTGTCCAGCGAGACGTGCGGGCTCGACATCGTGGGCGCGCAGTACGTGCGCGACGTCGAACCGGGCGAGATCGTGCGCTTCAACCGCGACGGCATGCACGCCGAGCAGGGCGTTGCCGCCCGCAAGTCGGCGGCGTGCATCTTCGAGTACGTGTACTTCGCGCGCCCCGACAGCGTGATCGACGGCCAGAGCGTGTACCAGGCGCGGCGCAACATGGGGCGCATTCTGGCGCAGGAGGCGCCCGTGGAGGCCGACCTCGTGCTGGGCGTGCCCGACTCGGGCGTGCCGTCGGCCATGGGCTACGCGTTTGAGAGCGGCATCCCGTACGCCGACGGCATCGTGAAGAACCGCTACGTGGGACGCACGTTCATCGAGCCCACCCAGGCCATGCGCCAGCTGGGCATCCGTTTGAAGCTGAACCCGCTGCGCTCGGTGATCGAGGGCAAGCGCCTCGTGGTCATCGACGACAGCATCGTGCGCGGTAACACCAGCAAGAAGCTCGTGCAGATGCTGCGCGATGCGGGCGCGGCCGAGGTGCACCTGCGCATCGTGAGCCCCGAGGTGCTGTGGCCGTGCTTTTACGGCATCGACACCGACACGCGCGACCAGCTGATCGCCGCGAACATGGATCTGGACGAGATGAACGCGTGGATCGGCTCGGACTCGCTGGCCTTCATCTCGCTCGAGGGCCTGCGCGCCTCCGTGCCCGATGCGCGCCGCCAGGGGTTCTGCGACGCATGTTTCACCGGCGACTACCCGGTGGCCATCCCCGATTCGGTGGCCAAGAAGAGCTTACTCACGAAGAAGGATTTCGAAGAGACTTACGGCGAAGGTGCGGCCGACGAGGCGCGCCCTCGCACGCGATAGCAGCATGACAGGGGGAACCGCCCCGACATGGACGATACGGCACAAGGAGCAGAGATGACCGAGAGAGTAACCGTGAACGCAGCGCAGACCGACGACGGCCCGCACATGCCCAGCTGGATGGACGAGGACGCGGTGACCTACGCGCAGGCGGGCGTGGACACGGCCGAGGGCGCGCGCGCCGTCGAAGCCATCAAGGGCGTCGTGCACGACACGTACCGTCCCGAGGTGGTGGGCGACATCGGCGGCTTCGGCGGCCTGTTCTCCATCGCGGCGGCCAAGGACATGGACGATCCGCTGCTGGTCAGCGGCACCGACGGCGTGGGCACGAAGCTCAAGGTGGCCCAGATGGCCGGCAAGCACGACACGGTGGGCATCGATCTGGTGGCCATGTGCGCCAACGACATCCTGGCCACCGGCGCCGAGCCGCTGTTCTTCCTCGATTACGTGGCCATCGGCAAGCTGAAGGCCGAGAACGTGGCCGAGATCGTGGCGGGCATCGGCGAGGGCTGCAAGCAGGCCGGCTGCGCGCTCATCGGCGGCGAGATGGCCGAGCATCCCGGCGTCATGGACCCGGACGACTACGACCTGTCCGGCTTCTGCGTGGGCGTGGTCGACCGCGCGAAGATGCTCGATCCCGCGGCGGTTCGCGAGGGCGATGTGCTGATCGGCCTGGCGTCCAGCGGCCTGCACTCCAACGGCTACTCGCTGGCGCGCAAGGTGTGCGTGGAGGGCAAGACCCACTACGAGCTGCGCATCGAGCGCGAGGAGCTGGGCGGGCGCAGCCTGCAGGATGCGCTTTTGGAGCCCACGCGCATCTACGTGAAGCCGGTGCGCGCCGTGCTGGAGGCTTGCGAGGGCGCCGTGCACGCGCTCGCGCACATCACGGGCGGCGGCATCTCCGAGAACCTCGACCGTGCGCTGCCGAAGAGCTGCGCCGCCGAGGTCGACCTGGGCACGTGGCCGGTGCCGGCCATCGCGTCGTTCGTGTGCGACGCGGCGCACCTCGACGAAGCCGAGGCGCTCAAGACGTTCAACATGGGCCTCGGCATGGTGCTCATCGTGGACGCGGCGCGCGCCGACGAGGTGGAGGCCGCGCTGACGCAGGCCGGCGAGACCACGTACCGCGTCGGCCGCATCGTGGCGGGCGAGGGCGAGGTCCGCTACGCGAACGACGGCAAGCTGTACGGCTTCGGTGCGGAGGCGTAAGGGCATGACCGAACCGCTGAAAATCGGCGTGCTGCTGAGCGGCAGCGGCACGAATTTGCAAGCCATCATCGATGCGGCGGCCGAGGGGCTGCCCGTGGAGATCGTGCACGTGGTGTCGTCGCGCCCCGATGCGTTCGGCATCGAGCGCGCGCATCGGGCGGGCATCCCGGTCACGGTGCTCAACCGCGACGTGTACGCCGACCCCGTCGAAGCCGACAAGCGCATCGCCGAGACGCTGCGCTACGCGCACGCCGAGTACGTGGTGATGGCGGGGTACATGCGCAAGGTGACGCCCGTGCTGCTGGACGCGTTCCCCGACCGCGTGCTGAACCTGCACCCGGCGCTGCTGCCGTCGTTCAAGGGCGCGCACGCCATCCAGGACGCGTTCGACGCGGGCGTGAAGGTGACGGGCATCACCGTCCACTTCGCGAACGAGGACTACGACAAGGGCCCCATCGTGGCGCAACGCGCCGTGGAGGTGCGCGAGGACGACACCCTCGACGACCTCGAAGCCCGCATCCACGAGGTCGAGCACGTCCTGTACCCCGAAGTGCTGCGCCTCGTGGCCGAAGGCCGCGTGACCGTGGGCGAGGATCGCAAGGTGCATATCGCCCCCGCCCGATGAACCCGCGGGGAAACCCGCAGGCCAACCGTCCGTTCCGCGCGTAAGCTCGTCGTCCGCCCAGGCAAATGCCCGCCAGCTCGAACCTCGAAGGAGCCCTCATGAACAAGGAAGCCCTCCAATCCGTCATCGCCGCCCTCCGCGAGGGCCGCACGCCGTCCTTGAGCGTGGAGGATTTCCCGTGCTTCTCGCCCGAGGCGACCGAAGGCAACCAGCACGTGGAGCCGACGTATCTCGACGTGGTGGCGAAAAGCCTCACGGCCGACGACGCGCCCACGTTCGAGCGCGCCCTGCGCGCGATGGAGGAGGGCGACCTCGCCTGGCTCGGTTTCAAGATCGTCTACGATGCGGACGCGGCTCAGCGCAACACCGACAACGAGGTGACGAAGAAGTACGGCGACGAGGGCTCGGCCGACGGCGAGCCGCTCGTGTTCTTCTGCAACGACGCGAAGGAGATCGTGGCGTCGCGGCCGTACTCGCCCCGCGACACGTTCCAGATGAAGGACGTCACGCGCGGCCCCTCGATGCACAACGAGCAGTTCGAGGGTCTCACCTGGGCGAGCGTCCCTCTGTTCGACCAGGTGCATGTTTGGCTGCTGGGCGCGTCCGACGCGGCCAGCGAAGTGGCGGCGCTCGCCGACCACGTGGGCTTCGCCGTGACGGTGGTCGACTACGATCCGGCCTATGTGAGCGAAGCGCGCTTCCCTGCGGCGAAGCGCATCGTGCTCGAGGGCGGCAACTTCGACGCGCTCGAGCAGTTGGACGCCGCTCCCGAGGATTACGTATGCGTGCTCACGCGCGGCCACATGTTCGACCCCGAGGGCTGCGTCTGGGCGACGAAGCATGCCGTGCACTACGTGGGCATGATGGGCTGCGCCGGCAAGAACGATCGCGTGCGCGAGCTGGTTCTGGCCTCCGGCGCCACCGAGGAGGACTGGGAGCGCGTCAAGCGCCCCATCGGCCTGAAGTTCGGGGCGAAGACGCCCGCCGAGCTGGCCATCGCCATCGTCGCCGAGCTCGTGGATGTGCGTTACCGCCAACGCTACAGCGCCGAAGCGCGCGAGCGCCACGAGAAGAGCCTGGGCCGCTGACATGGGCGAACGCCTCTTTGACGCCCTTATTGTCATCGACGTGCAGCAGGCTCTTGTCGACGGTCATCCGTCGAAGGAGGATTCGTTCCTCGTTGCGGTGGGTGCGATGATCGATGCGTGCCGTCGCGCAGGCGTTCCTGTGCTGTACGTGTGCCACGATGGAGGAGCGGGCGATGAGCTGGAACGCGGCACGGATGGCTGGCGGGTGCATTGCGCCGTCGCGCCGCAGGCTGGCGAAATAGTCGTTGACAAGCGATTCAACAGCGCTTTTCGGCAGACAGGCCTTCATGAAACGCTGCAATCTTTGGGCGCGAAGCGCATCGTCATGTGCGGCATGCAGACGGAATTTTGCTTCGACGTGTCCGTCAAGGTGGCTTTCGAGCTGGGTTACGACGTGACTGTGCCACGTGAGGCCGTCACCACGTTCGACAGCGGGTTCGCCCCTGGCGAAGTTCTTACCGCCTACTTCGAAGATCGCATCTGGGACGGCCGTTATGCGCGCGTGCTGGATACGGACGGCGTCGTCGAAGAGCTTGCCGCTCGCTGACCTTTTCGTCGTGCGCGTTTGCGGGATATGCGCGCGCTTCCTCGTTGACCTCGCGGTTCGGGTGGTACCATGCGTCGCAGGAGATTGGACGCAAGGGGCCGTTCAGTCGCAGACAAGAGGAAAGGATGTAAGGCCATATGAGCAATCCTAAGGTCAAGCGCGTGCTCGTGTCCGTTACGGACAAGAGCGGCGTTGCGGACTTCGCCCGCGCGCTCGTCGACGAGTTCGGGGCGGAAATCATCTCGACGGGCGGCACCGCCCGCGCGCTCAAGGACGCCGGCGTGCCGGTCACGCCCATCGACGACGTGACGCAGTTCCCCGAGATGATGGACGGTCGCGTGAAGACGCTGCACCCGCGCGTGCACGGCGGTCTGCTGGCCAAGCGCGACAACGAGGCCCACATGGCCCAAGCGGCCGAGCACGGCATCGAGATGATCGACATGGTGGTGGTGAACCTCTACGCCTTCGAGAAGACGGTGGAAAGCGGCGCCGATTTCGGCACCTGCATCGAGAACATCGACATCGGCGGCCCGTCCATGCTGCGCTCCGCGGCCAAGAACTTCGAGAGCGTGGCCGTGGTCACGCGCCCGGCGAGCTACGACGCCATCCTGGCCGAGATGCGCGCCAACGACGGCGCCACCCTGCGCGACACGCGCGCCAAGCTGGCGCTCGACGTGTTCGAGACCACGGCGGCTTACGACGGCGCCATCGCCGCGTGGATGGGCGCCCAGCTCAAGGACGAGGGCGACGTGAAGTTCCCCGCCGACCGCACGCTGCATCTCTCGAAGGTGCAGGACCTGCGTTACGGCGAGAACCCGCACCAGTCCGCCGCGTTCTACCGTCGCGACGACTACGCCGACGCCCCGCACAGCCTGGCCCATGCCAAGCAGCATCAGGGCAAGGAGCTGTCGTACAACAACTACCTCGACCTCGACGCGGCTTGGACGGCCGTGCGCGAGTTCGACGAGCCGGCCTGCGTCATCGTCAAGCACCTCACGCCCTGCGGCGTGTGCCAGAACGACGACCTCGTCGAGGCCTACCAGCGCGCGCACGCGTGCGACCCGGTGAGCGCCTACGGCGGCGTCATGGCGTTCAACCGCCCCGTCACCTCCGACGTGGTGGTGGCCATCTTCGACAACAAGCAGTTCGTCGAGGCCATCATCGCCCCCGAGTTCGCGGGCGACGCGCTTGACATGTACAGCGCGAAGAAGAACGCGCGCCTGCTGTCCACGGGCGGCGTGAACCCGGCCGGCGGGGAAGTGGAGTACCGCTCCGTCGAGGGCGGCCTGCTGGCCCAGGATTCCGACGCCGTGGCCGAGGATCCCGCGACGTTCACGGTTCCCACGAAGCGCCAGCCCAGCGAGGAAGAGCTCGCCGAGCTGCTGTTCGCGTGGAAGGTGTGCAAGTCCATCAAGTCCAACGCCATCGCCATCACGAAGGGCCACGCGACCATCGGCGTGGGCGGCGGCCAGCCGAACCGCGTGAACTCCGCGCGCATCGCCGTGGAGCAGGCGGGCGAGGAAGCCAAGGGCGCCGTGGCCGCCTCCGACGCGTTCTTCCCGTTCCGCGACGGCCTCGACGCGCTGGCCGAGGCCGGCGTGACGGCCATCATCGAGCCGGGCGGCTCCATCCGTGACGAAGAGGTGATCGCCGCCGCCGACGAGCACGGCATCGCGCTCGTCTTCACCGGCCACCGCCACTTCAGGCACTAGATCCGGCGGCATACCATGTTGCAAGCGGCAGCTTCGGAAACGAAGCTGCCGTTTTTTGCGGGCGCCCCGTAGCGGGATCCGACTTCCTCGGTTCGCTCGACGCGTCAAGTTGCAGCCTTCTCGTCCGACGTGGACGCAAAACGGCAGCTGTGGCAAAGTTAGCCTTGGTTTCAAGTGGATTTCGTACTTTGGATTTCGTGCGATCTGGGGTTTCGTGGATGCTCACGACGCTTACAACGTTCGTCGCGACCCGATGATTGCCATGGCTACCGTTTTGCGCCCAACTTCCACGCCGGACGACGATGTTTCCGCGGCTTGTCGGGGCTTGTGGATGTTCTCTGACGGGATGATGGCGGGGGAGGGGCGGCGCGTATAGTGGGAACATGAAGAAATCCGAAGCGCTCAACATCCTGGGGCTCTCAGACGGCGCGACCGACGATGCGGTCAAACAGGCCCACCGCAAGCTGGTGATCGAGCACCATCCTGACAAGTTCGCGCTTGGGTCGAAGGAGCGCGAGGAGGCGGAAGAGTTCACGAAGCGCATCAACGAAGCGCGTGACGTGCTGCTCAACCGTTCATGGACGCCCGAGTTCGATCCGCGCCGCGATCCTCGCCCCTACGCGAACAACCCGTACGCCCACCCCACGCAGAACCCTTACGGCGGCGCGGGCCAGGGCGGCGATCCCTTCGCGGGCTGGCCGTTCGGTCAGGCCCCTGGCCAAGGCCAGGGGCAGACCACCTACGTATGGACGTCGTGGGACGCGCCGCGCTCCGGCGGTTCCGGCGTGGGCAGCCAGCCGTTCGACCCTTTCGACCCGTTCGCGCCCTTCCGCGCAACGGCCGAGCCGCGCAAGACCCCGCAGGAAGCTCTCGACGAAGTCAAGCACGACCTCGGGCGCGAAGGGCTCGTCATTGCGGGCAAAGCGGCGCTGTTGGCGGTGGCGGCGCTCGCGGGCACCGCGGCCACCGGGCTGTTCCTGTACGTGATGATCTCCATCGTATACGGCCTGTGGAAGCGCTTCGGCTCGTGCCTCATCGGTCTCATCGTGCCGCTCATGCTGCTGGGCGCGCCCTTCGTGTTCATCATCGCGCCCCGGCAGGGGGCCGTCACCGCGGGGCTGGCCGTGGCGTTCCTGCTCGCGGTGCTGTTCGACGTGGTGAACGTGCGCAACCTCCTGCGCGCCCTGTGCGTCGCGCGCCGGGCGACGTCCTAGCGGAGCCTCTGTGGCGGGACCGCCGCGTCCCGCTTGCAGCGCGCACCCTCATGCTATACTGAATCATTCCGTCATGGTTCGTCGAAAGGGGACGCTGGTTGAAGAAAGCGCTGCTGCTCGTCATCGGCATCGTCGCAGTGTGCTTTCTCATCGCGAACGCCGATTACCTGGCGAGTTTCCTCGCGACGCTCAAGACCGGCGCGCTCGTGCCGCTGGTCGTGGCTTGCGTGCTCATGCTGGCGCGCCACCTCGTGCAGGCGGCGTCCTACGACGCGGCCTTCGAGGCGGTCGGCCATAAGACGGGCTTCTGGCACAACGTCGTGCTCATCTTCTCGCTGGTGTTCATCAACACGTTCTGCCTGTTCTCGGGGGCGACGGGCGTGGCGTTCATCATCGACGACGCGCACCGCACGGGCGCGGACGCGGGCACGTCCACCAGCGGCGCCATCCTCTCGCAGATCGGCTACTTCGCCGCCATCCTCGTGATCTCCGTCATCGGCTTTCTCACCATGCTGCTGTCCGGCAGCATGAACACGCTGTTCCTCGTCGGGGGGCTGGCGTTGGCGGCGGTGCTGGCGGCGCTGTCCAGCATGTTCGTGGTGGGCTACCGCAAACCGCGCGTGCTGTTCCGCCTGTTCATCGGCATCGAGTCGCTTATCAACAAGGCGCTGGGGCTGCTGAAGAGGCATCTCAAGCCGGCCTGGGGGCGCAAGATGGCCAGCTCCTTCATCTCGTCGGCGGGCATCCTCGCGAAGAACCCGCAGGGCACCATGGTCACCGTGTCTTACGCGTCGTTCTCGGCCATCCTCAACATGGCGTGCCTCGTGGCCATCGGCTACGCGTTCGGCTTCGAGAACGTGGCCGCGCTCGTGGCGGCGTTCGCGGTGGCGGCCATCTCGGTCATCCTGAGCCCCACGCCTCAGGGCGTGGGCGTGGTGGAGGCGGCCATCGCCGCCATCCTCACGGCGCACGGATGCTCGCTGGCCACAGCCACGGCCATCGCGCTGGTGTACCGCGGTATCATGTTCTGGATCCCCTTCTGCATCGGCGCGCTGCTGCTGTCGCAGTCGGGGTTTTTCGCCGACAAGAAGAGCCCTACCGAGGAGAAGCGCGCGAAGGACACGGCTTGGGTTTCGGGCACCATCGTGCTCATCGTGGGACTCGTGAACATCGGCATGGCGTTGATCCCGCAGACGTTCAGGCCGTTCACCGCGCTCACGGATTGGATCAACATGGGCGGCCTGCTCATCGGTCCGTTCCTTATCGTGGGGAGCATCGTGCTCGTGGTGCTGGCCGTGGGACTCATCCTGCGCTTCCGCACGGCGTGGGCGCTCACGTTGGGCGTGCTCGTGCTGGTGGCTGGCGCGGAGTTCCTCTACGTGAACACCGTGCAGGTTGCCGTGGCGGCTCTGCTGCTGGTGATGTGGCTGTTCTGGAAGCGCGACGCGTTCGACCGTCCTATCGCTCCGCAAGACGACGCGCCGCGCCTCGTGCGCGAGTTCCGCGAGAACGTCGAGCGGTTCCGCGCTTGGCGCGCCAGGCGGGCTGCGGCGAAGGCGGCGGGTGAGCAGCCGCTCGCCGGCATCGGCAGCGTTATAGCCTCGCGCCGAGAAGAGGGCGGCGCGCGCTCACCTGCGAAAAGGAAAACGGGTTGGGAACAACGTGCCGAAAAAGGCGCGGAGATCATCCGCGAGGCTGGACATGAGGGTATACTGCCCTTTGGCGATGATGCCGAGCCAGCGCCCGCGGGGGCGGCAACGGCAGGCGTCGCCGATTCTGCAGCAATGAAGGAGGAGTCAAACCATGATCGTGCTCGATGAGCCCTACGTGTCCGAACCTCTGATCGCCTGGCTTGAGGAGTCCCAGCATCCCGTGCTGGACAACGCTTTCGCGCGTTCGATCGCCGACGGACGCGCTCTGAACCTCGTATCGTCCGACGAGGCGGTTCGCCGTATCGACGCAGGGGAGCGCGTGTACACGAACTCCGAGAACGCCCTGGCCTGGATCGTCGAGAGCGCCCACAACGAAAGCCTGTCGCGCGCCATCGGCCTGTTCAAGGACAAGGCCGCCATGCGAGCTGCGCTGGCCGGCCTCGACCCCGACCTGTTCTTCAAATCCTGTTCGGTGGACGAGTTGTTCAAGCTCGATTTCTCCCAGCTTCCGGCGCCTTTCGTGCTGAAGCCGTCGGTGGGTTTCTGCAGCATGGGCGTCTACGCCATCCAGAACCGCGAGGACTGGGAGCGCGCTCTGGCCGACATCCAGCAGAACGCCTCGTCGTGGCACGACATGTACCCCGAAAGCGTCATCGGCGCCGGGTCGTTCATTCTCGAAGGCTATCTTGAGGGCACCGAGTACGCGCTGGACGCGTACTTCGACGAGACGGGTCGCGCGCACATCCTCAATGTGCTGCGCCACGACTTCACCTCGCCTGAAGATACCTCCGATCGCATGTACGTGACCAGCGCCTCCATCGTGCGCGACACCTCCACGATGTTCGCCTCTTGGCTCGACCGCGTGAACGCGCTCATCGGCGCGCGGAACTTCCCCGTGCACGTGGAGGTGCGCGTGTCGGACGGGCATGTGAGCCCCATCGAGTTCAATCCGCTGCGGTTTGCGGGCCTCGGCGGCACCGACGTCAGCTGGTACGGCTACGGCTACCGCACCTACCAGGCGTTCCTCGAAGACGACGAGCCCGACTTCGATGCGGCGTTCGACGGCAAGACCGACAAGGTGTACTCCATGTCGCTGCTGAACGCGCCGGCCGATGCCTCGGGCGACGAAGACTTCGACTACGACGCGTTCCTCGGTCGATTCTCCCACGTGTTGGAGATGCGCCCCTTCGACGTGAAGCGCGTGGGCAACTACGGCTTCCTGTTCTTGGAGACGGATCCGTCCACGTCCGACGAGCTGGATTTCCTCATGCGCTCCGATCTTAAGGAGTTCCTCCGCTAAGGCGGAGGAGCGCACGGCGCACGGGCTGATCGGTGAAGAAACTCAACATTCGAAACCTGCTCATCGGACTGGTCATCGTCATCGTGCTGGCCGTGGTGCTGCTGCGCGGCGACCAGCTGGTCGAGCTCGTCGAGACCATCAAAAAAGGTGCCGTCATTCCGCTTATCGCGGCGGTGTGCACCCAGTTGGGCAAGTACTTCGCGCAAAGCTTCTCGTACTCGTACGCCTTCGAGGCCGTCGACGAGCACATGAATCCGCGCGAGACGCTGCCGCTCGTGTTCGGTACGTTCTTCGTGAACACTATCGCGCCCTCTCTCAACTTGGCAGGCACCACGCTCGTGGTGGACGATGCGCGCCGTCGCGGCATCGCGCCCGGCAAGGCTACGAGCGCTGCGTTGCTCATGCAGATCACCGTGGACTCGGGCTTCGCCACCATCATGCTCATCGCGTTCGGCATCTTGGCGGCCACGGTGGGTTTGTCGCCCTTGTGGTTTCTGTTGGGGCTGCTGGTTATAGCGCTGGTCAGCGCGATGGTGCTTATCCTCGTGCTGGGACGCAAGCGTCCGGCTCTCGTCCTGCGCGCCCTGCGTCCCATCGAACGGCTTGTCGACCGCGTCCTCGTGCGCTTCAAGAAAAAGCCCCTCGACCCCTGGGTCGAGCGCATCGTGGGCTCGTTTTCCGACGCTGCCGGCCTTATCGCGCATAACCCCAAGACAACGGCGAAGGCGTTCGGCTGCTCCATTGCGGCCAGCGCTTGCGAGCTGGCCTGCTTCAGCTTGGTGGGCGTGGCGTTCGGCGTGCATCAGCCCGAACCTCTCATCTGCGGCTACGTAGTCGCCACGTTGTTCGCCATGATCTCTATCACGCCGCAGGGCGTAGGCGTGGTGGAGGCTGCCGTGGTGGTGGCGTTCACGTCGTTCGGCGTGTCGGGCGCGGCGGGCCTGTCTATCGCGCTCGTGTACCGCGGCATCGTGTTCTGGATGCCGTTCCTCATCGGCGCCATCCTCATCCAAACCACCAAGACGTTCAAGCACGACGCGAAGCGGGCCGTGCGCGACCAGAAAGGCAAGGGCTTGCGCCGTTAAGCCCGAAGCCCGTCATCCGTTCGGCGCATCCAGCCTTCCTCCGCGGCCTCAATGGTAAATTGACGACGTTTCGGTGTGCTCCATGTTCTAGAATGGCAGGATGCATGCAGCGCGGCTCCGGCTGCCGTACGGAACGAGGGGACTATGAAAAAGAATGTCATAGGGCGCGCGGGCACGGCTTTCGCGCTTGTCGGCGCTTTGGCGCTTGCGGGTTGCTCGGGTTCTTCGGCGCCCTCGGAGGATGCGGTTTCGTCCGTGCTCGACCCGTCCGATCCGGTGCAGGTGGAGCTGTGGACCTATTACAACGGCACGCAGCAGCAGGCTTTCGAAGACCTCGTCAAGGACTTCAATGCGACGAAAGGCAAGGATCTCGGCATCGTGGTGACCAGCTCCAGCCAAGGCGGCGTCAACGACCTGGCCTCCGCTGTCACCGATTCCGCGCAGGAGCTTGTGGGTTCGGAGGCGATGCCCGACGCGTTCCTGTCGTATTCCGATACGGCGTCGGTCATAGACGGGTTCGGCATGGTGGCCGATCTGTCGGGCTACCTTACTGAAGAGGAGAAGGCCGGATTCGTGGAGGGCTTTCTGGAAGAGGGCGATCTGAACGGCAACGGCAGCCTCAAAGTGTTCCCGGTGGGCAAGTCCACCGAGACGCTGCAGATCAACATGACCGATTTCCAGACGTTCGCCGATGCCACCGGCACTTCGCTCGACGAGATGAGCACCATTGAGGGCATCGTGAGAGTCGCGGAGCGCTACTACGAGTGGACCGACGCGCAGACGCCGGGCGTCATGGGTGACGGCCGTCCGTTCTTCGGACGCGATGCTATGGCGAACTACCTGATCACAGGTTCAAAACAGCTGGGTCACGAGATTTTTGAAATTGAGAACGGCGTGTGCGCGCTGAACTTCGACCGCGCTACGATGAAGACGCTCTGGGACAACTACTACGTGCCCATGGTGCAGGGCTGGTTCTCGGCGGAGGGCAAGTTCCGTTCGGATGCGGTGAAGACGGGCGATCTCATCTGCTATGTGGGCTCATCGTCCTCGGTGGTGTACTTCCCGCAAACAGTGACGGTGGACGATGCCACGAGCTATCCTATCCAGTTGGACGCGTTGCCCAACCCGTCTTTCGAGCACGGCAAGCCGTGCTCGCCGCAGCAGGGCGCCGGGTTCGTGGTGACGAAGTCCGACGAGAAAAAGGAAACCGCGTGCGTCGAGTTCCTCAAGTGGTTCACCGCTAAAGAGCAGAACACCGACTTCTCGGTGAGCGCCGGCTACGTGCCGGTCACCAAGGATGCGCTGACGCTTGAGAACCTCCAGGCGGCGGCCGAGTCGATCGACGGCGCTTCGGGCAACTATCTGGTGAACCTGCCTGCCACGCTGGATACCATCGAGGCAGGTGTGTACGCGAACCCGCCGTTCAAAGGCGGCGTCGAGGCGCGCGCCGTCCTTGACCGCGCGCTGTCGGACAGGGCGGTGGCCGATCGTGCGGCGGTGGTCGAAGCAATGGCGGCGGGAGCATCGTCCGAAGAGGCTGTGGCTCCGTATCTCGACGACGCAGGGTTCGACGCTTGGCTCGCCGACCTGGAGACCCAGCTCAGGGAAGCGATCGCTTAATATTGAGGATGCGTTCCGGACAGAAGCGCACGGCTAGACGGCGAGGAGTGACGTTTCGAGCTCTCGTCGTTTTGCCGTTCTGCGTCGCGTTGGGAATCCAGGGCGTCGTCTGCGCTACCGTGCTCGCGCGCAGCGAGATACTCAAACAGATGGAGATCGACGCGTACGATCTGTTCTCGGAGCGCGTGGCGAGCCGTGCGGGTTATCTGGAAAACGATATGATATTCCGCTGGTCGGACTTCGATCCCGTGGTGGAAAGCGCGACCGCCAGCATTGACAAGGCGCTGGCCGCGGCTCAGGCAACGTCGGCGGATATCGAAACCGGGTCCGATCTGGCCATCTCCATAATCGAGGCGACTTCCCAAGACCTTCTGGCCTATTCTCATCGCGCCGAAGTCGACGGCGTGTTCCTCGTGCTGGCTGACGGCGCAGAAGGACAATCGGACAATCGGACGGCGCTGTACATCCGCGACTCGAACCCCAAGGTGGAGGTTGCCAACGGTTCCGATCTCATGTTGGCCGCCTGCCCCATCAGCATCGGGCGACAGCTGGGCGTCACCCTCGACAGCATGTGGTCCGCCACGTTCCCCTTGGCAGCCGAGGGTGAAAGCCGGAGCGCATTCTATTACGAGCCCGTGCGCGCTGCCGAGCGCTACCCTGAGGCCAGCACGAACGATCTGGGTTACTGGGGCCGTCCGGTCGACTTCGGATGGGCGGGAACCCCTTCCATTACGTACAGCAAGCCCATCAGGGATGCGCAAGGGGGCATCGTGGGCGTCATAGGCGTGGAAGTGCGCCTCGACCGCGTTGCATCCTTCTTCCCGTATCGCGATCTCGCCAGCAGCGGCAACGGTTCGTACGTGCTGGCCATCACGAACGAGGACGGCGGCTTCGTCCGAGACGGCGGCGTGGCGCCGCTGCCGGACAAGGAGCGGGTGTACGAGGCGCTTACCACCACCGGCGCATCGCAGAGCCTGTATCTGAAGGAGTCTGCGTTCTCCGCGTCGATCGACGGCGCCGGACGCATGGTGGTAGATCCGGCGGACGACGCTTCCTCCGACGCGCGAGCCGTCGCCAGTGCAGCCGAGATCCAGCTCTACGACAGCACGTCCCCGTTCGCGTACGAGCATTGGGCGCTCGTCGGGCTTGAGCGCGAAGGCGAGATGTTCTCCGCATCGAAGACGCTGTCCGACAACCTCACCGCCGTGTTCGCCGCATCGCTCGTGGTGGGCTTGCTGATTGCCGTCGTCGCTGCGTGGCTGTCGTCCTCACGTTTGCGGCATCTCATGTCCGAGGTGCGCGCGGCGCAGCCCGAGCAGCCTATTGCGTTCACTCCCACGGGCATCGTGGAGGTCGACGAGCTGTCCGAGGCCATCGAGTCGATGGGCGAGGAAGTGGCCATGACCGCATCGCGCCTATCGCGCATCCTGCGCCTGTCCGACCGCGGCATCGGCGCCTTCGAGTACAGCTACGAAACAGATGTCATCACCTTTACCGACGGGTTCTTCGCCACGTTGTCGACGCTGGAACCTCCTGATCCCTCGTACTTCGATCCGCAGCGCATTGCGACGGGGTCGTTGAGCGCGAGCGAGTTCGAGAGCCTTATGAAATGGTACGTTCCCTACATCGAGGTGGAGGAAGAGGGCCGCTACCTCTTCACGGGCCCGCATCGAACCTCGTGGGTTCGTCTCGTGGTGGTGGAAAGCGGCGAGCACAACCGCGTGCTCGGCCTCGTGGAGGACGTGACGCATGAGATCGAGACGCGTCGCCGCATCGAGCATGAGCGCGACCATGACATCCTCACCGGGCTGTTCAACCGCCGCGCATTCGAGCAGGAGGTTACCGACCTGCTCGCGCAACGCCCGCCTGCGCTGGGAGCGATGCTGATGCTCGACCTCGACAACCTCAAGTTCATCAACGATATCTACGGGCACGATTGGGGCGATCAGTACATCAAGGCGGCGGGTTGCGTGGTGGACGAGGCGTTCAGGGACAAGGGATTCTACTCGCGCATCTCCGGTGACGAGTTCCTCGTGTTCGTCGACGTATGCCCCGATCGCGCATCGGTGGAAGACCTTTTCGCCACGTTCCGCGCCATGCTCGATGCCAGCTCCATCGTGGCGCCCGACGGAAAGACGCTCAAGGTGCGCGCGTCCATGGGCGCAGCGTTCTATCCCGAGGATGCGACGGACTTCGCTCACCTGCGCGAATACGCCGACTTCGCCATGTACCTGGCGAAGAGCAGCCGCAAGGGGGATCTGTTCTCGTTCGATCGGCAAAGCTACGAGGAGAAGTCGTTCATCGTCAACAACAAGGAGGACTTGAACCGCTTGCTGGAGGAGGGTCTCGTCGAGTATCACTTCCAACCCATCGTCGACCTGCGTGCGGGCGAGCCGGTGGCGTACGAAGCGCTCATGCGCTCGCAGTTGGACACCATTCCGACGCCCGACCAGGTTCTGGCGCTGGCGCGCTCGCAGTCGAAGCTCTACCGTGTGGAACACCTCACGTTCTTCGGCGCGCTCGAGGCGTTCTCCCGTTATCCCGAGGCGCATGGAGCCACTCTGTTCGTGAACAGCATCGCTACGCAGCGCTTGTCCTCCGACGACGAGCTCGTACTGAACGAGCGCTATCCGGACCTGCTCAAGCGCCTCGTCATCGAGATCACCGAGAGCGACTACAGCCGCGAGATGGCGTTGTACAAAGAGGCGCTGGCGCGGCGCTTCGGCGCGCGTCTCGCCATCGACGACTTCGGCAGCGGCAACAACGGCGAGACGTCGCTTTTGGACTACCACGTGGACTTCGTGAAGATCGACATGGAGATCGTTCGCGACATCGACGTGGCGAAAGATCACCAAGACATCGCCCGCAACCTGATCGGGTACGCGCATGATCGCGGCATCCGCGTGATCGCGGAAGGAGTGGAGACCGAGGCCGAGCTGCGAGCGTTGCGCGAATTGGGCGCCGATTACGTGCAGGGCTACCTCACCGGGCGGCCTGCTCCTGAGCCGCGCGATGTCGACGACGAGGTCAAGCGCCTCATCCGCAGCCTGAACGACGCGCGGTAGGGGAGGGACGGCAGCGCGGGTCTGTCCGGTGCCGCGATGGCGCGCTGCGGGTATACTTGACGAAAAACCGCACGGAGGCCGCGACGATGCGGCCTCGTTAACGAAGGAGGCTTCCATGGCGTTGACCGATACGCTGCACATCGAGACCGTTTCCGCCGACAAGCGCCACGTCGAGGCGACGATGCCCATCGTGCCCGAGGTTTTCCAGCCGCACGGCTACCTGCACGGCGGCGCCACCATCGCGCTGCTGGAAACGGTGGCAAGCATCGGCACCGAGCAGAACACGGATTTCGACAAGGAGCGTCCCTTCGGAATCGACGTGCAGGTTCGCCATCGTAAAAGCGGCAAGGAGGGCACGCTGCGCGGCGTGGCCGACCTCGACCGCGAGGAGGTGTCGGAGCGCACGGGGGCCGTCAAGCAGTACTGGAACGTGGCGGCGTACGACGATGCGGGCGACGTGGTGTCGGACGGCGTGATCATGACGAAGATCGTATCGCTCGCCCGCCTCGCCCAGAAGGAGCAGGAGCGGACGTCTTAGAGCGAATCGACTCTTTTAGACGCGTTTGCGGGCAGCGTGACGACGACGACCGTGCCGCGCGGTTCGTTGGGTTCGAGGGCGATGGAGCCGCCGTGCGCTTCCACGATGTGTTGCGCGAGCGAGAGCCCCAGCCCGTAGCCGCCCGTCTCGCGCGAGCGGGCCTTGTCGGCGCGATAGAACCGCTCGAATACGTGCGCGCGGTCTTCGGGGTCTATGCCGCAGCCCGTGTCGGCCACCTCGACGACGCACTGTTTCGGTCCCGATGCGCGCGTGCGCACGGTTATCTCGTCGCCGGGCGCGGTGTACTTGAGCGCGTTGTCCAGCACGATGCCCAGCAGCTGCCGCAACTTGTCGGCATCGGCCTCTATCGTTTCGCGCGAGCCCGTTTCCACTTCGAGGCGCTTATCTTGGAGCGTGGCGAAGTCTTCGTAAGCTGCGCACGCTTCGCGTACGAGCGCGTCGAGGTTCACCGCGCTCGCATCGAGCGACGAGCGCCCGGCATCACCCAGCGACAGCTCCATGAGGTCGTCCACCAGCCGCGCGAGACGCTTCGTCTCCGAGGTGATGGCGTTCACGTCCTCGAAGCGGTCGACGATGCGGCTATTGGGGCTGTCCAGCAGCAGCTCGCCGGTGGTCTGGATCACGGCGAGCGGCGTGCGCAGCTCGTGCGAGGCGTTCTGCACGAATTCCGTCTGCGCGCGCATGTTCGCCACGATGGGCTTGAGCGTGCGCCGCGAAAGCAAGTAGCTTGCGCCCGCTGCCACGACGACGGCTGCCGCCAAGTAGACAATCAACGTGCGCGTGAAGCCGTCTAGAATGGCGATCTCCGAGTCGACGTTCACCAGCGTCTGAAGATACGTGGTCTCGCCTTCGTCGTTTGCCGCATACGTGATGCCGCGGTACTCGTGACCCCCCGCGGCAATCTGGTAGACGCGTTCGAGGTCGTTCTTGTCGAAGGGGATATGGCGCAGGAAGGAAGGATAGGAGGCGTACAGCCCCACGGTCTCGAGAAGGTCGCCCTGCTCGTTTCGTATGAGCGTGATGAACTGCGGATCGGCGTCCACGATGCTCTGCTGAAGCGTGAGGGAGAGGTCGTCGATCGCCGTGGCGTCGGAGGGGGCGGCGCCGTCGGGCTCTTCTACCACGACGTCGTCGACGATCGCGGATCCGCTGCCGGCGGCATCGAGGGTTATGTAATCCGATTCCATGCCAATGGCCTGCAGGTTTTCGTCGGCGTTTCGGTAGATATTCGAGCTCACCATGGAGTAGACGCCTGCGCCCAGCAGCGCGAACAGCAAAGCGAACACGAAGAACAGCAGCGCCGTCTGCCGAACCAGCTCTCGACGGATCAGCGCGCGCTCAGTCATGATCGTCCTCCGTGAACAGGTAGCCTGCTCCGCGGATGGTCTTGATGTAGCGATCGTAGCCGGTCGGAGCCAGCGCTTTGCGCAGCGCGCTCACGTACACCTCCACGACGTTCGAGGACGTGTCCGACATGAATCCCCATATCTTGTCGAACAACCGCTCTTTCGAGATGAGACTGCCCTGGTGGCTGACCAGGTATTCGAGAATGTCGTACTGCTTGCCTTTCAGAGCAAGGGGCTCGTCTGCGATGAAGGCCTGCCGGGTTCGCGTGTGCAGCGCAAGCTCCTTGAACGCAACGATGCCCACGTCGCGCCGGCCCGTCGTGCGGCGCAGGATGGCCTCGATGCGGGCGAGCAGCTCGTCCCGGTCGAAGGGCTTTGCGAGATAGTCGTCGGCTCCCGAGCGCAGGCCGCGAAGCTTGTCGGCGGTCGCGCTCCGAGCCGTCAGCATGAGCACGGGCGTGTCCACGCCTTGTGCGCGCAAGGCTTCCAGCACCGAGAAGCCGTCGCGTTCGGGCAGCATCACGTCGAGCACGACGAGGTCGTACACGTCCTGAGCGGCGTAGAACAGGCCTTCTTCGCCGTCGAACGCCTGGTCGACGGCGTAAGCGTCCCGCAGGCTGCGGGCTAGGGCGTTTGAGAGGAGTCGGTCGTCCTCCACGATCAGCAGTTTCATGCGGTCATTCTAGCACGCGCAACCTGAAACGATCCTGAAACCGACCCCCTCGGCAAGCTTCGGCGGGGAGACGCGAAAAACATCGCCGCGGTTCAGGAAGTTTTAAGGCGGCTTTCGTTAGACTGGCCGCCGGAAGATATCGAGACGACGCGCAGAAGTGCGCAGTGAGGAGTCGACGATGGGGTCGAAAGGGTTCAAGGTGCTCGTCGGAGTGCTGGTTGCGGTTATCGTCGTGCTGGGAGGTTTGCTGGTTGCCAAGAACCTGCTTCCCGAAGCGGGAGGAACCGATGCGCCGGAGACTGCGAAAACCCGAAACGAAGCCACGGCTCAGGACGTCATAGCGGAGCCGACGCCCTCGGTCGAGGGCGAGACGTACGTTCCCTGATCGACATCGGCAATCTTGGCATCGTGAACTATAGAAAGGAACGCAATTGTGAAAAGCATAGTAGGCAAGTCCGTGACCGTCGTGCTTCTGCTGGCCGTTGCGGGCGGGCTGGCCGCTTGGCTCGTGTTCGGCGACAAGATATCGGCGGCGCTTTCCGGTGAGCCTCAGACCGTTTCGCCGCTGACCGCTCCCGTGGAGCGAGGATCCGTGCAGCAGACCGTCACCGGCGTTGGCGAGGTGAAGCCGCTGGAAACCGTGAAGCTCAGGCCTGCGGACAGCTGGCATTGGCTGCAATCGTTCGACGCGCCGCTTAACAAGCGCGTTGCTGCAGGCGAGACGCTGGTGACCTACGCCAACGGCGAGAAGTGGGCGGCTCCGTACGACCTCGTGGTCACCTCGCGCGAGCTTCCGGAGAAAAACAAAGGCGCCGTGACGAAGGACGACCACTACATCGAGGTGCAGCGCATCGACACGGTGTCGGTCACCATGGAGGTTTCCGAGAAGGATCTGGGGCTTTTGTCCGAAGGGCAAAGCGTGAAGGTGAAGCTGGGATCCGATAACGGCCGCGAGTGCGACGGAACCATCTCCAACATCAACGAGGTGGGTACGTACGGCGCGACGGGCTCCAAGTTCACGGTCACGGTCAAAGTGCCCAACGACGGCAGCATCAAGCTGGGGATGTCGGCCAACCTGTCCATCACCGTTGCGGAAGCCTCCGACGTGCTCACGGTGCCGGTGAGCGCCGTGATCGGCGCGGGCGACGACAAGTTCGTCCAGGTGTACGATCTCGCATCCGGCGAGCAGCGTGCGGAGCCGGTGACCACGGGCATATCCAACGGCACCATGGTCGAGGTGTCGGGCGAGGGTCTGAAGGAAGGCGATCTCGTGGTTCTCAACGAGGCAGAGCCTGCGGGCGGCGGCTTCTCGGAAGGCGATGCCGAAGAGGGGCCTATAACCGTGACTCCGGTGTTAGAGTAGGCGGTCGGCGATGATCCTCTTGGAGAGCGTTTCCAAAACCTACGAGATGGGCGAAGGGGTCGTTCGCGCCCTCGATCATGTGGATCTTCAAGTCGACCAAGGCGATTTCCTCGCTATCGTGGGGCCGTCCGGATCTGGCAAGTCGACGCTGATGAACATCCTCGGGCTGCTCGACGTGCCCGACGAGGGTCGCTACCTGCTCGACGGCATGGATGTCGGGGCTTTGTCCGACAATCGGCTAGCCTCCATCCGCAACGAAAAGATAGGGTTCGTGTTCCAAAGCTTTAATCTGTTGGGCAAGCTCACGGCGCTCGAGAACGTGAAGCTGCCGCTGAGCTATGCCGGGGTACGCCTGAAAGAAGCCGACGCCCGTGCCCGCAAGCAGCTCTCGCTCGTGGGTCTCGAAGGGCGCGAGCACCACCTGCCGAACCAGCTGTCCGGAGGCCAGCAGCAGCGCGTGGCCATCGCCCGTGCGTTGGTGTGCGAGCCGGAGATCATCCTGGCCGACGAGCCCACCGGCGCGCTCGATTCGCGCACCGGCGTGGAGATCATGGAGCTGTTCAAGAGCCTGCACGCCGAGGGCCAGACGGTTATCCTCATCACGCACAACCAGGAGCTCGCCGACGAGGCGCAGCGTGTCGTGCGTATTGCTGACGGCTTGATACAGGAAATGGAAAGGGGTTCGCATGCGGTATAGTCAATTGGCGCGAACTGCCGTTCAGGCTGTGTTCGGCAACGGGTTGCGCTCGGCTCTGACCATGCTGGGTCTCGTCATCGGCATTTCGTCGGTCATCATCCTCGTGGGCATCGGCGACGGGACGAACCGGCAGGTGAGCGAAAAGATGAAAGCTCTCGGCGGAGACGCGCTGTCGGCTTACCTGTTCGACGGCGACATGGGCTACAACGACCTTTCGGGCATGAACGACCTCGGTGCCGTGGATGGCGTGGCGCCCTCGAAGTCCCTGATGAAGAAGCTTTCGGTGGGCACGACGGTTGCTAACAAGGCGTTCGTGGAGGCCACCGACGAGCACTACCTGCACGTGCGCAACCTCAAATTGCAAGAAGGCCGCAACTTGAGCGCTGTCGACCGGGAGAATCGTAGCAAGGTCATCGTGCTGGGCTCCGATGTGGCGAAGACGCTGCTTGGCTCGGCCGACGGCGCGGTCGGCCGCACCGTCAAGCTCGACGGCGATGAGTTCACCGTGGTCGGCGTGCTGCAGAACCAGGGCCAGTCGATGGGCCTCAACACGGGCAACGTGGCGCTCGTTCCCTTCTCCACTGCCGTGAGCATGGGGGAGAGCGGCACGATCACCTCTTTCTACGCGAAAGCGCGCGGCGAGGACGCCATCGAGGCGGCGAAAGGGGAGATAGGCTCGTACCTCACGGGCACGGTGCATATTCCCCCCGGACGTTTCGACATCATCTCCCAGGACGAGATGCTGCGGGCCGGCAACGAGATCGACGGCACCATGACTTTGCTGTTGGCGGGCATCGCGGGCATATCGCTTGTGGTTGCGGGCATCGGCGTGATGAACGTGATGCTGGTGTCGGTGACCGAGCGCACCCGCGAAATCGGCATCAAGAAAGCTCTGGGCGCGCGCCGCTTCGACATCCTCGTGCAGTTTCTGCTCGAAGCCCTCGTGCTCAGCATTATCGGAGGCGTTCTGGGCATCGCGGCGGGCATCGCGCTGGGACTGCTCATGGGCACCGTGGGGCTGGCGTTCGTGGTGTCGTGGGGCGTGGTGGCGGTTGCCGTTGCAGCAGCTACGGCCATCGGCCTGGTGTTCGGCATCTTCCCCGCCTACCGGGCGTCCCGCAAGAACCCCATCGAGGCTTTGCGCACCGAATAAGCTGCGCCGCCCGATCGCTTACAAGTCGCCGCGCCTCGCAAGAACGGTCAGTTTCCCAATGCATGCAAATACTTCCTACAGCACCGGTGAAGAAGGCGTGGAAAAAGAAATATTGTCGCAATTTCTTTTACCTTCGATTACATTGTGCTATCATATCCGTCGCTGCTTGAAGCAGTACATCGGGTTGTGGCTCAGCTTGGTAGAGCGCTGCGTTCGGGACGCAGAGGCCGCAGGTTCAAATCCTGTCAACCCGACCAGAAATTGCAGGTCAGCCGTTCGCGGCTGACCTTTTTCTTTTCCCGTGTGGGTTCAATCGGAACATAAACGGCTCCGGGCAGAAAACCCTCACTTCGCATCGCACGGTCAGCACGCCTTCGGCGCTTCGCTTGAGCTCTTCTGACCAACGTTGTCTTTGGCTCCCGTCGATACCCAAACATACAGGTTTTGTTCTCGGCTCGTGTTATTCTTAGGGTCGATCATTCATCCGATCGGGTTTTTCGGGTCTCCAGAAGTTGCCCTGATGCCTGCGATCGAAGGATTAGCTATGAAACGAGTTTCGGTACCCTTTCTAATCGGCGCGATGCTCTTCACGGTGATCGGCTTGTATGGTTGCGCTTCGGATGGCGAGCGGGTTGCGCCCGTCGACGCCTCTATCGGCATCATCGAAACGCGAGGGACGGATGAAACGAGCAGGATCGTCTTCTACGATGGGGAGTTGAACGAGGTGGCGCAGCTTTCGCTGCGCTATGCGAACTTGGGTGACGTTTTTCACAATCCCCTGGTTTACCAGGGCAGTCTTTTTGTTATTCCCCAAGGAAGGTCTAAGGTTAGAGACGGCGAGGCCGTCCTTCAGGTCGATGTAGCTTCCCTTGCATCCAAAACACACGCTATCGGTCGATCGGGCATGAATGATGTGGCCGTGAACGATGAGTACGTCTTCACCTGCGATTCGTCTTGTATAAACCGCTGCCGAATCGACAACGGGGACGTGTCGAAGATAGCTATCGAGGGGGTTTATGTATCGAAAATCGTTTGGTGCGAAGACAGTCTGTATGCTTTCGCATTGTCTCTCGATGACGACTCTTCGATGATTTATTGCTACGACGAAGACTTGGCCCTCAAAGAATCAATCGATTGCAGCACCTATGATTCGAACGCCTATAGGGTTGCGGACGCCTACCGGGCGGTTGTGCATGAAGGCAAAATCTATTTCTGCAGCGTTGGCCTTGTGGAAAGACAGATTGGCGTACTCGACACCGGAGGCAACACGTTGAGCTTCATTCCATTGAGCAAGGGCGGTCCTTCAAGCGTGGCTATCGCGGACGGCAAGCTTTACATTGCCCACTACAATGTCGTTCAAGGTCAAGACGATAGCGCGCTGAGCATCGTGGATCTAGAGACGGGGGCTATCGAAGAGCATGCTTTCGAGCACGAAGCGATGCAAATGGTTGTGACTGAAGGGTCGATATACGTGCTCGGAGATTGGGCGATATACCAATACGATGCCGAAAGCGTAGAGCTCATCGGAAGCAAGCCGATTGATAAAATGCCCGGTAGTTATAGCTATCTTTCGGGGCTGTTCTCTGCGAAGTAGGGCCTCGATACTCAAGATTTCTGCATAGGGTCGGTGGTCTCCGACCGAATAGCGGTTTCAAAACGGGGTTCAAAATGGATTCAATTGGTTGATGACCGCGTCTCGTCCGGTTGGCTGTGCTCTACGGCAAAGGCTTCTCGCCATGGCGAAGGCGGGGCGGGCATATCAGTGGAGAAGGCGTGGAAAGGGGATTATCGCTGCATTTTCTTTTACCTTCTGTAACATTGTGCTATCATAACCGTCGCTGCGAAAGCAGTTATTTGGTTGCTAAAGGGGATGGGGAACATCCCTTTTTTGCATAGGCATGTGACCCTGGCTGCGTCAGGGGGAGCGAGGTCGCAGAAGCGCTTCGCACGAGCAATTTGGAGGAACGTATGAAAATCCTGGGAATGGGAATGCCTGAGCTTCTCATCATTCTCGCGGTAATCCTGCTCATCTTCGGGCCGAAGAACCTCCCGAAGCTCGGCGGCGCCATCGGCAAGACCGTCAAGAACCTGCGCGAAGGCATGGGCGGCGGCGATAAGAACATCGTCGAGGCCGATGACGAGGAAGAAGTGATCGAAGAGGTCGAGGAGCCCGTCAAGAAGACGACCGCGGCCAAGAAGACCACCACCGCGGCTAAGAAGAAAGCCGAGTAGTTTTACATTCGTCTGGTTCGCGGTATGTGCAGTCGCTCGGCGCTCTGCACATACCGCTTTTTTCATATCAGGTACCGGTAGCACGCTTGCGGACGAGCGTGCATGTTTTTGTAAATGGACAGGTGAGCATTCATGGCAGACGGCAATTTCATTCTCACGCAAGAAGGCAAGGACAAGCTCGAGGAAGAACTCCACTTCCTGGAAACCGAGAAACGCGCCGAGATCGGCGAGCGCATCAAGGTGGCGCGCGAGTTCGGCGACATCTCGGAGAACTCCGAGTACGACGACGCCAAGAACGAGCAGGGCATGATGGAGGCGCGTATTGCCGAGATCAGCCGCATCCTGTCCGAGGCGACGGTGGTCAACACCCCGAAGCGCTCGAACAGCGTGCACATCGGCTCGACGGTGACGGTCGACATGGGTGGGCGCGAGCGCGTGTTCACTATCGTGGGCGGCGCCGAGAGCGATGCCGCCGCCGGCAAGATCTCCAACGAGTCCCCGGTGGGTTCGGTGCTGCTGGGCCACAAGAAGGGCGACGTGGTGGAGACCACGGGTCCCACCGGCCGCAAGATCACCATGACCATTCTCAAGCTGGAACACTAGTGAGTTGCGCCGTTCTGCGAACGGCGCAACTTGCCGACGCTGCGAGACGCCCTTGCACCCGATCTCGCGGCGAGGCCGAGGGACTCGCGTACCGAAGTATCCCCTACGGGGACTTCCTTCGGGGCGCGCTTCGCCCTCGCCCTCCCCACGATCTCGGGCACCAGGGCGCCTCTCGCTGACTTACTACGCCAACCCGTGATTTCGAGGACAATCAATGAGCGATACCATCGACACCACCGAGCAGATCATCGAAGACGACCCCATCGCCGTGCGCCGCGCTAAGCGCGAGGCGCTGATGGCAGCGGGCAAGGACCCGTACGGCCATGCGTTCGCGTACTCGCACCACCTGGCCGACCTGGCCGAACAGTACGCCGACCTCGAGGACGGCGCGTCCACCGAGGACGAGGTGAAGGTCGCCGGCCGCGTCATGGCGAAGCGCGATCAGGGCAAGCTGGCTTTCCTCGAGCTGCGCGACTCCACGGGCGACATGCAGCTGTTCTGCCGCATCAACGCGCTGGGCGAGGACGCGTTCGCCGAGCTCAAGGACCTGGACGTGGGCGACTGGATCGGCGTCGAGGGCACGATGATGCGCACGAAGCGCGGGCAGCTGTCCGTGTCCGTGGCATCGTTCGAGCTGCTCAGCAAGTCGCTGCGCCCCCTGCCGGAGAAGTTCCACGGTTTGGCCGACAAGGAGACGCGCTATCGCCAGCGCTATGTCGACCTCGTCATGAACCGCGAGGTGCGCGACACGTTCGAGAAGCGCTTCAAGGTGGTTTCCGCCATCCGCCGCTACATGGAGGATCACGGCTACTACGAGGTGGAGACGCCCATCCTGCACCCCATCCTCGGCGGCGCGAACGCGCGTCCCTTCGTCACGCATCACAACGCGCTGGACAAGGACTTCTACCTGCGCATCGCCACCGAGCTGCATCTCAAGCGCTTGCTGGTGGGCGGCTTCGAGAAGGTGTTCGAGATCGGGCGCCAGTTCCGCAACGAGGGCATGGATCCGTATCATAACCCCGAGTTCACCACCATGGAGTTCTACCAGGCGTTCAGCGACCTCGAAGGCATGATGGAGCTCACGCAGGGCGTCATCCAGGCGGCGGCGCTTGCCTCGTGCGGCACGCTGCAGGTGGAGTATCAGGGCCATCAGGTGGATCTCAGCGGATCGTGGCGCCGCGCCACCATGATCGAGCTGGCCAGCGAAGGAGCCGGCGAGGATGTCAGCTTCCAGCGCACGCGCGACGAGCTGGTGGATATCCTCGAGCGCAACGGCGGCCACGCCGAAGCTGCATGGGGCAAGGGCAAGCTCATCGCCGAGATCTTCGAGGCCGTGGCCGAGGAGAAGCTCATCCAGCCCACCTTCGTCACCGAGCATCCCATCGAGGTGTCGCCGCTGGCCAAGAAGCTGGCGGGCGATCCGAACCTGACAGAGCGCTTCGAGCTGTTCATCTGCGGCCACGAGTACGCCAACGCCTTCGGCGAGCTGAACGATCCGGTCGACCAGGCCGAGCGCTTCCGCGCGCAGGTGGAGGCGAAGGACCTCGGCGACGACGAGGCCATGGGCTACGACGACGACTACGTGCGCGCCCTCGAGTACGGCATGCCCCCGGCGGGCGGCTGCGGCATCGGCATCGACCGTCTGGTCATGCTGCTCACCGACGCCCCGTCCATCCGCGACGTGCTGCTGTTCCCCCACATGAGGGACGAGGCTCCGGCCGGCGGGCGTCCGCGCGCTGCCGCGCCTGCCGCTGCGGCTCCCGCAGTTGCCGAGGCGCCCATCGACTTCTCGAAGGTGGTCGTCGAGCCCCTGTTCCAGGACGAGGTCGACTTCGACACGTTCAGCAAGTCCGATTTTCGTGCCGTGAAGGTGAAGGAGTGCGTTGCCGTTCCCAAGAGCAAGAAGCTGCTGCAGTTCACGCTCGACGACGGCACGGGCTCCGATCGCGTCATCCTGTCCGGCATCCACGCCTATTACGAGCCGGAAGAGCTGGTGGGCCGCACGCTCATCGCCATCACGAACCTGCCGCCGCGCAAGATGATGGGCGTGGAATCGTGCGGCATGCTGCTGTCGGCCATCCATGAGGAGGAAGGCGAAGAGCGCCTGAACCTCCTGATGGTTGACGACCGCATCCCCGCCGGCGCCAAGCTGTACTAAAGCGCCGCCGCATAATCGCTTCCGAAAGGCCGCTTGCGCATATGCCGCGCAAGCGGCCTTTCCGCGGTTCGGAGGCCTGCGCTGCGCCGCACGTCGTCGCGCTTGCACGCGTCTCCGAGCTTTCATCGCTCGCGCACGTTTCGGGTCTTTGTCAGAAGCGAGCACGTTTGGAGGCATAGTGGGGCAGGGGCTCATGCGGGCGGCGGACATGGTAGGATGGATAGCGGGCCGTCCGTCGGCGCTTGTGGAGCAGCCGTGTGCGGTCATATGCGGTATTGGCACTCTCAATACAAGAGTGCTAAGATGGCACGGAACCATACGATAGACTCTGCGAGAATAGAGGCTAGCATGTCATTCGAGAAATTCACCGACAAAGCGCGCAAGGTGCTCGTCCTGGCTCAGGACGAGGCTCGCTCGCTTCATCAGCCCTACGTGGGCACCGAGCATATCCTGCTCGGCCTCATACAGGAGAAGGACGGTCTGGCCGCCCAGGCCCTCGATCGTCTCAACGTGAAGTACGATGCCGTCGTGCAGGCCATCCGCCAGGTGGTGGCCATCGACGAGGACACCGACGTGTCGGGGCATCTGTCCTTCACGCCCCGCGTCAAGCGCGTGCTGGAGAACAGCCTGCGCGAGGCCATGCAAATGGGGCAATCGTACATCTCCACCGAGCATCTGCTGCTGGGCATCGTCCGCGAGGGCGACGGCACCGCGCTCGAAGTGCTCACGCGTCTCGGCGTGTCGGGCGACGACGTGCGCAGCGCGCTGAACGACCTGGTGGGGCAGAGCCCCGTCTACGCCGGGCGCAACCCGTTCGATCCGAACGGCAACACGTCCGACAGCGTGCTGAAGGAGTTCGGCACCGACCTCACGCAGAAGGCGCGCGACGGCAAGCTGGACCCGGTTATCGGCCGCGCCGGCGAGATCGAGCGCGTCATGCAGGTGCTCAGCCGACGCCAGAAGAACAACCCGCTGCTCATCGGCGAGCCGGGCGTGGGCAAGACCGCCGTGGCCGAGGGCCTGGCGCAGCTCATCGTGTCGAACCAGGTACCCGACATCCTGCGCGGCAAGCGCCTGTTCACGCTCGACGTGAGCGCGCTCGTGGCCGGGTCGAAGTACCGCGGCGAGTTCGAGGAGCGCCTGAAGAAGTGCATCAAGGAGGTGATGGACGTGGGCGATATCATCCTGTTCATCGACGAGATGCACACGCTCATCGGCGCGGGTTCGGCCGAGGGTTCCATTGACGCCGCCGCCATCTTGAAGCCTCCGCTGTCCCGCGGCGAGATCCAGGTGATCGGCGCCACCACCATCGACGAGTACCGCAAGCATCTCGAGAAGGACTCCGCGCTCGAGCGGCGCTTCCAGCCCATCACCGTGGGCGAGCCGAACGAGGAGCAGGCCATGCGCATCATGGAGGGTCTGCGCGACCGCTACGAGGCGCATCATCAGGTGCACTTCACCGACGAGGCGCTGCAGGCGGCCGTGAACCTATCGAACCGCTACATCCAGGATCGCTTTCTGCCCGACAAGGCCATCGACGTGCTGGACGAGGCGGGAGCGCGCATGCGCATCCGCAACATGACGCTGCCGAAGGAGCTGCGCGAGCTCGATGACGAGCTGCGCACTATTCGCGGCGAAAAGGATTCGGCCATCGCTTCCCAAGATTTCGAGCGCGCCGCTCAGCTGCGCGACCAGGAGTCCGAGCTCAAGGCCAAGCGCATCGAAGCCGAGAAGAAGTGGGAAGAGGACGCCCAGAAGTCCGTGCATCAGGTGACGGTGGAGGACATCGCCGACGTGGTGTCCATGACCACGGGCGTGCCCGTTTCGAACCTCACCGAGGCCGAGACCGAGAAGCTGCTGCGCATGGAAGCCGTGCTGCACGAGCGCGTCGTCGGTCAGGAAGAGGCCGTCACGGCGCTGTCGAAGGCCATCCGCCGCTCGCGCAGCGGCCTGAAAGACCCGAAGCGCCCCGCGGGTTCGTTCATCTTCTTGGGTCCCTCGGGCGTGGGCAAGACCGAGCTTTCGAAGGCGCTTGCCGAGTTCCTGTTCAACTCCGAGGACGCGCTTCTGTCCTTCGACATGTCTGAGTACATGGAGAAGCACAGCGTGAGCCGTCTCGTGGGCTCGCCTCCGGGCTACGTGGGCTTCGACGAGGGCGGCCAGCTGACGAAGGCCGTGCGCCAGCGCCCCTACTCGGTGGTGCTGTTCGATGAGATCGAGAAGGCGCACCCCGACGTGTTCAACATCCTGCTCCAGATCTTGGAGGAGGGCCGCTTGACCGACGCGCAGGGCCGCACCGTGGACTTCCGCAACGCCGTCATCATCATGACGTCGAACGTGGGCGCCCGCGAGATCGCGCAGCCCACCACGCTGGGCTTCTCCACCGAGGAGCACGCGGGGCTGTCCGACAAGGAGATCAAGAGCCGCGTCATGGCCGAGATGAAGAAGCTGTTCAGGCCCGAGTTCCTGAACCGCATCGACGAGATCATCGTGTTCAAGTCCCTGAACGACGAGCAGATTTCCGAGATCGTCAAGCTCATGGTGGCCGATTTGCGCGAGCGCATGATCGAGCAGAACATGTCCATCAACCTCACCGAGGCGGCGTGCAAGCTCATCGCCAAGGAAGGCACGGACGCCACGTTCGGCGCGCGTCCGCTGCGCCGCGCCATCCAGCGCTTGCTGGAGGATCCGCTGTCCGAGCAGATCCTCGAAGGCACGTGGACGAGCGGCTCGGTCATCGACGTGGACGCGGTGGACGGCGAGCTGGTGTTCACCGTCGGATCGGGCTCCATCCCGGCGCCCCGCAAGCGTGACAGCATCGCGCGGGAAGCGGAGCTGTTGCTGACGAATTACGATCTGGGCCATGCCGGCGTCAGTTCCGGCGGCTCGTTCTCGGGCGGCGCGGCCGACTAAGCTTCGCCTCTTAAGCGCCCCTGCTCCTCGGCTTGAAATTCGAAGCCCGAGGAGCAGGGGTTTCTTGTGTTCTGCGCTTGCATTTGTCGTATACTAGGCACGTCGCAAGCCGACCGCGGAGCGGCCGCTTTCACGTGCAAGGCGGCCGAGGTGCACTGCGGGAAGTGCAGCGGATCAACTCGATTCCAGGAGGTTCCATGTTCGGAGACAACCTCGATCGCATCGTGAAAAGCATCGAGAAGAACTACGAGGCCGACGAGATATTCTTCACGAAGCCCGGCCGGCGGTTTCCCAGCCGCCTGGCCGTGAAAAGCGTGATCAAGGACTTGCGTCGGGTGCTGTTCCCGGGCTATTTCGGCGACGAGATGCTGACGCCGTTCACCAGTCCGGAGTACTTCATCGGCGAGACGCTCATACAGATCGAACGCGTGCTGCGCGAGCAGATCGTGCTCGCCATGACGTACACCTCGGACGATCGCGATGCTGCGGAGGTCGACCCGGCGCGCTACCTGTGCGGCGGCACCACGCCCGAGCATATCTGCGAGCGCGCCTCGGAAGTGTGCACGGTGTTCTTCGACGAGCTTCCCAGCATCCAGCGGGTGCTGCTCACCGACGTGCAGGCGCTGTACGACGGCGATCCGGCGGCCGGGTCGAAGGAGGAGGTCATCTTCTCGTATCCGGGTCTGTACGCGATCTACGTGTACCGCATCGCGCACGTGCTGTACGAGCAGAACGTGCCCATCATCCCGCGCATCATGACCGAGCTGGCGCACAGCGGCACGGGCATCGACATCGGCGCCGGCGCCCAGATCGGCGAGTACTTCTTCATCGACCACGGCACGGGCGTGGTCATCGGCGAGACCACCGTCATCGGCGACCATGTGAAGCTGTACCAGGGCGTCACGCTGGGCGCGCTGTCCACGCGCGGCGGGCAGCGGCTTGCCGGGGTGAAGCGCCATCCCACGATCGAGGACAACGTGACGATCTATTCCAACGCTTCGGTTCTGGGCGGGGAAACCGTGGTGGGCGCCGGTTCGGTCGTCGCAGGATCCACGTTCGTCACCTCTTCGGTTCCCCCCAATTCCCGCGTGTCGCTGAAGGCGCAGGAGATCACCGTGCGCCAGCCGGGCGAGCGTGACTAGGCGCTTCGATCGGCAAGCGAGGGAAATGGAGCGGTGGCAAGAACGATGCAAGGCGGAGAGGAAAACCTTATGACGCAGACAATCGACCCGGTGTTCTCGTCCGCGGTGCTCAGCGCCCCTGAGCTCGCGCTGAACGACCTCGACTTCGACGCGCTGTCGCAGGCGATGGGAGGGCTCAAGGGCGAGGTCGACAAGAACCCGCAGACGGCCGCCATCATCCTGGCGGGCGGCACGGGGGAGCGGTTCGGCAAGGAAGGCGGCAAGCAGCTCGTGGAGATCGCGGGCAAGCCCATCCTCACCTGGTCGGCCGAGGCGTTCGACGCCGTGGGCGACATCGGGCTCATCGTCATCGTGTGTCCCGAGGACCGCTGCAGCGAGTACCTCAAGCGCGCCATCGACCCGTTCCCGTTCGTCACGCCCATCGTGGTGGCGCCGTCGGGCCCCAGCCGCCAGGAATCGGCGTTCTCGGGGCTGGAGTTCGTGCCGGACGACTACGAGTACGTCATCCTGCACGACGGCGCCCGCCCGCTCATCAGCCCCGACCTCATCGCGCACACCATCGCCACGCTGAAGGGCAACATCGACTGCGACGGCGCCGTGGTGGCGCATCCGGCCGTCGACACCCTGAAAGTGGTGGAGAACGGCGTGATCGTGGGCACGCCCGACCGCCGCGTGTTCTGGAACGCGCAGACGCCCCAGGTGTTCCGCGCCGGCATCTACCGCCGCGCGCACGCCTCGGCGCTGTCGGACGGCTTCATGGGCACCGACGATTCGTCGCTCATCGAGAGGTTGGGCGGGCGCGTGCTGGTAGTGGAAGGGAAGCGCGACAACATCAAGCTGACCGTCCCCGAAGACTACCTCATGCTGGCCGCTGCGGTGCGTACCATGTACATGAAGGGGGCGGAAGAATGATCATCCGCGGAGGCCTTGGCGACAGTGCCCAGTCGCTCAGACAGTCCTGCTCGCACGAAACGCCCGCTGGGCGTTTCGGCTCGTGCGGAACTCGCTTGGTGGGCACCGTCGTCAAGGCCGCGCATGTCGTTATCGGAGGAACCGAATGATGCAACCTGTTGTTTTCGATCCTGCCGGGTTGCGTGTTGGGCAGGGGTACGATGTGCATGCGTTCGCCGAGGGGCGCAAGCTTATCTTGGGCGGGGTGGACATCCCTCATGTGCGCGGCCTCTTGGGGCATTCCGATGCCGACGTGCTGGCGCATGCTATCTCCGATGCGCTGTTGGGAGGCATCCGCGGCGGGGACATCGGCAAGCTGTTCCCCGACACCGATCCGGCCTACAAGGACGCCGATTCGCTGAAGCTGCTGGCCGCCGTGGCCGACAAGGTGCGCGCGGAGGGCTACGATATCCTCGACGTCGACTCCGTCATCGCCGCGCAGGCGCCGAAGCTCTCGCCGTACCGCGAGGCGATGCGCGAGAATCTGGCCGCCGCCATGGGCATCGCGGTGGAGAACGTGGGCGTGAAGGCCACCACCACCGAGCACCTGGGGTTCGAAGGCCGCGAGGAGGGCATCTCGGCGACCGCCGTCTGCATATTGTTCCGCCGTTCTGACGAACAGCGGAACTAGCCGACGCTGCGGGCTTTGGTAGCGCCTCGGCTTGGCGCTCCAAGCCCTCCTCGCGTGCATGCGCACGCTTCGTCGGCCTTTCACGCCAATCCGAAACGCTACGAAAGCCCTCGCTGACTTTGGTGGACAGGCGGGCTCCGTAACCTTCCTGTGCTACAATTTACGGTCGAAACTCATCGTCGCGCGAGCGCGGCGCAAGGGCAAGGCAGGATGCGAGGACGCCATGATCAGACTCTACAATACGAAGACCCGCACGAAGGTCGACTTCGAGACGCTCGAGCGCGGCAAGGTGGGCATGTACGTGTGCGGACCTACCGTGTACAACTACATTCACATCGGCAACGCCCGCACGTTCATCAGCTTCGACGTGATCCGCCGTTACCTTATGTGGCGCGGCTTCGACGTGACGTTCGTGCAGAACGTCACCGACGTGGACGACAAGATCATCGGCAAGTCACTTGAGGAAGGCCGCAGCGCTGCCGAGGTGGCCGCCGAGTACACCGAGGCGTTCATCGAGGACATGCGCGCGGCCGGCGTGCTGGATCCCGACATCCGCCCGAAGGCCACCGAGGAGATCCCCGCAATGATAGAGCTCATCCAAGAGCTCATCGACGGAGGCCACGCTTACGATGCCGACGGCGACGTGTACTTCAACGTGCGTTCGTTCCCGGCTTACGGCGAGCTGTCGGGCCGCAACGTGGACGAGATGGAGAGCGGCCACCGCGAGCTGCGCGCCGACGGCAAGGGAGTGGAGGATCGCAAGCGCGATCCGCTGGACTTCGCGCTGTGGAAGGCCGCCAAGCCCGGCGAGCCGGCTTGGGAGTCTCCCTGGGGCATGGGCCGTCCCGGCTGGCACATCGAGTGCTCGGCCATGTCGCGCAAGTACCTGGGGCTGCCCTTCGACATCCACGGGGGCGGCGCCGACCTCGTGTTCCCGCACCACGAGAACGAGCGCGCGCAGAGCGAGGCCGCGTGCGGCTGCACGTTCGCGAACTACTGGATGCACGGCGGCATGCTGCAGATCAACTCCGAGAAGATGAGCAAGTCGCTGGGCAACTTCAAGCTGCTGCGCGACGTGCTGAAGGTCACCGATCCGAAGGTGCTGCGCTTCCTTATGCTGCAGACGCACTACCGCAGCCCGCTCGACTTCTCCGACGAGCGCCTGGCCGAGGCGGGCGCGGCGCTGTGCCGTATCGAGAACGCGGTGAAGAACCTCGATTGGCAGCTGCAGAACGCCCAGGACATTCCCTCGCCGCTGGACACGCGCGAGCTGATGAAGCGTACGAAGGAGGCGAAGCTGGCGTTCATCCTGGCCATGGACGACGACTTCAACACCTGCAAGGCGCTGGGCGAGGTGTTCGACTTCGTGGCCGCGGTGAACGCGCAGACGGCCGACAAGACCATCTCGCTGTCCGACGTGCCGCCCGTGCGCGATGCCCGCGGCGTCATCGTGGAGCTCATGGGCGTGTTCGGCATCGACGTGGAGGCCGCATCCGCCTCGTGCGCCGCAGGAGGGTACCCGCCCGAGGTCGTAGGGTTGGCGGCCGATATCGCGGGCTACGAAGGCGCGGATGCCGCCGAGGCCGTGGACGCCCTGCTGGCGGCCCGTGCCGACGCCCGCGCCGCGAAGGATTGGAGCCGTGCCGACGCCGTCCGCGACGGCCTGTGCGGTTTGGGCTTCGTGATCGAGGACACTCCGCAGGGCGCGCGCGTGACCTACGAGGGGTAAGGCGAGCGTTATCCCGAGTGGAACATTCTCGAAGGGCGGCCGCGTTGGCCGCCCTTCGTCGTCGTGCACGGATTCTCTTCCCTATGTGCAGCAAAATCGAGTTTTTGGCAGGAGAAGCGTCTTTCTCCGAATCGTTTCGAGGTGAAACCCCAGATCGCGTTTTTTCGGCATTCGCAAATCAACAGTGCGAAGCGGGTTCGCACTGCCAAAAACCCGATTCTGCTGCACATAGCGCCTGCGGAACGTGCAATCGCTCGCCGTCGGGGTTCCCTTGCGCGCTCATGTCCAGGATGGGAATGCGATAGGGTGCGAAAGACTCGGGAATGTGCCGCAGGGCTCGGAGATGCGGAGGATTGCCAGGTAGGGGCGTTGTCCCGCCCGAAGCGAGGGGTTTCGGTGGTCGCCGGCTCGCGGGTTCGCCGATGCGCTACAATACGGCGCATGCGAACTCAATCGACAAGGACTCCCGAGCTCCTCGCGCCCGCGGGCGGGCTTGCGCAGCTGGAGGCCGCGCTGCGCTTCGGTGCGGACGCCGTGTACCTGGCCGCCGATCGGTTCGGGCTGCGGCAGCGCGCGGCGAACTTCGCGCTGGACGACGTTCCCGCTGCGGCAGCTCTCGTGCACGATGCGGGCGCGAAGGCGTACGTGACGCTGAACGCCCTCATGGACGCCGACGACCTCAAGGCGCTTCCCGCGTACCTCGAAGCGCTTGCCGCGGCCGGCGTCGACGCGTTCATCGTGAGCGACCTGGGCGCGCTGCGCCTGGCTCAGCGGTACGCGCCGAACGTCGAGCTGCACGTGAGTACCCAGGCCTCGGTGTGCAACGCCGAGGCGGCGCGCGTATGGCACGAGCTGGGCGCGAGCCGCGTGGTGTGCGCGCGGGAGATGAGCGTGGAGGACATCGCGCGACTGCGCGCCGGCGCCCCGCGCGAGCTGGAGCTGGAGGCGTTCGTGCACGGCGCCATGTGCATGGCCGTGTCGGGCCGCTGCCTGATCAGCGCCGCGCTCACCGGCCGCTCCGGCAACAAGGGCCATTGCACCCAGCCGTGCCGGTGGAGCTACGCGCTGGTGGAGGAGCAGCGTCCCGGCGAGTTCTTTCCCGTGGAGGAGGACGTGCGCGGAACCTATGTCATGAACGCGCAGGACCTCAACATGCTGGCGCACCTTGACGACTTGGCCGCGGCCGGCATCGACTCGTTCAAGATCGAAGGCCGCAACAAGAAGGCGTTCTACGTGGCTTCGGTGGTGCGCGCTTACCGGCTGGCCCTGGACGGCGTTCCCTCCTCCGAGCTGGCCGACGAGCTGCTGGCCGTGTCGCATCGCCCGTACGGCACGGGCTTCTACTACGGCGACGCCAGGCAGTCGCCCGACGTGGACGGCTACACCGCCGAATGCCGGCATGCCGCCACGGTGGAAGCGTGCGAACCGGCCGGCGAAGGCGCGTTCCGCGTGATCGCGCGGTGCTACAACCGCTTCTGCGAAGGCGACGAGCTGGAGGCGCTGTCGCCGGGTCCGCACATCCCTCTCGTGCGCGTGCGCAACCTCGCCTGGCTCCCCGCGCCCGACGGGGACGACGCGCAGCCAAAGCGGGTGCCGGTTGCCGTGGCGAACCGCTCGGCCGAGCGCTATGCGTTCGAAACGGGGGAGGAGCTGGCTCCCGGCGACTTTCTGCGCATGCGTATCAACGTTGAGCGATAGGCTTCTGATCTGCGCTAAAGCGATAAAGTACTGCTAAGTAGCCGTCAAGGCGCGTGCATGCGCCGGCGCTACACTGGGTTGCACCCTGACGAAAAGGAACGGAATCATCCTTCTTTCAGAAAGCGAGGTGCATCATGCCCAATCATGCGTATCGCGCCGCATCGGCGCCCAGCGTCGTGCAGCGTGCCCGCAACACGCGCACCGGCCGCAAGCTCGAGCGCGGCGGTTACCTGACCGTCGAGACCGTCACCATGTGGATCGTGTACGCTCTGACCCTCATCGGCAATGCCGTCATCGAAGGAGGCCGGGTGGGAGGCACCACGTCGGCGGATATCGCGTACGGCGTGTTCACGTGGTTCACGCCCGCCGGCTACGTGTTCGCCATCTGGTCGCTCATCTACGTGGCGATGGTCGTGTGGCTCGTCGCGTACACGCGCACGGCGCCTGTCCGCGCCGACCGCTTCACCATGACGTCCATCCTGTTCATCGCAAGCTGCGCCCTCAACGTGCTGTGGCTTGCCCTGTGGCACTTCGAGCTGGTGGCCGTGTCGTTCATCGTCATCCTGGCCGAGTGGCTGGTGCTGGCGGCGCTGTACCTGAACGTGCGCCGCACGATGAAGACCGCCTCGGGACGGGTGCCCGTGTCCATCTACACCGCGTGGGTCACGGTGGCCACGCTGGCCAACATGGCCATCCTCGTCACGCGCGCGCTGGACGGCGGCATCCCGTTCTTCAACGGGTTGTTCACCATCCTCTTGACGGCGGGCGTGCTGGCGTTCGGTTACGTGATGCGCAAGGCCTACGACGACATGGCGTTCCAGCTCGTGTTCCTGTGGGCGCTCATCGGCGTGGGCGTGAACGTGTCGGGCGCGTCGGCGTTCACGGCGGCTGTCGTGTTCTTGCTGTGCGTGGTCGGAGCCATCCTGACGTTCGCCCCCATCGGCTCGATGCGGAAGCTCGTGCGGCAGAACTAGCGATCCTGCAGCATGCTCGTGGTGAAAAGGTGCGGCTTGGCGGGGCGGTGCGTCCGCAGAAGGCTTCTTCTCCGGCAAAACCGGCTGACCGATTCTCCCATTTCCGATGAAACCGCTGACAGTTCTTGCTATGATAGCGCCAAGGTGTTTTTCGGACGAAAGGGGCCGTTATGGGAACGAAAGCAGCGGAGGCGCTCGACGTATCCTTCGACGAGCTGCCGAACTACCTGCACGCGAAGCACTCCGTGTACATGGAGATCGGCAGCGAGACGTACTACCTGACCGACGTCAACGATCGATACTGGCGCGCGCAGGACACCGCGAAGCTCAACGAAAAGGGACATTACGTCGACGCGAGCGAGCTGGTGCCGACGGTGAGCGAGTTCTTGACGCTCCCCTTCATCGACGGCAAGTCGGTGACCGACGTGTTCGACCAAGCGGTATTCTACGCATCTGAAAAAGCGTAACGACGACGGGGGCGGCCGCGTGAACGGCCGCCCCCGTTTCTCGTTCCGGCAACCGCGTGGCCGCTACGGGCGTTCGTTCGGCTCGATGAAGCCGACGGCGAACTGCGCGTCCGAGACGTCCCGGGGGACGGGGCGCGAGTAGAGGAACCCCTGCGCGATGATGCGATCGTCCATGCGCACGAGCATGGACGCCTGATCGCGCGTTTCCACGCCTTCCACCACCACGTTCACGGCCAGCTTGTCGGCGATGGACACCACGCCGTCCAGGATGGCCTTGCAGCGCTCGCCGCTCTCGCTGCTCATGAGGAAGCTGCGGTCGAGCTTCAGCACGTCGATCGGCAGGTTCTGCAGCGTGCCCAGCGACGAGTACCCGCTGCCGAAGTCGTCAATGGCGATGCGGAAGCCCAGATCCTTTAAACGGCGGCACAGCCGTTCGGCGCGTTCGAGGTCTTCCATGACGATGTTCTCGGTCAGTTCGAGCTCCAGCAGCTCGATGGGCACGCCGAATCCGTCGACGATGCTCTTCACCGTTTCAGGGAACGCGTCGTTTTGCATGTGCAAGCGCGAGAAGTTGCAGGCGATGACGAGCGGGTGTTCTCCCGCGTCCAGCTGCTCCCGGATACGGGCGCAGACGAGGCGAAATACCTGCAAGTCCAAGTCGACGACCAGGCCGGTGCGCTCGAACAGGGGAATGAACTCGTCGGGCGGCACGAGGCCGCGTTCAGGCGATTCCCAACGAACGAGCGCTTCGAAGCCCACGAGGCGGTTCGTCGCTATTTCCACCTTCGGCTGGTAATAGGCCGTGAACTCCCCGCGCTCGAGCGCGTCGTGCGCGGCGGCCACCAGCGCGCGTTCGGCGATGTCGCGATCCTTCATGCTCGCCGAGTATAATGCTGCGGTGCTGCGCGAGGCCTCCCCAATGCTGTCCCGGGCGTAGCGTGCGGCGTCCACGAACTCGATGATGGTTTGCACGTCGATGCGCGGCGTTTCGGCGCTGCGCTCGATGATGCAGACGCCGGCCTGCAGCATGAGCCGGTGCGATAGCTCGGTAAGCGTTTCGGTGCTGTTGAAGCGACGGTCCAGTTCATCGAAGTGCTCCAGCAGCGCGTCCCAGCCTCTCCAGCGAACCAACAGCACGAATTCGTCTGCGATGACGTGCGCGTATCGTTCGTCGGCTGCTTTCATGCCGGCCAGCGTGCCGTTGAGGTCGAGCAGCACGCGATCGCCCGTGGCGTAGCCGAATGCTGCGTTGAAGCCTTTAAAGCTCTTTACGTCGAGGTACACGATGGCGTAAGCGCCATCGCGGGCGTTCGCCATCTGAGCGCCCACCTCGGAGCGGACGCGGGCTCGTCTCCAGCCTTCGGTCAGCGGATCGGCGAACGAGAACCCCTCCCCCCGCCGCGCCGCGCGAAGCTGCACATGGCAGACGTACAGGGCAACGCCGAGCACGGAGCCGAGCAGTGCGACGATGCCGGCCATGAATTGCACCGGATACTGGCGCAAGAAGTCGAAAGGGCTGATGGGATGTACGGCGAGGCTGCTTTGCGAAAGCCAGGTGGTCATCTTGCTTTCGGCGGTGTACTGCACGCAGCGGTCGAGGATGCTCACCAGTCGTCGGTCGGCGTTGCGGCTCACGCCGATGCTCATGCTGTTGAAGAAGGAGGTGATGGTGGTGACGCTCAGGCTCTCGTATTGGGGTTCCGCCAGCAAGTAGTTCGCCACGTGGGTATCGGCAAAGGCGATATCGGCTTTGCCTTCAAGCACTGCATCGAAGCAATCTTTCGGGGTGTCGCAGTACACGATGTCGTATTCGGCGTACGAAGAGTACGCCGTGCTCGCGGCGAGCGAGAAGCCGCTTGGCAGCGCGACGCGCGAACCGGAAGGATTCGGTCCTGCGACAAGGGCCATGGGGTCGCGCAGATAGGGGCCGGTGGTGTCGAGGCTTTTGATCGCCTGGGGGTCGGATTCTCGATCGACGTCGTACACGATGTCGGCGTCGCCGCGTTCGACGAGGCGGACGGCCTCGTCGTGGCAGTCCGCAGCCACGAATTCGAACTTCAGCCCGGTGATCTGCGCGATGTCTTCGAACAGCAATGCGACCGCGCCGGCGAACGCGCCGGTTTCGGGGTCGGTGTAGGAAAGCGGCGCGCGATACGAATCGTAGGCCACGCGCAGGGTGGGAGCCGACGCCAGATAGGCGTACTCGTCTTCGGTGAAGACGGGATCCTGGTCGGTGTTGATGCTGAAGTAGCGGTCGTACAGCAACGTGGCGAAGTCGGGGTCGCGCAGCTTGAGGCGGCTCATCGCGCTGTCGAGCTCATCGGCTATGTCGGTGCGTTCGGGCGAGAGGGCGATGTACAAAGGCTCGGGGGCGAACTGAGCTACGGTTCGGAAGCGCGAATTCGTCCCGAGATACGTGATGGCAATGGCATCCACCGCTCCTTCGTCGAGCGCTCTCAGCAGGTCTCCGGTAGCGCTGTAGGCCACGATATCCGCCGAAAAGCCGTTCTTCTCGCTGTATTGTGCGAACGCTTCGGCGTCCTGGCTGTTCGCGATTACCCCCACGCGCATGCCGGAAAACGTTTTGAAGTCCTCGTAGGCGTAACGCGTGTCGTCGAGCCTCACGTTGAGCGTGGTGGAAATCTCGCAGAGCGATGATGCCGAGAAGATCATCCGCCTCTCTCGGTCTTCGGTGTAGTACACCATGGGAAGCAGATCCACCTTGCTCGCTTCAAGCGCGGCACAGGCCTCTTCCCAACTAGGGTACTTGACGTATTCGTATGTCCAGTCGGCGTAGCGTGCGATTTCGTTGAGATACTCGATGTTGTACCCAACGTAGCGCCCTTCTTCGTCGGTGGACATATAGTCGCCGTCTTCGAAGTAGGCGACGGTCACGACGCGCTTGCCGAACGTGGCGAACTCGTCGGCGAAAGCCCGCGAGGATCCGGGATACGTGGTCGTTGCGACCGTACAGGTGAACGCGATGACGAACGCCCAGGCAAACATCATCGGTTGAAGCCGAGAAGGGCTGAATGTTCTTGCCGGTGCTATGCTTCGCTCCGATCGATGTGACGGTGTCTAAGAATGGTTGATACCAACTTACCTTACCATATGCATGGCCTTCTCAGAAAGACTAGTCGGGTGACGTGTGCGCCTTTTTTTGCGTATGACGTGGTGCGATAAGGTCAAGGTTCAGCGCGGCTCCCATTGATCGATTTTCCTCTTTGAGCGGTTGCATAATTTTTTTCGAAAAAAGTGCTTGACCGGATTTCCTCTTCCGGTATACTAGGCTTCGCACTTTTACGGGGCCTTAGCTCAGCTGGGAGAGCGCATGGCTGGCAGCCATGAGGTCAGGGGTTCGATCCCCCTAGGCTCCACCATATTTGCTACGACGGATGCGATGCATCCGTCGTTTTTTTATTGTGCACGCATTGCGTCCGATGACGGCAAGCGGGGTGAAGGATATGGTCGAGGCGGCAGAT
>PVML01018128.1_pt1 | contig 176588 bp, 141 predicted proteins | sample 1853371 | NCBI WGS metagenome assembly PVML01 (sample SAMN08533508, study PRJNA380276) | Human gut metagenome, whole genome shotgun sequencing project. | isolation source: participant 1, chromium library | host: Homo sapiens | collected 2017 | reverse complement strand
ACTTTTTTATTTTATTTTTTGCAACTGAGCTTTCGCTCAACAGCTTGAATATCATATCATAGGCAGTTGTCGTTGTCAACTATTTTTTCTTAATTTTCAAAACATTTTCGCAAATAAGAAAACCTGTGATATTCGATTTTCCCTGCATATGCAGACCAACGTCAAAACACGTTAGAGTTAGAGTTAGAGTTTACCATTTCAGTATTAACTTGTCAAGGGATTTTCACTTGTTTTTTCATTGTTTTTTCGCTGACATATTCTATACAGAATCATTGCGCATCCTCGCGGAGTGTTTGTTTCAGTCGGAGACCCAACTCCCACTGAGACAAATTTGCTATTACTCGCCACCTAAAGAGGTGGGAGTCTTCTCGACTGAGATAAAAAATTTGGCACACCTAACTCATCACTAAGTAGCGAGAATGCGGTGTGCCGTTTTTCAATATCACAGTTTTTCTCTATAAGCTTTTAAATAATCCGTTTCACAACACCCATCAGAATGCTTCCAAGCATATTGTGGTCATACAGCCAGGTCAGCCATATATTGCTTTCTATCTGGTTCAGGAAAAGTTCACCAATCGCCGTTGCCGAGAACAGTGTAATAAGCAGTGCTGCAATCCAGACGAAAAAGATCCCTTCCGCGCCCCCCAACACGGCACCTGCCAGACGGTTCAGCCCCGATATGATCGGCAGCCGGGAGACCACATTGAGCGATACGGACAGAACACGCAGTCCGCCGAACACGGCTGCAAACAGCAGAAAAAAACTTATACTATTGATCAGGCTGTTTGCCAGATAACGGCTGACGTAGTGGGTAAAGCTGCTTACACCCAGCGCCTCGTAAACTTCGCTGTTATTATTCTCCAGAAGCGCATCCTTTAACTGTTCCGGAAGCTCCATTTCTTCAATAATACTGCGCTGTACGGATGGCGGCGCCGCGTCAGCTGCCTCATTTTCCGCCTCATCGTCCTTTTGGATAAATTTCGTCACGCTGTCCTCCACCGCCTGATAGACCACCTCATTGCTGCGAAGCAGATTCGCGACAGACGGCGCACCAAAATGAACCACCCCCAGCGACAGCACCAGGGAAACGGCCGAGACTGCCAGGCGGACAAATCCGCGGTAATGCCCGTACAGTACCATGGAAACCAGATAGACTGCCACCACCACGAACAGCCAGTTTTCTTTTATATAAGCACCCATTGTCTGATCGCCTCCGCTACGCCCTCTTCCCGGTTCGAAGCGGCAATCCGGTCTGCGCGTTCCTTTAAAAATGGGGCGCCATTTTCCATCGCTACGCCGATTCCTGCTGCCTCCAGCATGGGCCAGTCGTTTTCGCCGTCTCCAAATGCCATCGTCTCCTCCGCTTCAATTCCCAGATACTGACAGAGATTCCGCAGCCCGCTCCCCTTTGTGATGCCCGCCGCGTTGAGTTCCAGATTCCACGGAAGCGAGGAGGTCACCAGAACCTCCGGCATCGCTTCCAGCTTTGCCCGGACTGCCTGCTTGCTCTCCCGGTCCTTAAAATTTAAATTCATCTTCTGCACCGGGCATTTTTTCTCCCGCAGATACTCCACCATGTCAGTAACTGCCCGGCGCGTCGCCCGGATATAGGCGCATTCACGTTCCGGTATCCCGTATTCTTCCAGCTGTGCCAGCAATCGCGTCTCGCTGACGCCGCCCTCCGATACATACATATCGTAAATAACCGGATGCCGGCGCAGCACCTCAATCACCCGGATCGTCTTTTCCCAGCTCAGGCAGCTTTCCGACACCCAGGTATTTTTTCCGAAATCCCGGACGACCGCCCCATTTGTAAATATGCCATAGTGGACGCCCGGCAGGCTCAAAACCTCCTCTGGCACTGCCGGGAGCGCGCGCCCGGTCGCCGGGACAATCTCAATCCCCCGCTGCGCGCACAGTTCCATCACCTGTCTTGTTTTTTCCGACACGTGCATTTTTTCATTTAACAGTGTCCCATCTAAATCGAGGGCTATTAACCGTGTTCCCATCTTTCTCTCCCGTATCTCTTTTTACTGTCCACTACCAGAAAACGCTGCCGGGAAGCATTCCCCCGCAGCGCTCTCTTTTACTAATTAGTTTTAATTTTAAAATTTCTCGAATTGTTTTAATTAATCAAAGAAATGTTTCTCTTTCAGAATCAGAAGTCCATCCTTATCATATTTCGATGAGAACAGTCCGCTGAAGGATTTCTTCTCCGCCTTATCTGCAGCTTCCTCGATCAAATCTTCGGCACTTGTCTTGGTAAGCGGTTCTCCGTCCTCCTCCATCATCTCAGCGCGCTCGTACAGAGCCAGCATGCTCTTTCCTGAAATACTGCAGTCGATCTCCGATGCATATTTGCAGGCATACTGAACAAACTCCTCAACATCCATATCGCCGGACTTTTTGGACGGTTTCTCTTCCGGCTCATCCTCTGGATAATTGGAATACTCGTCGTCCTCGCGTTCGTCTTTATAGCTGTCTTTGTAATCGTCCTTATAATCATCACGATAGCCGCCACGCGCATAATCATCCTCCGGCTCATACTCGTCCTTCTCGTAGTGATCTTCTTCGTCTTCATACTCTGGCTCGTCATCGCGTCTTGCCTCTTCCTGACGGCGCAGTTCTTCTCTCTGCTGCTCTGCCAGACGGCGATCTTCCTCCGCTTTACGCGCTTCTTCTGCCTCTTTGGCTGCCAGTGCCTGTGCTTCTGCCTTGGCGCGCTCTTCTTCCTCACGGCGGGCTGCTGCTTCCTGCTGTCTGCGTTTTTCCTCTGCCTCTTTTTCTGCCTGACGGCGGATCTCCGCTTCACGCTCTGCCTGGCGTTTTCTGGCTGCTTCTGCTTCCTGCTGCGCCTGCTGGCGTTTCAGCTCTTCCTCGCGCGCCTGTGCCAGCTTCGCTGCATCGTCTTTCTGGTTTTCACAGCCGATATACTGGAAACGCTCTGCTAATGCCGGATATGCGCGGTGCATCTGCTCTAAACGTGCCTGCGTATCAATCAGAACAACGACCATGCCGGTTTCATCCTGTGTCATCAGTTCTTCCAGCTCTTCCACCGTCAAATCGTCCAGATCAGCTGCATGCTCGACCACCAGATCCTTGCCTGCCAGGCGCTCCGCCACCGATGCGATGCCGCGATGGGAAAGGTTTGCACCGCTGATCTTGGCAACCGGATGCTTGGTTCCCAGCTCGCGGTGAATCTTTTTCAGGGAATCAAGTGCCATCGCAAGACCGGCTGCCGGATCTTCCGCCTCGATCATCAGATGATTTGATTCCTTGATCTCCTCTTCTTCCTCTTCCGGTTCGAAATCCCAGTCTTCCACTATGGTTTCCTCTTCCTCTTCAAATTCATGAATCGGAGCTTCCTCGCTCTTTTCCTCTGCCTCTGCCGGCTCTAGGTCGCGGAGATTCCTGAAAACACGTGTCTCCCCTTCGGATGCGCCCTCTTCCTCATCGTAAGGCTTGATCTTGGACACTTCTTTTGCCAGCGCTTCTTCCGCCTGTGCTTCATGAAGGCTTGCTACTACATCCTCGTCCAGCGCAGCCTTTTCTACTTTCTCGTCCGCCGGTTTTGTCTCGGCTTTCGGTTTTCCAGCCTTCTCTTCTGGCTCTGCCTGCTCCGGCTGTCCCTCCGGCTCGTTCTCCGGTTCGTCGTCCAGCTCTGCCTCCGGCTCATCCGTATCCAGATACTCTCCTTCCGGCTCTGGCTTGCGGTATGTACCGTTCTTGTACTCTTCTTCCACCGCACGCAGCTTCTCTTCGTACTTCTCGCGGTTTTCCACCAGATCCATCTGATATTTCGTCAGCGGCGCATACTGAAGTTTCAGTTCCATTGCCTTGTCCACATATTTGCCAAGACCGAACATCAGCATGATCTTGTCGCAGATCCGCACACAGTCGTCCGCCTGGTTCGCCTGATGATAAAGCTCTGCCAGGTGGTACAGCCATTTCTCATCCAGCTCTTCCTGACAATATCTCTCCAGAGAATTGATCTGCTGCTCTAACGGCGCATCCTTCGCCTCCAGAATCAGGAAACGAAGCAGGTACTGGCGCGGGTCATCGCCGGACAGCTCACAGAACTCCCGGTAATATGCCTCTGCCTCCTGAATATTATTTTCACGCAGTGCAAGGTCGGTCAGCTTATATAAAAGCCCCTTTCCAAGCGGCGCTCTCTCATATGCCAGCAATAAAATATCCTTGGCATCCTGATACTCTGCATTTTTCTCATAAATCTGGGAAATCATCGTAAGCAGGCTGGTGCTGCGTACACGACGCCAGTCGATGGTATCGGCGATCTTCATCGCCGTCTCGAAATCTCCCTTGTTAACCAGTTTCTTAATCTGCTCTACCTTGATGTTAAACTCGTATTTATCCATCTTATGCATCTCCTAACTTCCTGCCGCGGCAGAAGTTTTATTGTTACTGTTCACGCATACGTGCCCAGTAACGTTTTATTTGCTCACCGGCTACAGCTCTGTACGCCCATCCAGCGCGCGCAGAAGCGTTACCTCATCAATATATTCCAAGTCGCCCCCGACCGGAACGCCGCTGGCGATTCGCGTCACCCGGATCCCTGTCGGCTTAATCAGCTTGCTCAAATACATCGCGGTCGTCTCGCCCTCCAGGCTTGAGTTGGTTGCGATAATGACCTCACGAACCTCCTCTTTCTGCAGGCGAGTCATCAGCTCCTTGAGCCGGATGTCGCCCGGTCCGATCCCCAGCATCGGGGAGATCGCCCCATGCAGCACATGATAGACCCCGTTGTATTTTCCTGTCTTCTCATATGCCGCCAGATCGCGCGTATTTTCCACCACCATGATCGTCTCATGATCACGCCGGTCGCTGCTGCAGATCGGGCACAGTTCCTTATCAGTCAATGTGCAGCACTCCTTGCAGTAACGCACATTCTGCTTGGCTTCCAGAATCGCGCCGGACAAGTGCCTGACCTGTTCTTCCGGCATATTGATGATATGAAATGCAAGACGCTGCGCCGATTTACTTCCGATTCCGGGAAGTTTTGACAATTCTTCGATTAGCTTGCTAATCTGGCTACTGTAATAATCCATCGCTTAAAACGGGAATCCGCCTCCCAGACCGCCAAGGCCACCGGTCAACTGGGACATCATCTGGCTGCTGTCCTCTTCCGCCTGACGGAAGGCCTCGTTGGTCGCCGCCACGATCAGATCCTCTAACATCTCGATATCATCCGGATCCACTACTTCCTCAGACAGTTTCACGGAAAGAACCTCTTTTTTACCAGATACGGTCACGGTTACAGCGCCGCCGCCTGCGGATGCGCTGTACTGCTTCTCCTCCAGCTCTTTCTGCTTCTCTTCCATCTGGCGCTGCATTCTCTGCGCCTGCTTCATTAAATTGTTCATATTGCCCGGCATACCGCCTGGGAAACCGCCACGTTTTGCCATGGTGTCATTCCTCTCTTTCACTTCTTTTTATTTATATTCAGACTGGCTGCCGATTGCAGCCGGTTCTATATATCATATAAACCCACTAATATCATTTATCTGCATTTAATCACAGCTTCTTGCATTACAAAACAAGGCTCATCTTTGGCAAGCTCCACTACACGGAATCATCCTCTTCGACAATCACATCGGTATGGATTGCGTTCTTTAAATCCTCATCACTGACATAAACCGTTCTTTGCGGCACAGCAGATGATTCTAAACGGACTTTAAATTGCAGAGTCTTTTTGTATTTTTCTTGCACTACTTCCTGCAAATTTTTAAGCTCAGGCTCCCGATTGATAATTCCAAACGTATTTTCATCTGTACACACAATGCAAAGGCAGCCTTCGCCCGCCGGTTCTACACTTGTCTTGGGAAGACTGAGTCTAATCGAACCCACAAGCTGGCTCAGGGACGCAATCCGTCCCCATTCTTTCCGCATCAGCATCAGATCTTCGTACTGTGCCGGTGGAAGGGATACCTTCTTCGGCTCAGGCGGCGTTTCCACCACAGCCGTTTTGGAGGATACCGCCTGCCCTGCTGCCGGTGCAAGGGACGCCAGTTTCTGTAGATTGTCCGGCATTTCCTGCATTTTCTGCTCTAATAGCGTAATCCGCTGTAAAATGGAATCAAGATTCTGTTCCATCGACGGCGTCGTCAGCTTGATAAAGGCAATCTCCACCAGAATCCGCTTCTGTGACGCGTAGCGCAGCTGCCCGGAAAGTTCCGAGAAAATACGGATGTAACGCATCAGCGTTTCCGTATCAACGCCTGCCGCCTCTTCCTTTAAAACTGCCAGATTTTCCTCCGACATATCGAGCATATCGCCCGGTTCGTCGGTCGTCTTGGCAATCAGGAGATTTCGCATATACCAGACGAAATCGTTGACAAGCTGCGAAAGATCGCGCCCCTGGATGATCATTTCCTCAATCTCACGGATGCACGCCTTCGTATCACTTGCAAGCACCGCCTGAAACAGCTTGCTGAACACGCGGTTATCGACCGCGCCCAACACCTCGAGCACATTGTCATACGTCAGCTTTTCCCCGAAATGGAATGCCACGCACTGATCGAGAAGACTTAACGCATCTCGCATCGAGCCATCCGCCGCACGTGCCACATACCTAAGTGCCCGATCGTCTACATCGATCTGCTCCGCCTGCGTCAGCTCCGCCAGCCGTCCCGCGATGGTATCGATCGAGATCCGCTTGAAATCATATCTCTGGCACCGGGACAGGATCGTGATCGGGATCTTGTGGACCTCCGTCGTCGCCAAGATAAATATAACGTAGGACGGCGGTTCTTCCAGCGTCTTTAAGAGCGCATTGAACGCGCCAATCGAAAGCATATGAACCTCGTCAATGATGTAGACGCGGTAGCGCCCGTCCGTCGGCGGGTACTGCACCTGCTCCCGGATATCGCGGATATTTTCCACACCATTGTTGGATGCCGCATCGATCTCCACCACATTGAGGGAAGCTCCTTCCGCAATCTGGCGGCACATACTGCACTCGCCGCAGGGGCTGCCGTCCACCGGATGTTCACAGTTGACTGCCCGTGCAAAGATCTTGGCAATACTCGTCTTACCGGTTCCGCGCGTCCCGCAGAAGAGGTACGCGTGCCCGATCCGCCCGGAGTTGATCTGATTTTTCAGGGTCTTTACGATATGGTCCTGACCCCGGACCTCTTCAAAGGACGTCGGACGCCATTTTCTGTACAGTGCTGTATATGACATAAACTACTACTTCCTTACTATTCGTCGCCGAAGCTGATGCCTACATCCTTAGCTTCCCGGATAATATCGCTCTTCGGATCGACCATCTTTAATTTACCGGCAATGTCCGCGAGCGGAATTTTTTCAATCTTATTGTTGTTTAAAGCGACCATATAGCCGTATTCTTTGCGGCGGATCATCTCTGCTGCCTCCGCGCCGAGGCGCGTCGCAATCACGCGGTCATACGGACATGGCTCGCCTCCGCGCTGCATATGCCCCGGAACCGTCACACGGATCTCCTGCCCCGTCCGCTCGGAAATCTGGGCGCCCAGCTCGTAAGCGACCGACGGATAAACCGGTCCATTTTTCTTCTTTTCTTTTAATTCTTTCTTGGTCAGGGCTGCATTTTCCTTGGAAATCGCGCCCTCTGCGACCGCCAGAATCGTGAAATTCTTGCCATTTTTAGTACGGCTGCGGATCGCATTTACCACCACATCAATATCATACGGGATCTCCGGCAGGAGAATGATGTCAGCTCCGCCCGCGATGCCTGCATAGAGCGCCAGCCATCCCACCTTGTGGCCCATGATCTCCACGATGAAGACTCTGCCATGAGACGCCGCCGTCGTATGAATACAGTCGATGGCATTGGTCGCCACATCAACCGCACTATGGAATCCAAACGTAAGATCGCTGCCCCAGAGATCGTTGTCTATGGTCTTCGGAAGAGAAACGATATTGAGTCCTTCCTCCCGCAGCAGATTTGCCGTCTTCTGGCTGCCGTTGCCGCCTAAAATGACGAGGCATTCCAGTTTCAGCTTGTAATAGGTGTGTTTCATCGCTTCCACTTTATCCAGACCGTTCTCGTCCGGCGTCCGCATCAGCTTGAAAGGCTGTCTGGAAGTTCCCAGAATCGTACCTCCGCGTGTCAGAATCCCGGAAAAATCCGACTGTTTCATAATCCGGTAGTCTGCATACATAAGACCTTTATAGCCGTCTTCAAATCCAACTATCTCTATGTCATCGAACATCTTGTACAGCGATTTTGCCACGCCTCGCATCGTCGCATTTAAGCTCTGGCAGTCACCGCCGCTGGTTAACATACCGATTCTTCTCATGAGCGCTTTCCCTTTCTTCATAACCGTCCAGTACCTTCACAGTTACCCTTATTCTAAGTTTCCAACAACCCCCATATCAGGATAAACTACACCCATTTTGTAATTATAATACAATCATATCCCGCGGGCAAGAAAAAATTCCTTACAAATATCATAGACATAAAAATACCGGGATACGCGCTTTTAATCTGCTCCGGCACGGTATTCCTACCCCTTGGCAAATCAAATTCCACATATCCCGGCTATATTCACACACCTGCAAAAATGCTTGTTTCTGTATCTATTATTTTCTATTTTTTATTTCATAGGAAGCAATTTCCTATGAAATAAAAAAATCCGCACGCCCGGCTTCGAACGTATGCCATGGACGTTACCCTGACAGTTAACTCGGTCCAGGCTGCCTTGCGGCACACAGAAGCTTCTGCTTAGTGCTGCTGCATTCCTGCCCTGACACGGTTCACAGATTTCTGTTGCGCAAGACCCAGACTTCAACGCCACTTTTCAGGGGCAGCCCCACAGTAAAAACGCCCTCGGTCGGACAACACCCCTGCTATAGCGGATTGCAGGTACAGGGCACCGCTAACTCCCCGGCTGTGCGGAAACTTTATGACTTGGTCTTATATGACGGAATGACCTGCAGACCGTCAGCCTGTTTAGTATACATGGCAGCCGCCGTTTTGTCAAGCCGGAGCTTGACTAACAAGCATTGTATAAAAATACATTTTATTGTTTTTTTATCATTTTTTATCCCAGAATCTTGCAACAGAAGAAAGAAATCATTATAATAGGTATAAATCTAGCGACTGCAAAAAGTCAAACAGTTACTAAATCATAAAATTCTGTAAGATTGGAGCAACGATTATGGAAAAGAAAAATATCGACTGGAGCAACATCGGTTTCGGCTATATGCCAACGGATTACCGCTATGTTTCCATGTACCAGAATGGTTCCTGGGACGAAGGCGTCCTTACCTCCGACCCGAATATTACCCTGAATGAATGCGCCTGTGTTCTGCAGTATGCACAGACCTGCTTCGAGGGTCTGAAAGCGTATACGACCGAGGACGGCCATATCGTTACGTTCCGTCCTGACTTAAACGGCGAGCGTATGGAGAATTCCGCAAAAGGCCTTGAAATGCCGCCATTCCCGAAGGAACGCTTCGTAGACGCCATCACAAAAGTAGTAGAAGCCAACGCAGCATTCGTACCGCCGTATGGTTCCGGTGCAACCCTGTACATCCGCCCGTATATGTTCGGTTATGATTCCATCATCGGCGTTAAACCGGCAAACATCTATCAGTTCCGCGTATTCTGTACACCGGTAGGTCCGTACTTCAAGGGCGGCGCTAAACCGATTACCATCCGCGTCAGCGATTTCGACCGTGCAGCGCCTCACGGAACCGGTCACATCAAAGCCGGATTAAACTACGCGATGAGCCTGCATGCGATCGTAGATGCTCATAAGAACGGTTTCGATGAGAACATCTATCTGGATCCGCAGACACGTACCAAGATCGAGGAGACCGGCGGCGCAAACGTTATCTTCATCACCAAAGATGGCAAGCTGGTAACCCCGAAGTCCAACAGCATCCTTCCGTCTATCACACGCCGTTCTATCCTGCAGGTTGCAAGAGATTACCTCGGCATGGAGACCGAAGAGCGTGAAATATACTTAGACGAGGTAAAGGATTTCGCAGAGTGCGGTCTGTGCGGTACCGCAGCTGTTATCTCCCCGGTTGGCAAGATCGTTGACCACGGCAAGGAAATCTGCTTCCCGGCAGGTATGGAGAAGATGGGTCCGGTTACCCAGAAACTCTATGAGACACTGACCGGCATCCAGATGGGTCACATCAAAGCTCCGGAGGGCTGGATCCACGTAATCAAATAAGGACTGTATTTTTCGGTTTGAATGGGAAATATGGAATGCAAAAAGCTGGTGGAAATCATTCACCAGCTTTTTCTTCTTTCTTCTTTTTTCTCTTTTCACGCAATTCTTTGAAAAATTCTTTCAACATCATCGAACATTCCTCGCCCAAAAGTCCTTCTTCTGTCTCCACCTGATGATTGAATCCTTTTTCATCCAGAAGATTCAGTACCGAACCGGCGCAGCCGGCTTTCGGGTTCATGGAACCGATGTAAACTTTTGGAATCCGCGCCTGCACGATCGCCCCTGCACACATCGGGCACGGTTCCAGCGTCACGTACAGCTCGCATTCTTCCAGGCGCCAGTCGCCCATGCGCTTGCACGCTTTTTTGATTGCCGCGATCTCCGCATGTGCCAGCGCGCTATGATCGACCATCCGGCGGTTGTAACCCCTGCCGATGATTTTGTCCTCATACACGATCACGCAGCCGATCGGCACTTCTCCGAGCGCCCAGGCTTTCTTCGCCTCGCGGATCGCCGCTTTCATATATTTCTCTTCCCGTGTCAATTTTGCTGCCACTGTTTTTTCCTCTTTCTTGTTTTATATATTTCTATCTTTTTCCTCCGTTTAAATTTATCCGCTTCCAACAACAGACATCCTTATCCCAGTTTCCCGGCAAGTTTGCTCCGCTGCCAACCAAACACCTGAAAACATTTGACCCGTGTCCATCCTACCCAGAAAAGCTATCCTTTGTCAAGCGTTCTCTAAAAGGATCGACCGGCTTTTATGTAAAATTCAAATCCGTATACCAATACCCGAACCGGCTGTCGCGCGGCGGCTGGCGGGTGGAACGGACAAAGCGGTCAAAGCCGAACATCGCCGCCATATATTTTTCATTGTTTCCATAATGTCCCGGCACGCCCAGAATGTAGCGCCCCCGTTCGCCGGGTTTCCCCAGTCTCGCCAGAATCAGATATCGGTAGTTGTAATAACCGTGCAGAAGAAAGCTGTTATTTCCATACACCCAGTTTTCCCGCGGCAGAAGCCCGATATCCTGCGGTTTGATTACCAGAATCTCGCAGCCGCCGGCGCATTCGAAGGCGGTTACTTTCGGATAGGTAACGCGCAGGCGGTCCCAGAGAATCTCGGCGGGATCTTCTTTGGGAAATTCCTTGGAAGAATCTGGTTGCGGTTGTTTTTGATTTTGAGAGCCTGGCTGAAATGCTTCTTGATGGTCTGGTGGAGAATCTGGAAGCGCCTCTTTCCGGACCTCCCGGGTGGATTCTTGAGAATCTTTCCGCCGTGCTTCTGTCTGTGCTTCCTGATAGGATTCCTGAAAACTTTCCTTCGGTGTCTCCGTTTGCACTTCTTGAGTGGATTCCTGAAAACTTTCCTGCGGTGTTTCTGTTTGCGCTTCCTGAACAATTTCTGCCTCTTGATGATCGGATGTTTCTGAGATATCTGGAACCGCTTCCATGGTTTCCGTGTCCTCGAAAATCTCCAGGTTTGAATCCTCCAGCTTTTCTGGCTGGGGCTGGCTGATTCCGAAGTCCGTTTCGTTTATATTCACAGCTTCTTTCTTCTCTGTCTCCGTGGATGTGTCCTGACTCTCCATTTCTCCCGACCGGGTAAGTTCTGACGCCTCATCCAATTTTTCTTTCCCTACAGACGCGCTGTTCACTTCCCCAGATACATTCTCTGCCAGTTTCCGCGTTGCCTCTTCCTTCTCCGCTTCCTGCTCCCGCACTTTCTCAGCAGTCACATCCGCCAGCTCAACCTCTGCCGCATGCGCGACAGCATCTTCCCAGATCGTCGTATAGGCACGCCATGCGCTGTCCGTCTCATGAAGAGTCAGACCACAGCACTCTTCCATATTGCAGCCGCTTCCTTCAATATTTTCACAATTGACGACGGCACGAAACTCCCCATTTCCGCCACGGACAAACAGGGTGCCGATACGGATCTCCTCCTGCCCTGCCAGAAGATATACGCCGATCGGGCTACCGCCCGCAAAGACACGGCGGACGCTGACCTGAATCCGGCAGGAAGTTCCCCGCGTCTCCAATTTCGCAAATCCCGTATTTTTCCCTTTGATTCCGCCCTCGTATGCATAGATATATGATATTAACCGATGATATACAGACATGTTTTCACTCCTTTGCTTTGTATTATATGCAAAAGAAGCGCCGGTTTATGACAGGATTTCTATATCCTGATATAAACCAACGCTGCAAATACGTCCGTATAACGCAAAATCGGGAACAGTTAAAAACTGTTCCCGATACTGCCGGCGACCGGAATCGAACCGGTACGAAGTTTAACCCTCGCAGGATTTTAAGTCCTGTGCGTCTGCCAGTTCCGCCACGCCGGCATCATGATTACTCATGACTGGCACAAAGCCAAATGGATGGAGGTGGATTCGAACCACCGAAGCGAGACGCAACAGATTTACAGTCTGCCCCCTTTGGCCACTCGGGAACCCATCCAAAATTGCTCTGACAGTTGAAGATTATAACATGGCTGTCTCAAAAAAGCAAGTGTTTTTATATATTTTATTTAATATTTTTATTTCCATTTTTTCCTGCTTTTGATTCTTCTCGTTCAACTGCCAGAAATCATATATCTTGTCGAAGCCGCATTTCCTACAATGCCGTATCATTTCCCGTCAAAACGATACTTCCGACCGGTGGGATTTTCACCTCGATATAGCCGTCCTTTACCTCATGTTCAACCTGTCCGGCGTTGTAACCGTCCTCATAGGTCATCATTTCCCGGCGCAGAACCGCCCCGTCGCGCGCCCCGATCTGCCAGACCGGAATCTTGAGCGTCAGCCAGTCATCACCTGTATTGACCGCCGTCACTCCGCAGCACGCGCCGCCAGCTCTCTGAGCACTCTGAAAACGTCCATAGGCAATATAGCCATCTCCCGCCGCCAGCGCTTTCAGGGAACCATTTCTAAATGCCGGACAGCGTTTCCGGATGCCGCTCATGTAGCGGTGGAACTCGATCAGCTCCAGGTTTTCCCCGCCCCACGGGTACGTCCGGCGGCTGTCCGGATCGGTCCATCCACAGACGCCCGCTTCGTCACCGTAATAGATCGTCGGTGCGCCCGGCCAGGTCATCTGCATGACAACACCCTGGCGGAAAATGCCATAGCTGATGCCTTCCTCCGCTGCTTTTGCACCTGCCGACGCAAGACGGCCCACCCGGCGGTTTGTCCGCGTCATAAAGCGGGAGTGATCGTGGTTGGACAGCTCGTTCATCGCACACTGCACGGAAGCCGTCGGCATTTCACTCATATGGTAGCGCATCGCCTCAAAAAAGGCGCATCCATCCCCAAACAGCGCCGGATTTTCTTCGTCACTGTGCTTCTCCATCCCGGTCAAAAACCATGACAGCGGCTCCATAAACGCATCATAATTCATGACCGTATCCCACTGATCGCCCTTCAGCCAGTCATACGGGCTGCCATAATGTTCCGCGATCATGACCGCCTCTGGATTTGCCTCCTTGACTGCCGCGCGGAAATCACGCCAGAACTGATGGTTCATCCCGGCGCTCCGACCCAGATCTGCCGCCACATCCAGCCGCCAACCATCTGCTCCAAACGGCGCCGACACCCATTTTTTCGCAATCCCCAGAATGTACTGGTACAATTCCGGCGATTCTTCGTAATTGAGCTTCGGAAGCGTCGCGTGTCCCCACCAGCCGTCGTAGCTGTCATTAAACGGCCAGGCATTTTCATTGTGGAACTGGAAAAAATAGCGATACGGGCTGTCTGCCGAGACATATGCCCCCTGCGGATAGCCGCCCGCGTGCTGGTACAGAAGTTCCGCATCCAGCCATTTATTGAAAGAACCACAATGGTTGAACACACCGTCCACCAGCACCCGGATTCCCCGCTTGTGTGCTTCCTCAATCAGGCGGGCAAAAAAGGCATCGCTCGCCTCCAGGTTCTGCTCATCCGCCGTCCGCGTCATATATTTATGTGCGCGGTCATTGTCCGTATCTTCCGGGCACACCAGCCCGTCTGCGTCCTCCAGAATCACTCCATAATGCGGATCGATATGGTCGTAGTCCTGACAGTCATACTTATGGTTCGACGGTGATACAAATACCGGATTTAAGTAGATTGCTTCTATCTTGAGACTCTTTAAATAATCAAGTTTATCTAAAACACCCTGCAGATCACCGCCGTAAAACCGTCCCACATCGAGTGTACTGATCGGTTCCTTCCAGTCTGTCACCCGGGTGACCGGCTTTTTCAGATAAATATATTCATTGGTTTCCGTATCGTTTGTAGGATCGCCGTTGCAGAACCGATCCACATAGATCTGATACATCAGCGCGCCCTTGCTCCACTCCGGCACATGAAATCCCGGAATCAGGCGGAACGGGTGCGCCGCCGCATCCTCTGTCAGCCCGATCCGGTTGTAAAGACAGACGTTCTCGCCCCAGGTCACCTGAAATACATACGAAAATGTTTTCGCTCCCAGAGTCAGCGCACAGCTGTAGTAATCAAAACGGCTGTCTGACTTGTCAGCCATACCGCTACCATCTATGCCTCGATTTGTATCTGTACCGTTCCCAACGCTGCCAGCACAGCACTCCCACGAAAGCCGTTTCATCTGCCACTCCTGCAAAAGCGCCCCGGTCTCCGGGTCACATTCCAGCAGTACAACCGCATCTGCTCCATTTTTCTCTGTTCTGAAATAAAATGTAACGACTTCACCCGCATCTGCCTCCGAAGGACAACGGTAATCCTCTGTCTCGTCGCAAAATAGCGCGTCGCGATTGATCTGCTCCATCTGTTTCCCTTTCCAGCGGTTTCACCGCTTTCACAATCATGTTATTTTCTGCCCATATTTTACAGGATTTCCCCAAATTACACAAGTTATTTTCACACCCCTAATTTTAGGTAATAAAAAAGAATGTGCCTTGGCACATTCGGGCGTCTCGCGCGGTCGCTTGCGACATGTTTCTGCTTCGCGCGAGTGTGCATCCTCGCGGAGCGTTTTTTGTTTCATAGGACGTAATTTCCTATGACATAAAAAAGGTCAGCGGGGTAGCTGACCTTTTTAGGAGAAGGTATTTCGTTTTATGGGGTGTAGCAAAAACTATATAATGTATTGGGGGGGGGTTACGTCTATTATAATAGCATAGGAGTGAAAATAAGTGTGCACAAACATCGTTTTATTTCGATTTCTTTTTTGTGCAAATCAACGCTCTTTCCAGAAATGTCCAGCAAAATCCGCCTGAAATTTGCATAAAAGAAGGTGCCGCCACTGCCATTTCCATCTATCCGATGGCTGTCCGGGATGTCTCCCGCACATTCTGGCAGCTGACTGGCACCTTTTTTCAGGCTTATTTCCAGACCTGTTTCATGCTTTGAACTTTTTATGCTTCTGTCACCGGAGTTTCAGCTTCCCCTGACGGCTTTTCTCCATCCTGGAACAGCGCTTCAAACTCAGCCTGACCGATCTTCTCCTTCTCCATCAGCAGGGCACAGCAGGAATGAAGGACATCCTCGTGATCGAGAATGATCTGTTTTGCCTTGGCATAGCATTCGTCGATGATGCGTTTTACCTCGCTGTCGATCTCGCTCGCCACTTCCTCGCTGTAGGTTCTCGTATGCGCCAGGTCGCGGCCAATAAAGACCTCGTTGTTGTCTCCACCGTAGTTGATCATGCCCAGTTTTTCTGACATACCGTACTCGGTTACCATCGCGCGCGCCATCGAGGTCGCCTGCTTGATATCCTGGGAGGCGCCGGTCGTGATGTCGTCAAAGATAATCTCCTCGGCGATTCGTCCGCCCAGCGAAACCATGATATTTTGAAGCATTCTGCCCTTCGTCATATGAAGCTCATCCTGCTCCGGAAGCGGCATCGTATAGCCTGCCGCACCGACACCGGTCGGAATGATCGAAACGGTGTGAACCGGTCCCACATCCGGGAGGACATGGAACAAAATCGCATGACCCGCCTCATGGTATGCGGTAATCTTCTTATCTTTCTCGGAAATCACCTTGCTGCGCTTCTCAGCACCGATTCCCACTTTAATAAAGGCTTTCTCAATATCCGTCTGGGTCAGGAACTTACGTCCCTCTTTTGCGGTATTGATCGCCGCCTCATTCATCAGATTTTCCAGATCGGCTCCGGTAAATCCAGCGGTTGTCTGCGCAATGCGGTGTAAATCCACATCCTCGCCCAGTGGTTTTTCCTTCGTATGAACGCCGAGAATCTCCTCGCGTCCCTTGACGTCCGGTCGTCCGACTGCCACCTTTCGGTCAAATCTGCCCGGCCGCAGAATCGCCGGGTCGAGAATATCCACGCGGTTCGTCGCCGCCATGACGATGATGCCCTCATTGACTCCGAAACCATCCATCTCAACTAAAAGCTGGTTGAGCGTCTGCTCTCGCTCGTCGTGACCGCCGCCCATGCCGGTACCACGCTGTCTGGCAACCGCATCGATCTCATCGATAAAGACGATACACGGGGCATTTTTCTTGGCTTCCTCAAACAAGTCGCGGACACGGGATGCGCCGACACCGACGAACATTTCAACAAAATCCGAACCGGAAATCGAGAAGAACGGAACGCCTGCCTCACCCGCCACCGCTTTGGCAAGCAGGGTTTTACCAGTTCCTGGAGGTCCGACTAAGATCACGCCCTTCGGGATGCGCGCCCCGACGCCGGTGTATTTCTGCGGATTTTTCAGGAAATCTACGATCTCCTCCAGTTCCTCTTTCTCCTCTTCCAGACCGGCAACTTTGGTAAAGTTGACCTTGCTGGTCGATACCATCCGGGCACGGCTGCGTCCAAAATTCATCATCTTGGCATTTGCCCCGCCGCCGGAACGGGAATTGATAAACATAAACAGGAAGATCAGGACGCCTGCGGACAAAGCGATCGGCAAGATCACCGTCATAAAATAGCTATCCTGGCGGACGCTGGTGGTCGTGTACGGAACCCCCGCCTTGCGCAGCGCCATCTCTACTTCCTTCACATCCAGCACATTGAATTCCTCCCGGTCGCCGGAGGTTGTCTCAAAAACAACCTCACCGGTCGGCACCTCGCGGTTCGGGCGGATCTGTGCGCTCTCTACGGTCTTATTTTCCAGATATACCATGAACTCCGGATAGCTTAATTCCCGCTCCGTCGCCATTCCAGGGACCTTCAACGAGAAAAACATGATAACGAGCAGCATGAGGATCAGAAGCCCCACGCCTCCCATCGACTGACGTTGTTTCAACTGGTTTCCTCCTTATACTTCCACAACACCGATGTATGGCAGGTTGCGGTATTTCTGATCGTAATCCAGGCCGTAACCTACGACAAACTCATCCGGGATTGTAAAGCAGGTATATTTAACCTGAACCTGTTTTTTTACACGGCGCTCCGGCTTGTCGAGCAGGGTGCACAGCTCGATATTTTTCGGATTTCTCTGTTTTAATACCTCGATCAGATATGCCAGGGTGCGTCCGGAATCGATGATGTCCTCCACGATGATGACATTCTTGCCCTCCAGCGGCTCGTCCAGATCCTTGATAATCTTTACCACACCGCTTGACTTGGTGTCGGAACCGTAGCTGGATACAGACATGAAATCCAGGGAAACCGGAATAGTCAGGCGTTTTGCCAGTTCGCAGGTAAAGAATACGCCGCCCTTTAAGATACAGATCAGGTGGACTTCCTTCCCCTCATAATCTTTGTTGATCTGTGCTGCCACTTCACTGATCTTCTTGTTTACTTCTTCTTCCGTTAATAATACACGAATCTTATCAGCCACTGCTTTTTCCTCCGTTAAATTCCACCTCAAGGATGGTTTTTGTCTGTTCTGTTATCTTATAATATGCGCTGATCCGGTGCCCCACTATCCACAGGATATGTTTTTCTTCCGCCAGAAGCCAGATTTGCTCCCGCTCCTGTCTCGGAATTTTCTCATCAATCATCCAGGATTTCAGTGTTTTCCGACCACCGGACGGCAGTGTCAGGTAGTCCCCCGGCTGCCGGTGTCTCAGCGATAAGGTACCTTTTATTCTATCATAGTCAAACCATTTCGTATACTGGTTTTTCGGAAATTCATCCCCATTTTCACAGGGGAAAGTATGCATCTGCAAAAGATTCTCATCCTGGCTGCCCGGAAGCAAAACCTCTTTTCTTTCCCCTGGATGACTAAGCGAGCGCACTTCAAGAAATCCATATACATTCACCGCCCGGAACCCATGCGGCAGCGAAATACTCTTTCCGGTTCCCTGATGCAGAAGTTCCCGCACCGCCTGCACATGCGTCTCCGTCACGTCCCGGAGCGGCATTTTGCTCTTTAAAAACAACCGCCGCACAATATAGCCCTGCACAATCTCCGCCTGTTCTGCCAGCGCTCCTGCATCCACCCTTCCATCCGGTGCATGCTTTTGAAGCCATTCTTCTGCCACCTCTTCCAGATAGGCATCTGCCTGCCGGATGCGTCTGCCCGCCTGATCGATATGGCGGACTGCCTGTGCATTCAAGCGCTTTCCTACCGCCGGAAGCAGTTCATTCCTAAGCCAGTTGCGGCTGTATTCACTCTCCCGGTTCGTCGAGTCCTCGACCCAGTCCTGTCCCTGCTGCAAAAGCCATGCCTGAATCTCACTCCGCTGCGCCCAGAGAAGAGGACGGATGATGCGCCCCCGCACCGGAGCAATGCCGGAAAGCCCGGTCAGACCGCTTCCGCGGAACAGGTTAAAAAGAACCGTTTCCGCATTATCATCCGCATGGTGGGCGGTGGCGATGTGAACCCGGGCGGCTGCCGCCTCTTTTTCCCCCGCATTCTCCGATGTCAAATCCGGACACATCTCTTTCTCCCACGCAAGCGCCGTCTCCTCATACAGGCGGTACCGCGCCTGCCGTCCCGCCTCCTCGACGGAACATTTCCGGTCAAGCGCCTCTTTCGCCGCATCGATACGGAACTCATAAAAAGGAACTTCCAGCCGTTCACACAGCATCCGTGAAAATGCCGCATCCCTATCTGCCTCCGCGCCGCGCAGCCCGTGATGGACATGGAGCGCCCGCAGGGAAATCTGAAACGTCTCCCGCAGCTTCCAGAGCACCAGCAAAAGACCGACGGAATCCGCTCCCCCGGATAAACCGACCAGAACGCCATCCCCCGGCCTGGTCATATGATTTTGTCTCATATAAATTTCTGTTTGTTTCTGCATTCTTTTATATTTCTTTTTATCCCTCTTAACATCCACTCGTAACTACTGTTCCGTACCTTCACAGTATAACGGATCTCCTCTTATTTCTCAACCTGCCAGATTCTACGTTACTGTTCACGCATACGTGCCCAGTAACTACCCACGTTCCAGCACCGTCCCGACCAACACTGTGCAGTCATCCACCACACCCCCGTCCGAAAGCCCGGACGCAAACGCCAGGATCTGTTCTGCCAGTTCCTGCGGGTTGCCGCCGGAAAGGTTTGATATAAATTCCATGAACGTCTCTTCCTTGTGTTCCCCCGGCATCGCTTCGAGAATACCGTCGCTTATCATAATGATTTTTTCGCCGTCCCACATTTTCCGCGACATCAGAACCGGCTCCGCGTTCTGTACGATTCCCATCGGCAGCCCGCCTGCTTCCAGAAACTCAACGCCCTCACGCCCCAGAATAAAGGTCGGCACCGCGCCCAGCTTCATCGCTTCCAGCACACCTGTCCCCAGATCGATACAACATAGATCGATTGTTGCCGGATTCTGCTCCGTACCCGCCAGCAGAAGCACCGTATTTACCAATTTGAGCGCCGATCGTGCCGAAAATCCCGTCTCCAGCAGGCGCTGGGTCAGCTCAATGACCTTCTCGCTGTCCTCGCTGGCGCTTCTGCCGCTTCCCATACCGTCCGACAGGCTCATAATCACCTGCCCCGGAAGCCCGGTCTGCACCGTACACGTATCGCCTGAAATCGGTTCACCCTCCCTGGGGCTGCACGCCATGCCGTACACCATCCGGTATTTACCTTCTTCCACAAAACGGAAGGTCGCCGCATTGCGGGTGATCAGGCTTTTGCTGTCTTTCGCCACACTCCAGTGGCTTCCGGCGATCGCGCGTCCCAGAAGTTCCGCCACATCCCGCGCCGTCACGCATCGCCCGTTGACGCTGCGGAGTGTGAGAAACGCCTCCTTCTGCTGATTTTCATATTGAAGCACCAGCATGTTGTCCACGCGCAGATGGCTTCTGCGGAGTATCCCTGAAAGCACCTCCTCCCAGGATGCCGTCACATCCGCCGCCTGTTCCATCTGGTTGGAAAATTCCTCCAGAATCGCCGCCAGCTCCCGGAACTGGACGATCACCGCGTCCCGGCTTTCCAGAAAACGGTTTTTCCATCCCAGATTCATCGTCGCCCGCCCGAGACTCCGGTTCAATTCCCGCAAATATGCCTCTCTCTGGGAACAGATCTCATGAAACAGGCGAGGCATGTCCTCCAGGTCGATTTTCCCTTTCTGCTCGAACGTCCGAAGCAGATAATAGAGATAATAACTGTCGTCCCGGCGGCTGCCATAATACAGGTTGCACCGTGTACAATCGCCGCATACCGCCGACGCCGCCGTCTGCATTGCCGCCAGTCCGTCCTCCTTCGTCAGATGCCCCTGCCCGCCGATCTCATCCGCAAACGCCTGCGCCAGACCACCCAGTGACAGCGCCATGCTCTTTAAACGTCTTGCCGTGTAGACGTTGACATCCGCCATATCTCTATGTAAAGTTCTCCGTTTAAGCACAAAAATCCCTCCTAACCTGTATAACGCCATTATATACAGGCTGGAGGGAAATATTTGTCAAACGGAGGGAGCAAAACCAGGGAAAACTTCGACATTTTCCGACCTATCTATGAACACTGCTCCCCCGTGTGCCATACTCCAGGCATTCTAGGATGTGCTGCAAGCCTAATTCGGATTCGACGGCTTAAGCAGGATCTCATTGCGGTTTACAAGTCCCAGCTTCTCCTTCGCTACCTTCTCGATATACTGCTTGGTCTGCACGTATACGCGGTATTCCTCAAGCTGTTTGGCACGTTCTTCTTCTTTCGCAACCTGTGCCTCCAGATTTTCCTCACGAATTGAATAACTCCTATCCTTTTCCTTGAGATCGATGCCCTTGATGTGCACGGCAACCGCCAGACTCAGCACTACCATCGTAACGCCCACAAGCGCCATCCGGTTGTTTAAATTGTCCTTTTTCTTTTTCCGTGCATTCCCACCCGGTCTGCCTTCTGACATCTGTCTACGCACCTTCATCTCACTTCCTTTCCAGATTCTCTGCCTGTCCCCTTGTTGTATGTTCCTTTCCGGTCTTCTGGCTTTTTTTGCCTCTTCTTTTCATTTTAATCCATCTGCTGCATTTTTTCAATACCGTAAACAAAAGACGGCTGCCCGTCCGGTCATAAAACACCATGCCGCCCAGCACGCCCGCCACCGCATAGCCCCGCAGGACTCCGTCATTGTGCCAGAACAAAAGCCGGAACGTCGCAAAGCTGGCAAAGAGCCAATACGCCGCATCCTCCATGCCTGTCCAAAATGAGTCGTGCCGTACCAGCCACCGGAAGATCCTAAGCCCGTCATACATCATCATCAGCGCGATTCCCGTACACACACTGCCGCCAAGCAGCCATATTTCCCCTCTCACCATCCCGCTCATCCGCCACCGCCTAACGGAACAGCCGTCCAAAGAACGACTCCTGCGATTTCCGGTGGGACTCGTTGCAGGAATACGAAAAGCTTTCAAACTCGCCCTCAATATCCACTTCGCCCTTTTCCAACGTCAGACGGCTCACATGCAGCGCCTTCCCACGCACCGTCAGAAGCCCCATGTTTGTATCGAGAATCATCTGGTTCTCATCAAATGACACCACATCCTGGATCCCCGTCACACTCCCCTTTTCCCGGTTCAGAAGCTCCAGCTTGTGAGGTCTGGCATCCAATTTTTCTTCCATGCAAAAAACCTCCCAATTTATCTAACTTATAGCCTATAGCTGCCTATTGTTAAATATATTGGGAGGTTTTCAGGTTTATGAATGATTATCTGGCCGGTTCCCAGACACCGTCTGCATTTACATAATAGCCGTCCGGTGTCCACTCAGCCATATAAAGGGAGCCGTATGGACGCCCTGCGCCCTCCATGTAAACCCAGGTTTTTAATGCTTCATCATACGCCCAGGTCGGCTGCGGTGCATACGGATTTAAGTATACATAGCCCAAATCCGGAATCAGCTGCCACTCCGTCAGCATCTCTCCCGTTGCCGGATCCAGATAATACCATCTGCCGTCCTGCGGATCCAGATACCAGCCCGTCCGCATGCCTGTGTTTTCGTCCACATAGTACCATTTGCCTGCGCTGTAATCATAGACCCAGCCCGTCCGGATATATCCATCGGCTCCAAACGCCCACCATGCGCCCCGGAGCTGTTTCCACACAACCTGTTCAACCTGTCTGCCAGTCATCGGATCCAGAACCAGGCTTCCGGACAGATACGTGCCATTTGACAGGCGGTAGCGCCATCCGGCACTCTCTTTTACCCATGTGCTGGTACTTCTGTCGCGGCTGGAAGTGGCCGTTCCCTGCGGATTGCCTGGAGTAGACGGGGTCGGATTCGATGGATCCGGTTTCGTCGGATTGGACGGGGCAGACGATGCTTTCTTTGTCTGGACCGCGACCGCCTCGCTGGCTGCTGATGCCATCGTATTAACACCCTCTTTGAGTCTCACATAGAACTTGTAAGTTGTTTCCGGTGTCAGCCCGGTAAATACCGGTGAATCCTGCCATTCTCCCTGATCCGCGCAGTATTCCAGTTCATATCCCGCCGGAATCGCGGTTCCATCCACAAATGCAGACGGCGCTTTCAGGGTCACGCTGGTGTCTGTCCACGCTGCTGCCTGCGGTGCTTTCGGGGTCTTTGTTCCTATTTTTTTGATCGTCAGGCGCACTGTAATCGGATCACTCTTATAATTTACGTTACTGTCCGGGATCTTAATCCTACAGGAATACATTCCCGCATTGGTCGGCGGTGTCATGCTGGAATAAACGGTTCCGTTCACACCTTCATAGTGCACCTCATACTGACCCTGAAACTGTTCCGAAAGATCATATTCGCCTATGGTTGCCTGAATTCCATCCCCAACAGACTTCGGCGTGCCATCGTAATCAACCTCTTTATCCGTACCATTCAGTGCAACCTTATCTTTGTCCCCAAAATACACATGTGTCTCAACATCCTGCGCCGGCATCTTAAAGGAAGCGGTCCATTTGCCGCCTGATTCGGTAAATTTCGGCGGGTAAACAACTATAAGTAAACCACCGCTGTATGTAAGGCATGCATTCTTGTTCTGCATCTCCTTCATCTGCTCAACACCTGCATCTGTCAAGGTCGCCGTTACCAGCTCCCCGGCTTTTGCCGTAATCTTGTCCAGCGTATAATAAGAACTGCTTTCCAGCTTCTGCGTAATTGAAAATACTGCATTCAGATCATCCTGGACCTCGATATCCACAGCTACCATGCCCGGTCCATCTAAGTATACATAGAGAGTCGGGAGACCGGTTGTATTATCTTTTTCGATGTAATAATCGCCGTTCTTTTTAAGTTCTGCTCTACTATTTACCTTGTTCGGTGTAACTGAACCTTTCTTATACAGCGACATTGATTTTATATTAAATTCTTTAAACAGCTTGCCATTGATAATCTTTGTTACTTCCAGAGAGCCAATATGATCCCCTCCACTCCACTCTTTGGTTTCAAAGGCTGCCGTCGTTCCCCAGGTACCCCATTCCTGTCCTACGAACCAGGTATACTGGGTTGCATTTAAGTTTACTGCATAAGAAACCTCCACCGAAGCATTTGAGCACGGCATTGTAAAATAATATACCGTTGGATCTTCAAAATTGCACAGAGTCGCATCCACTTTTGAACCATTTGTATCGGTAATTGTTACTTTGCTTACGATATCATCCCGATCCAGACCCGTAAATGCAAGGTAAACTTTTTCTCCGGCTTTCTGTGAAAATGTAAATGTACTAGTTTCACTACCTGTCGTAGAAATTGGATTTGTTCCCTTTTTTGCATCATCCATGGATGCATACGCTTTCACGACTGCATTCGGGGAGTTTATCGTATTCTCCCGTTCTACTGTAACGGTGTGTTCCGCCGTATCAACTGTCAGATTGCATACTGCCTCCTTGGAAGGATCCGCCACGCTGGTGGCTGTGATCGTATAGGTTCCCGCTTTTGCCACATCCGCAGCAGTTACCCGTCCGTCCTCTACCTTGACTGCCAGATCACTGCTTTTCCATTCCACATCTCTGGACGCTCCGTTTGCCACATCGACGGTCGCAGTGAGCTGGACGCTTCCTCTCGGGTAAATCGTCTCATTGGTCTTATCCAGCGTAATTCCGGTAACCGAAGGTGTCAGATCCAGCGTCAGATCCGGAGATAAGGTCTGGTTTTTCAGAATCGGGAATGCATACCCGCCGGTTGAATCCATCATCCAGATAGAATCAAAATCCCAGCCCAGACCTTTATAAAATTCCGGATCTTTCAGGTTTGCCGCCGTTGCGTCCGCTCCATATAGCTTGTCTGCCCCCATCGTATCCGGATCCGGGGTCAAAATCGTTCCATCTGATTTTCTCGCAACTGTGCCGGCAAAGCCGTAGTTATCCCGGCAGCTTCCCGTTGTTCCGCCAATCCGGTTGAGCGATCGCATCTCCGGGAAAATGCTGACACAAGAGGAAATCGAACCGTTGGCGGAAATGCCTGCCACGGATGCGCCAATGGGATTTTTTGTCAGGGCTTCGCCTGCCGCGTAGCTGTTGGAGATCGTTACGTTGCCGCTTCCTACCAGTCCGCCGATATAATATCCCTTATCAAGGTCCATATCCACAACTGCATAGCTGTTGTCAATTGTTGTAGTTCCAACACTCAAACCGACCAAACCACCTGCAAACCCCCTGTCAGTGGTTCCTTTGATTTTAGCATCTGCATAGCAGGACTGAATCTTTACTGAATAATTCTTCATTACGTTTCCAATCAAACCACCTGCCGATTCAATCTTATTCGTTCCATCTGCAGTTTCGATTGTTCCACTGACGTAACAATTTTCTACTGTCAGAGAACCACGTACATCACCAACCAGGATGCCAACTCTCGCCTCATCGCGGGAAGCTTTAATCTCCGCATTTTCTATGGTCAGATTCTTAATTTCACAATTCGAAGAAATTGCTTGAAACAATCCCACATAAACATTACCGACCACATTCAAGCCTCGAATCGTATGTCCGCATCCATCAAATTCAGCTCCGGCATTAGGAATCGAAGCAAAGTCGTGACCGCCCATATCAATATCGCACATCAGTTTCGCTTTCCAGTTTGAAATGTTCGTATCTCTGAAATACGCAAGCTCTGCCCCTGTACTAATTTGATAATAACCATGTTCGTCTTTGGTCGGTTCCACAGCTGTTATTCCATCCCACTGATCCTGCACCCATACCGCCTCAAATGCCACATTTCTTTCCGGCATTGTATAACCTGCACCACTGGCATATGTATTAGTTCCGTCACTCCAGCCTTTAAAATTCATGCCGTATACCTTAAAGGTATTCTCCGGAAGCCTAATCACAGTTTCGGCTGCTGCATTTCCCAGTGTCGGCGCAGTTCCCTGTGAATCCTGACGTCCAGATGCAAAGGTAATTGCATACTTCGCCGCGATTAGAAGATTTATTTCGATTGTTTCTGTTGACGCGCCCTCAGATGTATTGCTCAAAACTATCGTTCCTGTGATACTTCCGTTATGTCCCGGATCTTTTCCATCCGTTGCCGGTGTTAGCTTGAACCCATTTTCATCGGACCAGTCCGCATGAATTTTTTTATTTGTGATAACCTTCTGTACAACCTGAAAAATTTCTTCCGCTGTTGTCTCATTTGTCACTGTCATCGCCTGCAGCGCTGCCTGTGCCGCTTTTTTGACATCCTCTAAGGTCTGCTCGGAAAATTCATAGGTTCCACTCGTCGCCTCCTCGCTGTCACCATAGGTTGAAGCAGCTCCCGTTGCCCGGACTCCAAACCTATAGGTTCCGCTCTCTGCAATCTGGGCGGTAAAATCGTGACCGGCTTCATCCACCCCAAGTGTTACCGGATCCCCCAGTGCTGAATCATCCTTATAGAGCTGTACTTTATAGCCCGATGCATTCGCAACCGCACTCCAGACGGCCTTTCCTTTTACTGTCTCATCCCATTTGACATTCTCAGGTGCCGCAAGCTGAACAAGGTTTACCTCTTTTTTCAGCACAATCGAACCAATCGAACTTCCCTTGTAATGGACATATAAGGTTATTTTATTCGTATTGCCAAGATTCAGCGATTTAGCAAATTGAATCTTTATACCCTGTCCATTTTCTGTATTGTCCACTGCAAGAATTGTAACTCCGCCATACGCCGTTCCATCTTCCTCGGATGAAAGTTTAAAATCCCCCGGCTGCAAATTATCTGTTCCTGCATATGTAAGTTTAATTTCTCCATCTGCCGTGACAGTGTCCGCATCGGTTGTCTGGAAAGTTCCTGTCACAATTTGTCCCGAAAGCATGGAAACCGGGTTTGTTTCCATGGTGAAATTAAGAGCTTCTGAATCCGAAATCGTAACTTTTTTCTTAACCGTAAGATATCCGGTCTTTTTGATTGTTACGTCATATTCTCCGTTGGCAAGATCTATGCTAAAGGTTCCATCTGAACCTGTTGTCGCCTTTTTCTCGCTGCTACCCTTCTTAAAAGTAATCTCCGCGTCTGCGATTCCGGTTTCTCCAGACTTTACTGAGCCTGTTTTTGTCTCGGTTGCCTCAAGATACTCTGGTATGTCTGTGCCGGAGAATATAGTTACTTCTCCACTATCTCTTTCCATCTTTAGCGTTGGAAGCTGATTAGCGGCAAATTCCCAGTTTTCCGCATCACTTCCCCAGCCAATCGTGTTTTTCCAGAAATTGGTTGTTAAAAGGTCTGTTTTGGAAACATCTTGGCCATAATGCGAGTCTGGTTCCTCATTTGGTTTAGTAAGGAGGGTTTCATTATATTTAACCCTCATACCCTGATAGGCAAAATTTTGTCCACCGCTTACATACTTATTGCTGTCATAGCCAAAAATTCTATTTACATAGGATTTCCAACTGTTTGTGGAAACCTCTTCTTGTAATGCTGCACTCTTATTAATTGTAACTGCTTTATTTGGTCCACCAACTAATCCACCTGCACCGCGACCTGCATCTGTTGAAACACGTCCCATTGCAATACAGTTCATAATATTCAACTGCTTGTCATTTCCCACTTGAACCGAACCAACCAAACCTCCAGCTAAAGATTCCCCCTTATTATTACCTTTGTTTTCAATATCTGCATTAACAATACAATTTTGAATTTCCAGCGACCCCGACTGAACCTGTCCAATTAATCCACCTGCGGCAACACTTCCTGTAGTAGCAAGACTGCCACTGATATAACAATTTTCAATCTGCGAATTACCACCTACAGTTCCCGCAACCGCTCCTACAGGTCCTCTATCTCCCGTGATGCTTACATTAGACAAAATCAAATTTTTAACAGTCCCCGCCAAAACATTAAACAACGGCTGCGAAATTCCACTCAACTCATATCCATTACCATCTAAACCAGCCGTTAGTGTTCTTGACTCCCACGACGTATCGCTTAGATCGATATTATCCCCCAATTTAATATATGCATTTACACCAAAGGGCCTATATCCATTATATTGATTTCTTTGGCCTTTACCCATAACAGTAGACCACTGGTCTGCATTACAAATCACATAGGGTTCCGCTTCCGTACCTTTTCCCGTGATTCCTTCATCCGCATACAGCGCAATCCCCGCGTCTCCCACCTGCACATGGATCTCCGGCAAAGCAGTGTCTTCCGGTATCTCTTCGCTTTCCGGAATCACCGGAACATAGGTATAGATCGCCCCATTGTATTCTTCATTGGCTTTATCATAGCCTTCCCAGGTCTTTTCTTCGGTTTCTTCTGGTTCACCGTCCTCATCGAAGCGGTCAAAATAGTCCTCCGGCGCCAGTCCGCCCTGAAATTCGGAATAGTCGCTGTTTTCCGCATCCAGTTTCCACGTGATACCCGACAAAGTCCGCTCGGTGGTTTCTTCTCCCATCGTCTCACGCACGGTAAGAGTCTCCGGGAACTGGATGTCGGATTCTTTGCTTCCAAGCGGGAGAATCTGATCGGTGATCGATTCTTCCAACGGTGCAAATTCCAGCGTCGTTTTCGCCTGCTCTTCTTCCAGGACCGTGATCTGGATCACCGGAAGTTCGTCCTCATCTACCTCATAATTGCTGCTTTTCAGCTCTGCACGGAACAGGTAGATACCCGGATTTTCTCCATCATAACGGGATGCCTGGCTCTCTTCTGCATCCAGAACCCAGCGCACCTTTACTTTTCGCCAGAAACCTTCCTTTTCGTCAATCTCTTCCTCGGTCTTCTCATCCGTCTTGACATCTTCCTTCGGTTCATCCGTTTTTCCGTTCGAAGAACTGCCATTTTCATTCAAATCTGCATTTCCACCCGAAGAACCGGAATCTGCCTTACCGGAATCGTCTTTCTCATCGGATTCACCGTTCCCCGGATTTGCATTTTCATCCTGAGAGTCCCCATTTTCCGCCGAATTTCCATCTTTCCCAGAATCTCCCTGTTCACCTGAACCGGATTCCGCTTTCTCTAAGCCCTCTCCACCTTCGCTTTTGTCTTTGCTATTCTCTCCGGCATCTTTTCCTTCAGTATCTTCTTTTTCTCCCTTCTCTTCACTGTCTGTCTTTTCCAGCACGGCATCATCATCTGTGCGGTTGGCAAACGCAGCTACATTCTCATCGTTCCCTGCGTCAGGCACATCTTCATTTTGCCCCCCCCGCTGACAAAAACGTCTATGCTGTCCGGCATCTCCAGATCCTGATACCGGGTGCCATAGGGAACTTTCTGATACAGAACCTGTTCCGATAAACTCTCGATCTCCCGGATCTGATAAAAATTCGTGTTCGCATAAACTCTAGGCACAGAGCCATATGAACTGCACGTTATCACTACCACCATTCCTGCTGCCAGGATTCTTCTTTTTCTCCTTCTCATACGCTTTTTCCTCTCATTCTCGAAATGTTGATTATCCGTCATAAAGTGTGTATACACAAATGAGTCGTCACTATATTTATATTATAATAATCAACTCTCACAAATTCAAGACAGAATCTGTTCTTTTAAGCGCATAAAGAAAAACGAGACGACCGAAGTCGTCTCGTAAAAGTCTAACTTTGAGGGGGCACCTCATTCTCTTGACTTCTTTTTTTATTTCCGTTCTTTATATCATTGTTTTCCCAGGTTCTCCGGGGTTCTGCACCATGTCAGGAGCATTTCTTTTAAAAATTCCAGTTCCTGCGTGTGGTCTGCCTTGTGATCGTCCGCCCACACAATTCCCTGTGCATAGCGCTCAGCCACTGCCAGCATCGCAATCGCAACGCTTGTAAATAACTGCTGCTCCGGAATATCGGTCCGGATGCTTTTATCGCTCCTCGCCTGCTCATAGAACTTATGATACAGCGCTCCTGCCGGCTTCAAAACATCCAGATGTTCAGCCAGCGCTTCCCCCTTGACTTTCTCCCGGGAGATAAAGTTTTTATAGTTATTACTGAACCGGAGCATTTCCGGTCGTTCCCGGTAAATCCGGATGATCTGGTCCGTATAAAACTCAATGTACTGATACGCCGTGAATGATTCAAATATCTCCGGTCCCTTTTCTTCCAGAATCTCCTTCCAGAGATCGCCCCAGATTTTTCCGCTGATCGCTATCACAAGCTTGACCTTCGTCTGATAATAGTTATATAGGGTCGCAACGCCCACTTCCGCAGCGTCCGCCACTCTTTGTAAGCTGACATTCTCGATCCCATATTGCGAAAACAGCCTGAATCCAGCTTCCATCAGCTGTTCTTTCCGGCGCATCGCCTCTTTTTCATCCCGCTCTATATTTCTTGGCATTTCGTCCTCCGCGCCTTTTACTGACGTCTCTTGGATTTTTACAGGTATTCAAACATTTCTTTGGCATCTTCCTTGCGGATAGTCTCCTGTACGCTTGTAATGCGGACCTTCACCGATTTATTGCCGAAAGCAATTTCAATCACATCCCCAACCTTGACCTCCGCGCTGGCTCTTGCCACTTTATCATTCAGCATCACTCGTCCGCTGTCACACGCTTCATTGGCTACGGTTCTTCTCTTGATGATGCGGGACACTTTCAAATACTTATCTAGCCTCATATTTTTCCTTTCCATAGCCCCTTGCAGGGCACTTTCATCCTGGCGGAATCCCTTCGCTCCTATAATACTAAAGCCCTCCATGATATTTTATCACGAAGGGCTGTCTGTCACACATATATGTCTGAGATAATTATGCGTTTACCATATCCTTTAATGCTTTACCAGCTTTGAACTTCGGAGTCTTGGAAGCTGCGATCGGCATGGTCTCGCCGGTCTTCGGGTTTCTTCCCTCTCTAGCTGCTCTCTCAGCTACCTCAAAAGTACCAAAGCCAACCAGCTGAATCTTTCCGCCCTTAACCAGTTCCTCGGATACTGCATCTGTGAAAGCCTTGATTGCCTTCTCTGCGTCTTTCTTGGAAAGCTCTGCTTTCTCAGCTACAACTGCGATTAATTCTGTCTTGTTCATCGTATATTCCTCCTAGCTTATATCTTTGCACATGAATCCTCTTAGTTTTCTTCGTACATGCCCGCAAATCTTACTTTACATTTATATACATTTCTCCTTGCTTTGTCAAGGTTTTTTGCACTTTTCCTCACATTCCGAACCGACAATCGTTACGACTCGCAAATAGGAATTTTCTAAACTGAAAATTCCGTACGATGCCGTTTAGGCAGCAGATTTTTCCGATTTTAAATGCGAAGCATCGCCAAAATCATAGTGTGAAGCACACGCAAGCACTTCACACTGTGATTTTTTGGTGAAAACCCGTGTAGTATCTGTGAAATCCCTTGTGCTTTTATCACATTTCCGATCATGTTTTCTATCTTTTTTGCATGCTTTTCTCCATCTTTCAGAATATCGTTTTTACAGGCTTTCGTCAACCTTTTCGTTACAGTTACACTGTCTTCTTTACTTGCCTGAACCCCATTCTTATGGTAAGATCAAATAATGTACTTCAACGCCTTATAGTGCCAAAACCACGCTGCTGTCTGCATTTCCTGCAGCCAGCTGCAAATATCCGGCCTATTACGGCAAACATATAGAAAGGCTGAAAATTATTATGAAAAAGCAAAAACTATCTTCCCTTCTGCCTATCGCTGTATTTCTGATCTTTTATCTGGGGCTAGGAATCTGGTCAGAATATATCATGAAGATCCCGATGGGCTTTTACAACATTCCGATTGTTGTCGCATTTATGCTTGCGATCCTGACGGCCTGTTTCCAGAACCGTTCTCTTTCCTTTGACCGGAAACTGGAGCTGATGGGGCAAGGCATCGGAGATAAGAACATCATCACCATGCTTCTCATCTTCCTGACAGCCGGAACCTTTGTCGGTGTCGTAGGACGAAGCAGTGCTGAAAGCGTTGCTTATCTGATGCTGTCTCTTATCCCGGCCCGTTTTTCCGTTGCTGTTCTCTTTGTGGTAGCGTGCTTTGTCTCTACCTCCATGGGAACCTCCGTTGGAACCATCACCCTGATCGTTCCGATTGCCACTGCCGTATCTGAGACCTCTGGTTTCTCTCTGGCCCTTTGCGTCGCATCTGTCATCGGCGGTGCCATGTTTGGAGATAATCTCTCTTTCATCTCCGATACAACCATCGCAGCCTGCAACGGTCAGGGATGTGCTATGAAGGATAAATTCCGTGAGAACTTCGGCATCGCACTTCCGGCTGCCATCGCTTCCCTGGCACTTATCCTGGTCGTTTCCTTCCATCAGGATCCGGGAGCTGCCATCATAAAACCATACAACCTGATTCAGCTGATCCCCTATCTTCTGGTATTAGCAGGCGGCATTGCCGGTATTCAGGTATTTGTCGTTCTGTTAGTCGGAATCGTATCCGGTGCCATCATTATGCTGGGCTCCGGCCAGACTACTCCCTGGGAAATGCTTACCAACATGGGTTCCGGCACTTCCGGCATGTTTGAGACCAGTATGGTTGCCATCTTAGTTGCAGCTATGTGTGCACTGATCCGTGAAAACGGTGGCTTCGACGTTCTTCTTAACGTTATTCATCGCATCTTCCGTGGAAAACGCGGCGGTCAGTTTGGTGTCGGCCTTTTAGTTACCCTGCTGGATATCGCAACTGCCAATAACACAGTAGCTATCGTTATGGCCAACCCTATTGCAAAGGAAATTTCTGAAGATTATGGCATCAGTGCCAGAAAGACAGCCTCCCTTCTGGATACCTTTTCCTGTATCTCCCAGGGAATCCTGCCTTACGGTGCTCAGATGCTGGTAGCATTATCGGCGGTTCATGAGCTGGGCTATGAACTGTCTGCCTTTGAGGTCATGCCGTTTCTGTTCTATCCAAGCATGCTGTTTATCAGTTCTTTAATCTGTATCTTTCTGCTTCCAGAGCGCGGAGACCGTGTCAAAGCAAAAAAATAACAGCGGAACCCTTTCCACTGCACACATAAACGCATTGAGGCATAAAGAAGAGCTGTCCGACTTTCTCGTCATCAGACAGCTCTTTTATGAAATATCTCGAAATTTCACTATATAACCTCTCTTTCTTAATTTTAACAAAAAAAGGGGCGTGTTCACAATTTATTTACTCATGCGTTTGTCGTGCGCCTTGCTGTGCTTTTTCTGTGAAAAATCATGGAGTATCTGTGAACTCCCTTGCGCTTTCGTCTGTTTTTCGATATATCTGTTATATCAAATACCAGTTTTTATCAAATACAGGACTATCAAAAACAGGATCGATGGACAACCGCCCAGGAGTTTTATCTCTCTTTACGTTTTCCATCGATCCCGTCTTCTTTTTTCTCTCACCGCCTGTTTCCAGGCAGATTTATCTCATTTATCTTTTTTTATCCTTCCATCTGACGTCCCAGAAATCCGGCTGCCGTCGCTGCCAGCTTCATCTCCGCCCCTCCAAGCGCCTGCTTTGCCTCCCGGCTGAGGAGAATCACCGCCCCGATCGCATCGCCCTCGCTCAAAATCGGCACAATCACCTCGGCGCTGCTCTCCTCCATCTCATCCGAGGTAATCGGGATAAATGCTTTTTCTCCCCGCGCCGCACAGATATTCTGACGTTCGGAGACTGCCAGCTCCAGCGCCCGGCTGATCGTCTTCTGGTAATATTCCTTCTTTGGTCCCCCGGATACCGCGATGATCTGATCCCGGTCCGCGATGCAGACCATCAGCCCCGTGGACTGCGCCATCGCCTCCGCGTACTGCACGGCAAATGCCGCCAGCTCCACCATCGGTGAATATTTTTTCAATATAATTTCGCCCTCGCGGTCCGTGAATATCTCAAGCGGCGTCCCTTCCCGAAGGCGCAGCGTCCGGCGTATCTCTTTCGGGATGACAACGCGACCCAGATCATCGATTCTTCTCACAATTCCTGTAGCTTTCATGATTCTTCCTCCTGCATACCACGTTTGCCATATCGTGTGTCTTATGGGTAGTATGTGGAAATGCAGGCGGATTATACATCTGAAATGGTTCGTCCTAATTTTAGAACTGAAAATTTTTGCGTTTTTTATTCCTGCCGTTTCTTCGGATTCGGATTGATCGCCACACCGCGGTTGATGTCGCCCTGTAAATTCTTGCCGAACTGGTAATCATTACCCGGAAGAATCACATTGAGCAGAACGCCCGCAATCGCTGCGATCGCAAGGCCTGTCAGGGTAACCGAGGTTCCTGCCGCCTCAAAGGTCAGACCGCCGGAGAATCCCAGCCCGCAGACCAGAATTACCGCAGCGATTACCAGGTTCCGGGATTTGGTTAAATCCACCTGGTTTTCGACCACGTTGCGGACACCGATCGCGGAGATCATACCGTATAGCATGAAACTAACGCCGCCGATGATGGCAGACGGCATCGAACCGATGACCTCTGCCATCTTCGGAATAAAGCTCAGAATCACCGCAAAGACAGCTGCAATCCGGATGACACGCGGGTCATGAACACGGCTTAATTCCAGAACGCCCGTATTTTCACCGTAAGTCGTATTGGCAGGACCGCCAACGAGTGCCGACAGAGATGTTGCGATACCATCGCCGACCAGCGTCCGGTGCAGTCCCGGATCCGCAAGGAAATTTTCTCCGACCGTCGCGGAGATCGCCGACATATCGCCGATATGTTCCATCATCGTCGCAAGCGCGATCGGCGCCATTACCATGACCGCCGTCGGGTCAAATTTGCACAGCTGGAACGGAGGAAGTCCGACCCAGGAAGCCGTCGCTACCTCTGAGAAATTCAGGATCGCACTTCCGTCCGGGTTTGTCATTCCCATCATCTGGAAGACTGCTGCCGCTGCATAGGAGATCACAACGCCCATCAGAATCGGTATGATCTTGAACATTCCCTTGCCCCAGATATTAAAAACGATGATGGTTCCCAGCGCGATCAACGCAATCAGCCAGTTTGTCGATGCGTTGGCGATCGCGGACGGCGCCAGTGAAAGACCGATACAGATAATGATCGGACCTGTCACAACCGGCGGCAGATAGTGCATGACGCGCTCCACGCCTGCCAGCTTGATGATCAGCGCCAGAATCAGGTACAGCGCACCCGCTACCACGATACCGCCGCAGGCATATGGCAATTTCTCGCCCATCGTCATATCTGCAAAAATACCGCTGTCCAAGTTTGCCACCGTCGCAAATCCACCGAGGAATGCGAACGAGGAACCGAGGAACGCCGGGACTTTTAACTTAGAGCAGGCATGGAAAAACAGTGTTCCCAGACCCGCACACATCAGCGTTACCTGAATCGAAAGTCCCTCTCCCTCAAAATAGGTATTGACCAGAATCGGCACCAGGATCGTCGCGCCGAACATCGCGAACATATGCTGCAAACCTAAAAGCAGCATCTTCGGCAGACCCAGTGTTCTGGCGTCTTTAATGACCATGTCGTTTTCATTCATTTTAGATAGATACCTCCAACAATTCCCTTCATTTTATAATGTACATAATTTTCATTTTCCAGAATATCCTTTTTGACTTCATTCGTCAACCTTTCTGCCGCGCTTGCTTCGATTTTCTGTAAACAAAACAAAGAATATGCCTTTTTGTGTAATGGGGAATTCCAAGGAATTTCCTATTGCACAAAAAAAAGAGCTGTCCGACTTTCTCGTCATCAGACAGCTCTTTTATGAAATATCCCGAAGTTTCACTATATAACCTCTCTTTCTTTTATATTTTGTTTTAAATGTGCTATGGACCTCTTCCTTTCATATGAATCTCCTCCTTTGATTACATGTATCTATGTAAACTCTTTTAGAGATTGTATGATGATGGATTCCATCGATACCGATTTTTATCTTTTTATTTATTGGATAAATTCGGTTTTTAAAACCATGATCATGTTTTTTAGTAACTAACTATCCCATTGGACCGTCCTCCTTGTTCCTTATTTCGTCCTAGAAACTATGGTAACCGTTTGTTGGGGTTATCTCTGTTTCTTTTGATGGTTTTATTCTACTAGATAATTTTCATTTTGTCAAGCATTATTTCTAATTATTTTCCATATTTTTCTTTATTTATCTGATTATATTTTTGTAATTGTTGTGTATTTCTGTTTTATTTGTTCTGTTTCTAACTATTATTGCGCTTTACAATCGTGTTTTCTTGTATTTTTTGTTTTATAGGACGCAATTTCCTGTAAAATGAAGAAAGTCCCATGAACAAATCATGTGCCTTGACACATCCGGGCTTCTCGCACGGCCGCTTGCGGCATGTTTCTTCTTCGCGTGAGTACGCATCCCGCAGAGCGTTTTGTTATAGGCCGAAGCTTCCTATGACAAAAAAAGAACCACTCCAAAAGAGTATACAGATACTGCACTCCCCCTTCTGGAAATGGTTCTATTTTCTTCTATCTTCCCTAGTGGAACTGGAACACGATTCCAATCACAGCCGCCGCCACGATGTAAAAGATCGGGTGCTTTTTCCATTTGACTAAGCCGTACCAGATCGCAAGCGCCAGTACGATCGCCTTCCAGTTGATGATGGAAAACAGCTTGGAAAGCACCAGGCTGCCATCCTCGCCGACATGGAGGAACGCTATCTTTGCCACGCCGATACCGGCTGCCGCAATCAGGGCGGTGGATGCCGCGCGAAGTCCATAGAGGGCATTCTGTACGATCGCGGATGCTTTAAACCTATCGAGAATCTTCGAGATGATTATGATGATAATCACGGACGGAAGCACCAGCGAAAGCGGTGACGCCAGGCCGCCGAGAATCCCCTTGATATGGAAGCCGACGTAGGTCGCCATGTTGACGCCCATCGGTCCCGGTGTGGACTCGGAGACAGCAATCATGTTGGAAATGTCACTAAAGGTATACCAGCCTGTCTCCTTGGAAATATTGTAAAGGAACGGGAGGGTCGCCAGACCGCCGCCGACCGCAAACAGTCCGCAGCAGAAGAAGCGGAAGCATAATTCAAGTATCAGCATCATTTCTTCTCCCCCTTTCCGCCCTTCAGTACAATCCCGATCACACCCGCCACGACAACAAGAAGCGCCGGAGAAACCGATGTAAACAGTGACAGTACAAACACAACCGCCGCAATCGCGATCGCGCCTTTATCAACCAGCGATTTCTTTGCCAGCTTGACAACCGCACTGCCGATCAGCACACAGACGCAGGCGCGGATGCCTGCAAAGGCGCTGCTCACAAAGCTAAGTTCAATAAAGTTCGAGATAAACGCCGCGATAATCATAATGATGACAAGCGACGGTGCAATGACTCCCAGTGTCGCCGCAATTGCCCCCGGAATCCCCCGATTTTTATAACCGACAAACGTCGCCGTGTTGACCGCGATGATACCCGGTGTACACTGACCAATCGCGTAGTAATCCATCAATTCTTCATCCGTCGCCCAATGGCGTCCATTGACTACCTCTTTCTGCAGCATCGGCAGCATCGCATATCCGCCGCCGAAGGTAAACCCTCCGATTCTGGCAAACGTCAGAAACATATCCAGCAGTTCTTTCATTTCTGCCCACTCCCTTCCATATTATCCCTACACTTTTATTTCTCTGGAATTTCCAGTATATACCTGCTTATGTATCATACCAGAATTCAAGGAGCCTGAAAAATACCATTCGGATATAGAATATATATCGAAAAAATATAGTTTGCCTGTTATTCTATCGGATTTTGTTATATAATATATCTGCCGTATACACAGTTTTACAACGAATCCGAACAGGAAGGAGCATTTATGGAACTTCGCCAGTTATCCTACTTCACCACCATCGTCAACGAGGGAAATATTTCCCAGGCAGCCAAAAAACTGAATATCTCACAACCGCCGCTCAGCCACCAGATGAAGCTTCTGGAGGCAGAACTGGGTGTGACGCTATTTGAACGCGGTTCCCGCCGCATCCGACTGACACCTGCTGGAAAGACGTTCTACGACCGGGCGCTTGCGATCCTCGATCTGAGCCAGGCTGCCCGCACGGAGCTGACTGCACAGAAACAGGAGATTCAGGGCGTTGTGCGCCTTGGCATCATCTCCTCCGCCGTCGAATTTGTGACCCGGCATTATCTTGCCCCATTCCGGCGCTCCTATCCCAAAGCCCTGTTTGAACTCCATGAGTCCAATTCCTACCACCTGCTCGATCTGCTTCACTCCAACCAGATCGACCTCGCCGTGATCCGGACGCCATTTGCCAAAGCCGGGCTGGAGATGCAGACACTGCCGCCGGAGGCATTTCTGGCGATCGGGCGCGAAATGATCTGGAGCCATTACCAGGAATGCCCGAATGCCCTTCTGACCGACATTCCTCCATCCGACACTGGTTCTGTGATTCAAAGTTCCCACCCTATGCCTGCATCCGACGCTTCCGAACCACAAAAAAGCCATACGCCCACATCTCTTCCCCTCTCCGCCCTCACCCGCGCGCCGCTCATTCTTTACCGCCGCTGGCAGCCGCTGATTCTGGGATATTTTGAGGAACAGGCGCTGGAACCGAACATCGTCTGCATTGCCGACGATGCCAGAACCGCCCTTTTATGGGCGTCCGAAGGGCTGGGCATCGCGCTCGCGCCTGAATCTGCCCTCTGTTTAAATTCCGATCCCGCCCTGATCCGCCGGATCATCACCCAGCCGCAGATCCACTCAAGTATCTGTCTGGTCAAACGGAAGGAACGGAGTTTATCGCTGGTGGGGAATGCGTTTTTCCAAAGTTTCCATGCCACCGCTATTTCATAAAGAGGATGCGGACAATCTTCTGCTCCGGCAGAAACAACCGCAGCTGCTACCGATACACCGGCGGAAGATACGACCGCTTCCTCCGATGAAACGAAAGAAATCGGCAGTAAACGAACCAATTTTCGTTTACTGCCGATGCTTTTACGCCTCTTTCGTCCCTTTATTCTTTCGATCCAGAATAACCAGAACCACAATCAGCGCTGCGAATCCCACGCCGGTTCCCACCCAGCCATTGGCGGTAATTCCGGCCGCCAGATAACCGAGGAAACAGCACGCCGCTACGCACAGCACATACGGGATCTGGGTCGATACGTGGTTGATGTGGTGGCACTGGGCGCCAGCCGACGCAAGGATGGTCGTATCCGAGATCGGGGAAACATGGTCGCCGCAGACCGCACCTGCCAGAATCGAAGCCGTCACGATCGTAAGGCTGTTCATATTTTCAGCGCCAACCACCGCAAATGCAATCGGAAGCAGAATACCGAAGGTACCCCAGGACGTACCGGTCGAGAACGCCAGCCCCGCCGCGATGACGAACATCAGGGCCGGCATCAGGGAGCCGACCAGCGCATTGCCGCCCACTACCTCTTTGACATAGCCGCCGATGTTTAAGTAATCCGCACTGCAGATACCAGACAGAGTCCAGGCAAGGCACAGAATCATGATCGCCGGGATCATCGCCTTGACGCCGATCGTGAAGGATTCACAGAACTCATTGAACCGGATGACACGGCGGATCATGTAAAATGCAAAGATAAACACCAGTGTGAAGAAGGAACCAAGCACCAGGCTCAGTGCCGAATCACAGTTGGCGAACGCCTCGACCAGACCAACGCCGTCCAGGATGCCGCCTGTATACAGCATACCGCTGACGCAGAACGCAATCAGAACCAGGATCGGAAGAATCAGATCGATAACCTTTCCGTTGCCGGAGATCTCCATCGCCTCCGCCTCGACCGTCGTCTCTTTTCCGGTCTTTTTCACCTGTTCTTCATAGCGTTTCATCGCCGCGAAATCAAAATCGCCTGCTACCAAAAAGAGCATGAAGCAGATCGTGAGAAGCGCATACAGATTAAACGGAATCGTGTGAAGGAACAGACTGAAGCCGTCCACTCCGCTGTCCTCCGGAAGCGAAGAACCGACCGCTGCCGCCCAGCTTGAGATCGGCGCGATGATACAGATCGGCGCCGCCGTCGCATCGATGATGTAGGCTAACTTCGCACGTGTGATCTTGTGCTTGTCCGTCACCGGACGCATAACCGTGCCGACGGTCAGGCAGTTAAAATAGTCATCCACGAAAATCAGCATTCCGAGGAACATGGTTGCAAACAGCGCGCCCTTCTTCGTGCGGATCGCGTGGGACGCCCACTCACCATAAGCCTTCGACGCACCAGACTTTGTGATCAGTGCTACCACGATGCCGAGAAATGCCAGGAAAAGCAGAATGTTGACATTGCCCCCGATCTTCTCGCCCATGATCGCGATCATTGTTTCCACCGCATGAAGCGGATTTGGACCCGTAAATAAAAACGCGCCCGACATAATACCTATCAGCAGAGACAGGTACACCTCTTTCGTAATCAATGCAAGCGCAATGGCTACGATAGGCGGTATTAAAGAAAAAATCGTACCGCTCATAATTACCCCCTTATGGATTATCTGTACACATTCGGGCAAATTCTGCCCGTTTTTGAGCACACTATATCTACATAATAAATGTCCCCGGGCACTTTGTCCAGCGTCCGGGGACATTTTTTCATATTTTCTCTCTTTTTACTTTCTTTTCCTGCTTTTTACTCTGCTTTCTCCAGCTCTGCCAGTTCCAGAGCTGTCGCCTCGTATTTGGCAAGAATGACATTTTGAATCATGTCTCTGGTTTCCGAATTAATCGGGTGGGCAATATCCCGGTATTCTCCATCCGCAGCCTTACGGCTCGGCATAGCAATAAAAAGTCCTTTCTCTCCCTCAATAACCTTGATATCATGAACCACAAATTCATTGTCAAGTGTGATGGATACGATGGCTTTCATCTTACCTTCCTTCTCTATCCGCCGCACTCTTACGTCTGTAATCTGCATACCCATTTACCCCTTCCGTCTGTTCTTTGATGTACCCTATAATGTAAACCGCTCGTTCTTCTCAATGACAATCTTTACATCTTCCGGCGTACCGATGTGCGTCGTGTTGGCACGGATCGTATCACGGCTCTCTACAATACAATTCTCAATCACTGTATTGTCCCCGATGTAAACATCATTTAAAATAACAGAATTCCGGATGATACAGTTATTGCCTACATATACTTTCTTAAACAGAACCGAGTTCTCCACCGTACCATTTAAGATACAGCCGCTGGATACCAGGCTGTTCTTGACATTTGCACCCGGATTGTATTTTGCCGGCGGAAGATCATCTACCTTGGAGTAGATCTCCGGGTATTCCTTGAAGAAATAGTGGCGTACATCCGGTTTTAGGAAATCCATGTTCGTCTTGTAGTACGAATCAACCGAAGCGATGTTGCTCCAGTAAGTTCCTAACTTATACGCGTAAATGCGTTTGAGGTTCTTATATCTGACTAAAATATCGGTAACAAAATCATACCGATCCTCTGCTGCACAGCGCTCCAGAAGTTCGATGAGCTGACGGCGGCGGATTACATAGATACCGCAGGAGATCATGCTGGAGGTCGCCAGCATCGGTTTTTCCTCAAAATCTGTGATACGTCCGTCATCGTTTAACTTCACCAGACCGAAGCGGGTAACGTCCTCCTCCGGAGGCATCTCCTTGCATACTACGGTAATATCCGCTTTCTTTTCAATATGATACTCCAGTACCTTGCCGTAATCCAATTTATAGACACAGTCGCCGCCTGCAATGACCACATACGGCTCATGACTTTTCTTTAAGAAATCGAGGTTCTGATACAGCGCATCTGCGGTACCGCGGTACCAGTCGCTGCTCTCTGCCGTGATCGTCGGTGTGAATACATACATGCCGCCCTGCTTACGTCCGAAATCCCACCACTTGGAAGAACTCAAGTGCTCATTCAGGGAACGGGAGTTGTACTGCGTCAGTACCGCCACACTCTGGATGTGGGAATTGCTCATATTGCTCAGAGCAAAATCGACACTGCGGTAGCTGCCTGCGATAGGCATCGCTGCGATGGCTCTCTTATTGGATAATTCTCTCATTCTCTTGCTGTTGCCGCCAGCTAAAACAATCCCGATCGCTCTCATTGTATTCCACCTGCCTTTATGATATAATCGCCGCTCTCCAGCTCGCCGCCGTGATAATCTTCTGCCGTCGTCACGCCGGAAATCGCTGTGTTCCGTCCTATCTTCACTCCATCCGGTATCACGGAGCGCTCTCCGATCGTTACCAGATCGAACTGATATACCTTCTTGTCGTACTTGCTCTCGGCATATTCTCCGACGCCGACCTCGGCATTCTCACCGATGGTAACGTCCTCCGCCACGATCGCCTTATCCACAACCGTGCCAGCGCCGATCGTCGTGCCCTTCATGATGATCGAATCACGGATCACCGCGCCTTCTCCGATCGTAACGCCTGCTCCGATGACCGAGTTAATGACTTCGCCGTATACCTCGGTGCCCTCGCCGATGATACTGCGCTCTATCTTGGACTGCTCCGATATAAATTGTGGGGGAATAATATCGCTCTTCGTGTAAATCTTCCAGTATTCTTCATACAGGTTGAACTCCGGAATGATGTCGATCAGTTCCATGTTTGCCTCCCAGTAGGAGCCAAGGGTTCCGACATCTTTCCAGTAGCCGTTGTACTCGTATGCGAAGATACGTTTTCCAGCTGCATGGCAATACGGGATAATGTGCTTTCCAAAGTCACATCCAGGCTCGTCCGAGAGCTTGATGAGCGCTTCTTTGAGCACCTTCCAGCTGAATATGTAAATACCCATGGAAGCTAAATTGCTGCGCGGATTCGCCGGTTTCTCCTCAAACTCCGTAATGCGGTTGTTGTCATCGGTTATAACGATACCGAAACGGCTTGCCTCCTCCATCGGAACCTGCATCGCCGCGATCGTCACATCCGCATTGTTTGCTTTGTGGTATTCCAGCATTACCTCGTAGTCCATCTTGTAGATGTGGTCGCCGGACAAAATCAGCACATACTCTGGATTGTACGTTTCCATGTATTCCAGGTTCTGGTAAATCGCGTTCGCCGTACCGGTGTACCAATCGCTTCCTTTGCTCCGCTCATACGGCGGAAGTACCGTCACACCACCTACGTTGCGGTCCAGATCCCACGGAATACCGATTCCAATATGTGCATTCAGCCGCAGCGGCTGATACTGGGTCAGAACGCCTACCGTGTCCACTCCCGAATTGATACAGTTACTTAACGGAAAATCGATGATTCGATACTTTCCTCCGAAAGAAACCGCAGGTTTTGCTACTTTTTGAGTTAAGACACCCAGACGACTGCCCTGTCCGCCTGCCAACAGCATAGCTATCATTTCCTTTTTAATCACGATATCACCCCTCGATGCTCACATATAATGTGTATTTTAAACCTGTTTTTATTATAACATACTTCACGAAAATAGTGAACAAATTTTTAATAGAATTTGTCCCAATTTTGTACATTTTCCGACATTTTTCGTTCCTTTTACATAATATTTTCGTAATTCCGGGATGTGGAATCTAAGAGCGAACCTCCCGTGAACTGAAAAAAAGCCCTGAATCTGAGACACTTTTGACTCAAAAGCATTTCCGATTCAAGGCTTTTTTACTGTATATTCTTTCTCAATTCTTCCAGACTCATCGAATCTGCAATCCGCGGCAGCTCCTCCTGTAAGATATGGACAAAGTCTTGTATATACATCGGATGCATCGCATTCCGGTGGCTGACCAGCTCAATCTTTAACTCCCGTCCCAGGTTCCGGATCGGGAACATATAGAGTTCATCCTCTGGCTTACAGGTCTGATTGTGACGGTAAGCAGCTGCCAGCAGCATTTTCGGGCACAGCGCCGCACAGATGCCGGACGCGCAGAGCAGAATCTGCGTCTCACTATCACTGATGTTATAGATGACATTAAGCTTTACATTATAACTGTCCAGATATTCCTGAATCGCATGGTTGACTTTTCCGGTCTTGAAACTCTGCGTAAACGGAATGTTGGAAAACCGTTTCAGATCAATCCCATCCTCCATCTGCCGGATCTCCTGCTTGCTAAATTCCCGCCTCAAAAGCTTGGCGGAGATAACCAGGATGATCTCATCCGTCGTCAGGGTCTGGATTTTATAATCCGGATGCGGTGACGTATTGACCCCGATAAATAAATCTACCTGTCCGTTCAACAGGCGTTCCTCCAGGATCTGTGTGTCCTCCTCCGTAAAGGATATATTTACCTTCGGGTAACACTGGTAATATCGCGGCAGCACACGGGGCAGTATGATCGGCGCGCGGGATGTACTGATTCCCAAGGTAAAACCGCCCACCGTCCCCTCCGCTATCCCCGCCAGACTCCGGCTCATACTCGTCTCCATAATCTGGATATTTAACAGGTTATGAAGCATGATCTCGCCAGCCTGCGTCAGACGGAATTTGGGACGCCGCTCAAACAACACGACATTATACTCTTTTTCCAGCCTCTTTATATGATCGCTGGCGCACTGCTGTGTAATATGAAGCTCATTTGCAGCTTTTGTAATACTCATTTCTCTGGCTACCACCAAAAAAACTTCGAATCCTATTTTCATTGTTTCCTCCGCCAGTTCTCAGTTCTATCTATTTTCTTATTCTAACCAAAAGGAGCCGTAAAAAAACAGCGCATTGACCTTTCAAGTCTCTTCTGCTGTCTTTTCACAGCCCCTTTTTCTTACGTATTTTTCTAATACTTAGTATCCGTACCCCATTAGTCTCGGAAGCCATGTGATGATTCCCGGTACATATGCAAATACAAACAGAAGCAATATTTCCGTCAAAAGGAACGGAAGCGCTCCCTTTACAATCTGTTTAAAATTCAAGCCTGAAATCGAAACCGCCGTAAACAGATTATATCCAAACGGAGGTGTTACGAATCCAACTACCAGGCAAATACAGAACAGCATACCGATGTGGAGTTCATTACATCCGAGTGCAATTCCAACCGGAATTAAAATTGGTGCCAGAATCAGAGTTGCCGCTACGTTATCCATCAGACAGCCTACAATTAAGAGCACTACAACTAGTACGAAGAGATAAAGTGCCTGGCTGCCACCTACGAAGCTGATAAATGCATTGGAAATCACGATTCCGATCTGGGATTTCGATACAACCCAGGAGAACAGGGACGCCGCCGCGATGATGAAATTGACCATTGTCGATGTTTTCAGGGAATTGATCAGGATCTTCGGTAAATCTTTTACTTTCAGTTCTTTCAATGCAAAACCCAGAATCAGCGCATAAACAATGCCGACCGCTGCGGATTCGGTTGGTGTAAAGATACCGCCATAAATACCGCCTAGAATCAGAACCGGAAGTCCCAGAGCGCCCAGCGCTTTCCAGAACAATTTCATGGATTCTTTAAAATCAAACTTCATCGTCTTCGCATGTTTCAGAACCTCCGGATTCCTGTATGCGAATACGACATTGACTAACGATAACGCCAGTGCGATAACAAGTCCCGGGACAACCCCTGCCATAAACATTGCCGGAATTGAAAGATTCATTGTAACTCCATAAATAATCATGGGAATACTCGGAGGAATGATTGGTCCCAATGCACCTGCCGATGCAACTAACCCCGCGCTCGTTTCTCTGGAATAACCTGCCTTCAGCATGGAAGGAAGCATAATTGAACCAATCGCTGCTACCGTCGCCGGACCAGAGCCCGTCAGCGCTGCAAAGATCGCACAACTGAATACGGTTACAATTCCAAGTCCGCCCGGAAGCCAGCCTAAAATACTCTTCGCCCAATCGGTCAGACGTTTGGAAATACCACCGAAATCCATCAGGTTTCCTACCAAGATAAACAGTGGGACTGCAAGCAGTGTGAAGGAGTTAAGACCGTAAATCAGCCGCTGTGCGACTACCAGCATACTTCCTCCCGTTGTCGCCAGATATGCCATTCCGGCAGAAAGGATTGCAAATGCAACCGGAATGCCTAAAAGCATCAGACCAAATAATACTACTAATACAAGTGTCATAATACCGGTTTATCCTCCTTTCTCTCTGTCGCTGATACGATCATCGCAATCGCTACAAATGCCTGGAACATCAGAAGGATTCCGCCGACTGCCACGGAGGAATTGATACACCACATCGGGACAGAAAGCGCGGTACTCAAGTTAGTTCTGGAGCTGTACGCAAGCTTTAAGCCTGCATACAGCATTACGGTTCCATCAAAAAAGATAACTAATTCAATGATAATATCGACAATTTTTCGAAGTGTTCCATGCATCAGATCCAGGATTGCTGTTACTGTAGCATGTCCGCTTCCCTCAATCAACAAGGAAGCACCCAGCATATGCATCCAGATAAAGCAGTACCGGGCAAGTTCTTCGCTCCAGGACAGTGAATTATTCAGAATGAAGCGGAAAAACACCTGTGCCACACAGGCAACAATCAGGATAATAAAAATCACCATTCCTATGTAACTGACGCACTTATTAATTATGTCTGAAACCTGCTGTAATTTTTTCATGCTGTCAAACCCTCTTTCTGCAATCACCTCTCCGTGCCGGTCAGGGATTTAATCTGATCCACCCACTCAGAACCGATGTAGGATTCCATCTCGTCATAGCACGGCTGTACGGCACTCTGGAATGCCTCTGTATCTACATCCTCAGAGGATACAATCGTCATGCCCTGAGACGTCAGATCCGACTCCATCTTTTCAGCGGTTGCATCGTTGTTTTCACGTGTTTCTTTGGCTGCTTCCTGTGCTGCTTCTTTTAAGATCGCCTGATCTTCCTCAGATAAGGACTCATATACACTGGTAGAAATACATACCGGAAGTGGAGAATAGAACAGGTTTACATTATCAATGTATTTGCAGATATCCGGAAAACCGTTGGTATATAATACACTTAACGGTGCGTCACAGCCATCTACGGTACCCTGCTGCAGAGCGGTTAAAAGCTCGCCCCATGCCATCGGGGTTGCATTTACACCCAGCGCCTTATAAGCAGATAGGTAAATCTTTGTCTCCATGCAGCGGATCTTCAGTCCATTCAAATCGGACGGTGCTTTGATTTCTTTGTCCTTTGTACACAACTGACGGAATCCGCCCTCAGAAAATGCAAGACATGTAACGCCTGTTCCGTCCATATTGTCGATCAGGGACTGACCGAAATCGCCGTCTACGATCTCACGTGCCTGTGCCAAATCGCTAAAAATGAACGGAAGATCCAATGCACCGTTTGCCGGTACATAAGAAGAAACATATGCATTCGTCATGACTGCCATGTCGCATGTTCCGGTCTGCATGCCTTCCCACATCTCCGGCTCGGAACCAAGCTGACTGCTCGCATACAGGTTGACCGCAATTCTGCCCTCGGATTTTTCTTCCACGATCTCTTTGAATTTGGTTGCTGTAAAGTGATACGGATCATCTGCGTTTGCTGCGGTCGTATAACCGATGCTGAGTGTTGTCTCGGCATTCGGGTTAGCGGTGTTCTCGACTGCCGCCTGTGTTCCTGCCGCCGCTGCCTGTGTGGTACCACCTGCCTGTCCGCCGCCGCACGCTGTCATGCTGAGCGCTGTCACTGCTGCTAATGCCCCTGCCAATACTCTGTCTTTCCTCATAATGTAAAATCCTCCTTCTAAAAAATGTGCATTTATATAAATTTATCTGCATACCACTTCTTCCGGTACCTTCTGGACCATGTCCCGTATCTGTGCTTCCGCAATCCCACAGGTCAGCATCACGGCGATAAACCGTTTCAATTCCGAAACGGGTGTCGGCGCCCCTTTCTGCCCTCGGTCCGTTGCCAGATATACGTGTCCACTTCCAACGGTCCGAATCGTCTCTGCCATCTCTTCCGGCATCACACTTTTCTGTGCCAGATTAAACCAGTTCTTCTCAATCACAACCCCCAGCTTCGCCAGTTCCGCCTGATCGTCTCTTCCTATCCTCGTCCTTGGAAACTCTGGATGTGTCAAAATCATATTGACCCCCCGTTTCCGTCCTTCCCTGCATAAAATCAGGGATTCCTCCGGGCTGATATGTCCTGTTGCCAGAAATGCGTCTTTTTCCTTGATAGCATCCATGATGTCGTAGACGCATTCTTTTAATGTTCCATCCTGTTCCAGAATGGTAATACCCCTGCGGTCGAAGAAATCTCCCTCCATGTTTCCGAATACTAGGCTGTTTTTCGCATCCCGGGTCGGCATCCATACAATTTTTGCCCCCGCCCGCAATGCATTTTTCACCGCGTATACATTCAAGCCGCCCGCCGGGCAGTTGAGGCAGAGCCCGCCATACGCTTTCGCCTTACAGCCGCTGTAGCGGTTGATCAGTTCTGCCCGTAAAGCCGTTGATTCATAATGACTTTTCAGCATCACTCCCGCCATTCCTGCCGCGTCTGCCTCCCGGATCAACTGGAATCCATCCAATTCTCTCGGAAAAACAGAGGGCGATGAATGTACATGTAAATCGTACGCACCTTTCAGAAGCTCTTCCGCTTTTTTATTTGCGTCAAGTTCAGTCATAATTCTTCTGTCTACACCCTTTCCGTTTGATAGACTCTTTGAAAGTATTCCGCGGTTTTCTTTCTTTATCCCCATTCTAACACCGGGCATTTGTCTCTGTAAAACAAGTATTCACAGAGTTGACACAATACCCAGCTTGTTTTCTGCCCTTTCCTTCTGTTTTTGCATTTGTTTCTGTTAATTTTTAAAGCTGTCACTTTTTATACGGGCAGGTTTCTTCCCCCGCAAATTTCCCTCCGTCCCTTGAATCTACAAGAAAAATACAGTATAATGAAAGTTAAACACGGTCTGCACACTGCAGGGCAGTCCGCATGAGAAAGTTTATTTTGCAAAATAAGGAGTTTACTGAAATGAATTTAACCACTGTAAGAGAAATTTACCGTTCCAGAGAGACGTATCTGGACAAAGAAGTTCAGATCGGCGGCTGGGTACGAAGCGTGCGCGGTTCCAAGAACTTTGGCTTCATCGTTGTGAGCGATGGCAGCTACTTTGAGACGCTTCAGGTTGTTTACCATGATACAATGCCGAACTTTGCAGAGATCTCCAAGTTAAACGTAGGCGCATCCATTATCGTAAAAGGTACCCTGGTTGCGACCCCGGAGGCAAAGCAGCCGTTCGAGATTCAGGCGACCGAGGTAGCCGTTGAGGGACCGTCCGCTTCGGATTATCCGCTTCAGAAGAAACGCCACAGCCTTGAGTATCTGCGTACCATCTCCCACCTGCGTCCGAGAACCAACACCTTCCAGGCTGTGTTCCGTGTACGTTCCCTGGCAGCTTACGCGATCCATCAGTATTTCCAGGAGCGCGATTTCGTGTATGTCCACACTCCACTGATTACCGCAAGTGACTGCGAGGGCGCCGGTGAGATGTTCCAGGTTACCACGATGGATCTGAACAATGTTCCGAAAAAGAACGACGGCACGGTTGACTACTCCCAGGATTTCTTCGGAAAACCAACTAACTTAACTGTCAGCGGTCAGTTAAACGGCGAGACCTACGCGATGGCATTCCGCAATATCTACACCTTCGGACCGACCTTCCGCGCAGAGAACTCCAACACGACCCGTCATGCAGCTGAGTTCTGGATGATCGAGCCGGAGATGGCATTTGCGGATCTGAACGACAACATGGAAGTTGCCGAGGATATGTTAAAATATGTCATCCGCTACGTCTTAGAGCACGCACCGGAAGAGATGAATTTCTTCAACCAGTTCATCGACAAGGGACTCCTTGACCGCTTAAACCACGTATTAAATTCCGAGTTCGGTCATGTAACCTACACCGAGGCTGTCCGCATCCTTGAAGAGCACAACGACGAATTCGACTACAAGGTATTCTGGGGCTGTGACTTACAGACCGAGCATGAGCGCTACTTAACCGAGAAGATCTTCCAGAAACCGGTCTTCGTTACCGATTATCCGAAGGAGATCAAGGCATTCTACATGAAGATGAACGAGGACGGCAAGACCGTTGCAGCGATGGACTGTCTCGTACCGGGCATCGGCGAGATCATCGGCGGCAGCCAGCGTGAGGACAGCTTAGAAAAGTTAGAGGCGCGTATGGACGAGCTTGGACTCAAAAAGGAGGACTACGATTTCTATCTGGATCTGCGTAAATACGGTTCCGCAAGACACTCCGGATTTGGTCTTGGATTCGAGCGCTGCGTGATGTACTTAACCGGCGTTTCCAACATCCGTGATGTCATCCCGTTCCCGAGAACCGTAAACAACTGTGAACTGTAAACAATAAGCAACTATGGGGCTGTCGCAAATACTGGAATCTGCTTTCTGCTATTTGCAGCAGTCCCTTTTCTATTATTATTTCAATATGTACATACGGAGTGACAGACTCCTGAAAGGGGGAGAGAATGTGAAATTTATCCATACCGGCGATATCCACTGGGGCATGTCCCCGGACAGCGACAAGCCTTGGAGCCGGGAGCGCAGCCGCGATATCCGCGATACGTTTACCGCCATCATCGCCAAGGCAAAGGAGCTGCGCGTGGACTGCCTGCTCATCGCGGGTGATCTGTTCCACCGCCAGCCGCTGCTGCGCGACCTGAAAGAGGTCAATTACCTGTTTTCCACGATCCCGCAGACACAGGTTATCATCATCGCGGGCAATCACGACCGGATCCGCAAAAATTCCGCTGTTTTAAGCTTTTCCTGGGCTTCCAACGTGACGTTTCTGGAAAGTGAGGATGTCTCATCCGTCTATTTTGAGGATATCAACACTGAGGTGACCGGCTTTTCTTACTATACTGCGGAGATCCCGGAGCCGCGCCTCGATGCTCTTGAAGCGCCGGAGGATGGAAAAATCCACATTCTGCTGGGGCACGGCGGCGACGCGAACCACGTCCCGATCGACCGGGCGGCGCTGGCTTCCTCCGGATTTTCGTATATCGCACTGGGGCACATCCACAGGCCAGAGATCCTACTGGACAAAAAGATGGCATACTGCGGTTCCCCGGAGCCGCTTGATAAGACCGAGACCGGCAGGCACGGCATCCTTTACGGCGAGATCGACCCGGAAAGCTGTCAGGTAACGACACTGGACTTTATTCCGATGGCGAAGCTCCGCTACATCCCGCTCATCGTCCGCGTCACGCCGGATACGACCAACACGGAGCTGTACTTAAAAATCGCCCATGAGATCGAACAGCGCGGCAATGACAATATTTTCCGCTTCAAGGTGCAGGGCATGCGCGATCCCGATATTTCCTTCGATCTGGACGCCTTAAAGCTGCGTTTCCGCATCGCGGATATCATCGATGAGACGGAACCGCAATACGATTTTTCCGCCCTGTTTGCCGAGCATCCAAGCGATATGATCGGCTTTTACATCCAGGCACTGAAAAAACCGGACATGAGTCCGGTGGAGAAAAAGGCGCTGTTTTACGGCATCCACGCCCTGCTTCTCACCACCGATGAAAGGAGTTAGCTTCCATGCGTTTTCTTGATCTTTATATCAGTGGGTTTGGAAAATTTCATGACACAGCCGTCTCCTTTGAGGACGGGTTAAACGTCATTTACGGTAAAAATGAAGCCGGCAAATCCACGATCCACACCTTTATCCGCGGCATGCTCTTCGGCATCGAGCGTCAGAGGGGGCGCGCCGCCAGAAACGACATCTACAGCAAATATGAGCCGTGGGAAAACAGCGGCACCTACGAGGGGCAGCTCCGGCTTGAATCCGACGACGGCACCATTTACCGGATCGAGCGCTCGTTCCAGAAAAACAAGAAGGAATTTACCGTCATCAACGAGACGACCGGACGCGAGGAACCGGACGGCCGCGCCGTATTGCAGGAAATTTTGGGCGGCATGAGTGAAACCATGTACAACAACACCATCAGCATCAGCCAGTTAAAGAGTGCGACCGATGAAGGTATGGTTTCGGAACTGAAAAACTATATTGCTAACATGAATACCTCTGGCAATATGGCGCTCAATATCACTAAGGCGACCGCCTATCTGAAAAATCAGCGCAAACAATTTGAATCCCAGTTAAGCCCGGAGGCTTCGGTCAACTATACCTCCCTTCTTAGCGAGATCCGCGCGCTGGAACGCGAGCTTTCTTCGCCAAAATATGAGAATCAGTTACAGGAATACTCAAAGCTGCGTGACTCGGTTCGAAATGAACTGGAACATCAGAAAATAGAAAAAGAAGATTTATCCGACCGGCTGCAGAAGAGCCGTCAGGTACTGGATGAGTTTTCCTTTACGGATGAGGCGTCCATCGAGGCGTACCGCAGTCAGGCTGAAACACTCTACCAGGACTATCAGCATGCACAGGTGTCTTCCTCCAGCAAGGGATCCCGGTTTTTCCAGGTGTTTTTCTTTATCGCAGCGGCGATCTGCGCCATCTGCGCCGCATACTACGGATATCTGGCGTTCTTCCCGCTTCCGTCCCCGTGGCTGGGAGCTGGTCCCACCGCCCTCATATTTGGCGTCGCCGCTCTTGTGCTTCTCATGCTGGGAATCTGCGTCACACGGCACCGGAGCCGCCGCAGGCAGGAGGCGGAGAAAAGTGCCTCTGTTTTATCGGAGATTTTGAGCCGCCACCTGGGCGAATCCGAGATTTCGGATGAATCCATGAAGCTTTTGTCCCAGCGGCTGGACCGCTTCATCACGCTCTGCCACGCCGTTACAAACTCGGAGGATTCACTGGTAAAACGTTCCGAACAGATCTCGGCGCTGATGGCAAAGCAGAATGACTGCAGCCTTGTCATCGAGGAACAACAGCGCGTCCAGTGGGAGTTAGAGAAAAAGCTGGAGCACCTATCCGCCTGCAAAGACCGGGCAGCGGCGCTCAAACACATTTTAAATGAAAATGAGCGCATCCATCAGGAGATCGCCTCCGTGGATCTGGCGCTTGATACCTTAAAAGAGCTTTCCACGACCATCCGGGATTCTTTCGGCCTGTACTTAAATAAGACTGCGTCCGACCTGATCGCCGGAATTACCGGCGGAATTTATTCCAGCATCAGCATCGATGAGAACTTGAATGCGTTTTTAAATACCCGCCGGAAGCTGATCCCGCTTGAACAGGTCAGCAGCGGCACCGCCGACCAGATCTATCTGGCGCTGCGCCTCGCCGCCGCCCACTTTATCCAAGGCGATGCAGACCGGCTGCCGCTCATCTTTGACGACAGCTTCGTCCTCTACGACGACGAGCGCCTGAGAACCGTCCTCAAATGGCTGCCAACCGCCTATTCCGGGCAGATTCTTGTATTTACTTGTCATGAGAGGGAGATGCGGGTGCTGAAGGAAGAAGGAGCTGCGGTGCATGAAGTGCGGTTGTAGGACTCCTTTCATACATAACCGTGACATTGCCTGTTTCCTATGACATTAAAAAGAACGCCATTTTTTGACATGTATTGGTCCGGAAATGACGTTCTTTTTGTTTCTATTTTAAAGGTCTATTTTTAGTCCCGTATTCCCGCCCGATACTTCGCCAGCAGCTTATTGATACGTCCAGTCGGATTTAACAGCTCGCTTAAGGAGGCATCGTGGTTCAGGTTATCAATGATGAGCGCGATGTATTTGCTCATATCGACGCTGATATAGTACGGTCTGGAGAGAAGCTCCGGTGTCTGGTATACCAGGTTGGTGGTCAGGACGCGGTCGATCAGACCGTTCTCATAGTACTCGTCAAACTTCTGCAGTCCGTTGGTAAACAGACCGAAGGTCGCACATACGAATACCTTTCTCGCCTTGCGGCTCTTTAATTCCTTCGCTACATCTAACATGCTCTCGCCAGAGGAGATCATATCATCGATGATCAGGACATCCTTGCCCTCTACGCTGGATCCCAAGAACTCATGAGCAACGATCGGGTTGCGTCCGTTGACGATCCTGGTGTAATCGCGGCGTTTGTAGAACATACCCATGTCGAGTCCCAGCACGTTGGAGAAGAAGACAGCGCGGGACATACCGCCCTCATCCGGGCTGATGACCATCATGTGATCGCTGTCGATCTCCAGCTCTTTCTCATTTTTCAGCAGATATTTGATAAACTGGTAAATCGGCTGAACGGTCTCAAAACCCTTGAGCGGAATTGCGTTCTGGACACGCGGATCGTGTGCATCAAAGGTAATGATATTCTCAACGCCCATATCTACCAGCTCTTCCAGTGCCAGCGCGCAGTCTAAGGACTCACGGCCGGAGCGCTTATGCTGGCGGCTCTCATACAGGAACGGCATGATTACGTTGATACGGCGTGCCTTTCCACCTGCTGCCGCAATGACACGTTTCAGATCCTGATAATGATCATCCGGGGACATATGGTTTACCATGCCGCACAAAGAATACGTCTGGCTGTAGTTGCAGACATCCACGATCAGATACAGATCATCGCCGCGCACCGACGCCTTGATCTCGCCCTTTGCCTCGCCGGAACCAAATCTCGGTGTGTTTGCCCCGATGATGTAGGAGTCCCTCTGGTAACCCGAAAATGCGATCGTCGTTTTATGCTCGCTCTCGCGCTCATTTCTCCAGTCTACCAGATATTTGTCTACCTTGCCTACCAGCTCCTCACATCCCTTTAATGGGATCAGTCCCAGCGGACCTACCGGTATCGTCTCAATGATTTTCTCTTCGTACAGCATTTTCCATTTTCCTCCAGCCTGTTTACTCTCTGTTAATACACTTTTTGCATATGTTAGCGCATTCTAACGTCTCTTTTATATCATTATGTCCCTTATAAGTCAACCCATTACCGGTTTTCCAGCTTTTTTCGGATTCGGATATCCTCGCCGTAGAGCGGAATGATCTGATACTGGCTCATAATCCGGGACATGACGCGGTCGGTGAACTCGTCGCGCATCTCATTGGCCGGCAGATTGGTGGAAATGATCGTGCCTTTCTTCCGGTTTAAGCGCTCGTTGACCACATAAAAGAGCTGGGAAGTCGTAAACGTATTCACCAGTTCCGTCCCCAGATCGTCGATGATCAGCAGATCGCACTCTAATAAATACTGGGAACGGTCGCGATCCTCATCGGTCGCATCATTTGCGAAGCGGTCCCTTGAAAATATCTCATACATCTCCACCGCTGGGAGATACACGACGCTGAAACAGCGCTCAATCAGCTCTTTCGCGATGCAGTTGCTTAAAAACGTCTTTCCAAGCCCCGTTTTTCCGGTAAATAAGATATTTCCCTTTTCTTCTTTAAATCCGTCCACATAGCGGTGGCAGAACGCCGTCACCTGCTCCATATACGCGCGGGCAGTCTTGCCGCTACGCGGATCGATCTTCGTGTCATCAAAATAATCATAGGAAAAATGAGAAAAATTCTCCCGCTCCAGCACTTCCCGGATATTCGACTGGGCGTATAACAGATCGATCTCCCGCTGACGGAAACAGTGGCATTTTATGCCGTCTTTGTACCCGGTATCCTTACAGTCCGGACAATTATACTGCATCTCCAGATAGTCCGCCGGATAGCCGTAGGCGCTCATCAGCACCTGACGCTGCTCTTTCAGGTCTGCGATTGTCCCTCGCAAACGTTTCACCGCGTCCGCATCGCCCGCCAGAAGCTCTTTCGCGCTCTTGACCGCCGCGGCGGCGATCGCATCGTTCATCTCCCGGACCGCCGGTATTTTCTCATAGACCTCGTCAACCCGCGCGTCCAGCTCATGTTTCTTCTGAAGCTGTGTCCGGTTATAAACACGCATGATCGATTCATACTGCGAATTACTGAGTGCCATCGTCCCCTCCTGTCTTCTGCGCTCCGTTTATCATGCTCCATACCATCTCGTCGTAATCATATCCGTGTTCCTCCAGATTGTGGAACCGGTTGGAAGAACGGCTGCTGCCTGCAGACGCCTGCCGGCGCTTCGCCCCGCCTTCTTCCTTCCGTTTTTTATCTAGCTCTGACACATCCCGGAAGCTCTTGACCCCGGCATTTTTCCAATCCCGCAGGATCTTGTCTGCATAGTCAAACGACGGTTTATGTATCTGCCGGATCGTGCGGCTGCACGCCTCGACGATCAGCTCCCGCGTGAAACCGTACTCCCAGAACCATTTTTCGATAAATTCACTCTCGACCTCCGCCGGGCTCCGGTCCGAAAGCCCCATCGCCCGCATAACCGCGAATGAACCTTTCGTGTAGCCCCTGCCGCTCGCTTTCGCCTGTTCCACATCCTTGATGCCGCGCTTATGCCAGCCGAGCGCCACCTTTTCCATATAGCGCAGGCTGGTGTGGTGGTTCTGCACGCAGTACTCAATCAGGTATTCCAGCAATTCCCCGGAAAATCCCAGATTCGAATAGAGATTTCCAAGAATCTGGCAGTCCGTCGGTGTGAGCAGCTTGTTTAAATACTGCTGGGCAATATAAATGAGCTGCTTAAACGACTCATCCGAGGTCAGGCGTGACATATCGCAGGCTGCGGCTTCCCGCGCGGCAGTTTTTGTAGATGGCGCAAAGGAACCAGCGCCTGCCAGGGATTCCGTTGAAGCGGAAACCGGCGAAATTTGCTGTCCCGGCGTCTCCTGAAACGATCGCTGTGCCTCTTCACCGACTTCCGTTCCCAGCACCCCGGCTCTCTGCCAGTATGCCAGCGCGCGCTGCACGTCCGCCTCCGTGTGATTGAGCGCGTCCGCGATCTGTCCGATCGAGACTTCCTCCTGCTGGTGGCGGAGCAGGTACAGATATACCTTCACATATTCTCCACTGGCCCCCGCCATATATGTATCAATAAATACGTCCGGAACCGGCGTCGCGCCCACCGCCAGCCGGTTTTTGAATCCTATTTCCATCGTCTAACTTCCCTCTTAGCCATTCTGTGTCCTCACATTTCCTGTTACCATTTATCTATCAGCAGCCTGCGGCTGTGTAAACCATTCAAACTGCTGTATTTTACTTTTATTTTGAAATATTCTCTATTTGTTCCATCCAAATCTTCCTGTTTTCTTACTTTTCCACCGTTTTGATTTTGTTTCCGGACTTTTCCACAATTTTGCTCCGGACAAGACAGTTTTCATCCATTTATCACAGGTTCACTGCGTCTGTTCCTATCATAACATACCTTTTTTTAAAAAGAAATACTCCTAATTATGGTTCGCGGCCGACACTTTTAGACCAATTTTTCCACTATTTTGATTGTGGATAATGTGGATAATGTGGAAAAAGCCTTCAAAAATCCTCAAAAAACAACCCTTCCTCCGACAAAATCCTTATTTTATCAACATTTTCGGCATTTCGCCATTTTCACATTTAGGTGCAAAAAATCCACATAGTTCCTTTACATAATATGTTGAAAACTATGTGGATAATGTGGATAACTATATGTACTCTGGGAGTGCATCTATTTCGCAAGGAGGTTTTCCCCTACATTTACAACGTCTCCGGCGCCCATGGTTATCAACAGGTCGCCCTGTGTACAATGTTCCATGACAAATTTTTCTATTTCATCGAACGTCGGCAGATACCAGGCTTCTTTTCCTTTTTCTTTTAGAAGTTTCACGATATCCTCTGAGCTGATGCCGAGCGTGTCCGTCTCGCGCGCCGCGTAGATATCCGCCAGAATGACTTTATCTGCCAGTGAGAGCGCCTCGGCAAACTGCGGCAGAAATGCCTTCGTCCGCGTGTAGGTGTGCGGCTGGAAGATGCACCAGAGTGTCTTGTGTGGATAGTTCTGCGCCGTCTTTAAGGTAGCCTCGATCTCATGCGGATGATGCGCATAGTCGTCGATGATGGTAAATCCATTTACCTCACCCTTCTTTTCGAACCGGCGGTTGGTTCCGGTAAAATGTGCCAGTCCCACGCGGATGGCGTCCATGGAGATGCCATTTTCCAGGGAAACAGCGATGGCTGCCAGCGCATTATATACATTGTGCTCACCTGCCACACCGAGCGTCAGGCGCTCTTTTTTCTCACCGCCGATATAAAGATCGAAGGACGGATGCGCGTAATCGTCATACTGGATATCACCGGCACTGTAATCGTTGCCGCGGCTGTGACCAAAAGTAATAACCTCGCCTTTTGCCGCTTCTATGATCTCCTGATAGTTCTCGATATCGCCGTTGATGACAATCGCGCCCTGAGCCGGTACGCGCTCGGCAAACAGCTTGAAGGAATGACGGATATCCGCCAGATCCTTGAAAAAATCGAGATGGTCTTCTTCTATATTAAGGATGACCGCCATCGTCGGGTAGAAGGATAGGAAGCTGTTGGTATACTCACACGCCTCCGTCACGAAAAATTCCGGTCCGCCGACGCGGATGTTGCCGCCAATCGCCGGAAGGATGCCGCCGACCGAGATCGTCGGGTCATTTTTCGCCTGCAAGAAAATCTCCGTCACCATCGAAGTGGTTGTCGTTTTGCCGTGTGTTCCGGCAATCGCGATCGCATTTTTATAGTTCCGCATCATCTCGCCCAAGAGTTCCGCACGGGTCAACATCGGGATGCCGCGCCGTTTTACTTCCTGAAATTCCGGGTTATCCGGGTGAATCGCCGCCGTGTAGACTACCACATCGATGCCATCCTGGATATTCTCCGCTTTCTGTCCGATATATACCTTCGCGCCGCGCGCCTCCAGGTTATCGGTCAGCTCCGAACGGTGTGCGTCCGAGCCGGACACAGTGAATCCCTCGTCCATCAAAATCTCTGCCAGTCCGCTCATGCTGATACCGCCGATTCCGATGAAATGGACGGATTCTGGTTTATTAAAATCAATCTGATATACATTCTCACTCATATTTGTGCATTCCTTCCCCGCCGCAGGCGGTTTTTGTTTTCGCAGACGCCATAGAAAAACGATATGGAACCGCGAGGCATTGTGTTTTCACGTCCTTTTAATTTAACTTCTTTTACATGAAATTGTCAATATAAGGCAAAAAAAAATAAAAGATACACGCCAGCCATCGCACTGCGATCCGTCTGTAACATGCATCTTTTATATCATTTAAGTTATGTCTTTTTCTTAGCGTCCCGTTGCCAGACACTTGCCGAACAGCATGGTTTTATAACGGTTTAACGCCGCCAGAAGAATGCTTCCCAGCACACCGATTGCCAGCACCTCGCCGATCCCGACGGTCAGCATCATGAACGGAATCAGATCCTCAGAGCCGTATGCAAACCGGAGCACCCACGGTACAATGATCGTGTTAGCCAGGATCGGCGGTACACATACCAAAACCTTACTCTTGCGAAGCGCATAGGAGCCGACTGCCCCGATCAGGGTTGCCAGGCTTCCGAATACGATATCCAGTCCGGCTGCCCCGCAGAACAGATTGGATAAAAAGCATCCGACAAAGAGTCCCGGAATCGCTGCCGGGGTAAAGAACGGCAGGATGCAGAGTGCTTCCGAAATACGGAACTGCACCGGTCCGAAACTGATCGGCTGGAATGCCATCGTCAGCGCTACGTAGATGGCCGCGATCGCCGCACCATACGCCAGAAAATACGTGTTTTTCAGGTTGTTTTCTTTCATATTCAATTCTCCTTTAGTTTTGTTTTACGAGTGGAAGGTCACGAACACTCGATTCATTTTACGCCGGAAATCGGCGGCAGCCCTGTAAGACCTTGTTTTTGCGGGCTTTGCAACGGGTATGAGTATAACATAGAGCAGATAGAAATACAAGTTTTCTTTTCGCTTATCGCCACTGCAAGTTCTGCCACTGGCCACACGGAACACGGGCAAAAATTTTTTCTCTATTTCTCTATCACTCTGCCATAAAAAAGCACTTTCCCTTTCTTTCTATCTCCTGTATAATAGAATCTACATGATTTTGTGCCGGATGCTGCACAGACAGTTGAATCATTCGGGAGATATTGCATTTGCACATTTGAATCAGCTCCCCGACACTCGTCAACCCCATTTCATCATCACAAAGGAAGTATGTATTTTATGAAAGCACTCTATGAACGCTGGACAGCCATCAGTCTGCCTAAACGAATTCTGGGCGGCATGATCATCGGTGCCGTTTTAGGAATGGTGATTCCGCAGGCAGTCGGAATCTCAATCCTTGGAAATCTATTTGTCAACGCATTAAAGGGCATCGCGCCCCTGCTCGTATTTTTCCTTGTTATCAGTTCCCTCTGCCAGGCAAAGCAGAGCCACGGCGGCATCATCCGCACCGTTGTCTGCCTTTACCTGTTCAACACACTGCTCGGCGCTGTGATCGCGGTCGTCGCAAGTAAACTGTTCCCGATCACCCTGACACTTGCACAGGCTGCAGAAGAAACCTCTGCCCCGCAGGGAATCGCAGAAGTCCTGCAGACACTTTTATTAAATGTCGTAAAGAACCCGATCACCTCCATCGCAGAGGCAAACTACATCGGTATCCTGGCGTGGGCGGTTCTCTTCGGCGTGGCGATGCGCGGCGCCAGCGAACGCACGAAAGAAATTATGGACAATTTTGCGGTGGCACTGTCCAAGGTTGTTACCTGGATCATCAACTTTGCCCCGTTCGGTATTCTCGGACTTGTGTTTGACACTGTATCCACCAACGGTTTACAGGTATTTACCGAATATGGACGGCTTCTCGCCGTGCTGGTTGGCTCGATGCTGTTTATCTACTTCGTGACCAACCCGATTCTCGTATACTGGTGCATCCGCCAAAACCCGTTCCCGCTGATTTTCAAGTGTCTGAAACGAAGCGCGGTCACCGCCTTCTTTACCCGGAGCTCGGCGGCAAATATCCCGATCAACATGGAAGTCTGCGAGGAAATGGGACTGGACAAAAATACCTACTCTGTTACCATCCCGCTCGGTGCGACCATCAATATGAACGGTGCGGCTGTTACCATCACCGTCATGACGCTGGCGGCAGCCAATACGCTAGGAATTCCGGTGGATATTCCGACCGCCATCATTTTAAGCGTCCTGTCGGCACTTTCCGCCTGCGGCGCATCCGGTGTTGCCGGTGGTTCCCTGCTTTTAATTCCGCTTGCCTGCTCCTTGTTTGGCATCTCCAGCGACGTGGCCATGCAGGTCATCGGTGTTGGATTTATCATCGGTGTAGTACAGGATTCGGTCGAGACAGCACTCAACTCTTCCTGCGATCTTCTGCTTTCCGCAGCGGCACAGTTTAGGGAGTGGAGAAAAGAAGGACGGGAGATTACCTATTAAAATTATATTATATGCATATTGAAATCAATTTTTCCATATGCTATAATGCCAATAGGCAAACGAATGACAGTACTCACAGAGTACACAAAAAGCCCCCGGTGTGTGCTGACACCGGGGGCTCGCCTTTTTTGAAAAGGAGGCTTAAACCTTTGCTACCTACTCATCTCCATCCAGCCACTTACAAATATAGTAAGCCACAATGCTGGCTATCACAGAGAGCACGAATGACAGTATTCCTCCCACACAGTACACCCCCTTTTCGCACCTGTCTAGGGGTGGTAGCTGTATCAGTATAACACAGAAATTAATCACTCGCACTATATTTGTGCTTCTGCATCTTTTTTAATTGCATTTTAAAAGCGGCTAGATTTTTTCCAGCCGCTTTTATCTTATTTATTCTTCTTATAGATAATCCACAACCCCCGCAATAACAATTCATCATCTAATTCTATCTGATGCCGACACAGCGGAATGATTTTTCTGGCAAGACCGCCGGTGGCTACAACGGTGGCTTTCTGGCCGAGTTCCTCTTCAATCCGGTCTACCATACCGTCGATGCAGGACGCATTGCCATAGAGCGCGCCGCTCTGCATACATTCAACCGTATTCTTGCCGATCAGGCGCTTTGGCGGGTCAAGGCTGATGCGCGGAAGCTGGGCGGTCCGGCTGGTCAGAGAATTCATCGATACACCTATTCCCGGCAGAATCATGCCGCCGATGTACTGCTTGTTCTCATTCACCACACAAATGGTGGTTGCCGTTCCCATATCGATCAGAATGAGCGGCACCGGATACCGGTTGATTCCCGCGACGGCACCGACGATCAGATCGGTACCGACGGAGGACGGATTGTCCATCAGCACTTCCAGACCGATATTCATATCCACATTGACGACCAGAGCTTCCTGCCCCGTCACCTTGCGGATCGCCTCCCGCATCAGGGATGTAACCGGCGGCACTACCGAACCGATGATCGCGCCGGTGATCTCACTTACCTTGATTTCCCGCAGCTCCAGCACCATTTTCAGGGAAATCGCATAGTCAAGCTCTGTTTTCCCGCTGTCTGTCGCCATCCGCTCGGTAAAGAGAATTTCCCCATCCGCAATACAACCGAGAACCACATTCGTATTTCCGATATCCAATGCCAAAATCATACTGTCTTACCCCCTGCTTTTTTCCAGAGCCGGTACAAATTTTGCCCGGTAAAGCGCTGCGCCGACTGCACCGGTGATGATTGTGGACGATACCATCTCGCATACTGCATTGATTCCTACGAAACCGCATACGAACAGGATGATATTTTTTCCGCCGATCAGCCCCTGCATATATTCGGTATTGCCAAACAGAACGACTAAAGCCGTCATAAAGAAAACTGTATTTAAAAACGCGGAACAGAATCCGGTTACCAGACTTGCCATGTACGCATCGGTTCTGCGGCGTACAAACTGGAAAATGTAGCCTAACAGAAGACCGTCCAGCATACGTGGAACGAATCTCTGTACAAATGCCAAAAACGGGTTAATGCTGAAAAGCATCGCGCCCATCGCACTGCTGCCGCCGATGCCGATGCACTGTAAAAAGCTGGTCATGCCAAAAACTGCACCGATCGCTGCGCCGCCTGCCGGTCCCAGCGTGATCGCCGCAATCGCAACCGGAATCACATTAAATGTAATCGCCAGCGGTCCAATATTCAGATATCCGAGGGGAGTGTACGCCATCAGCAGAAGAATGCCGGTCATAAGACCTAAGATGACAAGTTTAGATGTGTTGTTTGTTGTGTTCATGAAATTTTCCTCCTTGTTATTATTCCCGATTTGAAAACCTGCTGCACCTTTTGTTCACCAGACTGCCGCTCACCTGCGCCAATATCATGTGCATAAAATCCTTACAAATTCCGTTCTTTCCGGCGATACCATCCAGAAAAGCTGCGAGCCAGGGCATTTTAATTCCCCGTCTCTTCCGGTATGATTCTCCATCTCAGATACAGATCCGTATGCAGATACGCACATTCCGGCAGAAGTTTCTTCTGCCGCTTTCCGCGGATTTGCTGCCAGCACGTTCAGTGCCTGTTTTCTATGGGATACAATACAACTGCTGCCGCCTGTCCCTGTTCACATCCAGTGAAAACCAGGCCAGTCAGCAGACACTTCCACACTATATCACATCACTTTTCAACATACAACCAACAATTCTACCAGAATATGTACTGTTTTTTATTGTCTTTTCACAAAATACATGTTTCTTTCCTCTCCTGTTATATGCGCTTACCAAAGAATCTGGCAGAGAACGGAAGCCAAAAAGGGTTTACAATTTTTCCTCCAGATGCTATGCTGTTCGAAAATGACCCAGAAAACCAGAGTACAAACCGAAAGGATATATATCATGTTAACTGGAAAAACGATTATTTTGGGAGTAACCGGCGGAATCGCCGCATACAAGGCGGCGAACCTTGCCAGCCTTTTAAAGAAACAGCACGCGGATGTACACGTGATTATGACTAAAAATGCGATGGAATTTATCACACCGCTTACCTTTGAGACCCTGACCGTCAATAAATGCCTGACGGACACCTTTGACCGGAATTTTAAATTTGAAGTGGAACACATCGAGCTGGCGAAAAAAGCGGATCTGGCGATCATCGCCCCGGCGACTGCCAATGTCTGCGCCAAACTGGCACACGGACTTGCCGATGATATGCTGACGACCACGCTCTTAGCCTGCCAGTGCCCGCGCATCATTGCTCCGGCGATGAACACACGGATGTATGAGAATCCTATTACCCAAGATAATCTCCGCCTGTTAGAACATTACGGCTTTACCATCATCGAACCAGCAAGCGGTCTGCTCGCCTGCGGCGATTCCGGAAAGGGCAAATTCCCGGATGAGGGGCTGATCCTGGAATATATTCTCCGCGCGATCGCCTACCCGAAGGATCTCGCTGGAAAGAAGATCCTTGTGACCGCCGGTCCGACCCAGGAAGCGGTCGATCCGGTGCGCTACCTCACGAACCATTCGACCGGAAAAATGGGCTATGCGCTGGCACGGATGGCGATGCTGCGCGGTGCCGACGTGACACTCGTCACCGGCGAAACTTCACTGACTCCGCCTCCATTTGTCAATACTGTCCACATCAAAAGCGCACACGACCTCTTTGAAGCAGTCACCTCCCGGAGTGAGGAACAGGACATTATCATCAAGGCGGCAGCCGTCGCTGACTACCGTCCGGCAGTCGTTTCTGATGAAAAGGTCAAGAAATCCGACGGCGATCTGAGCCTGGCGCTGGAGCGCACTGAGGACACTTTAAGCTACCTCGGCGCACACAAACGTCCGGGACAGCTGCTCTGCGGCTTCGCGATGGAGACCTCCCAGCTGGAGGAACGCGCCCGCGGCAAGCTGGAACGCAAAAATCTGGATCTGATCGCTGCCAACAACTTAAAGGTAGCCGGCGCCGGATTCGGAACCGATACAAACGTCATCACGCTGATCGATAAGCAGCAGACCCGCCATCTGGAGCAGATGAGTAAGGAAGCAGCGGCGATGGAAATATTGACGGTTTTACGCGATATGATGAAATAGATTTTGATTGAAATAGATAGAGAAAGAGGAAGCAACCGAGGTTGATGGACGGATGCCTCCTCTTTCATTGAATATGGAATATATCATAAGCATTATTTTTAGAATGTGGCTATTTAAAACGAATCCGCCATACTCCTATGATCAAGATAATTTCACAAAGCAATCGCAATACTTTCGTGATTCGATAAGCCGTATCCTCTTTTATCTCTGGACTCTCCTGCAAGTATTTGCATTCAATAAAAGCCCTTGCCGCAATTTCTCCAAAAACTGCCAGCGCTAAAAATAAAGAAAAGCCTGCCATGCCTTTTGCATAACTGTACAATGACAATAAGAATAAAATAGAGACGCCTAAATTGTATAATGTCAGCCAGAATTTTTTCTTCATATCGATCACCTCTCGATTCTACCTAAGCAAAAAATCTCATAAAATATTTGTTATCGCTTTTTATTTTTACAAGATTGCTTTTCTAGTTTCTTATTCGTATAATATCAGATCTCCCCTCCGAAATATATAGACAATTTCTTACGAAATCATTACGATAAAACTCTCTGTATTTTTGTTGAAATTTTGTTCGAACGGCTATATTTTTATTTGAATAAAATAATAAAGCCGTTCGACTATATTTTATGCTGCATATCGTCAAACGGTCTTATCAACACTTGTGAAGTTTACTCTATACTCGCCTCTTACCCCTGCGTAATCAACTCCGCGATCAATCTCGCCCCATTTACAATATCGCCTATCTTCGCATACTCCCGCACGGAATGAACATCGTACATACCGCATGAAAGCACCGCGCATGGGATTCCGTGCTGCATCATCGTGTTTCCGTCGCTGCCGCCGAAGGTGCTGCCGAATTTCGGCTCGATTCCCAGGGTGCGGCAGGCCTCGGCAAAATGAACTGCCACCGGCGCGTCCGGTTCCAGATGGAAGGCTTTAACATGGAGGCGGTGTGTGAAAGAAAGCTCTGCCCCCGCCTCTTTGACGGCGGTTTCAAAGACATGGCGGACATCTTCCAGGGTCTCCATTGCCTTTTCATGGCTGTAGCTGCGGATCTCGCCCCGGCAGGTGCAGAGTTCCGGAACGGCATTCACAACCGAACCGCCCGAAATCAAGCCCACATTCAGGGTTGTTTCCTCATCCACGTGCCCCAGCTTCAATGCGGCAATCGCGCGGGCCGCCGTCTGAATCGCGTGGATGCCTTTCTCCGGCTCGAATCCGGCGTGTGCTGCACGCCCTTTGACTGCCGCCTCAAAGGAAAGGATCGTCGGTGCCTGCAGGATCGCTGTCCCGACTGGTCCAGTTACATCCAAAACGTAAGATTCCTTCGCTTTCATCTGGCTGAAATCGAACTCCGAGCTTCCTCTTGTAAACGGCTCTTCCGCCGCCGCAAATAAAATCTCAATATCCCGGTGCGGGATTCCCGCATCCTGCACGGCACGGATGCCTTCTAAGATAGCAATCACGCCGGTCAGATCGTCCGCGCCAAGTACAGTCGTTCCATCCGAGGTGATGGTTCCATCCTCATGAAAAACCGGCTTCTTTCCGATTCCCGGTGCCACCGTGTCCATATGTCCGGACAGCAGGATTGGCGTTCCAGAGAGTCCGCCTTTTAACCTGCCGAAGAGGTTTCCCGCATTGCCGCCTATTTTTTCGGCTGTGTCATCTTCCTTTGCCTGAATTCCAAGCTCTGCGAGCTTTTCCTTCAGGCGATCCGCCAGCTCGCGTTCCCCGAAACTTTCCGAGTCGATCCGCGCCAGCTCGCCGAATTCGGCGCGGATGCGGGCTTCGTTTATCTCAATCTGTGCCATGATGACTTCCTCCTGTTTTCCATTCTTTTTTCTATCTATTTTTTACTCTCCCGCTAATTCCTACTATTTTTCTCTGTTTTGTGTATTATACACCGGAACATGATTGTAAGCAACGCGGAAATTTTTAAATGTATCTTCATATTCTTTTTTATATTCGCTGAAAAATCTGTTATACTAAAAATACAAAAAATTTTAATTTCAAGTCGAACGTCCGTGAGACAAATTTGCTATTACTCACCACCTGAAGAGGTGGGAGTCTTCTCGACTGAGATAAAAAGGAGAGACCATATATGTGTACAGCCGCAACTTACAAAACCGCCGATTTCTACTTCGGCAGAACCTTAGATTATGAATTTTCCTACGGGGACGAAGTAACCGTCACACCTCGCAACTATCCACTTACTTTCCGCCACGCAAGCGCGGTTTCGACCCACTATGCCATCATCGGCATGGCACATGTGGCGGGGGATTATCCGCTTTATTATGATGCTTTTAATGAGAAGGGGCTTTGCATGGCGGGACTGAATTTCGTCGGCAATGCCTCCTACCAGAAACCGCAGGAGGATCATGACAACATCGCACAGTTTGAGTTCATCCCCTGGATTCTCAGCCAGTGCGCGTCCGTGAAAGAGGCTCGCATCCGCCTCGCCCAGATGGTACTGACCGACACCCCATTCAACGAGCAGTTTGCCCCGGCGCAGCTTCACTGGATTCTTGCCGATAAAAATGAATGCATCGTCATCGAGCCGATGGCGGACGGGCTGCATATCTACGACAATCCGGTGGGTGTCCTGACAAACAATCCGCCGTTCCCGCAGCAGCTGTTCTCCCTCAACAATTACATGAACCTGTCCCCAAAGCAGCCGCAGAATACATTTTCTACCGATCTGCCGCTTACAACCTACAGCCGCGGCATGGGCGCTCTCGGACTTCCGGGAGACCTCTCCTCCGCTTCCCGGTTTGCACGGGTCGCTTTTACAAAATCAAATGCCCGCTCCGGCGCATCCGAACTAGAAAGTGTCAGCCAGTTTTTCCATATCCTAGGTTCGGTTGACCAGCAGCGCGGATGCTGCGAGGTCTCCGATGGAAAATATGAAATCACACTCTACACCTCCTGCTACAATGCGGATAAGGGGATTTACTACTACACGACATATGAAAACCATCAGATCACGGCAGTGGATATGAACCGGGAGAACCTGGACGGGGAGACGCTTTCGCGGTTTCCGCTGGTACAGGGGGAGCAGATACGGTGGGAGAATTAGGACGAAGCATTTTCTTCTATCCTCTTCTTCACGCATGGCAGGCAGCCCACCGTATGAAGACTCCGGACACACGTTCCTATAAAGCAAAAAGCAGGGAGAGGAAATATTCCGCAAACATTTCCTCTCCCTGTTCAAGCCGAACGGCCGACATCAATAAACCGGATATACGTATTCATCCTCTGCCGCCTCTGCTTTTTCTACCTTCAAGACCTGAATCTCCATTCCTTTCTCTTCATCATAATGATAGGTTCCTGTGACTGTCACCCATTCATCCTGTGAAAGAGTTTCCGCCTGATCCCAGATACACAGCGGTCCGCAGGGCTGCAGATCTGCCACACAGCAGCTCATCAGCATACGGATCAAGCCAAACTGCCCCACTGTGAGTGTATCATCCCGGTAAACAGTTCCATGCATCTGGATTTCATATCCTTCGTACATCTCCGGATAATAGCTGAGCTGCACCAGCCACGGATAAAAACTGGCATCATCCACGACAATCCGCCTGTTTTCTGTATCCAGCCCAGGAGGCGTTTCGATCCTTTCTGAATCTTCCTGTGCTCCTGCTGTTTCATCTATATTGCCGCCCTGTGTTTCTTCTAGGGATTCTGTCCCGTCATCAGACGAGCCGGTATACATATCCGCTGCCTGTGTCACTGCCGCTTCACTCTCGCCAGACACAGCCTGCTTATCCGTCTTCTCATTCTGTCCGCTTTCTTCTCTCGGACGCCCCGCCTGTACCAGTCCCTGGCTGGAATAGGACATATTCCCCGATGCCCCCAGCGCCTGATATGGCAGCTGCAGCGCCATGAGTGGGATTAGAAGAACCAGCGTCCGGTTCAGATGCTGCCGGTATTCCGGTATCCCGGTCCGGGCAAAGCAGGAAAATGCCCAGACTGCCATTACCAGCGCCGCAAAATACAGATACCCTTTCATCCTGGGAGTCACAAAGAGAAGATACTGGCCTGTATACGCCATCCAGAAGAGTTTCAGTCCAAAGAGGAGGCTTATCACTGCCTCAATGAGTGCCCCCGGATTGATATAATGCCTTCTCATCCTGCCATTCCTCCTCCCAGAAGTCCTGCTGTAAGCACCACTCCAAAGCAGACTGCAAATACCGTAAGCGCCAGCCTGACAATAAACGATGCTTTAAAATATCCTAGCAGCATCATCACGTTTTTGATATCCATCATGGGTCCAAATACGAGAAATCCAAGAAGCGGAACCGTTGAAAAAGTTCCCGCCATGCTTCTCGCCACCACTGCATCCGAGGACGAGCACAGAGAAAGCAGAAATGCCAGCAGAATCGCCGCAAACAACGCCACCGGAAGGCAGGAAGCCCCCCATTCTTTTAAAACTCCCAGATTCACCGCCTGAAACAGGGTGGATACCGCAATTCCCACAACCAGATACCTGGCAACCGAGTAAAATTCCATGCGGGCATGCCACAAAAATTGTTCTGCCCTGCCCAGCCTTCCGCTTCTGCTCTCCCGATAGCAGCCACAGGTACAAAATGAAGTGTTTCCAGCTTCTCCTTTCAAATAATCCGTCGGTTTCCGGATGAAAAAGCTGGTGCCAATCAAAAAGGAACAGAGGATTCCCAGACCGGTCCGGTAAAAAACTGCCCGAAAACTCCCATTAAAAGCATAATACGTTGAAAGAAGTACAACGGGATTTACAATTGGTGCTGCCGTCATAAAACAGATGGCAGCCGGAAGCGGAACCCCTTTTTTCAGTAATCCTTGGAAAACAGGGATCGACGCACAGTCACACACCGGCAAAAAAAATCCGGCTCCAATTCCCATTCCCATCGCAAAGACCGGATTAGACGGAAATATCCGCTCCAGAACCCCTACCGGAATGAAGACCTGAATGGCCGAGGAAATCAGGACACCCAAGAGTAAAAATGGAACCGCCTGCAAAAACACTCCCATAAAAATAGTAAAATAGCGGATCAACGGCACGCCTCGCTGTTCTGCCAGTGCCACTACCATCAGTAAAAAACAGGCAAGCAGCGCGAAAGCGAGCCATTCTAACAGCGGGCTTCCCTTCTGTTTTCCCAATTCATCCAACAGGGCTTCTTTTGAATATTCCCAGACTTCTGTCGATGGCGCCAGTGCTTTGCACATATGCTCCAACTGCTTTACCGCGTTTTCATCTTCCGTATTTCTCAAGTAAATCACATCACTAGAAGCTACCTGTGAAATCGGACCTTCCCCGGTCTGTCCAAGCATCATTCCCGCCATTTCCACATCTGCCAGATACATTACCCTTTCGATATGAATCCTTCGTCGGAGCGCATTGGACAGGAGAAGCTTCTCCAGTGTTCCAAAACGTTCCATTCCGTTCCACTCCACCCAGATCTCTTCATAGCGGTGGATTTCAAGCTCCACCTCCACTCTGTCTGCTACCTCTTCCAGATGTGTCTCCAGCTCATCCCGATCCCAGCTCCGGATTTTCCAACTGCACCTCTCTGCCTCCTTTGTATCCAGTACCTCTTCTCCTTCTTCAAACTGAAAAATCAGTACATTCCGGCAATGTCTGAGACGAAGACTATTTTCTATCAGTTTCGTCTTTCCGCTGCCCAGAAACCCTTCTACGATATAAACCGGTGTTGTCATCGTCCCATCTCCTTTCCTTTGATTCCAAGAGCTGCCACAAAGCACGCGACTTCCAGAAGTACAATTGTACCACCCGGTTTTGTTCCCCAATAGTACGAGATAAACAATCCAAGAATCGTTGTCCCGACCGCTGCCAAAACAGACCACAGAACCGTCATCCGATAACTGTTTCCCATCTGCATTCCAAACGCTACCGGAACCACCAGCATCGAAGAAATAATTAAGGTTCCCACGGTTCTTGATGCGATCGATACGGTACATGCTGTTAAAACAGTAAATAGAAAATTCACCTTACGCACCGGAACTCCCGAGATTCTGGCTGCATTTTCATCAAATCCTATATAAAAAAGTTCCTTCCGAAATAAAATAAGAAGCAGCAGTACCGCTGCGCTGACAGCACATACCCCCAAAAGTTCCGCTGTGCTGATTGACACGATACTTCCAAACAAAAAGCTGTTAAAGTTAGCACTGTTTTTAACAAATCCGGACAATACTCCGGCAAGACCTATTCCAGCAGACATAACGATCGCAATCGCATTTTCTGAATACCGGGGAAGACGACGCCGAATCGCCTCAATTGCCAGCGCTGCCACCACACAGATACCGCCTGCTCCGGCTACCGGGTTGATTCCAAACAGCATTCCGATCGCTACCCCTGCTAAAGAAGCATGGGCCAGTGCATCTCCCACCATCGACATCCGTTTAAGTACTACCGTCATGCCAATCAGCGGCGTAATAACAGCCAGCAAAATTCCTACTAAAAATGCCCTCTGCATAAATCCATACTCGAAAATACTCATTTTTCCTCTACCCCTCCTTCTTCCATCTTAAAAAAGCGATTTGCTCCGGAAAATACAGCTTGATTTCCGTGGGTAATCAAAAAAATTGTCATCGCCTCTTCTTGATTTCTGCGTTTTAATACCGCTGCCAACTGCCGAAGGGACTCCTGATCCACTCCGACAGCCGGTTCGTCCAGAAGGAGAAGCTGAGGTTTGGAAATCAACACACGTGCCAACATAACCCGTTGCTGCTGGCCACCGGAAAGTTCCCCTATCCGCCGGTTTAACGCATCTTTCATTCCCATTTCTTCCAATGTCCGGCATATTCTTTCCTTTTTATCTTTAACAGCCCACTTTTTCCAGAATGGATGATACATTCCGGTTTCCATGATTTCCTCCACCGTTGCCGGGAAAAATGCGTTGCGGCTGGTTCCATTTTGCGGCATATAGCCGATGCGGATTCGATGAAGCGCTGCTGTCAAAGAATCACTTCCTGCTATCACAACCCTTCCTTTTGCCGACTCCAACTCTCCCGACAATACTTTCATCAATGTGCTTTTACCGCTTCCATTTTCCCCTGTCAGCACTGCATAATCGCCCTGCCGGATTGAAAAATTTAAATTATGTAACACTCTGCGGTTCCCATATTCAAATGAAAGATGATCTACATCCACTATCTTCATGCCCGCTCCCTTTTCTTTACTGATTCAGTGCTTCCACCAATGTCTCAAGATTTGATTCCATTACAGAAAAATAATCCGCCCCTGCTTTTAATTCCTCATCACTAAGCCCTTCTAATGGATTTAACATCTTTGTCTGCGCTCCGATTTCTTTTGCAATCGTTTCCGATATCTTCGGACTTACCAGCTCCTCAAAGAAGATGGTCTTAACCTGATGTTTTTTTGCAAAATCCACAATCTCCTTCATCCGGGCTGCATCCGGTTCTGAATCTGCGGATAATCCTTCGATTCCGCTCTGGTTTAAACCGTATGCCTGGCACAGATACCCAAATGCCTGATGTGCAGCTATCACATCCCGTGTTTTCACATCCGATAATTTTTCCTGATACTCTGCATCCAGATCATCCAGCTTCTTCGCATAGGTCTGGTAGTTTTTCTCATAATACTCCTGATGATCTGGATCCGCTGATACAAGTGCATCTTTTATATTTTCCATTTCCTTCTTCGCATTTTCCGGCGCTAACCACACATGGGGGTCATAGGTAATCTCTTCTGCATACTCATCCTTCTCTCCGTTTTCTTCCTCCTCATGCTCTGAGCCTTCCAGCAGATCAATTCCCGTAGATGCTTCCACCGCAATCAGGTTTTTATTGTCCAGCGACGTAAGCACATCGGCAGCCCAGTGCTCCATTCCGGCTCCGTTGTATATAAAAATATCTGCCTCTTCCAACTTCTTGATGTCAGAAGCTGCCGGTTCCCAGTCATGAGGTTCCGTTCCCGCCGGCACCATATTCGTCACCTCCACCCGATCGCCGCCTATCTTTTGGGCAAAATCATACATCGGATAAAAGCTCGCCATGACCTTTAACTTGTCTCCATCGATGCTTATTACATCCGTCTCTGTTTCCCCGCTTCCGTCTTTCTCCTCCTGTTCGGTCTCTATATCGGACGATTCCACCGCCCTTCCGGCACAGCCCGTCATCCACACGAGTGCAGAGATTGCTATCATTCCCATAAACACACTTTTCTTTTTCATTCTGTCTGCTCCTTTCAGCTGTAGGTTATCGCATAGCATTTGCAGAAGCACCTGCCTGTCAACAGCAGGCTTTGTGTCTTCTGCTCTACACATTAATAAATGCAAGTAATTTGCGTTTATTAATATAGCACCCTTTTTTTACATCGTCAAGATTAATTTGCAAATGAGTTGCATTTTATTCTTATGCGGCTTGACGCTTCCTCCCTTCACCGCTAAAATAGGAGCTAACAGACAAAGGAGATATTGCCGTATGACTTCGATCCGAAAACCATATACAACCAAAACAAGGACTGAGATTCTCGAATACCTGAAAGAGCACGCTTCCAGCACGGTAAGCGTTGCCGATATACAAAATTATCTGAAAGAAAAACGGGCAGAAACCAATACTACCACCATTTACCGATTTTTAGACAAACTGTGCCGAGAGCACATCGTTATCAAATATCCAGATGCTGAAAATGACAAAGCCGTTTACCAATATGCCGGAGAAGGTGCCCACTGTATGGAGCATCTTCATCTTAAATGTACCCGCTGCGGACGCCTGTTTCACCTTGACTGCGATTTCATGGATGAACTCCGTCAGCATCTCCTAGAAGAGCATGGCTTTCTGCTCCAATGCAGCGGTGATCTGCTGCATGGCCTCTGCCAGGAATGCGCCGCCAAAGAAGGTTCTGAAAAAGAGCTTTAATGTTCCTGCATTTTTTAGTATACTGGTAGCATATGCACACGAATTTACCGGAAAACGGCCGTTTGAGGCGGATTTTCCCATTACCGCATATCAATATCTTTTGGAGGATTTTATCATGTCTGAAATCACAGGACGCAATGTCGGCAAAACCTGCCGCACTCATTACAAGGGTACTTTTAACGATGGCACACAGTTCGATTCTTCTTACGATCGCGGCGAACCGCTGGAGTTTGTCTGCGGTGCCGGTCAGATGATCAAAGGCTTCGATGCCGCTGTCGCTGATATGGAAGTAGGCGAGGTGAAAGAGATTCACCTGATGCCGGAGGAAGCTTACGGCATGCCGGATCCGAATGCCATTCTGGAACTGGAGATCGCTAAACTGCCAGGTTCCGAGGAACTGGAAGTTGGACAGCAGGTATACTTAACCAACCAGATGGGACAGCCGTTCCCGGTCAAGGTTATCGCAAAGAATGAGGTAAATATCACGTTTGATGCCAATCATGAGATGGCTGGTAAGGAGCTTAACTTTAAGATTGAGCTGGTTGAAGTAAAATAACCGTAACACAACTGCCCTTACATTATAACAACACGCGCCGTCAGCGCCCATCCCGGGAGCTGGCGGTATTTTTTTCTTGACAACTTCTCATTTCTCTATATAATTATCTATGGTAATTATCACAAGTAACTATTTGATAAGGAGACTTTCCATATGACCATTGAAACAATCAAGCGGATGTTGGACGCCTGTTATCAGGGCAAACGAATCCGGGATATGCTTCCGCCGCTGCCGAAGGGTGTCACTTCCTCCTATATTCAATATCTGGACGTCATCCAGTCGCTGGAGCGAAACGGCGTCCATGTAAAAATATCGGACATCAGCGATGCGCTGAACCTGCCGCGCCCAGGCGTGACCCGGACTGTCAAGGAGATGGAAGCGGGCGGTTATCTCCAAAAGAAAACCTCGCAGAACGACGGGCGTGTTACCTACATTTCCATCACCGAAGCGGGCAGGACGCTCTCACAGACGTATGACACCGAATACTTCAGCGCGCTCGCCCCGTCTTTAGACACCATTACTGAGGAGGACGCCCGCCAGATGATTCAGACGATGGAGACATTTTATCAGATTATGTGCAAACGGAGGGATTCCCATGAATAATGATAAAGCTGATTTTACACAGGGCAGTATCCTGAAAAAACTGATCGCTTTCATGATTCCGGTGCTCGGTGCACTGATTCTGCAGGCGGCATACGGCGCGGTCGATCTGCTGGTGGTTGGACGGTTCGGTTCGACCTCCGGTCTTTCCGCCGTTTCGACGGGCAGCCAGGTCTTAAACCTCGTCACCTTCGTCGTAATTCAGTTCGCTATGGGTATCACCGTTTTGATCGCCCGCTATCTCGGTGAAAAGAAACCGCAGCAGATCGGCGCAGTTGTCGGCGGAGCTTCGATTGTATTTACGATCATTTCCGCCGTTTTATTCGTCGTCATGGTCTTTTTTGCCCGCCCGATCGCCATTCTCATGCAGGCACCCGAGGCGGCGGTGGATCAGACCGCCAGCTACATCCGCATCTGCGGAGGCGGCATTTTCTTCATCGTCGCCTACAACCTGCTGTCCTCCATCTTCCGCGGGCTCGGTGACAGCCAGTCACCGCTTCTCTTTGTCCTGGTTGCCTGCATCGTCAATGTGATCGGCGACCTCGCACTGGTAGCTGGTCTTCATATGGACGCCGCCGGTGCCGCCATCGCGACCGTCTCCGCGCAGGCGCTCAGCGTTATTTTCGCGATTATTCTTTTAATTAAGAAAACTCTGCCATTTACGATCACCCGGCACGATTTCCGTTTCAACACCCAGTGTCCGAAATTTCTTTCCATCGGACTGCCGCTGGCGCTTCAGGAATTTTTAACCCAGCTTTCCTTCTTAGCCCTGTGCGCCTTTGTCAATCGACTGGGACTGGAAGCGTCCTCCGGTTACGGTGTAGCATGCAAAATCGTCAATTTCGCCATGCTTGTCCCGAGCGCCCTGATGCAGTCGATGGCTTCCTTCGTCTCCCAAAACGTGGGGGCAGGGAAAGTCAAACGTGCCAGGCACACCCTTTTTACGGGAATCGGCGTCGGTCTGTGCGTCGGCTGTATCGTCTTTACCCTGGTTCTCCTAAAAGGCGATGTCCTGTCCGGCTTCTTCTCGACGGATGCGGCGGTCATCCAGAACAGCTATGATTACCTGAAAGGATTCGCACTCGAGTCCATCGTGACCGCGGTTCTGTTCAGCATGATCGGATATTTCAACGGAAATAACCAGACACTTTGGGTTATGACACAGGGACTCATCCAGACACTTCTGGTGCGTCTCCCGCTAGCGTATTTCATGAGTATCCAGCCGGATGCCAGCCTGACCAAGATCGGTCTCGCAGCCCCCGTTTCTACGATCGTCGGCATTGTACTAAATATCGGATATTATATCTACTGGACCCGGAAACAGCAGCACCCGCCAGTAGAAGAAATCATATAAAAACACAGGAACTGCTCCGTAACAGGCAGGCACTTTCAGAGCGAAGGTGTCTGCCTGTTATCGTCACGGCACTTTCGGTTTCAAAAGTGCCTATCCTTGAATAATTGCGCTGTTCACAAAATCTTCACAGAAAATTAGCACTCACCTCTTGACAGTGCTAATTATGTGTGTTATATTACAGCTAGAACAAAGGAGAGGAACAAGGAAATGAGAACAAGCTTGTTGCCGCCGATGTTTTCACATAGATGTTAAGATGTTACTGGGCACGTATGCGTGAACAGTAACGTTAAGATAATACGAAAAGGAGAGATGACTTATGTATATGCCGAGTATTTTTAATAATAGTGTATTTGATAACTTTGATAACTGGATGGATTTTTCCTTCCCAAGCTTTAACCAGAGACTGTATGGTGCTTCCTCTTCCCAGCTGATGAAGACGGATGTCAAGGAAACCGATAAGGATTATGAAGTTTCCATCGACCTGCCGGGCTTTAAGAAAGAAGAGCTCCAGATTGAACTAAAAGATGGTTATCTGACCGTCAGCGGTTCGAAGGAAGTTTCTTCCACGGAAGAGCCGAAGGAAAATCAGAAGGATGCCAAAACCACAGAGTCGGATGCTTCCAAGAAAGATGATAAAGCCGAGCAGAAGCCGGTTAAATACATCCGTCAGGAACGTTACAGCGGAAACGTAAGCAGAAGCTTCTACGTCGGCGAGAACCTAGAGGAAAAGGATATCCATGCCAAATTTGAAAATGGCACTCTGACCCTGACCTTCCCGAAAGAGCTGAAAAAGAAAGCAGCTGAAGAGAAACATTTCGTTTCCATCGAAGGTTAATATAAAAACGGCTGTGGCTCACACCTGATAATATCAGCAGCCAGTTCAGAAGCTGTCGCAGGAATGCGGCAGCTTCTATCATACCCAATCTTTTATCATAACCTAAATAATTGAAACCTAAATCACTGCACATACGGAGGTGATAATCGATGGCAGAGAAAAGAGACTATTATGACATACTGGGGATAAAACGGGATGCCAGTGCGGAGACGATCAAAAAAGCATTCCGGAAACTTGCCAAAAAGTATCACCCGGATTCCAATGCCGGTAATCCCCAGGCAGAGCAGATGTTTAAGGATGTCAACGAAGCCTACTCCATCTTAAGTGATCCGGAGAAGCGAAAACTCTACGATCGCTTCGGTCACGCTGCGTTTGACCCGAACAGTGCCGCATACGGCACAACTGGCGGTTCCGGCGCTTCTGGAGATCCATTTGGCTCTGGCTTTGGCGGTGCCGGTCAAGGCGGTGCCTGGCATTACCAGAGTGGTCCGGGCGGTTACGCAGAGTACCATTTCACCGGGGATGACATGGGCGATATGGGTGACATTTTCGGAGATATGTTTGGCGGTATGTTCCACGGCAAGAGTTCGGGTGGCAGCTCCCGCAGCCGTCATTTTACGGGCGGATCTGGGGCTCATTTTACCAGCGGTTCCGATTTTGGTGGTTCCAGCGCTCATTTTGGCGGCGGTTCTAGATTCGGCGGCAGCCAGAGCTTTTACGGTGCTGGCTTTCAGGAGAAAGGTTCTGACCTCACGTCCGAAGTAACCGTAAGTTTCGATGAAGCAGTATCCGGCTGTGAGAAAATCATTACCCTGCAGAACCCACAGACCGGCAAGCGCCAGTCTTTACAGGTTCACATCCCAGCGGGCATCGATACCGGTAAATCTATCCGTCTGAAAGGAAAGGGGATGCCGGGAACGGGCGGCGGCGAGGCGGGCGATCTTCTTTTAAATATCACCGTCACCGCGAAACCGGGATGGGAGCGCAAGGAGATGGACGTTTACTCGACCGTCCGCATTCCGTTTACCACCGCAGTCTTCGGCGGTGAGGCGCTGGTTTCCACCCTGTACGGCAATGTCCTGTGCAAGATCGCAGCCGGGACGCAGTCGGGAACCAAGATTAAATTAAAGGGAAAAGGCGTTGTTTCCATGAAGAATCCGTCCATCCATGGTGATCAGTACGTGACGGTTCAGATCGATGTCCCGAACCATCTGACCCCTGAGGCAGAACAGAAACTTCGCGAATTTGAACACGCCTGCGGACTGGATAAAAATGGTCACGGCGGACATAACGGCAGGAGCGCAGCTTGACGGCTCCTGCCGTTTTTATCTCAGTCGAGAAGACTCCCACCTCTTCAGGTGGTGAGTAATAGCAAATTTGTCTCAGTGGGAGTTGGGTCTCCGACTGAGATAAACGCTCCGCGAGGATGCGCAGTGATTCTGATAGGAATATGTCAGCTTCGCTGACCAGAATCACGCGCCAAGTCTCACGGACGTTCGACTTGAATTTCTCAATTTGCAGGCACACCTATTCCATGCTGCACCCGCGTTTCCCACCTGGACATTTCATCAGCCAAAAAGCATTTTCATTTTTATGATTTTAAATTTAATTTTTTATATATAAATGAACTTCTATTTTTCTATTATGAAATCATTTCATTTTTCTACTTTTCCGTTTTTCCTTCTTTTTCTCCCTCTCTGCCCTCTGTTTTCTTGTCTATTTTTTCTGTTTTTCTCACTATGAATTGTATTTTTTTAGATAATTTATCATAACCCTTGTATCTAATCTCTTATTTATGTTATACTAAAACCAATATTTTATCGAAAATATATCGTTTATTTTTTCACACTTATGAAAGGAGTTACACACCCTATGAGCAGACTCGTCATTCCAACCAACAGCGAGGCTCAGAATGTCGTAGAGGGACTTTATAAGGATCTGGAGCGGCGTATCATCGCCAGCCCGCCGGGCCTGTGTCCTGTCGATCTGACCGCTGCATTTTTAAAAATGTGCCATGCACAAACCTGCGGCAAATGTGTTCCCTGCCGAATCGGTCTCGCGCAGCTCTCCAATCTTCTGGAAGACATCCTGAACGGAAAAGGAACCATGAAGCATTTAACCATGCTGGAGGAAACAGCCCGTGTCATCGAAAGCACGGCTGACTGTGCCATCGGCTATACCGCTGCCCAGATGGTTTTAAAAGGACTGGACGGCTTCAAAGAGGATTTTATGGAACATATCTTACACAACCGCTGCCGCAGTAATCTTGATCAGCCGGTTCCCTGCGTAGCTCTGTGCCCGGCCGGAGTTGATATTCCGGGTTACATCGCCCTGACCGGCGAAGGACGCTATGCCGATGCAGTCCGCCTGATCCGCAAGGATAACCCATTCCCAACCGCCTGTGCGCTGGTATGCGAGCACCCATGCGAGTCCCGCTGCCGCCGCAACATGCTGGATAATTCTATCAATATCCGCGGTATCAAACGTGTAGCTGTGGATATGGCAGGATATATACCGGCACCGGCCTGTCCAACCTCCACCGGCAAGCGCATCGCGATCATCGGCGGCGGCCCCAGCGGCCTGAGCGCTGCTTATTATCTGCAGCTGATGGGACATCAGACCACTGTATTTGAAAAACGCAAGAAACTCGGCGGCATGCTGCTGTACGGAATTCCAAGCTACCGCCTGCCACGAGCGCGCCTGCAGGATGATATCAATGTTATTCTGGAAACCGGTGTGGAAGTCCGTCTCGAAACTTCAGTCGGCAATGAGCCGGGACAGCTGTCTCTGGAAGAACTCCGCAAAGAATATGATGCTATCTACATCGCCATCGGTGCTCATAGTGATAAAAAGATTGGTATCGAGGGAGAAGATGCCGGCGGTGTTATCTCCGCTGTCGAATTCTTACGTGCTATCGGCGACGGCAAATATCCGGATCTTACCGGAAAGAAGGTCTGTGTCATCGGCGGCGGCAACGTAGCCATGGACGTAGCCCGTTCTTCTGTCCGCCTGGGTGCAGACAAGGTGGCAGTTGCCTACAGACGCCGCAAAGCTGATATGACAGCTCTTCCGGAAGAGGTTGAAAGTGCCATGGCTGAAGGCGTAGAGATCATGGAACTTTATGCACCAGAGCGGATTGAAGCAGACGAGGACGGCCAGGTAAAAGCTCTCTGGGTAAGCCAGCAGATGCCGGGAGAAATCCGCGGCGGACGTCCTTCACCGAAGGCTATCGGCACCGACTCTATCCCGGTTGAATGTGATATCGTCATCGCAGCTGTGGGTCAGGGCATCGAAAGCCGTTACTTCGTAGAACAGGGTATCGACGCAAAATGGGGCATCATCCAGGCAACCGGATGGACCTCCATTCAGAATATGCCGGGTATCTTCGCCGGAGGCGACTGTGCAACCGGACCGGCAACCGTGATCCGTGCAATCGCTGCCGGCAAGGTAGCCGCAGCCAACATCGACCAGTATCTCGGCTACAACCACGAGATTACCTGCGATGTGAAGATTCCGGAACCGGATCTCTCCGACCGTACTCCTTGCGGACGTGTCAACCTGACAGAGCGTCCTGCCGGAGAACGCAAATGTGACTTTACACTTACCGAATGCGGCATGAGCCTCAAGGAGGCTGGTCAGGAAGCCAAACGCTGCCTGCGCTGTGATCACTTCGGTTATGGAAACTTCAAAGGAGGGCGGACCACATCATGGTAAATACGAATCTTGTATCCATCAAAATTAATAATATACCACTGCAGGTTCCAGAAGGAACCCGGATTCTGGACGCCTGCCGCGACAACGGTTTTCACGTTCCTTATCTTTGCTATCTGAAAGATATCAATGAGATCGGTGCCTGCCGTGTCTGCGTTGTAGAAGTGAAGGGAATCCACCATCTTGTTACTTCCTGCAACAACCAGGTTCAGGAAGGCATGGAGATTCTCACAAACTCTCCCAGAGTCCGTGAAGCCCGCAAGATCAACGTAGAACTGCTTCTTTCCCAGCATCACACCAACTGTCCCACCTGTGTGCGCAGTTCCAACTGTGAATTAAAGCAGGTGGCAAGTGATCTGAACCTGACGGTAGACCGTTACAAAAACGAATACCCGGAAATGAACTGGACTTCTACATTCCCACTGATTCGCGATGCTGGAAAATGCATCAAATGTATGCGCTGCGTCCAGATCTGTGATAAGATCCAGACCTTAAATATATGGGATGTATCCGGAACCGGTTCCCATACCACGGTCGATGTTTCCCACAACCTGGAAATAAAAGAATCCGATTGTTCTCTCTGCGGACAGTGTGTAACCCACTGCCCCACTGCCGCTCTCCAGGAGCGGGATGATGTGGAAGCCATCAATGGTATCCACGGTGAACTGGCAAATGATGACAAGGTAACCGTAGCGGTTGTCGCTCCGGCTGTCCGGGCCGCCTGGGGTGAGGAATTTGGTCTTTCGCCGGAATTTGCTACTGACAGACGTTTCGTATCCACCTTAAAATCCGTTGGATTTGACTATGTATTCGATGTTGACTTTGCAGCCGATCTGACCATCATGGAGGAAAGCAACGAGCTTTTAGCCCGCTTACAGCAGCCGGATAAATACAGCTGGCCTATGTTCACCTCCTGCTGCCCTGGCTGGGTCAGCTTTGCAAAGAGCCAGTATCCGGAGCTTCTGCCGCAGCTTTCCACTGCCAAGTCCCCGCAGCAGATGTTCGGTGCTGTCATCAAAACTTATTTTGCACAGAAAAAAGGCATTGCACCGGAAAATATCACCTGTGTTTCCATCATGCCGTGTATGTCCAAGAAGCGTGAACTGACTCTTCCGGGCATGGACAGCGCCGGAACTGGACAGGATATTGATTATGTTCTGACCACCCGTGAAATCTGCCGTCTCATCAAGGCCGATCATATCGATGTATCCAGACTTCCGGAGTGCGATTTTGACGATCCTCTCGGCGAAGCAACCGGAGCCGGTGTTATCTTCGGTGCCAGCGGCGGCGTACTGGAGGCAGCTCTTCGTACCGCTTACCACACCGTAACCGGTGAAAATCCGGAGATCGGCGAACAGAGTCCGCTGAAGGTTCTGCGCCAGATCGGTTCCTTTAAGGAACTGGAAATCGATATCAAGGGTGTGAAACTGCACTGTGCAGCACTCAGCAGCCTAGGAGAGGCCAGACGCCTCATTCAGGCGATGAAACGCGGCGAATGCCACTATGATTTCGTTGAAGTCATGGCATGTCCGGGCGGCTGTATCAACGGCGGCGGTCAGCCGATCCGCCCATCCTTCCAGAATAAGCCGAAGGACTGCGCAGACCGCGACCAGTGCCTGCGCGGCTACGACGCCCGCAGCGCCATCCGGTTCAGCCATGAAAACAAGGCGGTTCAGACACTGTATGACGAGTATCTTGAAGCTCCGTTATCCGATCGTGCACATCATCTGCTGCATGTGGAGGAATATTAATATATCCAAACGGTCACACAACAAAACCCCAGAGAGTTGCCGCTCTCTGGGGTTTTGTGTCATTCACAGATGACCAATCTGAGGCTAGTTACCAACTACTTACTCTATCTTTTCTTCTAGCCTCTCAGCCTCTCTTCAATCTCCTCCATCTCCGGAATTGCCGAGATTCCGCCGCGGCGTTCGACGCACAGGCTTGCCACTGCGTTGCCGACCCTGCCAAACTGAATCATCTGCGCCCGGGTCAGGTGTTCCGGCGAGGTTTCTTCCTGCAGATAGGAGGCGAGAAAACCGCCCCAGAAGGAATCACCAGCGCCGGTTGTATCGACCGCATGGGAGGAAAAGCCCTCCGCTTTTACGATTCCATTTTCATTGCCGATCAGTGCGCCATCTCTTCCGAGCGTCACTGCCACCAGGTGCACGCCCTGACGGAGCAGATACTGAATCGCTTCCTCCGGGTCCTGATACGGGGTCAGAAGCGAGGTTTCTTCATCCGAAATCTTCATCATATCTACATAGGGAATCAGCGACTGCATCCGAAGCTGTGCGGTCTCCGGATCACTCCAGAGCGCCGCCCGGTAGTTCGGATCGTAGGAAATCACCGCACCGCTGTTTCTAGCAATATTGATCGCCTCATAGGTTGCCGTCCGGGATGGATCATCGGTCAGCGACAGGGAACCGACATGAAATACTCTCGTATTTTCCAGGATCTCCGGATCGATCTCTTTCATGCACAGATTCGTATCTGCCCCCGGCTTTCTCGCAAAGGCAAATTCGCGCTCCCCGTTTTCTTTCAGGCTTACAAATGCAAGCGTGGTAAAATACTTCTCATCCTGAATCAGGTTGTCCGTATTGATACCTGCCCGGATCAGGGTTTCCTTCAGGAAATCACCGTGCATATCCTTACCCACCTTGCCAATAAATGCTGTCTTCCTTCCAAATTTCGCAGCCGCCGCCAGCAGATTGGCCGGCGCACCTCCCGGATTCTGCTCAAACAGACGCATTCCCTGCTGTGAAACGCCTGCTGGAGTAAAATCAATCAGAAGCTCTCCCAGCGCTGTGATGTCTGTTTTTATTCTCATACGAATCATCCTCCGTATTACAAGTTATATCAATGGTGCCGCCATCCAGCCCTCTCACAGGCGGACAGCCACATCCGTTCGTCTCTCACAAGGAATTTTACTTCCGAATCGCGATATTTGCAAATTCTACTTTCGCGTCCTGCGCCAGCAGACCGAGCTCGTACTCCGGTTTCCGGAAAATACGATAGGTAAACGCCACCTGCTCGCCCACAAATACCTCTACCATGTCATGATCCACCGAAATCTTGACGTCGATTGCCGCGCCATTTTCAATCGCGAAGGTTTTCTCTGCCACGCGCACGCCATCCGGTCCCGGTTCCGTTGCTTTCGGAACCGCCTGGCAGGACTGCTCCCAGAACGGGTCAACTCCCATCGGCAGGGACAGAAGGGACACTCGCTGCATCGCCACATCAAACTCTAAGAACAGGCAGCCGCTTGCCTCCCAGTCGGATTTCAACAGGATTCCGAAGGAATCATTCGCTTCTTTCGGGATCACCGTGCCGGTAAACAGGAACTTTTCTTCCGGCTGCTCCAGGAAACCATACGAGGTTGTCCCGCATCCATCCAGCTCAACCGTTGTATCTCCATACAGCTTGTATTCTCCCATGACCGGAAGGTATTTCCAGTCAACTTTCTCTTTAAAGCAGTTTACATATTCTTCCGGAAGCTTCACGTCCAGCTGTCCGTCTGCCGTTGCAACGACCTCATGCGGAATACAGAACGTGCCACCCCAGTACCACTCGCCGCGGTCGCTGTTTTCTGCACGGTCATGCGCCCAGGCAAAATAGAAACGGCGCCCGTTGTCATCCTGCATGGATTTAGCTGCATAGAAGCGGCGTCCGCCGATGCCGTCTTTCTTCGGCTTTTTCCACGGTCCAAACGGAGATTTGGAAGTGCGGTAAATCGTGTTGACAAACTCGGAAAAGCGGGAATAGGAAAGATACCAGGTATCGCCTATCTTGTACATCTCGCTGCATTCCGGACAATTCGTATTGCCTGCCGAATACAACGGACCATAATACTCCCAGTTTACCAGATCTTTCGAGCGATACAGGACGATACAGCCGCGTCTTGTCACCGGCATATCCAGCCGTCTCGCCGAGATCAGAATCCAGTAACATTTATCTTCCTCATTATAAAATACATACGGATCACGCCAGTCCAGCTTTTCATATAACTCTATCATCGGCGTGATAACCGGGTTTGCCGCGTCCTTCGTCCAGGTGATACCATCCTCGCTCGTCGCATGGCAGATCGTCTGCTGATATTCTGCCGTCAGGCAGTAACCCGTATAGAATGCGTGATATTTTCCTTCGCCGTAGATAACCGAGCCCGTCCACACGCCGGACGCATCCGGCTCATCGCCCTCGCCCGGATACAGTGCTGTCGGCAGCTCCTCCCAGTGCACCAGATCCTCCGAAACAGAGTGGCTCCAGGTAGTACGCAGTCTCGCCGGATATACCGTGGTTCCTGGCGGGGATGTCAGTGAAAAAATATGATATTTACCTTCATGATAAAACGGAATCGCGTCACCGGTCGAATCCGCAAATGACATTTTTCTGAAAAAGTCCATTCTTCTCTCCTTGCCTTTCTAAATGTGCTCTTGGAATCATTTCTTTTTTCTGAGGAGTGCCAGATTGCCCTTCTGGGAATCCAGTACAACCGCGCAGGCAATGATCAGACCTTTTACAATCAGCTGCCAGTAGGAGCTGACGCCAATCAGATTCAGACCATTGGAAATAATACCGATTACCATTGCACCAAATACTGTGCCGCTGATACGTCCGCGTCCGCCTGCCATGGAGGTTCCGCCGAGGACACAGGCTGCAATCGCATCCATCTCATAACCGCTTCCGACGGACGGCTGTCCGGAATACATTCTTGATGCCAGAACCAGACCTGCAAACGCCGCCAAAGCGCCGGACAATGTAAACACGATGATCTCGACTTTCTTGATCGGAACACCTGAGAGACGCGCCGCCTCACGGTTTCCGCCGATCGCATAGACATAGGTACCAAATTTTGTTTTAGAAAGCAGAAAACTAAATACGATAATTAAAATAACCATATAGACAACCGGCAGCGGAATAATGTTAAACAGATAACCCGTTCCGATTGCAATGAAAAACTTATCCGTAATACGGGTGGACTGTCCGCCCGAATATACATACGCGATACCGTTGCAGACATTCATCATTGCCATCGTAATGATAAATGCCGGAACACGGAATTTCGATACAACCGTACCATCAATCAGACCAGCCACAACGCCAATGACGATGCCAGCCGCAATCGCCACGCCAATCGGAAGTCCCTGATTAACTACAAATCCTACGGTCAGAGTTCCACTCATCGCTACGATCGCGCCAACTGCCAGATCGATGTGTCCGAGAATAATAATCAACGTCATTCCCAGTGCAATGTATGTATTAATGGAAATCTGTCTGAGCACTGAAATGATATTGCTCGGTGTCAAAAATTTATCGGTTGCCAGTGCGACTACCACACATAAGATAACCAGCACTCCAATAATTCCTGTATTTCCGGTAAATACCGAGAGTACCGAATTGCCTGCTGTACTTTTCTTTCCGTTCATCACTCTTCGCCTCCTGCTGCATACTGCATGATTCTCTCCTGATCCAGTTCTTCTCTTCCGAGCATTCCCGTCATTTTTCCCGCCTTGATGACACATACGTTATCGCACATATTGATGATCTCCGGCAGCTCGCTGGATACCATGATAACGGCGATACCCGCCTTCGCCAGCTCATTAATAACGGAATAAATCTCAAACTTCGCATTGACATCGACGCCTCTCGTCGGCTCGTCCAGAATCAGGACATCCGGCTTGATTGCCAGCCATTTTCCAAGGACAATCTTCTGCTGGTTTCCGCCGGAAAGACTTCCCGCTTCCACCAGTTCCACCCGGTCTGCCACTGCTTTGATATGAAGCTTTTCTTTATAATAATCAATCACTTCCTGACATTTCCGGTCGCTGATGGCAATTCCGTTAATATAAGAGTCAATCGATGCCAGCGTGAGGTTAAAACCGACCGTATTGCCAAGGACAAGTCCCTGTTTTTTCCGATCCTCCGGCACCAGTCCGATGCCCGCCTTGATTGCCTGGATCGGTGTCGTGAAGCAGACTTCCTTTCCATTTAAAAGAATGGTTCCGCTCTGGTATTTTCTGGCTCCAAAGATACATTCCATGATCTCGCTTCGTCCGGCTCCGACCAGACCCGCAAATCCCAGGATCTCTCCCTTTCTTACCCGGAAGCTGATATCTGAGAACACACCCTCACAGGTTAAATTCTTCACTTCCAACGCCGTTTCTGCATGTCCCAGATCGTTGTAATCTCTGGCATAGAAGCTCTCTAACTCCCGTCCTACCATCATGGCTACCAGCTCGTTCGCATTCGTCTCCGATGTTTTTTTCGTTCCCACATAGGCGCCATCGCGGATGATGGTAACCCGATCCGAGATCCGGAACAGTTCTTCCATACGGTGGGAAATATATATAATGCTTACCTGTTTTGCTTTTAATCTCTCAATGATTCCAAATAACTGTTCTACCTCGTCATTGGAAAGGGAGGACGTCGGCTCGTCCATGACGATGATCCGTCCGTCGAAGGATACCGCCTTTACAATCTCAACCATCTGCTGCTGGGCGATCGTCAAAGATTCTACCAGCGTATCCGGGTGGATATTGACCCCGAGGTTTGCCAGCATCTCGCCTGCCCGGCGGTTCGTCTCCCGCATATCCACGGTGCCGAATTTCGTCTTGATTTCCCGTCCCAGGAACAGGTTCTGCGCGACCGTCAGATACGGAACCAGGACGATCTCCTGATGTATGATTCCGATTCCTTTCTCCTGGGCATCCGAAACACCATTTATCTCAACTTCCTGACCATTAATCTTGATTGTTCCGCTGTCCGGTTTATAAATTCCTCCAAGGACCTTGATAAGCGTTGATTTACCCGCTCCATTTTCTCCCAGAAGCGCATGAACCTCGCCCATTTCCAGGGAAAAATTGATCCCTGACAATGCATAGATCCCGGAAAAACTTTTCTTGATATCTATCATTTCCAGAATTGTTTTTCCCATAGAACCCTCCGTTTTTTAGAAATGCGGCAATGAACCCCATCGCCGCATTTTCCATGTTTTATTTTATTTCACGTAACTGTTAAACTTCCTCGCAGTCCATTACTGCCAATCGTTCAGAGTCTTCTCTGCCTCTTCTTTCTCTACCAGATGGGAATCCAGATATACTTTCTTCTCATCGATTGTGGTGTCGCCGCCTACATATTTCTCGGCTGCGTCAAATGCATATTCTGCAATCTGAAGCGGAACCTGGCATGCAACTGCGGTGAACTCGCCGTCTAAGAGTGCCTGTTTTCCATCCGGGGATGCATCGATGCTATATACACCGATCTCGCCGGTCTTGTTTGCTGCCTTGATAGCTGCTGCCGCACCCAGGGCAGACGGGTCATTGATACAGAAGAATGCTTCCAGATCCGGGTTTGCTGTGATGATATCCTCAGCCAGTCCCATCGACTGATCGAGCGCTGCACCGCCATCCTGCTGTGCTACAATCTCAAATTTATCCTTCTGATCGCCAAGACCCTCAAGGAAACCATTGACACGATCCACGCAGCTTTCATTGGACGGGAAATCCAGAACTGCAATCTTTGCGCCATCCGGATAATCTTTCGTCATCTGCTCGCCCACTAACTGACCTGCCATGTATGCGTTGGTTCCAACGAACTGTGTCACGAACTGTTCGATATCATCATCGATGACTGCGGTATCTACGTTGAAAATCGGAATGCCTGCGTCTGCAATCTCAGCCAGTCCGGAGGTAATACCTGCGGAGTCAACCGGGATAACAAACACTGCATCGTAACCGCTGTTTGCACAGTCAGATAACTGGCTGAGCTGCTTGTTTAAATCATAATCTGGATCCAGGCAGGTGTAGGAAATGCCGTTTTCCTTGCACAGCTCGCTGAGCTTTGCATCAATGGAACTCTGGAAAGTATTGTTTAAAGTATTCGTACAGAATGCAAACGATAAATCGCTGGTCTTTGCCTCAGCTTCCTGCGTATCTGCCGCTGCCTCAGAAGCATCAGCTGCCGCTGTTGTATCGGCACTGCCGGAAGAGCCGCATCCTGCCAGCATTGCTGCCATCATGCAAACTGAAAGACCTGCTACTGTAAATCTAAGACTTTTTTTCATAAATCTGATCCTCCTCTTACTTCGTCACTGTTTAGTGCATTTCAAACGGATTGTTATAGTTTTCTTTTTATTTTTACGTAAAAATTTTTCTCTCTGGAAGGAGTCTCCCTGTCTGATATCTAGATATTACTCTATTCCATGCCCTTTCGTCAATACTCTTGTGGCATATTGCACTAATTTCAGCGATATATTCATCCTGTTTTATTGATATTTATGCATTTCTACCGTTCCTTTTAATTTTTTACGTAAATTTCATTCATCTTATCGTTTTACCCCAATTTTTGTGCTATAATCAAAAACAGAAATATAAAACTGCGGCAAATCCAAATCCAGCCGCGCAGGAACCGCCGGACTAAATCCGTACCAGCAAGGGGGAGTTTTATGACCATCAAAGAAATCGCCGCAAAGGCAGGCGTCTCCATCGCCACCGTTTCCCATGTTATCAACCATACGCGCTATGTCAGCCCGGAACTGGTGGATAAAATCGAAGCTATTATTGAAGAAAGTGGATATTCTGAAAAAATCAAAAAAAAGGTGCGTAAAATCCGCAGCGGACGCAGTTCACAGATTGTCGCTGTCTTTCCAAATATCAAGAGCGCGCTCTACTGCGATCTGTGCAATCAGCTGCAGTCCTACGCGACCAGCCAGGGCTATCAGTTTTACACCGCCGTCACCAACGACAACCTGGAAGAGGAGAAAAGCATCCTGCAAAACTTAATCTCCAGTGCCAAGACCATCGGCATCTTTCTCTCCCCGGCAAGCAGCAATCCGGCTGCCTATTCATTTCTCTATGAATCCGGTATCCCGTTTGTCTGTGTCGAACGATTCATCGATGACGATGTCACTCCACGGATCCTTTTTGATTACACCAAAGCATTTCACTCCGCTACTTCCTATTTTTTTGAGAGCGGACACGAAAATGTGCTGTTTCTGGTAGAAAAAACAGACAGCCTCGCCAAACAGGACAAGATTGCCGGATATGAGCGGGCGCTTCTCTCCGCCAACCATACCCTGAGCAGTTCCTGCATCGCGGAGATCAATCTGTATCAGTCCAGTGATACCATCAGCCTGAATATTCAGAAAAGCATCACCCGGTATCTCCCCACCGCTATCATCGCCGGTGGAAACCGGCTGACTATGTTTCTTCTCAAGGCGCTGCGGGAGCTGGGAAAAGACTGTCCGCGCGATATTTCCATCATCGGATTTGACGATATGCTCTGGTGCGAGCTGACCGCCCCACCGCTATCCTGCATCCACCGGGACATCGACCAGATGGCAGAACTCGCCTCGCAGGCACTCTTTGACGAGATCAACCACCTCTCCGGCGCGCCTTTGACCCGCTATGCAGATGTAGAGCTGATTTTGCGTGATTCCACCCGGATCATCGACAACGGTCCGCTCGGTGAACACGCCGTCTCCCCGGACAGCATCCGCCTCTCCAAGGAGGAAAAACAGCTTTTGCGAACTGGAAATTACCGCGTCGCCATCTCCTTCCACTACACTGGAACCGCCTGGGCTGCCCTGCATCAGAAAGGCATCCAGGATGAACTGGAACAGTACGGAATCGATATTATTTCCACCATGGACGCCCATTTTGATCCTGCCCTCCAGAATATGCAGCTCGAAAGCATCAAAATGCAGCACCCGGACGCCGTCATCGCCATCCCCACCGACGATGTCCAGACGGGTCCGGCATTTCAGAAATTGTCCAAAATGACGCGGCTGGTCTTTTTAAGCAATGTCCCGCAGAATTTCAGCCGGAACAATTACGTCTCCTGTATCTCCGTCAATGAGCGGGAAAATGGCACCAATACAGGGCGCATGATCGGTGAATATCTGAAAGAAAAACCGCACGCCAAAGTCGGCTTCATCATCCACGGTGCCATGTTTTATGGCACTACCGAGCGTGATAACTGTGCCGAAAAAATATTAAGGGAATCCTATCCCGACATTGAAATCACTGCCAGAAAGGGATTTATTCAAATTGAAAATGCCTACAAGGTATGCTATGAGATGATAAACGAGCACCCGGATATTCAGGCGCTCTATGTGAGCTGGGACCGCCCCGCCCTGCTCGCCATCAAGGCCCTGAAAGCTTTGAACCGGACAGATATTGCTGTCTTTACCACAGATCTGGATTTTGAGATTGCAGAAGAAATGAATCAAGGATTTGTAAAAGGACTCAGCACCCAGAGACCATATGACCAGGGAAAAGCGGCCGCTCTTGCAGTCGCCAAATCCCTGGTCAGTGATAACGTTCCTAAATATATTGGAGTGCAGCCCTATGTAGTTCATGAAAAACAGCTGAAACGTGCCTGGAAGGATATTTTCTTTGAGGCACTGCCGGAGGAGCTGGGGGAGAAGGTAACTGTTCACAGGTAGGAATTTTCTGAACTGAAAATTCCGTACGATACAGTTCTGGCAGCAGATTTTGCCGATTTGGAATGCGCAGCATCGGCAAAATCCCGTTGCTGGGCACACGTGTGTGAACAGTAACGGGAGAAGCAGATGGGTCAGTAGCTATCTCGCGATCACCGCGTCCACATATTCCTCCGGTATCAGAGCGCCGTTTTGCAATTCATGTGATTGCAAAACGGTTTTTTTACAAATTCAAATCTCCCAGACCGGAAAGATAATGTTTGCATATATCCAGGAATTCCCTGTTCTTTTCAGCGAAAAAGCTGTTCTTCATCCACGCATAATTAATGAACGTCTTACATTTAAAATCGTTAATATAAATCTGGCTCATTACACCGCGATCCAGGTTTTTCTGCACGACAAACTTGTATACAAATGAAAGACCTACATTTTCAATGACAAGGTTGTGAATGCTATTGATGGTTCCGGTTTCCACAAAAGAAGCAAAATTATGTATGTCCTGGTTGTAACCGTGAAGGATAGAACGCAGATTGAGATAAGATTTTGAACCTTCTTCCCTGAAAATCAACCGATAGGGATTTAGCTCTTTAAAATCCACGGTTTTTCCGGCAAGCGGATGAGTAGGAGCACAGATGCAGATGGTTTCAGACTCAAATAACTCGTGACATTCATATTCTTCCGGCGGGCAGTAGGTGTCCACAATACAAGCCTGAATTCTTCCATTTGCTAATTGAACTAGCAAATCATCCGATTCACCCATATAGATGCTGACCTTTTTTTCAGGATATTTGTCCAGATATCTTCCCATCACCTTTGCAGCAAATGTTTCTCCAAATCCGGTCAGGGAGCCTAGTTTAAAAATGTCAGGTTCGTTGATGGGGACAGAAAGCCGGTTTTTTATAATTTCTGAATCAGCTTGTACAGATTGGGCGTATGCGCGGAGAAGCCGTCCCTGATCTGTCAGGTGAAGTCTTTTTTTCTCATCATAATAAAATAGTTTTGTTCCGTAATACTGTTCCAGATATTTGATGTGCTGTGTTACGGCTGGCTGAGTCATATGAAGCTTTTCAGCGGTTTTGGTATAATTTTTCGTTTCACAGAGCTCTAAAAAGGTACTGAGCTTATAATTTAACACAGATATACTCTCTCCTTTCTGCGTGAATATCTGTATAAGGCGGTTTCGTGGGTGGTGGGCTATATCAGATATGAAATAACGCACATCTGGCAGCAAGAATGCCTGGGCATTCTTGAATTTGTAGACCAAAATTCAGACTACAGTCTGTATAATACAGATTTATCACTTTATAAAATAACATAATTTCATTTTATTTGATTTATATGCTAAGATCAAGACAAAGAAAAATATTTTTCGTGAATTTCAAAAAAGTATACTAATCTGAATTCATTCATTGCATGACAAAAGAAAGGAGGAAATTTATGAATAAAAAACACCCATCTGCATGGGATCCAGCTATTATGTTGTTAAATATTTTAGTTTCTGTGATTGGTTCTATCATTGGTCTTGAGTTAATCGCCAGATTGGGAATCAGTACAAATACATCTATCATCGGTGCTCTGTTCGCAATTATTATTGCCAGAATTCCGTTGAAGATATTCCAGAAATATAAAGATATTAATACCCAGAACCTTGTCCAGACAGCTATGTCAGGTGCAACGTTCGCAGCTTCAAACGGTATCTTCTTATCCATCGGTATTCCTTATCTGTTAGGAAGACAGGATCTGGTTATTCCGATGCTGATAGGTGCTTCATTGGCGGTTATCATTGATGCAACCATTCTTTATAGAGTGTTTGATACAGAGATGTTCCCGGCAAAGGAAGCATGGGCACCGGGTATCGCAGCAGCTGAAGCTATGCTGGCAGTTGCTGAAAAAGGAAAGAACTCCGTTATCCTTATGATTGGTATGGTTGGCGGAATCGTCGGAAAGTTTTTTGGTATTCCGACCGATATCCTGGGCGTGGGCTGGATCGGAAATATGTGGGCTCTTGGTGCATTTGGTGTGGGTCTTCTGATTTCCGAATACACTCCGAAATTCTTCAACATCAAACTTGGCGATTATTATATTCCTCATGGTTTCATGATTGGTGCAGGATTCGTCGCTCTTATCCAGATGGTTCTGATTCTTCAGAAGAAGAGCAAGAAAGAAAAAGAAGCGGCAGCAGCTGAAGCCGCAACCGGAAAGGTAGAAAAGAAAGAATTTACCAGAAGCTTAAAGAGCATGAAGTTGTCCCTCGCAGGAGGTTTTGGCGCATATATTCTGGTATCCATTGTTATGGCAGTTATGTGTGGATTCTCAGCAGATATGAGTGCCGGAATGTTCGTATGGTGGATTATCTTTGCAGCCCTTTCTGCAATCATTTCCGAGTTAATTGTTGGTATCTCCGCCATGCACTCCGGATGGTTCCCGGCATTTGCAACAGCTTTTATTTTCCTGATTCTTGGAATGCTGTTTGGATTCCCGCCGGCACAGCTGGCAATCCTGGTTGGCTTTACTTCTGCAACCGGACCGGCCTTTGCTGATATGGCATATGACCTGAAATCTGGTTATATTGTCAGAGGCAACGGCGAAGATGTTCCGTTTGAGATGGAAGGAAGAAAACAGCAGTATATTGCAAAAATGGTCAGTGCTGTAATTGCAATTCTGGTTGTTCTCTTTACTTACAAAGCATATTTTGAAAAAGGAATGCTCGCACCGGTTGATGCCGTATATCTGGCAACCATTGATGCGGGAACTAATATGGCAGTCGCAAAGAACCTGGTTATCTGGGCTATCCCGGGAGCACTTCTTCAGGCAATCGGCGGTTCGAGCCGTCAGTTAGGTGTGTTATTTGCAACCGGTCTTCTGATTGCTTCTCCGATGGCTGGTATTACAGTAATTGTTGGTCTTCTGATTCGTTACATTATAATTAAGAAATATGGTGATCTTGGACAGAGCAAACTGTATATTCTGGGTGCCGGATTCATTACCGGTGCTGCGCTGTACAGCTTCTTCAGCTCTACGATGAACCTTGGAAAGAAACTTAATAAATAAAAATATATATTATAGGAGGAACTTATTATGGAATATCCAATTGGCGTAGAAATGTCAAACACTTACTTATCATTTGAAGTAACAAATGCTGCTTTAAAACTGGTACGTGATTTCATGCTTGTAAAAGAGGGTGAAAATGTAGTTATCACCGCTGATACATCCGCAGATTTCCGTGTAGTTGAGGCGGTTGCAGGTGCAGCCTATTCAGTTGGTGCAAATCCGGTTATTATTCACTATCCGACTTCCGGAAAAGCGTTTGAAGAACCGATTCGCCCGGTTGCAGATGCAGTAGAGCATGCAGATGTATGGATTGAGTTAGCATACTATTGCTCTATGCATACTCCTTGCTTTAAAAAAGCATTGGAAAATGGTGCAAGATTTACTTGCTTAAATGGTATGGATGTTATCATGCTGGTAAATACGGTTGGCCGTGTTAACTATGATGTCCTGATTGAATTTGGTGAGTATCTGACAGATAAAGTTCATCGCTCAAATGAAGTAATTGTTACGGATAAGAACGGAACAAATTTAGTTGGATACAATCAGGGACGTGGCGTTAAACATTCTGGACAGAGAGCAACCAAGAAGGGCTATCCGGTTATGTTAGGTGGTCAGGTAAGCTGGTGTCCGGTAGAGGAGACCATCAATGGTAAATTAATCTTTGATGCTGCTCTGTTCCCACCGGATACATTAGGCCTTCTTAACAGCAATGTAGAGTTGACCCTGGAAAAAGGTGTTGTAACGAAAATCGAAGGCGGAAAAGATGCGGCTATCTTCGAAAAATGGCTGAGTAAATTTAACGACCCGAATATGTTCCGTCTGGCTCATTATTCCATCGGCTTTAACCCGGGCGTAACCAAACCTACCGGACGTATTGTTGAGGATGAGAGACTCTTTGGATGTATCGAGATGGGTATCGGAAGTCAGGGAGCCAGCTTAATGGGAGCTTGCTGGGATGCTGCTTCTCATACAGATGGTATTGTTTCCAAACCGACGATTCTTCTGGATGGCTATAAACTGGAAGAAAACGGAATCTACGTAGATCCGGAAGCAAGAAAATTCTGTAAAGCACTTGGCGTTGAAGGATATTAATCATTACAATGGTAGTAAATATACCTAAATAATACATCTAAATTGGTAAAGGGCGCTGTCAGAATTGTCAGCGCCCTATTATCTCAAAAACATTTATCCTAAACTTTCGTGTCAAATTGTATGTATGGGGAGATTATTTATGGAAAGACAATCTAAAAATGAAAAGCTGCTTCAATATTTTAAAGATATCTGCCTTATTCCAAGACAAACCGGTGACGAGGAGGCTATCAGCCAGTATCTGCTTGATTTTGCAAAAGCCAGAGGCCTGCAGGCAGAACGGGATGCCCATCATAATGTGCTGATTCGGAAACCGTCAACGATTCCTGGGTATAACGGACCAACTGTTATTGTGCAGGGTCATATGGACATTGTCTATGAAAAGAGCGCAGATAGCACTCATAAGTATGGAGATGGTATCCATGTTGCGGAAGAGGACGGTTATTTAAAATCAGCGGATGGAACCTCTCTCGGTGCAGATAACGGACTGGCAGTTGCTTATGCAATGGATCTGCTGGATCGAAATGATCTGCCGCTTCCAGCTCTGGAGATTTTAATTACTTCCGGTGAAGAAGTAGGCCTAGAGGGAGTTAAGCATCTGGAACTTACAGATGTAAAGGGGAGTTATCTGATTAACCTGGATGCAGAAGAAGAAGGTGTTTTCTTTACAAGCTGTGCAGGAGGAGTCAGAACCGATCTTTTCCTTCCGCTGAAATATACGGGCTCAACAGAAGATATTACATATACATTAACATTATGTGGATTAAGCGGAGGACATTCAGGCCTGGATATAGCTCTTGGAAAAGCGAATGCAATTCAGCTTGTGGGAAGAATTCTTTATCATATTGCTCCATTTGCACGTATTTCTTCGCTGGATGCGCCTGGAAAAGCAAATGCGATTGCTTCTAAAGGAACGATTGTTATGCACACATCAAGCCAGGACGAAGGGGCATTATTAAAAGAACTTTCTAAACTGGAAGAAATGCTCACAGCACAGTTTTCTGAAACAGAAAACCTGTCATTCCGCCTGGAGAAGGAAGAACAGAAAAAAGAGGTAAATGTGTTTACTGAGGAAACGGTGAATTCGATTATCGAGGCAATTACGTTTCTTCCGTGCGGCATTATCAGCCGAACCAGAGAAAATGTGAAAATGGTACAGACATCTTCTAATATAGGCAGTATGACGATTCAGGATGGAGCGCTTGAGTTCCTGTGTTCCGGAAGAAGTTCTGTGAAATTAGAAAAAGCACAGTTAAAAGAAAAAATGCAGATATTATCGAAGGCCCTGGGAATGAACTGCACCTTCCATGGTGATTATCCGCAGTGGGAATATCGTAAAGAATCCAAACTTCGTGATATTTGTGCGAAGACATACCGTGAGTATTCCGGAAAAGATGCTGTTTTCACAGGAATTCATGCCGGAATTGAATGTGGATATCTGGCAGAAAAACTGGGAGATCATATCGACATGATTTCCTGTGGTGCAAATCTTTATGATGTTCATACACCGCACGAAAAAGCAGATGTGAAATCCTTCTATCGGATGGAAGAAGTGATCATTGCGATCCTTCAGGAGATTGCAGAAGCTTAGTATTTAGCATAACATAGAAAGCCCCGGAATTACAAAACTCCGGGGCTTTTGCTATGAATGTATGAAGTTTTACAGTCTTGAAATGACTGCTTCTACATATTCTTCTGTCGTTGCGGTTCCATGCAGATCTCTTGTCAGGTGCTTGCCCTCTGCCAGCACTTCATCCACAGCCTTGCGGATGCGTCCGGCTGTTTCATTTTCACCTAAGTACTCTAACATCATGCAGGCAGACCACAGGAATGCAGTCGGATTTGCCAGGTGCTTGCCTGCAATATCCGGTGCGCTGCCGTGTACGGCCTCAAACATAGCATAGTCAGAACCGATGTTGCTGGATGGAACCAGGCCCAGCCCGCCGATCAGGCCGCTGCACAGGTCTGAAAGAATATCTCCGTACAGGTTCTGCATTACCATAACATCAAACTGGTTCGGGTTCATAACAAGCTGCATGCAGGTATTGTCGATGATTTTATCATCGCCTTCAATCTCCGGATATTCCTTTGCGATCTCCTTAAAGATGGAAAGGAACATGCCATCGGACATTTTCAAGATATTTGCCTTATGAATACAGGTTACTTTCTTCCGTCCGTTCTTTTTCGCATACTCAAATGCATCGCGGATAATGCGCTCGCTGGCCTGTCTTGTGACAATCTTAATTGCATGAACCGTATCCGGATTTACCTGCTCCTCTACACCAACATAAAGACCTTCTGTATTTTCGCGGAAAATCACGATATCCACATTCTCAAATGGAGTTTTTACTGCCGCGTTGGACTTAACCGGGCGGATATTGGCATACAGGTCATACTGTCCGCGAAGTGTTACATTCAGGGAGCGGAATCCTTTTCCAACCGGAGTCGTAATCGGGGATTTTAAGAGTACTTTGGTGCGCTCGAAAGAAGCATAAGCTTCCTCTGGAATCAGGGCACCATTGCGTTTCCACTCATCCTCACCAACATTGAAAATTTCATATTCCAGCGGTGCATCTGCCGCTTTTAAGATTTTTAATACATTATCAACCAGCTCCGGTCCGATACCATCGCCGCGAAATACTGTAATTTTATGACTCATTTCTTTATCCTCCTTCTTGATTTTCCCAATCGTAACTGTTCAGTACCTTCACAGTCACGCGCAAAAATCCATTAAAAATTTCATCGAAAGCTGCCAGAACAGGCTGACAGCTTTTCGAACAAACAACTTTTCAATTAAATTTCCCTTACAGAACAACTGCTACAATCAGGTTATATACCGCACAGCAGATAACGCTGATAGGTACTGCTACAAAGAGAAGACGGTTGAATAAGTGATTTCGGTCTTCCTCGTTTCCGCAGGAACCAAGAATCAGGCTGCCGCCGGATGAGAACGGGCTGATCGCACTGCTCTGTGCACCAAGAATCGTGCAGGCAAAGAGCGCTGCCGGATTTAATCCGGTTGCTGCCGCAAGTCCCGGAATCAGCGGGAACAGGGCCGGTGCTACAACACCTGTCGTAGAGCTGAAGAAACTCATAAATGCGCCTACAAAGCTGAATGCCAGCGGAATCAGGGCTGTCGGAACATTAGAACCAATCCATGCGGATAATGCATCAATGGTACCTGCCTGAACTGCAACGGCGATAAGCATACCGGCTCCGGCAATCATGAGGATGGTGTTCCACGGAACACGTGCAATCACTTCCTTCTGCGGCGCCAGGTCAAAGAGCAGTGCGATGATGGTAAAGCAGAATGCCACCAGTCCTACATCAACCTTTCCAGCAATTTTTCCAATCAGTTCATTACCAGGAACTGCCATCTTTAAGAGTGGGAATACCAGGACAATTACCATCATCAGAATCATTAAATGCAGGGTTGTTTTCTGCTTTTTATCAAAAGGTTCCGGACGGTTAAAGGTTACGCCCTTTCCGATACCGCGGTTGCTCTTGAAGCCAAAACGGAAAATCGCAATCAGAATCAGGGAAAATACAATCGCAAAGGCGAAAATTTTCATTTCATCTACAAAGGAATTGGTTGCTTCAATGGCCGCTTCTGACTCATAGGCAGTATCAATCAGACCGCGGAATACGACGCCCAGCGAAGCTGTGGGGAAGTTTCCGCCTGCCAGTGCACCGCAGTTGATCGCCACCGCACCGGTCAGCTTGTCCATCTTTGCTTCCTCACAGATAAGGATGGTAATCGGTGCCAGGAATGCCAGAACGGTAAAGTATGCAGCACCCATAACAGAAAGTACAACTGCTACAAAAAATAATGCAAAAGGAAGCATGCCCGGAAACTTACGGCACATATAGAGAAGACTGGCCGACATTTTTTCAAGGGTTCCATTCACAGCTGCAAAGTTGTAAAACAGTGATACTGACAAGATGACGAACATGGTGCTGACCGGCCAGAAGCCAATCAGTTCTTTTGTTTTCAATCCCATGCCAAAACAACCAATCAAGTATGCAAAGGCAATACAGAAAAATCCCGTATTGATTTTCGTTTTATATCCCAATATAACGGCAACCGCAATGGATGCCACCAAAACTGCACTTAACATATGACGCGTCCCCCTATTCTTCGATGCCCAACAGTTTTGCCGGAATAGTGTGTGTCATATGGTACACGTGTTCTTCCGGAATTCCATGATCTACCAGATACTGCATATATTCTGCCAGCGCCAGCTCCCAATGCGGGTTTTCTGTCTGGCCGCCATCGGTATCAACCATGACATTTTTATAGCCAACCTCTTTGATGAGTTCCAGGTTGTCTGCCAGATTGCTCTTATACTTTCCGCCGCCCATGTTCTGTGCATAGCAGCGCTCTAAGATAACGTCATAATCCTTTACCAGACGAAGCTGATCCTCATGGCTCATGCCTACAATCCACCATTCCGGATGCGTTACAACGATGTTTTTTACTCCCATATCCCGGGCAGCTTCCACAACAGTGAAAATCTCCTCCGGTGCAATATGTGCGGTTCCCAGTACAGCGTTGTGGTCACGAATCAGCTCCAACACTGAACGCAGCTCCGGTACAATTTTACCATCTTTCACCACTTCCACACACTGGCTCAGATCCTGATTCATCTTCTGCATATGGTTTTTTGCCGACTGGGTCGGAAGCCATACTACCTTAGCACCCAGACGAAGCGCCACATCGACTGCCTTCGGATTGATGCCGCCGACTACCTTGTTTAAGGTAATGCTGCCAAACATCGTAAAATTGTTCGTTTTCCCGTGTACAATCTCGTTGTGGCGGTTGCACAGATACGCCCGATCCATCGTGGTTCCCTGATGCGTCTTGATGACGATAGCCCGTGCCCCAACCCGAACAGCTGCCTCCATCAGTTCGAAATCATCATACGCCCGCAAACGCAGATCGGGATTCGTGTGAACGTGCATATCGATAACGCCCTTCATTAAATCCTGTTTCATCTTGCTTATTCCTCCTATTTGTAATCGTCCACAGAGGCTTTTTCAAAGCTGCGTTTCCTCGCCGGATTCCTATTCGATTTTCCAGCCGCTGCTTCAGTCTCTACCATTGATTTTTGCTTGTTTTTATCTTATACTATTTTTGTTATAGGAGAAAGGCAAGATTTGTTATACCAGATATCGGAAATTCCGATATCTCGTGAAGGGGATTCTCATGGATTTAAAAGAACTAGACTATATCGTAACCGTCGCTAACGAGGGGAGCATCTCCCGCGCGGCCGAAAAATTGTTTATGGCGCAGTCAAGCTTAAGCCAGGCAGTCCGCCTATTTGAACAGGATCTGGGAACGCCGATTTTCGTCCGAACAGCCCGCGGAGTCCGTCCAACCTCTGCCGGGGAGGCGTTTATTTTCCATGCCAGACAGATTTTACAGCAGTACCAGGAGGCGCGCAGTGAAGCTTCGGATATTGAAAATTTAAAGGGCGGCACCGTCATCTTCGGCATCAGCACCTACCGGGGGACGTACCTGCTGCCGCCGGTTCTGAAAAAATTCCATGCCCTGTATCCACGAGTTCATGTGGAGATCTGTGAGATGGACAGCATTGATCTGGAAAATAAGATTTTAGAGGGACTTTTAGATCTGGCGCTGATCGCCGCGCCGCCGGTCCGAATCAAACACGGTGTGGATTCCCTGATGCGGGATGAGATCATGATCGCCACTACCGCCGACCACCCGGTCATGGCGTTTGCGAAGCCATGTGAATCGGAGCCGGAACAGATGTGGATCGACCTAAAGGACACCGCACCATTTGAATATATTCTGGGCCCGCCCAGCACCGTCCTCGGACGGACTGCCCGCCGATCCCTGCGCGAGGCAGGTGTGGAACCTCTGGGGCTCGACACCTACCTCTCCGCCTCCTTTGCTGCGGCGATGGCGCGGGAGGGGGTCGGACTCGCGTTTACCTACCGTTCCTGCCGCATCATGCGGGATGAGTTCCGCTATCTGCGGATCGGGAAAGATGGTATTTTCCTCGATCTGGCGCTCGCCTGGCCCGCTGGAAAATACCGCTCGCAGGCGGCACTGGCGCTTGCGAGGCTGTTTCAGGAGATGGCGCCGGAGCTGCTGCGGAGAAAATTTTCGTAAATTAAACATCAAAAAAAAACGTTTCAGTGCTGCTGGATTTACCGTTTTTCCGTTTTCTAACCATTTTCATTCTATCAAAAACAGCCGCCCCGCGATTCATTTCATCCTTCGCGGAGCGGCTGCTCTTTTAACTATATTTACTCAAAGCAAACCCGTTCTGCCCCTTCAATCTGAAGAGTGGTCTGGTAGAATTTCGTCAGTGCGCGGATTGCGTACTCAACGTCCTTCACACCTGCCGTTTCGTAGCAGGAATGCATCGCAAGCTGCGGCAGACCGATATCGACGGCATGGACGCTGACCTGCGTGTTGGAAAGGTTTCCAAGGGTGGAACCGCCTAAAATATCACTGCGGTTTGCAAACACCTGAACCGGAACACCTGCCTCATTGCAGACATTCGTAAATACCGCACGGCTGAATGCGTCCGTGGTGTATTTCTGGTTCGCGCTCTCCTTGATGACGATACCTTTGTTCATCCAGGAGCAGTTGACTGCATCCGTCTTCTCCCCGTGGTTCGGGTGAACGGCGTGTGCGTTGTCGCAGCTTACGAGGAAAGAACCGGCAACTGCCTGATAATAGTCCTCCGGTGTCTTGCCAAGTGCGCCGTTGATGCGGTGCAGGACATCCTGTAAAAAGGTGGACATCGCTCCCTGCTTCGTATTGGAACCAACTTCCTCATTGTCGAAGCAGCAGTATACGCTGACATCGCGCTCATTCTTCGCCTCCAGGAATGCTTTCAGGGAAACGTAAGCGCACTGTAAGTCGTCCAGTTTCGGACTGGAAATGAACTCGTCCGCATACCCCCAGATCGTACCCGGCTGGCGGTTTACAAGGAAGAGATCCTTTCCTAAAATATCCTCCGCTGCCACACCAAGCTCTTTCGCAATCATCGCGTCAAACGCGCCTTTTTTCAGCTCACCAGCGGAGAACAGCGGGCATAAATCAACCTGACGGTTGTATTTGTATCCATTGTTCACCTCACGGTTGAAATGAATCGCTACGTTCGGAATGATGAGCAGGTCTTTATCGATGTACAGAAGTCTCGCGCTCACGCCCTGACCGTCTTTTACCAGTACACGGCCTGCAACGGTCAGAGGGCGGTCAAACCAGGTGTTGTCGATCATGCCGCCGTATGCTTCCACATCGAGGCGCAGATACTCGCCCGGACCATTTAACTCCGGCACACTCTTGATCTTGTAAGTCGGTGAATCACTGTGGGAGGCACACATCTGGAAGTGATAATCAGTCAGCTTCTCTCCTACGCGAAACGCAATGATACTGGAATGGTTGCGGATTGTATAGTAATCTCCGCCCTGTTTCACGTCCCAACGAGCCGACTCCGGCAGGTATGTAAAACCTGCCTCGTCCAGCATACCCTTGATTGTCTCGATGGAATGAAACATACTCGGGCTGTTCTCAATAAAAGTCAGTAATTCGTTTGCAGCATTCATTATGCAGACTTCCCTTCTCTCTTCTTAATCGCCGGTAAAATCAGTCCCAGTGCTACCAGAACGACTGGTGTGATGACATTCAGCATGGTTGTGTACAGATCACCCTGTTTGTACATACCTAATAAGCAGCAGGCTGCGGTCAGGATAAAGCACCATGCGCCAAAGCCCAGTGCCACTCCGTTGTTCTTCACAAAACGATACTCGCGCTCAAACTTATCTGAATGTTTGCGAAGCATGAAGTACGCAAAGAATACCCACAGATAACGCATCGGCATGGTAACCGAATTAAGCTGTGTCAGCTGGCGCAGAACCGTATCCGCATTCGGAACCAGAACCTGAGCCAGAATGATGGAACCGGACAGGATGACTACCATCCAGATACCATTGACGTAAGCGCCAAATTTGTTTTTCTTTAAGAGCTTGATCGGGATGAACTGACGCGCATCCTCGTTGTCAAGCAGCATACGAAGCGGTGCATCGATGCTGACTACCAGCGTCGAGAACTGGCCGATCGCGTTGCAGGCTGCATAAATGATCATAATCAGGTTTCCAACGCCGTAATACTCACCCAGTTTCTGGAATGCCCAGTACTGTCCATTCGCATTGTAAGAGTCAAAATTAGCCTCAACCAAGGATACATCGAACATCATACCCATCGCGATTGTACCGAAGATCGCGCAGACGATTACCATGATCGCTGCAAAAATCATACTCTTCGGGAATCCCTTGGACGGATCCTCTACCTTGTTTACATATGGGGAGATCTTCTCACAGCCGCCGACTGCAAATACAAGGATGGACAAGCTGCTGAAATACTTCCAATCAAAATGCGGAATCAGGTTTTTCAAGCTGAAATCCACCGACAGGTAACCACCGTTCGGATTGATGACCGGTGCAGCAAACATCAGCAGAATGTACAGGATACTCATGACAAACATACTGGTTCCCGCCAGGGTAGCCAGTTTCTTTAACGGGTTTAAGCCGCGGCTTGCAACCCAGCAGAAGAACAGCAGTACCGCAAAGGTAACTAACTGAACCGCTTTCGTGTTAAAGGACGCATACTTCTCTGCGTTCTGGAAAATCATCCAACTCAGCGCTTTCAGACCGCCGGATCCCTTCGATGCGATGTAGGTGACATGGCAAGCCCAGTAGGTCCAACCTGCGTAGTATGCAGCCTTCGCGCCGGTTGTCTCATGAATCCAGGAGCTGACACCGCCGCCCGAATTCTTAAATGCGGAACCAAGCTCTCCGACCATCAGTGCGTACGGTACAAAGTACAGTGCGAACATCAGAATCCAGGAGAAGATAACCTGTGTTCCATTGAAGTATACGAAACCATTTAAAACGTTTCCAAATCCCCAGAGGGTGGAGAAACACATAAAGGAAAGCATATACCACTTGATTTTGTTTTGTTGTGATTTGTTCATATCTTATTTTCTCTCCTTACTGAAAGTATCTTTTTTATTCTCTCATATGCTGCGTTAATTGTCAAAAGTATTTTTTTATTAACCCAGTATTTTCCAGTCCGAATCGGTAGTATTCTGTAGTTTGTGGCTATTTTTTGTTAAATCCATACAATATGCACCTATTTTTCCCCAAAAAAAGCGGCGATTCGAAAGAAAACGCCGCTTTTTGCCTCTTGTTTTATAAATATTTTATTATATCATTTTCGATATACACAGCTCCTCCAGCGCCACGTTAACCCCCGCGCAGAGGAAGTGCCAGAGACTTAACTTCTGTCCCTACTTCATATAACCTTTCAGCGCCCACTCATACATCTCGATCGCCTGCTGCAGGTTCATGTTAGCTGTCTCCTTATCGATCTGCTTTTCCAGTACGGAGACTTCCTCGCTCTTGTACTCCATCTGAGTCGCCATGCCAAGCTCCAGCTTCTTCTGCATCGCATTCATCGCCTGCGTCTCTGCTGCCAGAGACGCATCGGCAAGCTGCAGGGCTGTCTGCTTCTGCATGATGTCGTTGTAGAGTGTCTGCATACTGGAGCGGATCGTCTGCTCCTGGTTCTTGATGGTGCGGTCCATGTTTTTCTTATCAGCTGAACCTTCTGCCATATTGGCATAGCCGCGCTTATTGGACTGTAAGGACAGGTTCTGTTGGAGCGCCGTCTGTGTGTCCGCCGCCAGGTTCATTGCCGCGATCCGTCCAAGATCCGCCTGCGGCAGATTCTGGATATCCGGTTCCGCGTCATAGGTCCAGCCGGTCTGGACGCAGAGCTGCTGGTGCTGGGTCTGAAGCCCCGCTTTCGTCTGTGTCAATGTGGATTGAAGCGACTGCAGCGATTTCTGTGCATTTAACACATCAATCTGGGTCGCCTGGCCGAGCTGCTGGCGTTTCTGAGTCATCTGCAGTGTCAGTTCCTGCAGTTCCAGCGATTTCTCCATCAGCGGAATTGTCTTTTTGACCTGATTATACGCCGCAAACGCTGCCTCTACCTGTACCACGACCGCATCCTGGCTGTTCATATAGTCCAGACGGTCCATCTCGCTGTCACGGTAGGAGGCATCGGCCGACTGCTGCGTTTTTAATGCATTCTGCTCGACCATCACCGATGCAGACATCAGGCTGGCATACGCACTTGCCATGCCCGGCACTGCCAGATAATCCTCAATCTGGTCTGCCTGATCCCGCAGGTTATCCGCGCTGTCATACAGGTCATTTGCCTGATTGTACTGCTTATCCTGCACTTCCTTCGCATTCTTTGTATCGCGTCCTGCCTGATAGGTTGTCTGGTTGTTTAAATACGTCGGGTTGTACTCCTGTACCAGATACGGCAGCTCGCTGTATTCCATCACATTGTCCTGAAGCTTCGCCCATGTATCCGCATCGTAGGCGAACTGCGGGCTGGCAGCCAGCGCCGCAAATGATCCCTGCAATACCAGAACCGCTGCTGCCGCTGCGCTCAGAAGCGCCGTTTTCCTTCTTCTATGTTTCATTTCCGGTTCCTACTTCCTTTCTGTTCCCATTCACGTTACGGTTCACGCATACGTGTCCAGTAACGGAATTTGCCGTGGCTTCGCATTTAAATACGGCAAATTCCTGACGAACTACTTGCTTACAATCAGGCCTCTAACTGCCCACTCATAATTTTCCACCGCTTTGGTATATTCCAGCTCGGCGGTCTTATACGATGCCACGCTGCTGAGCCAGGAACACTCAAGCCCCAAATAATTGGCTCTTGAGAGCATTCCCAGTGCGTTCTGGCGCTTTGCCGCCTCGTAACTCTGCGCGGCCGCCTGATATCCGGCTGCTGCACTGTCATACGCCTGCTTCTTGGATACTACCGCCGCATAGAGGTTCTGGATTGTGATCGCCACCGAATCCTCGGTATAAGCAACGTTTCTTTTTTTGACCGTACGGTTGGAAGAACCCGTTGCCTTATTTGCACGTACCGACATCAGATCATAATTCGCACTGACTGCCGCCTGTGTATCGGTACCCAGATCCATTGCCGCGATCCGGGACGCATCCGGAACCGGCACATCCGCAAAGGTTACCGGCGCATCCGCGTCAAATCCAAGTAGCATTAAAATATTCTGTTTGAGCTGCAATGCCCCGTTTTCTGCCTGCTGGGCGCTGGAATTGGCCTGCTGCAGCGCCTTCTGCGCCGTCAGAACCTCCTGCGCGGAAGCACGGCCGAGCGCCTGCATCTTCTGTGCGGCATCCGCATTTACCTGGCACATCTCCACATTCTTTTTCGCTGTCTCCACCTGCGGGAGCAGTTCCTCATACTGGATGAGCAGGTTCTGCACCGCCTTGACTAACTTATTCTTCGTCTGGCGCAGGGTCCGGGCGTAGGTGCCGGAAAGCTCCTTGTTCGTAAGCTTTGCCCCCTGTTTGCGCAACTCTCTCGCTGCCGCCTTGTAGCCCTCAAACAGCTCTCTCGTCTCCGCATCCATATCGTCGGACTTCAGGTCCATCGCATCTTCCATGAGGGCGCTTGCCTCAGCCGCCAGGGCAGTTCCCGCCGACTGGCTGGTCGCCTGTCTGTAGAGCTGGGAACGCAGGTTTAAATACGTGCTGTTGTAGCCCTCGATCCGCCATGCGATCTCACCGTACTCCAGCGTCCCGTCCTCAAGCTGCTCTTTGGTGTACGGGGAAGTCTCCTCCTCCATCTCGGTATTGCCGCCCGTCAGCACCGGACCGGTCGCATCGTCACCGATCCGCGCATCTGAGCCGATCCCCGGTGTTTTAGCCGCATATGCCGGCATCGTCATAGCCGTGCTGACTAACGCCGCCTGTAAAAGAATGGCAAACAGTTTCTTCCTGTTTTTCTTCATCTTACTCATCTTCATTTCCTTTCGGCGCTCTACGCGCCTGCTCCCGATTCTATCCCGGCGCCCCGTTTCAGGATGCCGAGCGTCCGGACAAACCGTTCCCGGATACGGTTTTCCGGGACTCCGTCGTGAAAGCTCTTGATCTCCATCGCGATCGACATCATCGCCATGCGAAAAAAGCTCATATATTCCTCCCAGCCCATCTTCCGCAGGGATTTTCCCACGCACGCCTCATAAGCGGCGCGCTCCAGCCTGCGTCCGCGCACGGCGCGCGGGCTGTCCAGGTCATAATTGAATATATCGAAGGTCAGCGCCTCCCGACTGCTGCACTCCATGATGTTGCGGATGAAATCCGCGCGTTTCTGGTCGCGGCACAGGGCGAGTGACCCATTTAAGGACTGGTCAAGCATCTCCCAGATGTCCCCCTGCGCCGCTTCGAGGCAGCGCTCGCCGCATTCATAAAATTCATTGATAAAGCTCTCACACAGATATCCTAAAACATCCCATTTACTGTCAAAATACGTATAAAAACTGCCCCGGGAGATCCCGGCATCTTCTATCATACGGTTGAGCGATGCTTTTTCTATCGTTGTCCGCGTATATTCAGCCATACACGCGTCCCGGATTTTCTTCTGTTTTTCCTCCGGCAACCGCTTAAATCGTTCCGACGGCATCTTCTTCTCCCCCTTTTTCTATCAGTACAGGCAGCTTCCCCGCCCCGGGTCCGCCGCCTGACAGATTCACTGCTTAACCTGCTTTTCCTTAGTCGCAGTCCAGTTTCTCATACTCTTCTTCTTTGCCTTTTCCCATGTTATAAACCACCCGGTAGAAGGATGGAAGCAGTACCAGCGTCAGGATCGTCGCCGCAACCAGACCGCCGACGTTTACAAGGGCTAAGCCCTGCATCATCTTGCCCGCCTTGCCAAATGCCAGACAGTTCGGGATCATCGCAATGATGGTCGTCAGTGTCGTCATGCAGATTGGGCGTACACGGATCGCACCGGCTTCTACCAGCGCCTCGTCTAACGGCATCTCCATCCGCAGCTGGTTCACCGTATCCACGTATAAAATACCGTTGTTTACAACCGTACCGACCAGCATCAGGAAACCAAGCATGGAGTTCATACTGATCGGGCAGTCCGCCAGAAACAGGAATCCAAAGGAACCGATCAAACTGAACGGGATCGTTGCCATAACCATCAGGGAGAATTTCGGGGACTCAAACTGGATCGCCATGACAATGAAAATCAGAAAGATCGCTGTGACAAGCGCCATTCCCAACGCGGAAAGCTCCTCGCCCATCGACTCATCCAGGCTATTGGTCGCCATCTCAACGCCGTACGGGAATTCCCAGTTCTGCACGAAGCTCTTGACATCTTTTTCAGCCGTCTTCTTATAATCTGCCTGTGCCTGCATCGTGATCGATACCTGGTACTGTTTCTCTTTTCGTGAAATCTCCTGTGGGCTATCCTGGTAGTAGATCTCTGCCAGATCCTCCAGCGGAAGCGTATTACCCGTCGCCGTCGTGATCATCATGCCCTGCAGTTTCGCGATGGAATCGTAGCGATCCGGCGCAAATTCTACCTTCACGTCCTGATCATTGCCGTTGACGGAGATCGTCGCCGCTTTCACACCGCTTAAATTACTGTATACCATCGAACCGATGCTGGCCGGGGTCAGTCCCTCTGCCTCTGCCTTAACCGGATCCACATTTACCTTGATAACCGGCGCCGCATTCTCAACAGAAGAATGTACCTGCATAACATCCTCGCGCTTGCGAAGCTCAGTTACCAGATCATCCGCTGCCTTCTTTAGGGTGTCGTAATCGGTACTCTGCAGATCCACCTCAATTGAATCACCGCTGCTCATGCTGCTGCTCATACTGCTGCTGCCCTGTTCCAAGGTAATGGTCGCATCAACGTAGTTCTGTGTCGCATATCTCCACTTCTCGATAACCTCGTCCGTGGAAAGTTTTCTCTTATCTTTTAAGTAGGCATTCAGCGTCACATCACTTCCGGAAGTCATGCTGACACCACTGTTTCCATATGTCATCAGGTAATGATCCACATCCTCGTCTGTCTCTACCATATTTTCCAGATCGAGCACAGTGTCACGGATCGCCGATACCGAATAACCCGGTTTCGTCTTGATCGTCATCGTGACGATACCTTCATCGATCGAAGACATCAGCTCCAGGTTCAGTCTGGACGCCATGAGGATGGACAGGACAACCAGCACTGCAGTCGTTCCGAATACAAGCGCATAGCGCTTGATGACATGCGGCATATGCTTGCGATACCAGCCCTGGATGCCTTTGATTATACGTCCTGCCGGCGCATGATCCTTCTCAACCGGATGCCAGAACATATAGCAGAGCGGCACGATGATGACTGCTGAGAATAAGGAAGCCGTCATACAGAAAATGATCGTGTACCCGAGCTGTGTAAAGAGCTGTCCAGACATACCATTTAACATCAGAAGCGGAATAAATACAACACAGGTTGTCAGCGTACCGCCGGTGATCGAGCCGATCATCGTGCGCGTACCTTCCAGCGCCGCATCATAGAAATCCAGTTTTTCCTTTGCCCGGAAACATCCGTCGAGGACGTTGATCGAGTTATCAACCATCATACCTACACCGAGAACGAGCGACGTCAGGGAAATAATATTCATTGAGAATCCCATCGCCGCCATACAAATGATCGCCAATACAACGGAGATCGGAATGGACGTACCTACGATGACCGACGCACGCAAATCGCCATAGAATAAGAACAGAATGATCATGGACAGGATGATCGCCAGGATCAGGGTCTGGATTACGCTGCTTAAAGACTGTTTCAGCGTGTCACTGGCATCATCTACCACGGTGATTTTAAGACCCGGATACTGCTTTTCAATTTCCCGCACCTTCTTGGTTACCTGGTTGGAAACCTCGATCGCGGTGGAACTCTGCTGTTTTTTGATTCCCAGGGAGATAACATCTTCGCCATTGTAACGTCCGATCGAGCTTGCATCCTCCAGCGCCTCATAGACATTTGCGATATCAGAAAGATGGATCGTCTCACCGTTTGCCAGCGGAAGTACGACATTTTTCAGACTTTCCGTGCTCTTAAATTCGTTGCCGACACTGACGTCGAGATCCTGTTTTCCAACCCGGACATCGCCCGCCGGGATCGTGAAATCGGCGGCACCGACTAACTGTGCAACCGTATTCATATTCAGGTGGTACTGTGCCAGTTTTTCCGGAATCAGTTCCACGCGGGTGTAGCTATCCTGACCGCCGGCAATCGAAACCTCGCCGACCGAGCTTAATTTCTCAAACTCAGGAACAATTTTGTCATCTACATATGTATAAAGGTTCTGATCAGCGTCGCCGCTGACTGCCAGCGTAACCGTCGCCATCGAGTTGATATCCAGCTCCATGATATTCGGATCGTTGGCATCGTCCGGCAGATCGCTCTGAATGCCATCTATCGCCTTTTTCAGGTTAATGTATGCGGTATCCATGTTGGTACCGTACTCATACTGGACAATGACGATCGATACATTTTCACGGGAAATGGACTGTACCTTATCGACCGAGTCCAATGATGTGATCGCATCTTCTTCTTTCTTGGTAACCAGATCGGTTACGTCCTCCGGGCTGGCTCCCGGATACACCGTAGCGATGATTAACATCGGCATCTCCATCTCTGGCGTCAGTTCCAGCTTCATGCCCATGACGGACTGAAGGCCGAAGTACGCGATGGTAATCAGACAGAGAATGATGGTAACCGGACGCCGCAGTGCGAGTTTTGTCAGTCGAATCATTCTTTGTCACCTGCCTCTGTCGTCTCCGCTGCTGTCTCATTGTTTCCGTCTGTCTGCGCGCCATCGGTATCCTGTGCTAACAGGACTTCTCCCTGATCCACCAGCTCGTTGCTCCAGCTCACGATGACCTGGCTGTCACTCGTCAGACCCGATTTTACTTCCATATTTTCATCGTCATAGATACCTGCTTCGATCTCGGTCTTCTCCGCTTTTCCATCCTCATAGAGGTATACAAACGGGGCACCGTTGTCATAGCTGACTGCATCGACCGGAACGGTCAGCACCTGGCTGACATGGTCCATGATAACCGTCATTTTTACGCGAGAACCATTCGTAAGACCTGCTGCATCCGGCACCATCGCACGCGCGTCATAAAGGCCGCTGCTCTCGTTGACCATAGATCCGATTTCGGTTACAGTACCGGTGTAATCCGCACCATTTTTCTCCAGCGTCACGCTGTCGCCCAACTCCATCGTCTGGTGGATCTTCTCGGTGATGCCGAATTTAACCTGTAACTGGCTGGCACCGGAGATCGTGCAGATCTCGCCTGCCGGAGATACATGATCATGCGGCTCGACGCTCCGGGACTCGATCACACCGTCGATCGGCGCCGTCACGGTCGTGTATTTCACCTGCAGATCGTACTGGTTCTTCGCAGATTCATAGGAAATCTTCGCATTCTGTGCGCTGTTTTGTGCCTGCTCCATCGCCTCCTGGGAGACAAAACCATCAGCAAAGAGCGCCTGGGTACGGCTTAAATTGCTGTCCGCATTCTTTAAGGCAACGGAAGCCGCATCCACCTGTAGCTTTAACGCTGTCAACGCGTCGGAATCGATCTTGCACAGCGCCTGCCCTGCCTGGACCGTATCGCCCGCCTGGAAGTAAACCTCCAGCACCTCGCCGCTCATCTTCGGCATGACGCTCGCGCGGGACTGCGGCTCTACCAGTCCGGTCAGATCCGTGTACAAGCTGATGTCCTGACGAACCGGATTTTCTACTCTTACGGTTGGACGGGATTCATATTCCACCGCCGTATTCTTATGACCGCACCGGGACAAAACGACAGCGCCAACAACTACAATCGCAGCCAGCGCCAGAATCTTTCCTCTTTTTTTCATAATTTCCTCCATCTATGCTTGTTCTTGGTAAAAATTTTTCTCAGTCTATATTTTACTCATCTCGTATACACTTTGCCACTCCCAAGTTCGGACAGGTGTGTACACAAATTTGTCAAAATGTATCCATCTATGTTCATCTTTTTTCATAGAACCCGAATTTTCCTGCCGCTGACCGTTTTTTCCGGATACATGAGAGCAAAAACGCAGGAAAAACCAACCAAATACCGCTGATTCCTCCTGCGTTTCCTTGTTCCATTTTCTAATTGATAATAATTCGTAACTGTTCAGTACCTTCACAGTCACGCGCAGACCTACTGAACAGTTACAATAATTCTCAAAACTGCCGGAAACTTGCTTTCCTAACGGACCTGCATAGGGTCGCACCCGGTGCATTTGCGGATCACGCTCATGAACGTGGCGACGCGCTCCTTCACATCCGCCTCATCCTTAAACGGCGCGTCAAACGCAACTCCCATAACCGAGAAAATGATGATCTGCACCGCCATCGCCGCCTCCGGCATCGTCAGGTTCTTAAACATACCAATCCGCTCCAGATGGTTATAAAAATACTGGTACACCTTTTCTCCCATCTGACGGCGCAGCGCCATGAACTGTACCGACTCGGACAATGCCCGGATATGCTTCTGATTTTCCATGATATACATATACAGCTGTGTCAGCGCCTTCTCCGGATCTGGCTGGCTCATCGTCTCTTCCATGACGCGCTTCATCTCGCGTTCCATCCGGTATTCCATCAAATCATATATATCTTTAAAGTAATAATAAAATGTTTTTCTTGTGATCCGGCTCCGCTCGACCAGCGCCGTGACCGTGATCTTCTCGACCGGTCTTTCCGACTCCAGCTCGATATAAGCCTCTACAATCCGTTCCTTCGTATTTCCCTGCTGCATACTCTTTTCCTCCGGCAAACCGTTGTTGTTTAAGTATAGTTTATAATTCAACAAACTGCAAGTATTGCCTGAAATTTCCATGTTCCTACTATGAATCCGCGTTACGGTTCACGGATAGGCACTTTTGGAACCGAAAGTGCCGTAAGAAAACGTGCTTACTTGTGAACAGCAGCCGATACGGCCGGTCCGATTTCGTGTTTCACACGCCCTTCCACCTGCGGCAGTTTCTGCGAGTATACAACCACCCGGTCGCCTTCCAGTATCTGCGTACCGCCGTCTGGAATGATGATCTGGCTGCCCCGCTTTATCATCACAATGATCGTATTCTTATAGAAGCGCGCCTCCGCGATCTTCTTACCACACCAGCGGTGATCTGGTGTCATCAAAATCTCTTTTAAAAGGATTCCCTGGCTGTCCGTAAAGCCCTCTGCACCCAAGACGACGGTATCCCCTTCCAGAATTACAGTCTGCCCTTTGGGCACAATCGTCTGCACGCCGCGCCGGATCACTGTGATTAACATACCCGGAAGCATCTCGATCTCACAGATTTTACGGTTTTTCCACGGATGATTGTCCCCGATCGGAAGCTGCACGAACTGAATCTGCATATCGCCCGTATAGTCCGAGAACGTCCGCATGACATCGGTCGAGTTGTCGATCATGTCACATTTTTCTGCCACCTTCGGAAGCAGCGAACCCTGAAAAATGATGGAAAATAAAACAACGCAGAACACAATGTGGAATATATCATATTTCATATATCCCTCACTGAGCGTCGCCATGATCGCAAATACGATTGATGCCGCACCGCGCAGACCCGCCCAGGAAATAACCAGATACTGCCCGATCGGCGGTTTCGACGGTGCGAGCAGCAAGCCAACCGCCGCCGGACGCGCCACAAATGTTAAAAACAATGCGATTGCGATCGCCGGAAGTACGATCGACGGCATCTGCGAGGGAAATGCCAGAAGTCCCAGTAGGAAAAACAGAAGCATCTGCATCATGCCGGTAAACGCATCAAAGAAGCCGACCAGCGCTTTCTGGTTCTTCAGCTCCTGATTTCCGAGGATAATACCGGTCAAATACACACTTAAGTAGCCATTTCCGCCAATCTGGGATGCAAGCGCGTAGGAAATGATTGCCGCCGCAAAGACAAAGATCGTGTCAAATCCCTCGCCATAAAAGGCATACCGCTTTAAAAGCCATGTCACCAGCCACGCGACCGCCGCGCCGGTCAAAAGCCCAAATGCGAGCTGGCGGATCAAAAGCAGAACCGCCGAACCGCCGCTCACACTCCCCGTCATCGCAGACAGCAGAATCACCGTCATCATGTACGCAAACGGGTCGTTGCTTCCGCTCTCTAACTCCAGCATGGATGCCGTGCCGTATTTGAGGTTCAGCTTGCGCGAACGCAGGATCGAGAACACGGATGCCGCATCGGTCGATCCAAGAACTGCGCCGAGAAGCATTCCTTCCATCAGTGCCATCTTAAGCACCAGATGACAGAACAGCCCGGTCAAAAACGCCGTCAGCACTACACCCGCCGAGGATAACAAAATCGACCGCCCCGCGACCGGCTTCGCCTCACTCCAGCGCGTGCCGAACCCGCCGTAAAACATGATAAAAATCAGTGCCACCGAGCAGACCTGTTCCGCCAGTGCAAAATTGCCGAATGGAATCTTAAAAATACCGTCCGATCCAAACAGCATTCCCAGCATAATAAAAATAAACAACGTCGGTACCCCCAGCCGCCCCGAAAGACGGCTTCCCGCGATGCAGACAAGGATAATAATCGCTACGACCAGAAGCGCAAATGAAGTTGAAATATGTATCATTCCTTTCTATGTTTAGTAGGTATCATAAATGTGGTGTTTTTATAATGATACAATATCTCTATGCCTCTTTCGTGTTAAGATTCCATTAAAAAGAAGAAATCTTACAGCGACAGATCTCCCTTCGCCCGCGCCCTCCGGTCGCGGATCGACTGGATCACCGGCACCAGGAACATTGCGACGATACCGCCCGCAAATCCATTGTTATAGAGGTTCATGCCCCCATACACGATCCCGACATTGAGCGCCACCGACGCGTGCAGAAAACCGGCTAACACGCCGCATAAAATTCCAAACTCTCCGGCGATCGGCGCCAGCGTCGTGGAAAAGAGCAGCGCCAGAAGTGCCGACGGATTCGTGATATCCCACGCCCGGACGGTACTCGCAATGCAGACGCCCGCCATGATCGGGAAAATATTCCGCAAATGTTTTCCAGTCGCACTGAATCCAACGATGGTAAAGATTCCGCCGATCGTCGGTCCATTTAGGTTTCCGCCGACTGCCAGCACAAAGAAGGTCGCAAACAGACCATTGAGTCCCATGTTGAGAAGCGTCACCGCACCGCCCAATTCCAGCAGGTAATCGGTACCGCCAATTCCCGTTGTCGCAAGGAGTTTTTCATACCCTAAAAGCGTATCTTTTCCGCGCCACAGCACTGCCACCACCGACATGCCTGCAAACAAGACAAATAGCAGCCCTAAAAGCATCGCATCATTGCCGGAGGACCAGATAAGACGCGCCTCCGTCTCAATTCCAAAGGACTTAAACGTGGAGACCAGGACCGTCGCAATGATGCCAGAGGCAAATCCCACATTATAAAGGGAATATCCCTTATGGGCATAGTGGGAATGCGTCGCGAGCGGTGGAAGCACGAATCCGATACAGATTCCCACCAGAATCGTCACACAGAAGCGCTGCCAGATCGGCAGCTCCACCACGTGCATCAGCTGTGTGATGATCGGAGACAGGCTCGTTCCGTAGATGCCGACATAAATATAGTTGGATAAGTGCATTTTATGATATTTTGCATAGAGAAATACACCCAGAAAAATCGCCCAGATATTCATCAGATTTTTTCCGAACAAAGAGAATCCAAACATCAGACAGCAGGACGTGATCGTATGCCCGTCCATCTCCATCCCAAGACTATAGACAAAGTAGATGCTGATAAGCGCCATCATCCCGGCATTGACAAACGCGGCTCCCATGCCGCCGACCGCAATATAATCGGTGATCAGGAAATCCGGCTCCCATATGATTTCATAGATACCAGTCACAATGGAATCAAACGGCTGTATAATCAGCCCCACTGAAATGAAATAGATCGGAATCAGTGCCAGAAGAAAGAATTTCATCTCCCTGGACAGAGATTTCACTGTAGTCATATACGCACACCTTTCAAAAAAGGGATGCAAAAAAGATTCCGCATCTTTGCACCCCGACTGTTAACATTCTATAAAAATGGTTACTATTCTATTGTATTGGATTTTCAACTGTTTTGCAACTGATTTTTTTCTCACTGTAACCCGTCCGACAGAACCGGCTGCCCCCATTCTCATGTGAAATTGTTACTCTTCCTCCGGCGCACTTCCCAGCACATAACCGCGCTCTTCCAATATTTCGCGCAGCTCATCAACCACCGCCCCCAGCTCTTTACCTTCCTCGTCGATCGTGATGTCCGCGTATTTCTCAAAATACGAGATCCTCTCATGGTAGAGATCCAGAAGTGTCATGCCGTCTTTCAGCGCCACGCCGCGATCCTTGACATCGCCGACGCGCTTTACCAGCTCGTCATAGGTTATTTTCAGATAGACAACCAGTCCGATGGATTTTAAATGTTCCATCGCTTCCTTTCCGTAGATCACGCTGCCACCCGGTGCAATGACCGCCTGCTCGGCTTCCACCCCCGCGTTGACGCGGTTCTCCACATCGAGAAATCCGTCCAGTCCCTGTTCTTCGATGATCTCGCGCAGACGCTTACCTTCCTGTTCCTGAATCAGCAGATCCACATCTATAAAGGAGTAGCCCAGTCTCTTTGCTAAAAGCACTCCGACCGTGCTCTTTCCTGCGGACGGCATACCAATCAAGGTTACATTATTTTTCATCTTTGGCACCTCTTCTTTTTCTTTACACTCCATCCAAATGTTCCAAGAAGCTCTGAAAGCCCATAATAGCCGCCATGCGAATACACAATCGGTTCCGCCTTTGCAAGCTCCAGGCTGCCGCGCTCGTTGAGCCACTGCTCGTCCACGCTGACACCCGTTACCTCTGCCAGAAACATATGATGTGACCCCAGTTCCTTGACTTCGGTCACCCGGCACTCGATCGCGACCGGGCTTTCGGCGATCACCGGCGCTTTCACCGTCTGCGCCGGAACCGGTGTGAGCCCGGTCTCCTTCCATTTATCCACATTCCTGCCGGAGCGGACGCCGCAGTAATCGGTCGCATACGCCATCGACTCCGTCGCCAGGTTGATGACAAATTCGCCGCTCTCCCGCAGCATATGGTAAGAATAGCGCTCCGGGCGCACCGAAATGTACGCCATCGGCGGGTTCGTACAGATCGTGCCCGTCCAGGCAATCGTGATGATGTTGCTGTTTCCTTCGCAGTCCGCCACTGTGACCAGCACCGCCGGAACCGGATAAATCATATTGCCCGGCTTCCACTGGGCGCGCGGTCCCGGAGTGTTCCGGGTCTCCACCCGTTTTTTCAACTGTCCTTCCGGGTTCTGCCTTGCTCCTCCCCGGCGACGCTCTTCTGGCTTTCCAGCCGCTCTCTTCTGTGCCATCCCTATATCCTCTTAATCGTTGTCCGGGAGAAGTTTGATCCGGACCATGATCTGTTTCACCATGCTTCCTTCCGGCAGGCTCATATCATCGATATGCGTCTGTGCCGGCAGATCGCCCTCTTCCTCCAGCTCCAGGCTGATCCAGTTGTACGCTGCCTCCCGCGCATTTTCCACCGCATCCTCCAGATCCGGACCTTCCGCCTCACAGCACTCCAAATCCGGGAAATATGCATCATACCCTTTTCCATCTTTCTTAGGCGTAAAAACCGCCGGATATACAAATGTCATGATATCCTTCCTTTCCGTCCGACCTTCCTGCCCTGCACGAACTATCACTGGATTTTCCGTATGAAACAATCCCGTCCGCGCACTGTCACCTGATTTACTGCTCCAGTGTCACTGTCAGTGCCGGAATCAGCTGTTTCTTTCTGGAAACAACGCCCGGCAGTGTTGCCGTCTGCTTCAGCTCTTCATTTGCATCACCTACGTGGAACGCATCTGCCACAACCTGTGCCGCCCCCTGTCCAACACAGAGAAGTTCGGTCGTCTCCGTCAGGATATTCGTCAGCATGAAGAAGATCATATCCAGACCTTCGTCCTCACGCGCCTTCTCCATAAACGGCAGCATACGGTTCTTCAGCTTTCCAAGCTCCTCTGCATTCAAGGAGTTGATCTGACCGACGCCGAAGTTTGTCTTTCCAGCTGAGAATTTCTTGAAATCCAGATACAGAATCTCTGCATCGCTCTTGCCCTTTAACTCGCTGCCTGCCTCAAACATCTGGTTTGCGAACTCATCCAACTTGATGCCTGCCATCTCAGCCAGAGAAACCGCTGCCGCCCGATCCATCGGTGTGCAGGTCGGAGAACGGAACAGAAGCGTATCGGAGATGATCGCACTGCAGAGCAGACCTGCGATGGTCTTGTCGATCTCCAGCCCCTGTTCGCGGTACATCTGGAAGATGATCGTTGCCGTACAGCCCAGCGGCTGGTTACGGAAGAAGACCGGTCCGACTGTCTCCACAGTACCCAGACGATGGTGGTCAATCAGTTCCAGGATATTGGCATTCTCGATGCCGTCTACCGCCTGGCCGCGCTCATTGTGATCGACCAGAATCACGTTCTTGCCGCGCGCACCCAGTAAGTTACGGCGGGAAATCAGGCCTTTGTATTTGCCTTCTTTATCGAGTACCGGGAAATGACGGAAACGCTTGCTTGCCATCACATCCTTAATATCATCGATGAAATCATCTGTATCGAAGGTGATCAGCTTCTCAGTCTTCATGAAATAGCTGATCGGCATACTCTGGTTAATGAGACGAGCTGCCGTGTAGGTATCATACGGAGTTGTGATGACGGTACAGCCGCGCTCCTGTGCCAGTTTTTTGATCGTCATGGAAACGCCAGCGCCCTCGCACACGATGATACAGCTTGCACCCATCTCGATCGCGCACAGCTGCGACTCATAGCGGTTGCCGAGGATAACCAGGTCGTTCTCTTCAATATAATATTCCATCATATCCGGATTAGCTGCCGCAATCAGGACTTTTCCTTTATCAAAGTACGCTTTCTCATCGCCAACAAAAATCGCGCCCTCCAGGGTCTCGATGATATTTGCATACTGGGTGCATGCCTTGGAAAGAATGCTGCTGTCGTATACATTCATATAAGAACGGGTGATATCGCCGACTGTGATCAGACCTTCCAATATATTCTTATCGGTAACAGCCGGAAGTGTTACCAGACCGTCCTCCTGCATCAGGTTCCATGCTTTTCTCAGGGAAATATTCTTGGAAACACCTGGAGTCTCGCGGATCTCAACATCCTTGACCTGCGTTTTAACGGATTTAATCAGTTTCGGCACATCTACCTTAAAGTAATCCAATACGAAGGTCGTCTCCGGGTTCAGTTCTCCAGCACGGCACGGTACATATTCGCCGCCCGTCTGAAGTGTTTTGAAATTCGCATAGCCGATTGCAGAACAAATCGAATCCGTATCCGGGTTTTTATGTCCAATTACAATCGTTTTCTTTGCTTTTTCTGCTGCCATTTTTTCCTCCTGATTCGCACCGTGCGCTGCAAATTCTGCCATTTTTCTTTCTATCCTCTGTTTTGATAGAGAAACCTCTGATTCATGAAACTTTTTTGTACAAAATCGCCAATTTTCATAATCTGTTTACACGGTGTTCATATTTTATTCATATCTTATTTTTATACTAAAAGCATAAAATATTTCACTTTTCAAATTTGTTTTATAGTGATTTTGCACATAGATTTTTCATAATTGCCCCGGATGCTTGACCGCTCCGGGGTCTCCTCTTGTCTACAGCATTTTTCGGCATATCTGAACGTTTTTCTATCCCTATTTTCTTCAAACGTCCAGCCCCTTTACCCTGCACTCTGTCACTCAAAACAAGGCGTCTAATCGTAACTGTTCAGCACCTTCACAGTTACGCCTAATCTAAGATCAGTCTTGCCGCCCCATAGATACCTGCATCATTTCCCAATGTTGCCAAGCGAACCTCGCCCTTATTCTCAGAGATCGGGGTCAATTCGCGGTAATAGCGGTCAATCCAATCCGTTAAAAAAGTCCCCGCCTTGGATACGCCGCCTCCGATGACGAAAATCTCCGGATCCACGGTCATCGAAATGGTCGCCAGCGCCCATCCGAGATAATAGCACACGGTGTCCATAACCTCCAGCGCCAGTGCATCCCCGGCTTTTGCCGCATCCAGCACATTTTTTGCGGTAATCGCATCACCGTAAGCACGCATCACCGATGCATCCGGCTTTGCCGCCATCTTCCGTCTCGCCTCCCTGGCGATACCGGTCGCGGACGCTACCTGTTCCAGACAGCCGTGTCCGCCGCAGTTGCAGGTTTCTTTCTCGCCCTCGCGGATATGGATATGACCGATCTCGCCGCCCAGTCCGTGGCGTCCTGCAACGATCTTCTGATCGTGTACCACGCCGCCGCCGACACCGGTTCCCAACGTTACCATCACGATATCATGGCAGCCCTTGCCGCCGCCCTGCCACATCTCGCCGAGCGCCGCCACATTAGCATCATTACCGGAGCGGACCGGCATTCCATCTAATAACTCACTCAAAATCTTCTGCGGGTTCAGATCGCGCCATCCTAAGTTGACGCAGACCTCCACATAGCCGTCCGGCTGCACCGGTCCCGGAAATCCCATGCCTGCGCCGATCACGGCATCCATCGGAATTCCCCGCTCGTTCAATTTCTTCCTGATCGAAGCGGCTACATCCGGAAGAATGTACGCCCCATTCTCTTCCTTGCGGCTCGGAACCTCCCACTTATAAACAAGCGTTCCGTCCGTCTCAAAAATACCAATCTTAACCGTCGTTCCACCGACGTCTATCCCAATACATTTTTTTTCCATGTCTGGATCCCTTCCCTTACGGCTACATTGGCAGCCTTTCTTCTATGCCCTCATCTTTTTTCTGCGCTGGCTCTTATTATACGCAATGCATCCCCGTTTTGCAAGGTTTGGAAAGCAAAATACACCTGCCTGCCGGAGAAAGGCGCATTTCTGCTTAAGCGGTACCGCATTCTTTTCTGCCGACAGACAGGTGCCTGTCTTTTATCTTATTTTTTTACCAAAATCAGCATTATTTCAGGCTCTTAGCCACCTCTACCACATGCTCAACGGTAAAGCCGAACTTCTTGAACAGAAGCCCTGCCGGTGCACTGGCGCCGAAACTTTCCATCGCGATGATCTTGCCGTCTAAGCCGGTGTACTTGTCCCAGCCGAAGCTTCCAAGCGCCTCTACTGCTACACGGCGGCGTACTTCTCTCGGAAGTACGGACTCCTTGTACTCCTCGCTCTGCTCCTCGAACAGATCCATACACGGCATGGAGACAACGCGGACTTTCTGACCTTCTGCTGCCAGAGTCTCTTTTGCATGAACCGCCAGAGCTACCTCGGAACCGCTGGCAATCAAAATTAACTCCGGTGTGCCCTCGCAGTCGTCGATGATGTAGCCGCCCTTTAATGCCTCACGGCTGCTGCCTGCCATCGGCTCCAGATTCTGTCTGGTCAGCACCAGTGCGGTCGGTGTGTGCTCGGAAGTAACAGCACTGTACCAAGCTGCCTCTGTCTCGGTCGCATCGCACGGGCGGAATACATGGAAGTTCGGCATCGCACGCAGCGCTGCCATCTGCTCGATCGGCTCATGGGTCGGTCCATCCTCGCCAACGCCGATGCTGTCATGCGTAAATACATAGGTCAGCGGCACGCCCATCAGTGCAGACAGTCTTGCCATCGGTTTGCAGTAATCGCTGAATACGAAGAAGGTCGATACATACGCGCGCAGACCGCCGTGCAGCATGATGCCATTTCCGATCGCTGCCATCGCAAGCTCGCGGACGCCGAAGTGCAGGTTGCGTCCAGCTCTGTCCTCCTTGGAGAAGTCGCCCGCATCCTTCATGTTAGTCTTGTTGGACGGTGCTAGGTCAGCAGAACCGCCAAACAGGTTCGGCAGAACATCCTTGATGTAGTTGATCAGGCGTCCGGAGATCGCACGGCTTGCTTCCGGTTTCTCCTGTTTTGCCCAGAATCCGGCGTCATCTTTCAGCGCCTCGCCTGCCTTTGCATTGTGATACTGGTTCCAGAGTGCTTCCATCTCCGGATATTCCTCGCAGTAAGCGGCAAACATCACGTTCCATGCAGCTTCTACCTCTGCCTTCTGCTCTGCGATCTCGGAGTAGTTTTTGTATACCTCTTCCGGTACGAAGAACGGCTCTTCGCTCGGCCAGTTTAAGTTCTTTCTGAGTGCTTCCACATTCTCTACGCCCAGCGGCTCGCCGTGTGCGCTCGCCTTGCCCTGTTTTGCCGGGCAGCCGAAGCCGATCTGCGTCTTGATGGTGATAAAGGACGGATGCTCGGTATCTGCCTTTGCAGCCTCGATCGCCTTGCCGATCGCGTCGATATCATTGCCGTCTTCTACAGTGATCGTCTGGAAACCAAATGCCTGCATACGCTCCTGTACATTCTCACGGAATGCGATGTCGGTGCTTCCCTCGATGGAGATGCGGTTGGAATCATAGAGAACAATCAGCTTGGAAAGTCCCAGGGTACCTGCCAGAGAGAATGCCTCAGAGGAAATGCCTTCCATCATACATCCGTCGCCGCCCAATACATAGGTGTAATGGTCAACTACCGGATAATTTTCTTTGTTGAATACGCTTTCCAGATGTGCCTCAGCCATCGCCATGCCGACTGCCATACCCATACCTGCGCCCAGCGGACCGGTCGTCGCCTCAACGCCAACGGTATGACCATATTCCGGATGTCCCGGAGTCTTGGAATCTAACTGGCGGAAGTTCATCAGATCTTCTTTGGAAAGATTTCCGTAGCCAAACAGGTGCAGCAGAGAGTACAGCAGCATGGAACCATGACCGCCGGATAAGATGAAACGGTCTCTGTTCTCCCACTTCGGGTTAGCTGGGTTATGGTTCATATGATGTGCCCACAGTTCATAAGCCGCTGCTGCACATCCCAGCGGAAGTCCCGGATGACCGGAATTTGCCTTCTGGATTGCGTCTGCGGATAAAATCCGGATCGCGTTTACGGATAATGTGTCAATCTGATTCATAAGTAACCTCCTGCTATGTATCTTAATTTTAAAAACTAAACGTGTGTTATTTGAGGCGGATCTCGCGCATCCGGTCGCCGCCGCTGATAATCAATGAATTGAACGCGCGGCCGCGTGTTACCTGCGCCACAGAGAAATCAAACTCCCCGGCAAACCGCTCCTTGCCGGACAGACTGTAGACCCGACAGGAATTTTCGTTATTTAGGATGACGAAATCGCCCTGTATATTTATGTTACGCCACGAATACGAGAAATCTGCCGTACCCATAGCGGTTCCATCGGATTTAAACATGCTCAAACGGCTCTCACTTCCGCCCTCGGTGTTGTCCGAGATGACCGCCACATAGTCCTTCGACCATGCCACGCCGCGGACTTCCCCGTCGATCTCCGCCTGGCGCACCAGCGCCGGGCTTGTTACATTTTCCAAAGAGAAAAATGCCACCTGATCATCCGCAAATGCACACGCGTGATCCTCGTCGAGAAACCGGACGCGCGGACAGATGCTGTCTCCCAGCTCATCAAAACCTCCGACCAGACGGTCTGGATAATTCTTTCCATATTCGGAGAAATTGTAAAATACAATCCGGTTTTTGAGTGCCCCGTCCTGCAGATACAGGTCAGAAAGCATGACCTGCGTACCATCCGGCGATAAGGAAACGTCCATCAGGTAACCATTTCCCGACATAACCGTCTTGATCGCCCAGTCAAGCTCGCTGCCGTCTTTCTTGAAAAAGGTCACATACGAAGCATTGCTGTCCTCCACCAGCGCCGCCACGATGCCGTATGCCGATACGCTGACGCGCAGGATCGGCAGAAGCGTCGTCGCCTGTCCCTGGCTTCCGGTCTTGTCCACAATATAAATATCATTGCCCTGCTGGTCCCCGATCACGGCATAATCGCCGTTGACATAGCAGATCGGTGATTTCAGCTCATAACTCATCGACCAGACTGCCTTGCCGGACTTGTCCAGATAGGAAGCTCCGTCCTTCGTGTATTTCAGGACATTTTCCCCAAACGGGACAAATTCCGTCGTGCTGCTCTCACTCGCCGCAATCTCTTTTTCCCACGCCACCGTATAGTCCGTGTAGGCATGGTTATCTTTATAATACATAAAACCAACCGCCAAAAGCGCCGCGATTAACACCGCCGTCAGCACCTTGCGGAGACGTTTCCGTCTGGAATGGCGCTCGGCTTTCTCCGCCACCTCTTCCTCATTTTCCCCGTGGCTTATGCCCCGGCGGGGAAACATGTCCTGCGTGGCGGTGTCGATCACACGCCCTCTCAGCTGCTTTTTCTTCTGTTCCCGTTCAATCGGGTTCATCTCACTCATTTTTTTATCTCCTGTAGCTGGACTGCCATCTTGATTATACACTATTTTAGATGGTTTGGCATTATCTTTTTGCTATTCTCCGGACACATCCGGCAGCACCAGCGTCTGCCCTGCGATAATGCGGTTTTCATCGGTCAGATGGTTGACTGCAAGGATATCGTCCAGATGACGGATATTGCCATAAAGCTTAAAACAGATCCCATAGAGCGTCTCCCCATCCCCGACCGTGTACGTGCCGCCGGGCTTCAAGTTTGTGACCGGATAGTCCTGTCCCGCCGTCGAATTGCCGCCCGGATTCGGCAGGTCGCGCTGTGCCTCCGGCTCCGGCAAAATGTACGGGGCTTTCGTCTCCGCCATTTTTCCGTCCTCTTCGCTCTGCCCGCCGGAAGCCTGTCCATTCTGTCTGCCTGCTATGGCAGTGCCCTCTGTATCTCCATCCGCCGCGCTCTCAAGTGTCCATTTATGCGCCTGTCCTCCGTTTTCCGCTGTTGTTCCGTCTGCATCCACATCGCTGCTCTCAAGCGGCGTCACACTGCCGCGGAGCTGTTCCACCGTGACCGCCTCTTTCCCGTCCGCAGTGCCCCGCACACCATCCGGGAGGACGGATACCAGCACACTCTCCATCTCGCGCATTTTCTGGTAATTGCCGAAAAGCACCACGCCGCCGGCAAGCACCGCGACCGAAAGCACGCCGCACAGCGTCCCCAGCGCCCGGATCGTCCCGTAACGCGACGCCGCCTCCTGCTGCCGCTCTTCCATCCGGTTACGGAAATCGCGGATCACCCGATCGCCGGTGCCTGTCTCCACCCGGCGGGCGTCCTTCCGCAGAATCATATAGTCCTGCATCATCTGGTTTTTCTCGTAGTATATATGATATCCTTTCAAACGGTAAAACCCGTCCTCCGACATCACATAGTATGCCGCCTCACCGTCCACACCGCTGTTTATGTACATGAGCTGGTTTTTCCCACCGAAATACTGCTTGTGCAGCCGCCAGTAGGTCAGGGGACTTAACATACACCCCGGCGCGCCGCAGATAAACCACCCCTGCACGGTCTTTTTCGGAAATGTCTCCTCCATCCGCTGGTATGCCTTTTTCCATGCCGCCTCCGAAAAGACAATCTTCTCCCCGGACGGCACAACCTCCTCCATCTCCAGCGCCCCGTCCACAAAGAGGCACGGAACCTCCTGCTGTGGATCCGAATTTCCGAGCAGCAGCCCGACCCGGAGTCCCGGTCCGCCGGATGGATATACCTGTTTCAAATACGTGTTTACATAATCCTCCACATACAACCGGACCACCTCATCCCGCTCGCCGATCTGCCGGATATTTTTCGGCAGTTCTGCGCGGGAACCAGAATATTCTCCCATATGTTCACCCCGCTATGATAGATTCTCCTGAAACCGGGTCTGTACTTGCTTCCATGATTTGATTGCTGCACCGCGCAGCATTTTCAGTGCTGAAAATACCTGCACAAATACAGTAACATGATTTTCCGTAATTTCAGGAGTATGATGAATTTCTTTCCGCCTATCATAACGCCGATTGCATGCAAAATTTGTCAAACGGAGGCAGCATCCAGGCAAAAATTTTCGACAAGCCCGATCCCCGCGCTGATGCAGTCTGCCAGCTGCATGACGAGTGCCAGGCGGATACTCTGCAGCATCATCGGATCGTAATGGCTGCAGCCCGCCACGATCCCGGTGATAAAGAGATCTCCGACCGCGTGAAGCTCCTTGCAGACGCCAAGCCCCGGCTTTAAAGCCCCGCGCCCTAACGTGACATAGCCGATATGGTTTTCATCACCAACCGAGGCATCGACCGCCACCACCAGCGCATCCGGGTAGCCATTTTTTAAAACCTGCACGTAATGTTCCAGGTTCATCGCGTGCACGGGGCGATCAAGTGTTCCGAATACCAGCGTACCGCGCCGCCGTTCCTGTTTGAGTTTATATCCGATCAACGGTCCCAGACTGTCTCCGGTCGAGCGATCCGTGCCGATGCAGAGGAAAACCAGTTTCTTTTTATGCCTTCGGGTCATTTCTTCCTGAATCAGCCCACTTAACTGCCCTGCCAGCTCTCCCACCGCGTCCCGGCGGGCTGAATTGTAATAATATATCTCCGGACTGCCACCGAACCGGCTGCGTCCCCGTCTGTTCATCTCCCACACCGTCCTGTTTTCTCCCTGCCTGTTGGACAGGGGTTGTTTTACCTTTATTATAGGCGGGGTGGCAGGAAATTATGCGAAAATTGAAGGATATATACACGGACGAAAAAAGATGTGACAGAAGGCAGCTTTACAGCGCCCGGTGTCACATCTTTTTTCTGGTTGTTCCTATATCTAATTATTTATTTTTATGAAATAATTTCCACAGTTTACTTTCCGCCGCGTTCGCGGTACTCTGCAATGACCTCGCTTAAATTAACGGCTGTGCTGTTATCCAGAATATGTTTTAGCGCGTCCAACTTTTCTGGATTCAGAAATTCCTTGCCTAAGTAGCACTCGTAGGTATCTGTGATAAAGATTCTCTTTTCCTTGATTACCGTCTCGGTATAGTGCAGGCGGCTCTCGACCTCCTGATGGCCTTCTTTGAGTTGTTCGAGCTTTGCACGGCTGTTGCTGGTGATCTCATCGGTCAGGATGGTTTTTGTCACATTTTCGAAGGTGTTTAATGCGTCCTTTTTCTTCTTCGCCGTCTCCTCCAGATCCTGCTCCATCTGGGAGATCTCATCGTCGTATTTTTCCAGATCGTAGAGCGCTTCACTGCGATCCCGGCGGATCGAGGAGGTGATCACCGCGATCTTGCGGTTGTTCGCCGCGATCAGACTGCGGATCGAACGTCCTTCCTGCAGCGCCGCCAGATGGCGATCCTTCGTCCAGTTTCCAATCAGGATATACAGTCCGCCAAAAACAACCACATCCACGCCGTAGATCATCGCCAGGTATAAAGTCTTCTGTTCTGGAAGCAGCTTGTAGATGCCGCACGGGATCAACAGGAAACAGATCGCAAAGGTAATCAACACCGTCAGAAATTCTTTGAATCCCCTCGGGAAATACAGCGCATAGTACAGTGGGCTTTTGCAGACAAATGGAACACGATCCGACTGGAACAACGTCCGCATCCGCACGGAAAGCTCTCGGTTGTGCGCGTGAAGCTCCTGCGTTTCTTCCTTAATCCGCTCCTTGATGCCCTGGTTTTTCGCCTTTTCGCGGCGTGTCCGCGTGCGTTTCAGCTTATCCTGCAGCTTCCCAAGCTCATCGTCATAGCTTTTTTCAATCTCATCCCGGCGCCTTTTCACGGTCGAATTCACGGCATCCGCCACCGCTTTCCGCTCCGTCTCCAGCACGCGCAGACGCTTTTTCTCTTCCTGAGCAAGCGTCTCCTCCTGTTTTTCAAACTCCGCCAGCTCCACCACTGCCTGTCTGGCGTCTTCCAGAAATGTTTTCACATCCGTTATCGCCTGTGCCATCTCGCCCCTCCCGGTCTTTGTCTTTTTGTAACGGCTGCCTGCCCTTTATTCTTCCAGCACCTGTATCTCCAGATAATCGAAATCGATGCTCTCGATAAAGTTGTCCTGGGTAAAACGCGCCTTATCGTGGCGTTTGAACTCCTCGATCGTCTTATCCAGCCAGACCGGATGCCCCAGATCAAAGTCATAGCAAATCTGGTCGATCGCGTCAAACACCATCGCCGTTCTTGACATTGTATAATCACCGTTGCTGATCACAATATCCCTAAGCATCCGGTTTTCCTTCATCATTTTTCCCCAAAGACGAAACATCCTGCCGTTCCTTTCCCGCTGTCAAATTTCATTTTTACCGTGTCCGGATGTTCTCTCCGGACATCTTTTCTCACAATCTTATGTCCAGTATATCAGCTTTTTTAAGAGTTGACAAGGCGGGGCTTTTCGGCAAAATTCACTGCCACTGTGTCATCGTGCAGCACTTCCCATTTTCAAAAGAAACTGCAGATCTTCCTCAATCCCCCGCACATTTCCAGAAACGTCCATCGCATACTCCATGACCCACTCGGCATCCGGCGTCGCCTGCTTTGCCAGTTTTAAAAAGCAGTCAAAATCAAGTGTTCCCTCATGAATCCTCTGATGGCTGTCGTGGACACCGTCGTTGTTGTGGAGATGGTACGCCACAATCTGGTCCGCCAGCGCGTTTACGACCCGCTTAAGCGACCAGCCGTTCGCCCAGGCGTGCCCGATGTCGATGAGCACCGCATACTGTTCCCGGCGGCACAGATCGATAAATTCCTGCTCATCGAAGAGACGGTTTCCGCGCTCCAGAACTCCGGCATTCTCCACGACCACCTGGGTTCCCGCCTCCTCACACAGCTGTTTCACGGTGTAATAATTTTCACAGGAAACACGGACGCGGTCTTCCTTCTCGCCCGGTATGATGCGGCAGTTGTTGTGATGATAAACGAGATATTTGCTTGAAAGCTCTTTCGCATACGAAAGCGTCTTTTCAAGCAGCTCCATCGTGCGCGCATACTCTACAGTCCCCTCCGCTGCCGAATGCTCTGCCTGATAATATGGACCATGGAAGCTGACCGGGACTTCCTTTAAGAGCGGCATGGCGTCCCGCAGGTTCTTCTCAAAGCATTCCTCATGAAACATCGGAAACACCTCGACTCCCACCTGTCCAGGAAACCGTTTGAGATATGGAAGAACCTGACCGAACTCGCTGCCTTTATACATATTAGTGCTGATAAGAATTTTTCTCATGATTGCATGTCTCCTCTTCAAAATATACGTTCATAATCTTGTTTTGAAAACACTTTTTTCGCTCTATTATCTCTATTCTTACTGGGCGATCGCCTTTTCCAATTTCGGCACCGCCAGCTTTTCCTGTGCGCGGATCACCATCTCCGGGTAACCGAGCGATTTCTCCGTCCCGCAGTCAAACAGATGCAGCTTTTTCGTCTCCACATGGATGTATACCTTCTCACCCGGCTGTGGAATCTCGCCCTCGCGGATGGCAATCAGCTCGTTCTTGTCTCCCTCGACCTGAATATAAACACCGTACCGGTTTCCGTAATCCTCCACGTAACGGACCATGCCCTCGATCGACCGCTCCTGCGGGGTGCGGCTCATCATCACGTGTTCCGGGCGGACACCTGCGTACAGCAGTCCCGACGGGCACTGCGCGGCGATCCGCTGCCAGATACCCGGAAGTTCTACCTTCTGTTTCCCGATGACAAGCGCCCCGTTATGATATTCCGCCTCCACGATATTCATGGACGGCGAACCGATAAACTTCGCACAGAACACGCTTGCCGGACGATTGTACACGTGTGACGGGGTATCGAGCATTTCCATCTTGCCCCGGTACATGAGCGCGATCCGATCGCCAACCGTCATCGCCTCGATCTGGTCGTGCGTAACGTAGACTAACGTCGGGTGGTACATTTCATGGATTTTTACCAGTTCTTTTCTCGCACGCATCCTAAGCTGTGCATCCAGGTTTGACAGCGGCTCGTCCAGAAGGAAATAGTCGGCGCGCTTTACCACGGCTCTCGCCAATGCCACTCTCTGGCGCTGTCCGCCGGAAAGCTCCTTCGGCTTCCGATCCTCCAGCCCTTCCAGTTCCAGCATTTTGAGGACTTCTTTTAAGCGCGCATCGATCTCGTTCTCATCCATCTTGTGCGCTTTTAAACCATATATGATATTATTCTTGACGCTCATATGCGGAAACAGCGCATAGTTTTGAAACACCATCGAGACACCGCGCTCGCCGCACGGCACATCATTTACCACCTGGTCGCGCATCCACAGGTTTCCGGCGGTCACATTTTCCAGTCCCGCAATCATGCGAAGTGTCGTCGATTTTCCACAGCCGGACGGACCTAATAAAATCAGGCGTTCGCCCTCCTTTACCTCCATGCAGAGGTCCTCCACGACCACATTTTTGCCATACGCTTTTTTAACATTTTCAAATACAATATTTTTCATTGAATTAATCTATCCCTTTCTTATGTCCAGCGCAATCTCCCGTTATCCCTTCAATCCAGACGCCGCAAATGTATTGATGATATAGCGCTGGAAAATGATATACAGTACCAGCGGAATCATCATCGTGAGCACCGACACCGCCATCGCGATCGTAAATTCCGTACCGCCCTCGGCGCTGATGTACATCTGCAATGCCAGCGACAGCGTATAATTTTCCTTGGATTTTAAGATCAGCACCGGCCACACATATTCATTCCACGAATTGATAAAGAAAATGATGCCGGTGGAAATGATGGACGGACGCACCAGCGGAATCACAATGTCGCGCATGATTTTCATGTGCCGGATATTTTCCATCCGTGCCGCCTCAATGAGTGCCAGCGGGATTCCACGCATTGCCTGGCGCAGCAGGAAAATTCCCAGCACATCCGCCAGCTGCGGCAGTGCGACGCCCCAGATACGATCGCGCAGACCGATTTTAGAGATCAGAAGATAATTTGGAATCATCGTGACCGTAAACGGGATGAACAGCGTACTTAACATAATAAAATACAAAAATCCTTTTCCCTTAAACCGGAAATAGACGAACGCATACGCCGCCAGAAGTCCCGTGATTGTCTTAAAAATCGTGACCGTCGATGCGATCAGAAACGTATTCAGCGTGATTTTCACAAACGGCAGTTTGTCAAATACATGCCGGTAATTTTCCAGCGTCGGATGCAGCGGAATCACCTGAAAAACCGTGTTGAACGCCTCCTGCATCGTCTTGAAAGAGTTGGAAATTGCAAATACGATCGGCATCAGAAGGAGGAAAACGACCACCACCAGAAACAGATGCCAGCCGATCTGTCTGTCTTTAGTTTTCATAGTAAACCCCCTTTTCTACAAACCGGAATTCCAGCACCAAAAGAATGATAAAGAGTGCCATCGTCATGACCGATACCGCCGAGGAAGTTCCTGTTTTATAGAGTGTAAACGCCTCATGGTACGACATATAAATCAGGTTCGAACTGGCATAGTTCGGTCCTCCCTGTGTGACGACCTTGATCGGCGTGAACACATACTGGAGTCCCTGCACGATCGTCGTAATAAACACATAGATTCCAGTTGCAGAACTCATCGGCACGACGATATCCTTAAAAATCTTCCACATCGGCACATTTTCCAGACGCGCCGCCTCGATGACCTCCATTGAGACACCGGAGACGCCCGCTAGGATGTTGATGAAATTGTAGCCAAACGTCTTCCAGGTCGTGATAATACAGAGTACCGCGATGACCCAGCCCTCCGTTTTCGACCAAAACGGCAGTTTCAGCCCAAACCAGCCTGCCACAATCGCGACCGGACCCGAAATCGGATTCAGAATCCATGTATACAGAATCGAGCCGACGACCAGCGAAATCACACTCGGCAGGAAAAAGACCGCCTTGTAAAAACTCTGTCCCTTTTTGATGACGCACGAAAGAATGAATGATAAAATGTACGGCATCACAAAGTTAAACACCAGAAGAATCACGATGTACCAGAATGTATTGCCAAAGATTTTCCATGTATTCGGATCCTTCAAAACGGAAATATAATTCCCCAGTCCCACAAACTTCTTGACCGGCTTTACCATGTTCCACTCAAAAAAACTCAAATACAGCGTGTAAAAAAGCGGATAAAACATAAATACCGCAAACATGACGAGCGACGGCAGCAAAAAAACATATCCAAGCGCTGCCTGTTTTTTGTCCTCCCGATTCAAACTATTTCCTCCATTCCAATGCATTTTATGAAGGGGCTGCCGCCAAACAGCTCTTTCGCGCTCCGGCCGCTTCCTGCGTCTTATCTGCACGCAGTCCATTCTGCCAAAACACGTTCTGCTATTCCGCAACAACCCCATTCTCATTTCTGTCCTAAATTTTGTAATGATTTTTCTGCCACCCGAAAGCCGTTCCAAGCGTCAGGCTGCCTGTCCCTACTGTGCATCCAGCAGCTGGTTGATCGCATCCTGTGTGCTCGTCATACCATCTTTCGCAGATACCTGACCGCCCAGAATCTGGTCTCTCATATCCAGAAGAAGCTGCTCTGCCTCAAGGCCTGCATCGCCCGGGAATGCGGTCCATGATACAACGCCGTCCATCTGCTCAATCGCTGCATTCATCATTGTGTTCTCAGCCAGAAAATCTTTCAATCCATTTTCTGCCTCTGCCACATCTTTTCTCGGCGGTACATAACCGGTTCCCTCGGTCCATGCTGCCATTGATTCTACGCTGTAAAGATACTTTTCAAACTCCCATGCCGCCTGAATCTGCTCGTCGCTCTGCGCGGTGATGGCTAAGAAACAGCCGCCTGCCGGAACCTTGCGCTCCTTGTCGTTCCACAGCGGGGATTTCACGGTTGCTACGTCAAACTGTGCCCCCTTCTGTACGGAAGCGCGTCTCGCAATGGTGGTGTAAAGCATCGCGCAGTTGCCGTCGATAAAGCTCTGGCAGCCCTCTTCCCATGAAACATGAAGGGCAGAACCATCTTTTACCATATCCTGCATCATCTGCATTGCCGCAATGCCGTCCTCGGTTGCAAAGCTTGCTTTTTTCTTGCCGGATGCATCCGCAGTCAACATATCCGCTCCCGCGCTCTCAACCAATGCCTGCTGCGCCCAGAAGTCTGCCGGTTCCTGCATATAGAAACCATATTTTCCTGTCTTCTCTTTGACTGCCTCGGCAAATTCCTGTACTTCCTGCCAGGTCTCCGGTCCATCTTCGGAAAGGCCCGCTTCTTTTAAGAGATCTTTATTGATGTAGAGAACCGGGCTGCTTAAGGAGTACGGGATTCCGACCTGCTCGCCGTTGCTGTTGACCGCCAGGTCTAAGACATTTGGAAGGAAATTGTCGGTTAAGAAATTTGCATCCTCGCTGTCGAATTTATCAATCGCATCCTGCGGCGCCACATAGTCAAAGTTATTGGAGAAATAATCCAGAAATGCCCAGCCAATCTGAACAAGCGCCGGTGTATTTCCGGTCGCCGCTTCCGCCTGCAGATTCTGCATCAGACCTTTGTACATATCCGGATTGTATTTCGCTACTACCTCGATGTGATCATTTTCCTCATTAAATTTCTTTACCAGATCGTCTACGACCAGACCTCCCTGGGTTTCTGCGTTACAGTGCCAGTATTCAATCACCGTTTTATCGCCGGATGCCGTCTTCTCTGCCCCGCTCTCTCCGGACGCGCTCTGTGTGTCGCTGCTTCCTGTCGCCGAGCTGGATGCTTGGCTGCATCCTGCCATCAATGTCATCGTGCCTGCCATCGCAAGCGCCATCAGACGTCTCATACTTACCTTCATTCGTTCTCCTCCTGCTGCGGTGTCCCATCTCCCAGTCTCTCTTACCTTGGAACCAGCCATCTATGTCAAAATCGTGATCGGGAGTCCTTTGCCGCGCTTCTCTTCTGTCAAATCACTTGTGCTGTGTCCAGATTCTATCTTAAAGATGGTCTGTAAAATGCAGGAGGCGATTTATGTAAAAATTATCTATAATTTTTGAAAATTGTTTTTTCGAGATTCTGCGGCATAAAAGAATGTGCCTTTTTGTGTAATGGGGAATTCTAAGGAATTTCCTATTACACAAAAAAACGCCTCTATCAGTTTTTGCTGATAAAAGCGTTTTTTATTCTATGTTCCATTTTCTATTTTTAGATCCGGACTGCAGTTTCCTTCATGGAACATGCCAGAGTGAACGCTGCAGAACGCATATTCTTTTACAGACCTGCCCCTTACAGTCTCTTAAGCAGCGCCTCTCTCGCTTCCTCATAGCCCGGTTTGCCAAGCAATGCAAACATATTTTTCTTATAGCTCTCTACGCCCGGCTGGTTGAACGGATTGACGCCCAGAAGGTATCCACTGACGCCGCAGGCAAATTCGAAGAAATAGAAGAGCTGTCCTAAGCTGTACGCATCCATCGCCGGGATCGTCACTTTCAGGTTCGGCACACTGCCGTCGGTATGTGCCAGAATCGTGCCGTTCATCGCACTCTTGTTGACGAAATCCACGCTCTTGCCAGCCAGATAGTTCATACCGTCCGTGTCAACATCTTCTTTCTTCAAAATGATCTCCGCCGGAGATTCAGCCACTTCCAGAACTGTCTCAAACATGATTCTCGCTCCGTCCTGGATGAACTGACCCATCGAATGAAGATCGGTCGTTAAATCAACCGCTGCCGGGAAAATACCTTTCTGATCCTTGCCCTCGCTCTCGCCGTAGAGCTGTTTCCACCACTCCGATACATAGTGCAGGCTCGGCTCATAGTTTGCCACAATCTCGACCTGTTTGCCCTTCCGGAGCAGAATGTTGCGGACCGCCGCATATAACAGGGCAGAATTCTTCTCAAACGGAGTCTCCAGTGCATTCTTTCTCGCGTCTGCCGCGCCCTGCATCAACGCATCTATATCCGCGCCGCTGACCGCGATCGGAAGCAGACCGACTGCCGTCAGGACGGAGAAACGACCGCCAACATCATCCGGAACCACGAAGGACTCATAGCCCTCTTCATTTGCCAGATTCTTGAGTGCTCCCCGCGCCCGGTCTGTCGTCGCGTAGATTCGCTTGTTTGCCTCTTCTTTACCATATTTCTCAATCAGCATCTCCTTAAATACACGGAATGCGATTGCCGGCTCCGTTGTCGTACCGGACTTAGAAATAATATTGATAGAGAAATCTTTTCCATCGACCAAATCCATCAGATCATGGATGTATTTGCTGCTGATGCTGTTGCCAACGAAGTAAATCTCCGGTGTTTTTCTTTTTTCTTTCGGAAGATTATTGTAAAAACTATGGGACAGGAACTCGATCGCCGCTCTTGCGCCCAGATACGAACCGCCGATACCGATTACCAGCAGGACATCGGAATCCTTCTGAATCTTCTCCGCCGCTTTTTTGATGCGTCCGAACTCTTCCTTATCATAGTCCACCGGAAGGTCGATCCATCCAAGAAAATCATTGCCCGCGCCGGTCTTTTCTACCAGCGTCTCTCTTGCCGCCTGCACGCCCGCCTTGATACCGGCGATCTCTTCCTCATGAATAAATGCAGCTGCTTTTGAATAATCAAAGATCACATCTTTTCCCATATGTTTCCTCTCCTTTGCATTTCAGCCGTCCGCAGGCGGCGTGATTACTTTGTCAAAAACTTAACTTATCTTTATTATAGCAATCTGGACACCCGTGTGCAACCAGTTTTCAGTTGGAATCATCATTTACAACCCCGATAAATACTCCCTCATAATATCCCCCAGAACCTGCGCCTCCTCGCGGCTCAAACCTTTCATCCAGTCACCCGCATTTGCCTCGCCATTTCGTGTTTTCCGCGTATCCCGGCTTGCTGCAATCTGGTCGAGGCTCTGCTTCAAATACTCCATTTCCTTGTCGCCGGGACGCTCCTTCGCTTCCTGCCTGGGACCCGTATTGTTTTCCGTTTCATTTCCTGATACCATCCGGCGATCCGTAAGATGCCCATCTGTCTCATGCTTGTCCCGTTCCTCCGGTTCGCGCGGTGCAGTGCGAACTGCCCGCATCAGATTCTGTGCCCGTGCATCCCGCTCACGGAACGGATTCGCTCTCATCGCTGTCCGCGATTTTCCTTTTTCAAACTCCGTTTCTCCCAGATCCCGGTTATCCGTTTCAGCACCATCCCGACCGCTCACGCCGCGATCTGCCCGCAGAGTACTCTGCAGCCATTTCGGCATTTCCCGCACATTCGAGTCCGCGCCAGCAATTCCGCCGGATACTCCAGAAACTCCTGACATTTCCTGTCCGCGCGTCTCCTTCTCACGTGCCGCCCGAAGGAACACCGAATTATCCACATACTCCAAAAGCGCCGTTTCCAGCCGCTGCTGTTTCTGGTCAATCTGGAAACAGCTCTCGATAAATGCCAGAAACAGACCACTCATGACAGCTGCCGATGCATACAGCACAATATAGCTTGCATCCAGCTCATACCAGTACGCCAGAAATGCCTCCGCTGCTCCGGTCAGAAGCCCTAAAAGCACCATTTCCATTGACACGCCGTTCCACGCATCCAGCGAAATATGTAAAAATGAAAATCCGTCAATCTGCTTGTCCAGATATGCCTGCGTGTTCACGATGTTCTGTCCCAGGCGGCAGGTATTTTCCAACCGCTGCTTCAGATTTTGAAGATTCTTGTTCCGGGTCATCGCCATGTTGTCAGTTTCTTTTAATAATCTTTTGTAGAGGCTCCGTGTAATCAACTTGCTGACAAATCCGATCATTCCGATCGCCGCAAGAACGGACAGCGCTTTTCCAGTTTGTAAAAATTCCAGCATAAAAAAGCTCCCCTTTCTCTACTTCCGGATCACTTCCGGATGGCTTGCCACAGGTCAGGTTTAGGCGCTTCGCAGTTTGTCTCTTGCAATTTGCTTTTTACAATCTGCTCTTCACATTCTGTTTTTTGCGCCTGTCAAATCCCGCCTGCATCGTGGCTTTATTATATCCGCCGAAAGAGTCTTTGTGAAGATGAGAAAGGGGAAAATCGTTCGTCAAATTCTGCCTTAATTCGATTTTTAATGGATGTTTAAGCATGCAATATCATTAAGTTATACCATATATTTCCACATATGGCAAACACTCGTTCTGTGTTTTGCAAAAAATTTGGCACACCTAACTCATCACGAAAGTAACGAGAATGCGGTGTGCCGTTTTTCAAATTTTCGTGCTTATGAATTTAATTATGCCTCATAACGAGATGCCATCTCTAATAAGAGGTTTACCGAATGCTTGATCGCCTGCGCTTCAAATGCCGCATAGTCCATACCCGCACTGTCATCTGCCTTATCCGAAATGGCACGGATGATCAGGAACGGGATTCCGTTTAAATATGCCGCCTGTGCGATCGCTGCGCCTTCCATCTCGGTACAGCTTGCGCTAAACTGCTCGATCAACCACTCCTTTTTTGCCTTATCCGAAATAAACTGGTCTCCGCTTACCACGCGTCCCGGAAATGCCTGAATCTCCGGATTTACCTTCTGATTGCACTCAATCGCCAGCTCGCGCAGCTTCTCATCCGCCTCAAATGCAAAGGTATCTACACGCGGAATCTGTCCGATCCGATATCCGAATCCGCTCGCATCCATATCATGCTGCACCGCATCCGTTGATACAACGATATCGCCAATGTTGATCTCCGCGCGTAGGGAACCAGCGATACCTGTGTTCACAATCGCACTGATATGGAACCGATCCGCCAGAATCTGACTGCACATACCTGCATTTACCTTGCCGATACCAGAGCGAACCACAACTGCGTCCTTTCCGCCCAGTTTGCCCTGATAAAAATCCATACCGGCTACACTTGTCACGGTAACATCCGTCATTTTCTCCTTGATCTGAGCCACCTCTTCATCCATCGCTCCGATGATTCCTAACATCTGTTTGTCCTCCTGTTTTTCTGTTCTTTATTCTTCTGCCTTTCTTTTATAGATTTATAGAAAAAGAAATTCTTACTATTTAATCTTCTGCGCTTATACCCCTGCATCTCTTTCCTCAAATCCATTGGCTGACTCGGCTCTACAGTCAGTGTGTGCCTGCACCATCATTTTTCATTTGAAAATCGTTCATTTACTTTATAATAGCGCAGCCGCATCGTTACCATGTATACCTTGTACAAACAGTAACACCGTATCTTTTCATGAGTATACTGGATTTTTGTTATCTTGACAACACCTTTACTGGCAGACTATAATCATTTTACTGCGGTGGATTCCCGCCACAGCAGATTAAAACACATACCATTTTGAGGAGGTTTTACCATGACATACAAGACAAAGGGAGTCTGTTCCCGTGAGATTAATTTTGAAGTAGAAGATAATAAAGTAAAGAATGTGCAGTTCGTCGGCGGCTGCTCCGGCAACACACAGGGCGTTGCCCGCCTGATCGATGGCATGGATATTGACGAGGCAATCTCCCGCATCGAAGGCATCCAGTGCGGCTTCCGCCCAACTTCCTGCCCGGATCAGCTGGCACAGGCCTTGAAGGAGTATAAGGCGAACGTGAAATAGGAATCTTTGAGGAGATTCTTTCACGCCTGTTGGCATAATGAAAAACCGTTTAAGAAACCCCCACCTGAAAACATCTGGAATTTTGAATCAGAAATTCCTGGATGATTGCAGGTGGGGGTATTTATGTGATCGCTTTTTTCATACTATTTCGTGTTGCAAATATAGATTTCGTAACACTGTCCCCGTTGGGAATTAGTCGCCGTATTCGGTGATCATTACACCCTTTGTCTTTGTCATAAATGACTGTCCTTTTCCATTAGACTCAACATAATGAATTCCTACTACTCTATACTCATAACCTGTTTTCTGATTTTTCACTGTAAAATCATTTGTCATTCCAGACAAATCTTCTGTAGGAAAGTCTTCTTTACTTGCATCATACGTATATCTAGAAACTTCTACCCATTTTCCACCTTCTTCTCGCTGTAAAACTGCAATGTTTTTTATTTTATCACATTCTACATGCGCTAGTGTTTGAATAAAAATTCCAATGTCTCCTTTTCCTAAATTACTGATGCTGGTCATTGCTGTGTCAATAATACTTCCTCTTGGTTCTATTCCTTTAGCAATTCCTTCTGATGTATCCTCATCTACCACGCGCGAAATGTCATAATCTGCCTTTTCAATATTGATTCCATCAATACCTTCAATTTCTGCTGCGTAACTTGACATAGCACTCGCTACCATAATTAATCCTGCGCATATTAATGTATATAATTTCTTTTTCATAATTCCTCCTTAACTAATCTTCTAAAATCAAATTTTCAACTATTTTTTTGAATTCCTTTTTAGGCATTATTCCTGAAAGTTGATAATACATATCTCCCTTTACAATATACGAACTATATTCGACTTTTCCATTGTCTGTTTTAGCCTCATCTATGTATATTTTTTGTTTCAAGAAATCATTATAAATACTTTCTTTCTTCTTCCTATCAGACACAACATTTGCTGAATTACCCACATCACCTATTCGTTGAAAAAATTTTATTTTATACTGTGCATAATCAAAATATATTACAGCCCACTTTTCTCCTATATCTATTTTAATAAATTTCATACCCGCAGGTATATAAACCAGCTTTAACGGATGAATATCTGTTTTTTTAACTATTTCTTTGTATGCTTTATCTAGTTCATCTTCTCCCTGAACAGTATCCACATTATTCAAAACAATATCACTCCGCACACTATCCCGTTCCCGCACCACATACCGATACTCCCTCTTCGCCCCAGCCGAAATCCCCATCGCCACAACCATCACTGCGATAGCGGCGGCAGCTACAGGGACTCTCACAATCGTTTTCAACCGGCGTGGTTTGCGAGCTTCTTCGTGCAGTTTGACAATGTTCTCGCTGGATGATTCTTTTTCACTTTCCGGGCTTGTTCCCACCTCCGCTTCTAACTTTGCCATCAACCTCTCAAAGCCATCTTCTGATCCTGGAGGTATGTCGCTGTCTTTTACTTCCGTCTGTGCAAAGATAAAATCCTTCAACAGCTGATCTTCGCTGACTCCAAACGCTTCCTGCAGCAGGCGCTCTGCATCTTCTCCAGCTTTTTTTCCGCGCCGGCTTCTGCTCACTTTTTATCCCTCCTCTCTGTCCTCGTCCTAACTTTTAGGTTGACTTTTCTTTTTTTCCGTTTACTATACTAAATGTAACCCTTTGCGGGTATGATAAAGCATAAAAACAGTTGTTTTCAGGTTATGGTTGTCCCCTCACACCGTAACCAGCGGCTGATGTGTGGAGGAAACTACTATGAAAAAAATCATTCTGACCGGCGGTGGTACTGCGGGTCATGTTACACCGAATCTCGCCCTGCTTCCGGCACTGCGCGAGGAAGACTTTGAGATTCACTATATTGGTTCTTATAACGGCATTGAGCGCCGCCTGATCGAGGCAGCCAACATCCCTTACGATGGAATCTCATCTGGAAAACTGCGCCGTTATTTTGACCTTAAGAATTTTTCAGATCCGCTTCGCGTTCTGAAAGGATACTTTGAGGCTCGCAAGCTTATGAAAAAATACAAACCGGATATCGTCTTTTCTAAAGGCGGTTTTGTCGCTGTTCCGGTCGTTCTGGCTGCCAAGCATTATAAAGTGCCTGTCATCATCCATGAATCCGATATGACCCCAGGACTGGCAAATAAAATCTGTATTCCAGCCGCTTCCAAGGTATGCTGCAACTTTCCGGAAACCCTTAAATATCTTCCGGAAGATAAGGCGGTTCTGACCGGTTCCCCGATCCGTGAAGAGCTTCTGCACGGAGATCGTCTGGCGGGACTCCAGTACGCCCATCTTTCTGCCGATCGCCCAGTAATTCTGATCATCGGCGGAAGTCTCGGCTCCGTCACGGTCAATCAGGCTGTCCGCGGCATTCTTCCGCAGCTTCTGAAAACCTATCAGGTAATACATATCTGCGGAAAAGGCAATCTGGATGAGTCTCTCATCGGCACCGAAGGATATGTTCAGTATGAGTATGTGGATAAACCACTCCGCCATCTCTTTGCAGCGGCAGATCTGATCATCTCCCGCGCAGGCGCAAATTCCATCTGCGAAATTCTGGCACTCCGCAAACCAAACATTTTGATCCCTCTGTCGGCTGCTGCCAGCCGCGGCGACCAGATCTTAAATGCCAACTCCTTTGCAAAACAGGGATTCAGCACCGTTCTGGAAGAAGAAGTTTTAACCGCAGATACTCTCAGCCAGGCAATCGAAGAGACCTATAAAAATCGCCAGCAGTTCATTGATAAAATGTCTGAAAGCCACTTAAACAATGCTGTCAAAACCATCATGGGGCTGATTCATGATTGCACACGCAGTTAGTAACATTGCTACGTTTGTATAGTACAAGACTAAAACACTGAATATGTAAGCTTATCATCACATCGGACAGATTCGAAACGGCTCTGCTTCGATGTGATTTTTAAATATCAAACAGCTTTGCCCTCAACACGCGCTTCTGCAGTTCTGCTTTTGCCCTGTAAAGACGTGTACAGCATACCGTTGATTTGATTTTCAAAACCGCACAGGCTTCTTCCGCCGTCAATCCCTCCAGAACACGGAGAATCAAAACATCCCGCCAGTCCTTCTTCATAGATTTGACAATCTTCCATACGTTCCAATAGATATCCCTATCGATAACCTCCTGATCCAGAAGCTGAATTCCTATCTCCCCTTCCAAAAGAAGGTTCATAATCTCTTCTTCCGCATCCGGATCTTCCAGATGCAGCATCTCGCGGCGCCGCATCTGCCTCCGATTATCGATCCACTTGCTCCGTAAAATGCGGATCAGTAAAACCAACTTTACTTTATGATCCAGATCTAACGAATAGCGCTTGTAATATTCAATGAAAGCTTCATGCACCATATCCTCAATGTCATCGTACCCTACTCCAATTCTATACGCATATTTCTTCAGCGGTACCAGGTACTCTCTGTAAAGCGCTTCAAAAAGCGCCATTTTTTCATTCTCATGGTGCATATCCAAACTCCTATCGCGTCAGTTCTTCGCGGATGGAGCTACTAATTTCTGCCAGCTCTTCCGGCGTTGCTTTTCCTGGCGCCCATGTCACCATATCCGGTCCATTTTCATATCTCGGAATAATGTGTACATGGAAATGAAAAACTGTCTGTCCTGCGGATATGCCATTGTTCTGAACCACATTGAACCCCGTGCAGCCCAGTGCTTTCTTCATCGCCGCACCAATCTTTCCAGCTAATGGAAGAGCTTTTGCCGCAATCGCCGGATCCAGCTCACATAAATCTTTGAAATGCTGCTTCGGCAGAATCAGCGCATGTCCCTTCGATGCCGGTCCTAAATCCAGAATCACACGAAAATCTTCATCTTCATAAACCGTTGAGGATGGAATCTCTCCGCCAGCGATCTTACAAAAAATACATTCTTTGTCTGTCATGTCGGTCTCTCCTTCTCTCTATGCTTCTCCATTCACTGGAAAAGCGGTATTTTCTTTTGTCACTTGGCTTGAAACTTCCATGTCAAGTGCCTTTATTATAGCATATCCCCATGGCTTGTTCTATGTAAATTTGCAGAAACGCGAAATTGATGTACTTGCAAAATAATTCACATCAATTTCGTGTTTTTGGTTATTATTTCATATTTTCAGATAATTTATCGGTGTTCCCAAAATTTATATCCGACATCCGCCAAATAAATGGAATCCCCATTCCCCAAACTGACTGTTTCATTTGCCTGAAGCGGATAGCCATTGACCGATGTTCCATTGGTTGAATTGAGATCTGTCAGAATGTATACGCCCTCCTTCTGATCGATCCGCGCATGAAGACGGCTGACGGTCGGACGGTCAATACATGCGTCCGACAGCCCCGGATGTTTTCCAAGTGTAAATGGAATATAGGAAATCTGAATCACTGTTCCTCCGGCTTCCACCGGCTCTAAGCGCACCGTTCCTTCCCCATTCTTTGAGGCAGACAGAAGCGTAGTCCCCGCTTCTCTCGCTCGCTCTATCTGTGCCTCTTCTTCTCTTCGAAGTTCCTGCCGATAAGCTTCTTCACTCTCCGGATAGACCTGCCAGCGGTTTTCAGGCGTTGTCTGCTGCCAGTCTTGATATGATAGATCCACTTCCGTGCTATCCTCTCCCTGACCTCGATTTTTCTTCCTGCCACCATATACCTGCCATTTTCTGCGGGCTGCCAACATCTCCCTCAAAAACACGATTCCCCCGATGCCGCTGCTGATTGCATACAGCCATACATCCATTTCTCCCGTCACGTACCAATACACAATGCCAGCTGCCACCGCGCTTCCAAGTACCTTTATCCACCTGTTCTGCCATTGTCCCTTTTGTTTTCCACCTGCCCTTTCAGACTTTTCCCCCACTTCATCTGAGTTCTCTACCGACTCCAGGTTCTTTTTCATCGTTTTCTCCTGATACAACGCTTCCTGCCTATATTTCCAATCCTTCCTGGCTGGCGTTTGAGTGTCAGAAGCCATTTTCCCAGATCGAGATTCCAACGTATCCCTCCGATTTTGCTCCGCTTCAAGCCACTCCTGCCGATCCGCCCACACTCCCGCTGTCTCAGGATCCCCCTCATCCTCGTTTCGTTTTTCTGCCGAAAAGATCCGATCTTCCCCCGAAAGCTGGCGCAGCAGATCTGCCGTTCCGTAATTCTCCCGCAGACTAATCTGATACAGATTATAAGCTAATACAACAGCCTCCCGATCCTGATGATCCGCACGTTCCAGAAGATACCCCAGCAGTTTTGAGAGCGCCTGCGGCGCCTCTTCCCGATGCCCCGGAACCAGACATAATTCCACAGTAAAATGATCGGGTTCCAGATACAGATATTCCGGATCCAGCAAAAGCTGTTCCTCTTTTAACAGGTACTCTTCCACCCGCTTCAGAACCGCCAGCACACCAAGCAGAATCGACCGGAGTTCTTGTCCCGACAAGGTCCGTTTTTCTAACACCCGTCTAAGCGGCTGTCTCGACGTTATCTCATAATAATATTCTCTCGCCTCCTCCGTCTGGCGGACCCGGAACTTCAAAAGCCCTTCGATGGCATTCGCCGACAGCATCTGTACCGCATAGCCCGTTTCTTCCTCCGGCGCTTCGATTATCATATAATTATGATTCATTTCCCGGCTATACCGAATCTCCATCCCGTATCCTCCATCACTCTGCATTTTCCAACACTGTCAGCAAACGGATCGCCCGCTCCGGCTCCTGTCCGCGCAGGGATATCTCCGTCTCTGTACTGCTCTTTACCCTTCCGTCCAAGTCTCCCCCATCTTCCCGGATCGTCAAAACTGCATCCCCGCACCGGAAGAATCCACGCAGGCGCTGTCCAGCTCTGCTGCTTATCTCCCCCACAGTCATTCCATCTCCCCGCAACGTTTTTTCCTCCCGATACAGGCACCGTTCCATCGCCTCCTGCAGGACAAAACGCCCCGTAATCCTGCCATGCACCTCAAACACCCCATTTAACAGTGCCGCGATAAAAAAGAATGCAACCGCCATCACAAACGAGGCTTCCACCGTATAACTGGCAGAAACCTCCCGCTTCATCCAAGAGATGCTATCAGCATCCAAATCCACACTGGAAGCACACACGGCAGAAATGGCAGCTTCTTTTTCCGTATTTTCTCCCATAGACCATTCCCCTTTCCGCCAAGCAGTGCCGTAAGCATCCAGACACCTCCTGCCAGACTGCTCACAAGTACAGCTCCCATCAAAAGTTCAAGCGTCCGCCATCCCCCCAGATAGCACCCAGTGATCAGAAAAAAGCAGCCATCTCCCAGTCCGACCGCACCTTTCGTCTGCCGCTCCATCCAGAACAAAAAAATCCCCGGCAGCATTCCCAAAAGCCATACCGTTATCTGCAACGCACTTTTTTTCCAATCCCATCCATCTTTTATAACCGACAGCACACACCGTATCATTGTAAGCGCCATTCCTGCCGTTCCAAATCCATATAGCCAGCTTACGCGTATCCGTTTTCTATGAAGATCCTGCCAGGAAAAGACCATCAGAAAAAGGGAAAAAACAACCGCACAGAGGAAACATACTGCACTTTCCAAATCCATCCGCGTAAATCCCATGAAACTTATCCCTGCACTGTTTTCCATCACTCCGTCCTCTCACCCCTCCTTGATTCTTTCCGCCATCCGCACCTATCCACTTCCACAGTATGAACACACACCCATATATTCCACCTCTGATCGCCGCACCTTCTGCACATAATATGCCAATGACGAACAGTCCTGCTTTCCATGGTAAACCTCGCCGGACGGAAGAATATACACCAGACCTCCCGCCGACACCGTCTTTCCACAGTATCTGCAAGCCTTATAACGGCATCCCCCGCTGTTTCTAAGCACCCCCGAAATTACATCTGCATACGCAGCCGCGGTGATCTGATTCGATATATAATGGCACGAAGGCGAGAGATGGTAGCGCGTACTGTCCCGCCCCACATAGACCCATTTTCCCTCCGGTTCTGAAGCGTTTTTCTCTGAGAAATACCCGCCTTCCGCCCCAATCCATCCCCGCTTCCGGCTCCGGGAAGTAAGCGTCACATGGTCAAGCGCAAATACCGAGAACGGCAGCCGCACCTGATAGGAGGCGCGCAGGTCAATCCATTCTCCATCTTTCGATACGCGGCTGGCGCCACACTGGATATTGGACACTTTGTTCCCGCCCGCTGTCTGAATCTTCTCCTTTAAATATCCCTGCAAGATAAGCCCGGACGGAAGTTCTGACCAGCCCCCCGTTCCCTTTTCTCCTGCCTCTGCCGCTTTTCCCGCCTCCAGTTCTGCCGGATGCACCGTATGGGATGTCCGATACACCTGCCATCCCAGTTCCCGCCCCGTCACTTCCAGCACCGTCTGCACCTTTCTCTGAGTATCCAGTATTTCCATCGGAACTGACAGGAGAATCACCGTAAACATAAACAATGTCAGACTAAGCGCCGCCTCAATCGTCAGGCTCGCACACAGGGAAGCAGAGGACAATGCCCTTTTCCAGGGTCGTTTTGTTACTTGGGCTCTATGCCGCCGAAGGACGGGTATCCCGACCGCACAGATACTTTCATTTATTCGTTTTGTTAGGTTAGTTGTCATCATCTTTTTTACTGGCTTTCTTTATGTACTTGGAGAGGCACATTCACTTGCATCATCTCCTGAAAAAGGACACTGTCCTCCACTCCCCTGTAATTGTGTTTAATATTCCTTCTGGGACGTTCTACGAAGCGGTATCAACGTTCCCTGTGCCGCATAGGACACACTTACCCCATACTGGCACTGATCCATCCGAAATCCCGGCTCTTTTTCTGAAATGCGGTTCTGAATCATATCCATCATCCGGTAACAGAAACGGCTCTTTCCCTGTATCAGGAAAAAGAGTTTCAGCCAGTCCTGGTAGTCCAGCCCTCTGTCGTCTGTCCCGTTTTTCAATGAAGGATCCGTCCCCGTTTCCAGAAAGATGGACGCGCCCTTTTCCGTCAGAGCAGAAAGCGAAATCTGCCACTCCCCCGGCTGTTTGAAAAAAGGAATTTTTCCGCCCGCCAGCAGAACCTTCACATCTGCCACCGACTCTGCAAACGCCCAGACTGTCATGATAAAGAAGGATGCCGCCGCCGTGATCGGTGTGATTCCCGCCAGCCCCGTGATCGCCAGCGCCAATGCTTCCGCCTCCGACCGTTTTTCAGAATCCGCATATAAAGCTGCCAGATTCACCGCCTCGCGCACAGCCAGAAGTTCATTGACGGTGCGTTTTAAATTTTCCCGCTCCGACGCATTTCCCTGTAAGAGATATTCCTGCTCATAATGGACACTTCCCGTCTTTTCCTGCCCGAACCGGGTAAAAAAATGCGCCGCATACGCATCTAAAAGAGCCCGTTCAAGCCCCGCCGTCCAGACACCCACAGCTTCCCCCCGCTTTCCGCTCTCTCCGCCTGCATACAACACCGACGGAAATGCCGCGGTCGAAATCCAGTTTTCTGAAATCACAGTTCCCGCCGGCACACAAAGACTCAGCAGATCCGTCCCCGACAGGCGACTGACTGCTTCCAGCACATTCATTTTTTTCTTGTCTCGGACCGCCGGAACCCGGAAACGTCCATCCTTCTGAAAACCCGCTGTGATCGTCAGAACCGGCGCCCACAGCGCTTCCTCGTCCAGCTCATCGTCCTCATCGTCAGGCTCCCAATCATCAATATAATCCTGTATCTCCTTTCCTTTCCGGACTGCTTCTGCAACCACCTCTTCATTTCCGTGAGCCGTCTCTTCTGTCTTTTTTACCTCCTGGCGGCGCGCTCCATCCGCATCTAAATACGAACGATACCCCCGCATCTCCTCCTGTACCATGCCCCAGGAGCCTTCTTCCAGATCCGGCTGGGCTTCCTGCGCCCCCTGCTCCGATCCCTGCAATTCTTTCGCAAGCCGGTCCGCCTGTTTTTCATACGCCGCAACCAGCCCCGGAATCTGCTTTAATTCTTTCTCTAAGCTTTCCGCCGATTGAAAGAACGAGCTTCCATCCGCCTGGCGGACCGCTGCCTCCATCTCCTCCAGATGTTTCTCCTGTTTTTGCAGGCAGGCTCCGATCGCCTCGATCGACTCTTCCAGACGCAGCACTTTTCTGCCATTTTCCTGATATCCTTCCGCAATCCCATGAACCGCCCTTGCCTCCGTCATCCGTTTTTCCATCTCAGGCAGTTCAGACTCCTCACTTTCCAGCGTCCAGACACCCACTTTCATATAATCGGTAACTTCCTTCGCAAAGAAATCCCCATTATGCCCAGTGATCGCATCCATCGCTTCGATCTGTACCTTTCCGCCGCTGACCGGATAAAAGGGCGCTGCCGCCAGATATGTTTCCATCTGCGGCTCCATCTCCGCCGCCAGGCGCTCTTTATCCGCACATTCCAGCACAAAAATCCGGTATTTATCCCAAATCTCCCGGTGATAACAGCTCATCAGCGAATCCAGTGAGGAATTGAGCGCCATCTGCATATACCAGCCGCTTCCGGCTGCCCGGGCGGACTCAAACAACCCGCCCATCAGCGCACAGATACAGGTCAGAATCAAACTCAGGAAAACTGTGAGCTCCCCGCAAACTTCCTTTTCTGTTTCAATGTGCCGTTCTGCCCGGATCAATATACCTCCTTCGACTTACTGTTGATCTGTTTAAAGATATTTGTAAGAAGCGTATTAATCTGCTTTTTAAAGACAATGACCAGACCGATCAGCACCACCAGAATCAGCACTAACTCAATGACCCCCACACCATCCTCGTCCATCAGAAACGATTTTACTTCTCTTACCAGATACGCTTTATCCATATACTTTTTCTCCTTTCTCCCCATTTTTCAGATCCCAAACGCCAGAAACGCCGGGACTGAAACCATCACCATAATAATCATCAACATCAAAAACAATGGAAGCATCAGCTTTGTGGATGCCTCTTCCCCCCGGCGTCTTGCCAGTGCTTTCTCTTCTTCAAACGCCGACTCCATCTCTGTCTCCAGCGCCTTTCGAAGTCCTTCTGCCCCATTTCTGACATTCTGCTCCAAAAGCCCGGAAAGCTTCCGGTACGGTCTCAGGCGGCAGCCCGCACCAAATTCCGCATATGCCTGTAGTTCCGGGACACCGCGCTGCATCCGGTGATATGCCGCTGCCATTTCCCGGTATGCCGCCCGCTCCGTCTGTGTTCCCGCCCGGCATGCCGCCTCGTATTCCAGCACAATCCGCTCCCATGCCCGGCGGACCGGAAGCCCCGCCCCGGAAAATACAGTCAGCTTTGATACAATCTCCGGATAATCTTCCATCAGCTCCCGCTTTTTCTTCTTTTTCGCCTCACTCTCCTTCTGTTTTTCATAAAGAGGAAGCAGAATTGCCGCCGCAATCCCCAGCACCGGAAACAGCAGATATTCCCTGTCTCCGCGCACCCGGTAAGATAAATTCTTCCCCTCATACATCTTTGGCAGAACCAGCTGCCCTTCCGTTCTCTGTGCCTCATCCATCTGCTTTAACAGCCGCTTAAAACCTGCCTCTTTTTCCTGCTGCTTCGTCCGAAGCGGCGGATATAGCGTGACCGGAAACCGGTACTCCCGGCTGAATACCCCCGCCTGCAGGGATGCGGTCAGTTCTGTCTGAATCCCCTTCTCCGGGCATTCTTCATTTAAAACTGTCCCATCCGTCTGAATCCATTCCGCATCCTCCGGTGTCCAGCGGACCCGGATGCCCTCTTCTTCCAGCCAGCCGACGAGATGTAGATCTTCCCTTACCTCCTGCAAGGACAGATTGTTTCCCCGAATTAAATCCGCCAGTTTACCTCCCGCCTCCAGCAATGCTTTTTTTGCATCCTCTTCCGCATATTCCCGCTCTCCGAGCGCAATCTCCACCGGAATCTCCTTCTCGCACAGTCCGCGCACCCACACTTCCTGCTGCCGTTCCCCTTCTCCGTATGCATAGCGGTTCAGCCGGTTCCCATCTTCCAGCGCCCCATCCCGTTTTTCCACCAGATATCCCGCAACTGCCAGAATTATCCCCAAAAGAATGCATAAAACCTGCTTTTTCCCCATTTTTCCCATGCTGTTTCACACCTCAATCTGAAGAATTTTCCCCGATACCCTCCATGCCAGCAGATAGACCACCAGACACCCTGTCATCACCACCCGCCCCACCGCTGTCTCATACATCTGTGAGAAAAAGCCCGGCGATGACAAATCCACGTAGAGCACGATCAGGTACGGCATCAGGTTCATAATTCTCTGTTCAAACTGCTTTTCTGCCGTCATCGTGAGAATTTCCTCCCGCACCTGAATGCGATCCGAAATCACGTGAACGACATGGTGAACCACGCTTGCCAGCTCGCCCCGGCTCCGTTTGGATACAGTAAAAATAACAGAGAAATTTTCCACCTCATCCAGACCGCTCCTCTTCGCAAAGGAAGAAAGCAGCGCCTCCACGGTCCGGTTCATTTTAAGCTGGCTTGCCAGATATGAAAACTCACGGGTAATCATCCCTTCTTTTCCGTATTGTTCTTCCAGATCGCGCACGCTCGCAATAAACGCATTTTCCACCGAATAGCCTGCAGCCAGCGCCGAAGCCACGATCTGAATCGCTTCCTTAAACTGGAGCCGAAGCTCCTCTTTTCTCCGGCGGCAGAGCTCCCGCCTCTTAAAAAACGGCCGCAGCATCCCCGCCGGAAGCATCAGAACGAACGCCAGAAATGAACGGTAGAATACATATGCCGTCACGGCGCACACCGCTGTTCCCTCCAGAAGGTAACGTATCCACTCCTGTCCCGTCAGGTGGTAAACCCGGTAATCAGAAAGCACTTCCTCCCGTGAATCTGCGCCGCCCTTCAAATCTGCCAACCTGGACAAGTGCTCCTTCCACCTGTCCGGAAGCAGTCTCCCCGCTTTCCTGAAACTGATAGATGGGAGAAAGGCGGATTTCCCCATTTTCATAACCTATCACCTCCGTGATCTCCAGCACCTTCCGGCTCCGGTCCCGCATCCGCCCGACATGGACCATCAGATCGAGTGCTGAACCGATCTGGCTCCGGACCGCCGCAAGCGGCAGCTCTGCTGCCATCAGAACCATCGTTTCCAGTCTTGAGAGCATATCTTTGGCGCTGTTTGCATGTCCGGTTGAGAGCGAGCCATCGTGCCCCGTATTCATCGCCTGCAGCATTTCCAGCGCCTCGCCGCCCCGGACCTCCCCAACGATGATGCGGTCCGGACGCATTCGGAGACTCGCCCGGATCAGATCGCGCATGGAAATCTCCTGCGAACCATCCCGGTTTTCTACCCTTGTTTCCAGGCTGACAAGATTCGTTACATGGCGGATTTGAAGTTCTGCCGAATCCTCGATCGTAATGACGCGGTCCTCCTGTGGAATATAGCCGGACATGGCGTTTAAGATCGTCGTTTTTCCCGATCCGGTTCCGCCGCTGATAAAAATATTGAGTCCCCGCTCGACCGCTTTCTGCAAAAATGCCGCTGCCTCCCGGCTGATACTTTTTAACTCAATCAGGCGTTCCATCGTAATCGGTTCCGGGAACTTCCGGATCGTTAAAATCGGCCCATTTAACGCCACCGGTGCCAGCACCACGTGGACACGAGAACCATCTTCCAGTCTCGCATCCGCAATCGGGGATGCCAGATTGACCGTCCGGTTGACACGGCTTACAATCTGCTGAATCAGATCCTCTAGCTGCCCTACCGAATCAAAGTGCTTTTCTAACTCTTCCACACGCCCCTGCCGCTCGACAAAAATGTGCTCCGTGCCATTTACCATGATCTCCGTGATCGTCGGATCATCGACCAGCTCCTGCAAAATATCCAGCCGTCTGAATGAATCAAACAGCTCTTTTCTCAAACAAAGCCGCTCTTTTAACGGCAGATACGCCCCTTCTGCCGCTTCCAGAATCGCCATGTCGATCAGGTCGCGCAGCTCCTCATCCTCCACCTGCATACGGCTCTCCATCTGCTCCATCAGACGCTGCCTCAAAACCATTTTCTGCTCCTGCATACTTCCCCCTGCCAGTTGTTTCTCTCACAACCGTTTACTCTTTAGAATGACTGGCAAAATCCCGCTCAATTTATCCCTGTCAAAAGACTTTGCCCCTTCTAATTTAACCCACAATGAACATTATCCGCCCACACTGCTTCCCCGCAGCAGCTGCCGTACATAATCACCCAGTTCTCCCCATAAGAGCTGGTCAATATAATCGCCCCGTCCAAAACTGCCGTGATACGGAAGCTTCAGGCGTTTAATACGTTCCCTTAGCATGCCATTTCCTGTCTGTGAAAAATACTGCTCCAGCTCCTTAAGCTTTGCCAAAGACACCGGATCTTCCCGGATCGGCATATAAATTACCCGGCACAGCTTCATTACCGAAAGCGCCGTCCTGCGCCCGCTTCCTATATCCACTACCAGCGTATCATACGCACTCTCCCCGGCAATTGCCCGTATAAGCCCCGCGATTGCCTCCTCTCCCGCCTGATCCAGATCCTCCGGATAGCGCACCGGCGGAATATAGTCCAGCTCCCCCATCGTGTGGACAACGCTGCTCAAACGAAGCGAATTATAGCTTCCACCATTGTAAAAATACAACAGATCCGACAAATCACTCTTATATTCTTCTTTCATCAAAACCGACAGACCGGAAAATTCCTCCAGGTTCAGATACAGCACCCGCTCCTCCTGTGCCAAAAGTTTTCCCATTGTCAGGGCAAACGAGGTCTTTAAACACCGTCCAACCGGCGAATACACTCCCAAGACCTTCGCCAGCCCCCGCCCGGACACCTCCGGCAGCTCCCCCGGGCTTTCCCCATACCAGGTCATCACGTCGCGCACAATCGCATCGCTGGACTGGTATTTGTAGACACAGGGAACTGACGGACTGACCGTTTTTCCCCCATTATCCGATAAAAGAATAACCTTTTCCGCCCGGATGGACTCCTTTTCTTCCGCCGGAACATGCTCGCCCAACAACAGAAGCTTTACCGGATGTTCCGCCGCAAATGCCCGCAGCCGCTCGATCGAGCTGAACGCCACCACCTCAAACGGTATTTTTTCCTTCTGGTTAACTACCTCTGCAAACCGCGCCGCATAGACCGGATCCACATCATACACCGCCAGAATATGCTTCATCGCACCGCCACCTCCCTAATCACAAGCCATTTTCCTTACAGATACCGAATCAGCTCCGCCCCAATCACTCCCAAAAACAGGCACGGTGCCAGACAAAAAGATGCCTCTTTTCCATCCCGCGCTTCCAGATAGTACGGCTCGACGCTTCCCCCAAGCGCGGACCGGTACAAATAAAACACAAGATATGTAAGCCGCTGCCTGGCAATCCCACGCCGGATAAGTAATACAAGCGACCATATTCCGGCAGCTGCCAGCCCGCACAAGAAAATCCGCCCGCCCTGCCGCAGCCCGGCGGCACCAAACAGGACGGCTGCCATTTTGATGTCCCCCGCACCTATCATGCGAAACAGATACAGAGGGAACAGGACAATCAGTAAACTCCCGATACGAATCAAATATCCACAAGTCTCGCCAATCCCCATCATAAGCGCCGCCCCATATCCCGGCAGCCGCCCGTCCCATCCGGCCGTATATCCCATCTTCATCCCCAGACCAAACCGAATCAAAAGAAACAACAGGCCGCCAAGCAGAAGCATCCCATTGGGAATACGGCGTTTTTTCAAATCCCAAAACGCACAGCCGCCAGTAAACAACAGCAGCAAAAAGGTCAATCCATCCCCTCCTTCTCTTTCGCATACATGAAACGAACAATTTCTGCACAGTATGTCCTCTTTTCAAAACTCCTGCCGCAAACGACAGCTGCCAGTCCTGCGCCAGCTTTTACCACCACTTTTTTCCATTCATTTCCTGTATGCACTTCAAACATTCCTGAAAAATCATCGAACATTTCTCTGAACTTAACTTTTAGAATCTTAATAATAGATCAACGGGAAATCCGGATTCCCGTGACAGATGGAAGAACCCATCCATGAATGTTCCTCCATTATGAACAGTTTTTGGTCAAAAGTCAATCCCAAAACACCCGAAATATGCGCCAAAAACATCTCAAAAACTTTGTGCATCTGATCCCATTATTTTAGCTAGACAATTTCGTTATTTGAAAATAATTGCCAAAATATCTCTTTATTTTTTATCTATAAATACCCATTCCAGCATTTTCCTTTCCATTGACTGACGAAACAAAAAATGCTAAAATACTATTAGTTTAAATTTTTAAACCATTATGGAAGGAGGAGCCGCGATGAAAAAAGGAATAGAACTCAGACAGCATTTTCATACCTGTATGCCTCTTTTTATCGCGCTGGGCGATGAAATACGGCTGACGATCATCGAAGCACTGACGGACGAAGTCCTCACGGAGCGCGCACAAATCAGCGATGTGAACACAAATCAGCCCGATAAGAACAATGACCGTCAAATCAGCCTGCCCGACCAGTCCCGTCCGCATGGCTTAAACGTCCGGGAGATCACCGAACGGACCAGCCTGTCGCGCCCGGCAGTTTCCCACCATTTGAAGATCTTAAAGACAGCCGGGCTGATCGACGTCCACCGGGAGGGAACCTGCAATTATTATTATCTCTCGATCGAAGACAGCACCCGGAAACTGATGCAGCTCGGACATCTGCTGGAATCCGTGCTTTCCATGGACGCCTGAACTAAGATGCATATCTTTCCATTTTCTGAATATACTGATCGTTGTACCAATTTATAGGATTCAGAAAGAGAGCATCAAACCATGAAGCACAACCGAACCCACCGCTCCGGGAGCACCGGCACGGACATTTCTTCCGCCCACCCTGACCCGGAGCTGCTGACAGAACTGCGACAGACCATGAGCACGATCAACACCGTTTTCAACCATTTTGAAGAGGTCGTCGATCCGACTCTGATTGACTGCTATATCTACGAACTGAAAGCCGCACATCTCCGGTATCAGTTCCTTTTACGACATATTAAACAACAGGAAAATACCATTTAACCGCCACAAGGAGGAATTTTCTCATGACAGCCTGGTACGACAAAGCCACCTTTTACCATATGTATCCTCTGGGAATGACCGGATCGCCGTTTGCCAATCCCTATCCCGTCTCCGATGGGGCAGCGGATGGCACAAACAGGGACGTTTCCGCCGATTCTCGCATGGACGAACTGATGCTGTGGATTCCCTATTTAGAGAGTCTGCATATTTCCGCAATCTATATTGGACCGCTGTTTGAATCATCCACGCACGGCTATGATACCCGCGATTTCCGGCTCATCGACCGGCGGCTGGGAACCAACGTCTCGTTCCGCTCTTTCGTGGACTGCTGCCATGAGCATGGCATCCGCGTCGTCGTGGACGGCGTATTCAACCACACCGGTCGCGAATTTTTCGCCTTCCGCGACCTGCAGGCGCACCGTGACCAGTCCCCTTACGCCGGATGGTACAGGAACGTCAATTTCGGCTGGGGCAGCCCGCTCGGCGATTCCTTCGGCTACGAATCCTGGCACGGCATCTGGGAGCTTCCCTGCTTAAACCACGGAAACCCGGAAGTGCGGAACTATCTGCTTGACACTGTCCGTTTCTGGGTGCAGGAATTTAACATCGACGGTATCCGCCTCGACTGCGCGGGCGATCTTTCCTTTGAATTTATGCAGGAACTGCGCCGGCTGGCAAATGAAATCAAACCGGAATTCTGGCTGATGGGCGAAGTCATCCACGGCGAATACGCCCGCTGGGTCAATCCGCAGATGCTTCATTCCGTCACCAACTACGAGATGCACAAAAGTATCTATTCCGCGCACAACGACCACAATTATTTCGAACTGGCACACAACGTCCGCCGCCTCGAAGCAGTGGGGCGGGATCTCTACACCTTTGTGGACAACCACGACGAAGACCGGATCGCAAGCAAACTGTTAAATCCGGCACATCTTGCGCCGCTTTACACGCTGCTGTTCACTCTTCCGGGCATTCCATCCATCTATTATGGAAGTGAATGGGGCATTCAGGGACGCCGCGGACACAACTCTGATACGGAACTCCGTCCGAGAATCCTGCCGCCGAGACCGCTTGCAGAAGAAATGCAGACCAGCGACGGACAAAACACAGGCATCCGCACAGATGGCAACTGCCAGAGCTTTTCGAGCGCCACAGGCACAAACATACACGCAGGCGCAAACACCTGCTGCCAGACCACTTCAAGCACCACAGACTCAAACACAGATACCAGCGCAGGCACCGTGACACCGCTTACACTTCTGATCCAGAAACTCGCCGCCATCCACGCCGCCGAACCGGCGCTTCACGGTGGGCGTTATCAGGAACTTCTGCTGACAAACCGGCAGTACGCATTTGCCAGACACGGTGACCACCAGGCGATCCTTACCGCTGCCAACAACGATGACAACGCCGCTTATTTACAAGTTCCGCTTCCATTCCACACGACAGCGGAACAAGCTACGGATCTGATTACCGGAAAATCGTTTTTGATCGATAAGAATACAAACAAAATTCAGATAGAATTAGAGGGTAACAGCGCTGTTATTCTCGGAATCACGGAGGGGTAACCTTATGAAAAAAGCAGCTTCCACTACTAAACGAACCACATCGAAAAAACCAAAGACAGAGGGACTCGGCGTGATCGGCGAGCTTGACCGGTATCTCTTCGGAGAAGGCCGCCACTACCAGCTCTACCACAAGCTGGGCGCACACCCTTATACATATCGCGGACAGGACGGCTACTATTTCGCGGTCTGGGCGCCGCACGCAGCCGCCGTCAGCCTGGTCGGCGACTTCAACGCCTGGAATCCGGATGCAACCCCGATGAAGCCGGTCGCAGACAGCGGCATTTACGAGCTCTTCGTACCGGGACTTGGCGTGGGACAGCTCTACAAATTCGCCATCACCACGCACACGGGAACGATTTTATTTAAGGCAGATCCATATGCATTTTCGGCAGAATACCGTCCGGGAACCGCTTCCGTGACCGCCGATATCCGCGGCTTCAAATGGAACGATTCCAAATGGATGGAATCGCGCGCGGGCACCGATCCGGTCAAGGCGCCAATCTCTATCTACGAGGTTCACTTAGGATCCTGGAAAAAGAAAAACCGCCCGGAAAAGGACGGTTACTACACTTACATGGAAGCCGCGCATGAGCTGGCTGACTATGTCCTGGAAATGGGCTACACCCATGTAGAGCTCATGGGAATCGCCGAACATCCGTATGACGGCTCCTGGGGCTATCAGGTAACCGGCTATTTTGCCCCGACCTCCCGCTACGGAACCCCGGCGGAATTTATGTATTTCGTCAATTACTTACATAAAAAAGGCATCGGTGTCATCCTAGACTGGGTTCCGGCGCATTTTCCGAAGGATGCACACGGTCTTGCCGATTTCGACGGACAGGCGCTCTATGAGTATGCCGACCCGCGCAAAGGCGAGCACCCGGACTGGGGTACCAAGGTCTTTGATTATGCCAAAAACGAGGTATCCAATTTTCTGATTGCCAACGCGCTCTACTGGCTCGATGAATACCACATCGACGGTCTGCGCGTGGACGCCGTCGCTTCCATGCTTTACTTAGACTATGGACGCCAGGACGGACAGTGGGTACCAAATAAATATGGCGACAACAAAAACCTCGAAGCCATCGAGTTTTTCAAACATTTAAACAGCGTGATCCGCGGCCGGAAGGACGGCTCCATCATCATTGCCGAGGAATCCACCGCCTGGCCGAACGTTACCAAGAGCCCGGAGGAGGACGGTCTTGGATTTACCTTCAAATGGAATATGGGCTGGATGCATGACTTCCTCGAATACATGAAGCTCGACCCGTATTTCCGTAAATTTAACCACAACAAAATGACCTTCGGCATCACCTACTGCACCAGCGAAAACTTCATTCTGGTGCTCTCGCACGACGAGGTCGTCCACCTCAAATGCTCGATGATCAACAAAATGCCGGGCGAATACGAGGATAAATTTGCTAACCTGAAAGTCGGCTACACTTTCATGCTCGGACATCCGGGCAAGAAACTTCTCTTCATGGGACAGGATTTCGGTCAGTTCCATGAATGGGATGAAAAAGTCTCCCTCGACTGGTACCTTACGAAAGAGCCATTCCATGCCGACCTCCAGAATTATGTGAAAGGGCTTTTGACGCTCTACCACAAATATCCGGCGCTCTACCGCCTGGACGAGGAGTATGACGGCTTCCAGTGGATCAACGCCAACGACGGAGACCGCAGTATTTTCAGCTTTATCCGCCGCGATGAAACACAGAAAAAGAATCTTCTCTTCATCTGCAACTTCACCCCGGTAGACCGCGACGATTACCGCGTCGGTGTTCCGAAACGCGGCACCTACACGCTGCTGCTTGACCAGGAACACGGCTACTACAAGCGCGGCGATAAGATCAGCCATTACCGCTCCATCAAGAGCGAATGTGACGGACAGCCATACTCCTTCGCGTACCCGCTTCCGGCGTATGGAACTGCGGTGTTCCGGTTCTCATAAAATAATGTTCCTATGAATTCAAAAAACCTGCCGCAGACAGACTGTTTATATGGGGGATACAGTCTGCCTGCGGCAGGTTTTATTTATACGGGTTCTGATTCGTGACCCAATCAATTTTATCCGCGGATCGCCGCTTCCAGCTGCTTCAGCGCTTTCTCCACCGTCGCCCGCGGGCATGCGATATTGATCCGCTCGAAGCCCTCGCCGTCCGGTCCGAACATCGCGCCGCTGTCCAGCCACAGATGTGCCTTGTCCACGATCAGATGTTCCAGCTCTTTTTCATTCAAATGAAGCGCCTTAAAATCCAGCCACAGAAGGTAGGTTCCCTCCGGCTCGATCAGACGGATTTCCGGCAGATGCTCTTCCAGATACGCCTTCACAAACTTCCGGTTCTCCTCCAGATACGCTTTTAGCTGTGCAAGCCACTCCGCTCCCTCTTCATACGCCGCCTGGCATGCTACCAGTCCCATCAGACCGACCTGGCTGTAGCCTGCCGCCGCGATCTCCTTTAAGAGTTTCTTCCGAAGCTCTGGGTTCGGCACAAAGATATTGGAAATCTGCAGTCCCGCCAGATTGAACGTCTTGGATGGTGCCGTGCAGATCAGACAGTTCTGCTCAAACTCTGCACCCAGCTTCGCAAATACTGTGTGCGGATGTCCCTCGCGGGTAAAATCACTGTGGATCTCATCGCTGACCACGAGCACACCGTGACGCAGGCAAATCTCGCCAACCCGGCGCAGTTCTTCCTCGCTCCAGACACGTCCGACCGGGTTGTGCGGACTGCAAAGCAGGAACAATTTGACCTTATTTTCCACGATCTTCGTTTCCAGAGCATCCAGATCCATCGTGTAATAGCCATCCGTGATTTTCAGCGGGCTGTTGACAATCTTACGCCCATTGTCCGTAATTACTTCCGAAAACGGATAGTACACCGGCTGCTGAAGCAGTACGCCGTCACCTTCCTTTGTATACGCCCGGACAGCCGCCGCCAGCGCGAATACAACGCCCGGTGTCTTCACCAGCCACTCCGGTTTCGTCTCCCAGCCAAAGCGCTCCCGGTACCAGTTCTGGACTGCCGCAAAATAGCCCTCTTTTCCATCACTGTAGCCGAAAATACCATGTTTTACTGTCTCTTCCAGCCGCTCTAAAATCGCCGGAGCCGTCTGAAAATCCATATCAGCCACCCAAAGCGGTAAAATATCCGCTGGTTTTCCTCGCTCGATGGCAAAATCATATTTTAAACAGTTGGTACCATGCCGGTCCACCACTTTGTCAAAATCGTATTTCATGCATTTTCCTCCCAATCCATCGTTCCTGTCAATGAACGGTTTTCACTCTGGCATCCTGTCATCCATGCCCATATCCCACTGCCCATGCAAAACCGATACCAGACATATCTATCCTCTTTTGTAACTGTTCAGTCCCTTCACAGTCACGCGCAAAAATCCATTAAAAATTGCCTACGGCAATGGGATTTTTGCCTGCTGGCCCATGTTTTCGTACGGTCAGCGCAGTAAATGCGCAGACCTACTGAACAGTTATCCTCTTTTTACGCTAACGCCTGTTCCAGATCCGCAATCAGATCATCCACATTTTCAATACCGACAGACAGACGTAAAAATGTCTCCGTAATTCCAAGACGTTCCCGGATCTCAACCGGCACATCGCCGTGTGTCTGCAGCATCGGATAGGTAATCAGGGACTCCACGCCGCCCAGACTCTCCGCATAGGAAATAAGCTTCACGCGCTCCAGCACCTTTCTCGCCGTCTCCTCTGTATCAGTGCGGAACGAAATCATGCTGCCCGCGCCGCGGCTCTGTTTTTGGTTGATCTCATAACCCGGATGCTCCGGAAGTCCTACATAGTAGACATCCGTTACTTTTTTCTGCTCTTTCAGCCAGCTCGCGATCTTCATCGCATTCTCCTGCTGCCGTTCCACACGCACTGACAGAGTCTTGATGCCGCGCAGGACTAAGAAAGAATCAAACGGAGAAAGTCCGCTTCCGATCGTCTTGAACAGATACCGGATCTGCTCTGCCAGCGCCTTGATCGGCGTACATAAAAATCCAGCCAGCGTATCATTGTGACCGCCTAAAAACTTCGTGCCGCTGTGGACAACCAGATCCGCGCCCTGCGCGATCGGATTCTGCAGATACGGGGACAGGAAGGTATTGTCCACGATCAGAAGCAGTCCGTGCTTCGTCGCCAGACGGCTCATTTCCGCCAGATCGGTCACCTGCATCGTCGGGTTGCTCGGTGTCTCGATGTAGAGTGCCTTCGTCTGATCCGTGATCGCCTTCTCAACCGCCTCCACATCGGCTGTATTTATATAGGAAAATGAAAAACCGCGCTTCTTTTCCAGTGCCTCAAAAATACGGACGGAACCGCCATACAGATCCTCGGTACATACAAAATGGCTGCCGCTGTCAAACAGCTCCATCATCAGCGAGATCGCAGCCATACCGGATGTGCAGGCAACGGTATCAACCGCTCCTTCCAGCGCCGAAACAGTCTTTTCCAGCTCATCTCTGGTCGGGTTGCTCTCACGCGTATAATTATGACCGGTCGATTCCCCAATACCCGGGTGGGCAAAAGTCGCCGTCTGGTAAATCGGTACTGAAACAGCGCCAAAAGAATGGTTTTTAGAAGTTTCCGGATCTCCGCAAATACAAGTTGTCTCTATCTGATAAGCCACGATGTCATCCTCCTGTGTCTATTTGCTATATCAGCAAATTTGTTTTTTATATATTTTTCTTATTTCATATTATTTTAATTGGTTTATCAGTGATTGTAATGCGGAATTCCTACTTTGTCAATAGGAATTCCATGCAGTCTGCCATTTTCCCGGGCGTTTTCCTTCCTCAGCGCAAAAACCTATCAAGGTACATTTTTTGTTTTTTCACAGAACGCACCTTCCAAACAATTCAAGTCGAACGTCCGTGAGACTTGGCGCGTGATTCTGGTCAGCGAAGCTGACATATTCTTTACAGAATCACTGCGCATCCTCGCGGAGCGTTTATCTCAGTCGGAGAATGGACTCCCACTGAGACAAATTTGCTATTACTCACCACCTGAAGAGGTGGGAGTCTTCTCGACTGAGATAAAAAAACGGTCAGAATCAATGACATCTTCCCACATTTCAGAAATATATCATCCATTCTGACCGCTTTAAATGGCTGCAGTTCTCGCTCCCCTTACCAGTAGGTTTCACTTTTCATCAACCACACGCTAATTTCTACCAAATTACACTCTTAATTTCCTTTGCAGACTTCCTCTAGAAAATACCGGTGCACCGTCACATCCTCATTCAATTCCGGATGAAATGCCGTCGCAAACTGGTTTCCCTGTCTGGCTGCGACTATCTTTCCGTCCACTGTCGCCAGCACCTTAACATTTTCCTGAAGCGAAGCGATGTACGGCGCGCGGATAAAAGTCATCGGAATCGTCCCCAGACCGGCAAATTCAGCCTCCGTGTAAAAACTTCCGAGCTGACGCCCGTAGGCATTCCGCACCGCCGACACATCCATCGTCGCAAAGCACGGCGTTCCGCCCTCGATCTCCTTGGCCAGAAGCAGAAGCCCCGCGCACGTTCCATACACCGGAAGCCCTGCCGCAATCTTTGCCCGAAGCGGCTCATAAAGCCCCAGCTCATCCAGGAGCTTACGCATCGCGGTGCTCTCGCCGCCCGGCAGAATCAGTCCGTCCATCGGCCGCTCCAGATCCGGAAGCTGCCGGATCTCAAACGCCTCTGCGCCCAGTTTCTGTACCATGGCAATGTGTTCGGCAAACGCGCCCTGCACCGCCAGCACGCCTATCTGTTTTTTCTCCATCTTACTGTCCCCGCTCTGCCATCAAAATCGCAATCTCATTCTCATTGATACCAACCATCGCCTCGCCCAGATCCTCAGAAATCGCAGCAAGTAATTTTGCATCCTTGTAATTCGTTACTGCCTGCACGATCGCCGACGCACGTTTCTCCGGATTGCCTGACTTGAAGATACCAGATCCAACAAAGACTCCCTCTGCGCCCAGCTGCATCATCAGAGCCGCATCCGCCGGGGTAGCCACACCGCCTGCCGCGAAATTGACAACCGGGAGACGTCCATTGTCATGTACATAGCGGAGCAGATGAACCGGAACTTTTAACTGTTTTGCTGCCTCGTAAAGCTCATCCTCACGCAGGTTCTGAACCCGGCGGATCTCCGAATTCATCGCACGCATATGGCGGACTGCCTGTACGACATCGCCCGTTCCCGGCTCGCCCTTGGTACGGATCATCGAAGCACCTTCCTCGATCCGGCGCAGCGCCTCTCCCAGGTCTCTCGCACCGCAGACAAACGGAACCTTGAACTGTGTCTTGTCAATATGGTACACATCATCCGCCGGAGATAATACCTCGCTCTCATCGATATAATCAATCTCGATCGCTTCCAGAATCTGCGCCTCCACAAAATGACCGATCCGGCACTTCGCCATAACCGGAATCGAAACTGCCTCCTGAATGCCGCGAATCATCTTCGGGTCACTCATACGGGACACACCGCCCGCTGCCCGGATATCCGCCGGAATCCGCTCCAGCGCCATAACCGCACACGCGCCTGCCGCCTCCGCGATCTTCGCCTGCTCCGGGGTTGTGACATCCATGATAACGCCGCCCTTTAACATCTGTGCCAGCTGTTTATTCAGTTCATAACGATTCTCTGCCATTTTTATTCCTCCCGTGGTTGAATATGATTTTTCTTTGTAAGCCAAGCGTCCTTACGATCCTTGCAATCAATACCCGAATCCACTGAATCATTCACAGGCAAGCGCCTCTTCTGCCTTTCTATTCTGCCTTGCGAAAAACAATTCACTGACATTCTGTATTTTTACATTCATTTCCGCATCAACTTAGTAGGAATTATAGCAAAAACTGTACTGATTAAAATATACACTTTTAAATATTTTAATCAGTACAGTTTGTTCTTTTCTCAAATCTTATTCTATTTTTCTTTTATCTGCACAAACCGGAGCGCCCCGGCATTCCACCAACGCCACTCCACTTATCCATTTTTCAGCTTTCTGTTTGTGTCTACGCCTCTTCCGCCTCCAGCAGCGCCTGGTACACATCCCGCTTCGAAACCCCGCGGTCCTTCGCCACCAGCTTCATCGCTTCCTTGCGGCTGTTTCCCTGTGATTCATAATGTTCCATATGCTCTTCCAGGGACATCTGCTGCCAGCGCGCCTGATCCTCTGCCTCGATCTCCTGGACGGATTTGCCCTCGATGACGATCACGCACTCGCCCTTCGGCTCATTTTCCGTATAATACGCCACCGCCTGCGAAAGCGTCGTCCGGAATGCCGTCTCGTATTTCTTCGTCAGCTCCCGGCAGATAGACGCCTTTCTATCCCCCAGCGCCTCGTAAAGCTCCGTGAGCGTCCGCAGAAGGTGGTGCGGCGCCTCGTAAAGCACAATCGTGCGCGTCTCATTCTGAAGCTCTGCAAGCACCCGCTGGTGCTCCTTCTTGTCCGTCGGAAGAAATGCCTCAAAACAGAACCGTCTCGTCGGAAGTCCCGAAATAATCAGCGCCGTAACACACGCCACCGCTCCCGGAAGCGCGGTTACTTTAATTCCCGCCTCGCAGCACTGGCGCACCAGTTCCTCGCCCGGATCCGAAATACCCGGCGTCCCGGCGTCCGTGATGCAGGCAATATTCATGCCCGATTTCAGCTTTTCCACCAGCACACGCGCCTTCTCGACCTTATTGTACTCATGGTAGCTCGTCATCGGTGTATGAATATCAAAATGATTCAGAAGCTTAATACTGTGCCGCGTGTCCTCCGCCGCAATCAGATCCACCTGCTTTAACGTCTCCAGCACCCGGAATGTGATGTCATCCAGGTTGCCGATCGGCGTGGCACACAAATATAATGTTCCTTCCATCGTTCTCCTATTCCATTAATACCCGTAAATATCATAAATCTCATCCGTATACACGCCCGGCTCTTTGTACACAATGATCGGCTTTTCCACTGTCATCAGCGCGCCGCCGCCGCGCACCGCCTCGATGAGAACCATATTTGCCTCTTTATCTGCAAACGGATGGACAAATTTCATCCGCTTCGGCTCCAATTTCTGACTTTTCATCGCCATCAGAATCTCAATGAGCCGTCTCGGACGGTGCACCATATAGAGTCGTCCGCCGGGACGAAGTGCCGAAGCTGCCGCGCGCACGACATCCTCCAGATTGCAGAGAACCTCATGGCGGGCAATCGCCTTGGGAAGATCGGGATTTTTCAGCCCGTGGCTGTCGTTCATGTACGGCGGGTTCGTCGTTACCACATCAAAGGATGCCTTCTCAAACAGCGTCGGAACCTCCTTGATATCGCCCTGCACGATCGAAACCTTCTCTTCCAGCCTGTTGAGCGCCACACTCCGGGACGCCATCTCCGCCATCTCCGCCTGGATTTCCAGACCTGTAAAATGGCTTCCTTCCGTCTTTGCCTCCAGAAGAATCGGGATAATACCAGTTCCCGTTCCCAGATCAAGCGCTTTCTCGCCCGGCTTCACCGATGCAAACCCGGACAAAAGCACCGCGTCCATGCCAAAACAGAACCCGTTCGTCTTCTGGATGATCCGGTATCCGTTCCGCTGCAGTTCATCGATCCGCTCGCCCTCTTTAATTATCATCCAGCTTCGACTTTCCTTCCTTTTTCTCCAGTGCCTCCAGCGCTTTCAGCTCCGCATCGTTGACATTTCCCCTGTCACGGCGGCGCTTCGGCTTAAACTTGAGCTGATCCACACGGTAATCACGGATCTCCTTCTCATCCCGTCCTACCGTCACAACCACCTTTACCTGCTGGCGCAGGACGCTGACACTGTGAACCTCGCCTTTCAGCCCGTCATCCGTTGTGACGTAATCGCCGACACTCGGCAGATGGCTGTTCAGATCCTCATACGTCTCTTCCTCGTATTTCAGGCAGCACATCAGACGACCGCACACACCCGAAATCTTCGTCGGATTTAAGGACAGGTTCTGCTCTTTTGCCATCTTGATTGAAACCGGAATAAACTCCGATAAATATGAATGACAACAGAGCGGACGACCACAGATACCGACGCCACCCAAAATCTTCGTCTCATCCCGGACGCCAATCTGGCGCAGCTCGATCCGCGTCTTAAAGACCGCCGCCAGATCCTTGACAAGCTCACGGAAATCGATTCTTCCATCCGCCGTAAAATAAAACAGCAGCTTATTGTTATCAAAGGTGTATTCTGCATCGATCAGCTTCATCTGCAATTCATGCTTGCGGATCTTTTCCTGACAGATCTGGAATGCCTCATGCTCTTTTTCTTTATTCTTCCGTTCCAGCTCCTCGTCATTCTTCGTCGCCATACGAATGACCGATTTCAGCGGCTGGATCACCTTCTTCTCATCCACCTCGCGGACGCCAAGAACCACCTCTCCGAACTCGATTCCGCGGGCGGTCTCCACGATCACATGGTCGCCCATCTTGATTTCCATCTGCGCCGGATCGAAGTAATATACCTTTCCGGCCTTGCGGAACCGGACTCCGATTACCTTTATCATAAATTTAATTCTCCTTCATCGTCAAAAGCATCAGCTCCAGCGCCAAATCGGTGTTGACGTTAGCATTCAGCCGGACTTTTGCCTTTTCAATCGCACTCAATATCTCTTCCAGCCCCTCATAGGAACTCTTCTGGCAGCAACTGCTGACCGCTGAATACTCCTCCTTAAAGATCAGCGAATTCATGTCCTTTGTGACCTTAAACATCAGAATATCCCTGTACCAGAGCTGCATGAAATCCAGGCACTCATACAGATCCAGATTGTCCTCCTGCAGCTTGCGGATATAATCCAGAAGCATCGGAATATCCATGTCCTTGATATTTTTAAGCAGCGTCAGCACCTCTCGGTACAAAAGTGCAAACTCCTCCGAAGAGGCGAGATGAATCGCTTTTCCTAAATTTCCTCTCGCAAACGCCGCATAAATATCTGCCTGACCATCCGAAACGCCCATTTTCTCCGTCAGGTAATCGCTTACCACCGAATCCTTGAGCGGACGAAGTTTCAACTGGATACAGCGGGACAGGATCGTCGGCAGAAATACCTCCGGGTTCGTCGTGATAAGCACCAGCACCGCATAGGCCGGCGGCTCCTCAATCGTCTTTAAAAGAGCGTTCTGCGCCTGCACCGTCATTTTCTCCGCCTCATCGACCAGATATATCTTATATGGACTGCTGTACGGGCGGATCGAAACCGTATCATTGATCTGAATCCGGACATCATCGACACCAATGCTCGCCGGTTTCTCATGTGTCACCCAGATCACATCCGGATGATTGCCCGACAAAAACTGCTTACAGGAATGGCATTCCATGCATGGCTCCGTCCCATGTTTCTCGCACAAAAGCGTCATGGAAAATGCCTTCGCGATCGTCTTGCGTCCCATTCCTTCCTCGCCCGACAATATGTAGGCATGTGAAACTCTCTGATACCCGATCGCCTTCTGAAGGTGCTCTTTTATCTTCTCATGTCCAATAATATCGTGAAAACCTGCCATCTTGATGCTCCTTTCAGGGCTGGACTCTGAATTTTAATTCTAAAATCGTTTCAATCGTATGGATCGGTTGGGATCCCTTCTATCATGCCCTTCTTTTATTATTTGTAAATCTCTATCATCTTAGTATAACACAAGATTTAACCTCTGCCTAGTACGATGAAATTCCGAATTTGTTACTGTTCACGCATACGTGCCCAGTAACGGAATTTGCCGTGGCTTCGCATTTAAATACGGCAAATTCCTGCTGCCACCACGTTTTCTTACGGCACTTTCGGTTCCAAAAGTGCCAATCCCTGAGCCCGAATTTCCCTTACCAACGTATCCACACACGCTTCCAGCTCGCGGTTTTCAAACCGGTTTTCCGCCCGGATCCCACATTTTTCCATATTTTCGGCACTGAAATCTGCCTCATCCGCCAGGAAACGGCGGCACAGCTCCGCATACTTTGGCTCTGTCTGCTGCCGTTCCCGGTCAAGCGCACGCTGAAGGCGTTCACCGTCCTCCACCTCAATGTAAAGCGGCACCAGCACATCCGCACCGAAATAATTCCGCGTCCCCTCATACGATTCCAGCGTCCCGATCATGAAATAATCATGCGATCCCAGATCGATCTGCCCATCGTCCACCGTTGCATAACTCCACGGTCCATAAATAGTCTGGTAGGTTCTCTTTTCAATGATCTTTCCCTGTTTCTCCAAATCCGCAAGCCTTTTTCCGGTCACAAAATAATACTCCACACCGTCCCGCTCGCCTGCCCGGATCGGTCTGGTCGTATACGGCACCACCGTCCGGATCTGCGGCAGCCGCTCTCTCAATATCTTATAGATCGTGTCCTTCCCGGACGCGCTCTTTCCCATCACGTAAAATATATGTCCCATCTTCCTATTATGCCTTTCCAGCCAGTATTTTCACACGCATTCCATCGTATATATAAATCCGATTTTTCTCTGTTTCTTATGGCAAATGTGCGAACCTGCTAAATAACAACCTCTATCCACAAATTCAATTTATCTGATTTTTCACAAATTCCTTCCACCGTAAGTCCCAGCTTCCAATCCTCACGGATCCGCGCGATCTCCCTTGTTCCAATCCGCTCTCCCGGCATCAGCATCGGCACCCCCGGCGGATAAATGGTAACGCAGGTCCGCGCCGCCCTTCCTTCCGCCTCCTCAAGCGGCACCAGCATGCCATCCCCATGCCATGCCTGCCAGGGGAGACACATCTGCTGTGGATAGTTTTCTGAATCATTTTCTTGGTTCGGTTTCTGATTCGATTGTGCTCCCGAAAATGGTTCCTGCCTGCCTTGTTTCGCATCTTTCAGCCCAACACTTTCCGCCTCCAGCTTTTCCACCCGCGCATCCAGCTCCAAAAGTGCCCGCTCCAGACGCGAAAATCCTTCCTCCGTATCCATAAACGAAGTCATCAGAAGCACATACCGCCCGCTCGACATCTCCGCCTCCAGATGGTACTCTGTCCGCAAAACCTCTGCCAGTCTGGTTCCCGTCATAAAATCTGGAAATAGCACCAGTTTTGACGGATCATATCCATACACACCTGCCGCACCACAGATTTCCTCTTTCAGAAGCCGGAAATGTTTTAGCTTCGCCAATTTTTTCCGGAGTTCCCGCAATCGTGCGCCATACCGCGCCATCTCCCCGGCTCCTTTTTCTGCCATATACCGGACGCAGTTCTCCATCGACGCAATCAGAATATACGACGGGCTGGAACTCTGGTAAACCGATAAATACTGTTCCACCTTCTTCGCATCCAGAATCTGGCTTTTCAGATGCAGAATCGCCGTCTGTGTCAGGGATGGAAGCGTCTTGTGAAGACTCTGGATCACCAGGTCCGCCCCCTCCTGTAACGCCCCATCCGGGAAATAGTTCCCATCCCCAAACGGCAGATGCGCGCCGTGCGCCTCGTCCACAATCAGCGCCGCTCCATGCCGGTGCGCCGTCGCTGCAATCCCCTGGATATCCGACACGATCCCCTCATAGGTCGGAGAAGTCACAAACACCACCCGGATCTCCGGATGCTCCAAAAGTGCTCGTTCCACCTGCTCTGGCTCGATCCCTCCCGGAATCTGAAACTCCGGCACCTCCTCCGGATATAAATATACCGGTTCCAGCTGGTTTAAAACCACCGCGTGATACGCCGATTTGTGGGAATTTCGAGCCATGAGGATTTTTTCCCCCGGCTTCACCGCAGCCGCGATCGCCGCCAGAATCCCGCACGTACTGCCATTCACCAGATACCAGCTCCGGTCTGCTCCGTACACCGCAGCTGCCGAATTCATCGACTCTTTCAAAATATCTTCCGCATGATGCAGGTTGTCAAATCCATCAATCTCCGTGATATCCACCGAAAATGGATTCGGGACGGAAGTTATCCCCATTTTCACCTGGCGTTTGTGGCCCGGCATGTGGAACGGGTAGGCATCCGATGCCGCATAGGTGGATAAACGTTCTAAAAGCGGCACTTCCGGACGTAGGATGATTGTTTCCGACCGCATTTTCCTGTCTTTATTCACTTTTTCTTCTTCCTTCTGTTTCTCTCTTTTTTCGTTCATGTCTTATTTCTATCCGCTGCACCACATCTCAGGATTGTTCCATTTTCCTGAAATCAGCTTTTTGAAATTTTCTTTCAAACTTTCAAATGCTACTTAATCAAATATTTCTTCTATAAATGAACAAATTTGAAAAACTTCACCATCAAATCCATTATATACGAACACGAAGAATATTAAGCAAAACTGTCATAAAAAACTTGCTACCGTAATATCTGATCGCCATCCTTGACACAAAGATTTTTCTTCACACCTAATGTTACCATCCATCCACGGACAATCGGCGTCTTATACGAACCAGCGCCCGCGACGCCATCCTGCACATTATCCCAGAGCCAGTCCGGCGTCGGCCATAAGCAGACCTCCGGTGAAATCTCCTGGTAGAGCTCCTCTTCCACACCTCTCTGCCCATGGTGCGCCATCTGTAGCACATCCGATTTCAGTTCCTCCTGCGTATGATTGGCAAGAAAATCTTTCCCTGCCTGCCAGCCCATATCACCCAAAAACAGGATCCGTTTTCCGCCCATCTCCACGCGGTACGCGACCGAGCTGTTATTAAAACTATTTTCCGTGCAGGCAAATGGCTCGTTCATCACTGTGATCTCCGCGCCCGCCACTGAAATCTTCTGCCCTTTCGTAAGCGTCCCGCATTTTTCTGCTTCCGGCAGTTTCGCAATCGCTTCCGTGATCCGATCATAACACTCCAAATCTGAATCCCGTCTTGAAACCTGCTCCTGACCTAAAAATTCTTTATCCAGAAATGAATAATACACCTTACCGATCGAGATCGGCATCGGATCCATGTTTAAAATCTCCGTGATCGCCCCCACATGATCGCTGTGCGGATGGGTTAAAAGCCATGCATCCACATGACCGCCCAACTCCTGAATAACCTCAATCAAATGCGGTGCATCGACATCACGACCGCCGTCTACCACGATCACCGCGCCTTCCTTCGTCTTCATGACGCAGGAGAGGTTCTGCCAAATATCCGCACACGCTAAAAGCCGAAGCTCTCCCCCGTCCAGATACGGCTCCTCCACGCCCGGCTCCGCCGCCTCCGCCGCAGCTAACGCTTCCATTTCTGCCGCCGACTGCTGTTCCCCCAGGTTATCTAAATCAATCGGCTGATCTGGATTTTCTCCATTTTCATCTCGGACAGCCTCCCGCTCTGTACTGTCCACGATTGCTACCGTTCCGGCTGTCTCCGGATAGTTCGTGAACCGGCGGCTGCATCCGCTCAAGTTCAAAAGGAAGGTCATGCCAAGCGCCGCCGCTGCATATAAATATTTCCGGCGTTTCTGTTTCATCTTGTTTGGCTCCATTTTTCTTCTCCATTTTAAAATTTCTGCATTTGCCTATTTCTATTCTTACTTCCATTTTGGTTTTCTATTTGCTTCTGTTTTCAATCAATTATAACAGCTGCCATATCCGAAAACAAGAAATTATATATTCAAGAAAGACTCCTGTCTGAATGCCTTTTTTACTTAACATGAATGTTAAACGAAGTTTCCTATTTCTTCTTCGCGCGAGTGCGCATCATTGGCACGTTAGTGCCTTTTTGTGTAATAGGGAATTCCAAGGAATTTCCTATTACACAAAAAACCGCCACACTGTCTCCAGTGTGACGGCTTCTCATCTTCATGAGGCATCGGGGATTCGAACCCCGGACAACTTGATTAAAAGTCAAGTGCTCTACCGACTGAGCTAATACCCCATATGCCCAGAACCGGAATCGAACCAGTGACACGAGGATTTTCAGTCCTCTGCTCTACCAACTGAGCTATCTGGGCGTAATGGTTATTTGGTTTTATGCGGATTAAAAGTTTGCTTGTCGCTTTTTTTAGTCCGAAGTGGCTCAGCTCAAGACCTGCGGTCTTTCGCTTACGGCATTCGCCGTATACATCTAAAAATATATCTGTTAAAAAACATGCAAGCATGTTTTTAACTTCTATATTTTTATCTGTGCACTTCTCATTGCATAAAAAAATTGCGGGGGCAGGATTTGAACCTGCGACCTTCGGGTTATGAGCCCGACGAGCTTCCAGACTGCTCCACCCCGCGCTAATTCTTACTCTATTATTATATACAATTTCTGGAAAAATACAACCATTATTGTAAAAATAATAATGGATGGAGGTGGATTCGAACCACCGAAGCGAGACGCAACAGATTTACAGTCTGCCCCCTTTGGCCACTCGGGAACCCATCCATTTTAAAAAGCCGATGATCGGACTCGAACCGATAACCTGCTGATTACAAATCAGCTGCTCTGCCAATTGAGCCACATCGGCATAAAACATTGGTAACAATGGGGCCTACAGGGCTCGAACCTGTGACCCTCTGCTTGTAAGGCAGATGCTCTCCCAGCTGAGCTAAGACCCCATCTACGATACTGCACCAGTCCATATTCATTTTTCAAAGAATTGAAATAGTCGTATCTAAACGACCCGGATGGGGTTCGAACCCACGACCTCCGCCGTGACAGGGCGGCGCTCTAACCAGCTGAGCCACCGGGCCAAAAGGTATATACCTTCAAAACTGCACACTGAATTTCTTCTACTTCTATCTTTCATCCTTCAGGAAATAACTTCCTCTTACCTATCCTTAACCATAACCTTTTGGTTAAGCCCTCGACCGATTAGTAACAGTCAGCTTCACGTATTACTACGCTTCCACCTCTGCCCTATCTACCTCGTCGTCTTCAAGGGGTCTTACTACTTGCGTATGGGATATCTCATCTTGAGGGGGGCTTCACGCTTAGATGCCTTCAGCGTTTATCCCGTCCCGGCTTGGCTACTCTGCCATGAGCCTGATGGCTCAACAGATACACCAGAGGCCAGTCCACCCCGGTCCTCTCGTACTAAGGGCAGCTCCTCTCAAATATCCTACGCCCGCGCCGGATAGGGACCGAACTGTCTCACGACGTTCTGAACCCAGCTCGCGTACCGCTTTAATGGGCGAACAGCCCAACCCTTGGGACCTACTTCAGCCCCAGGATGCGATGAGCCGACATCGAGGTGCCAAACCACTCCGTCGATGTGAACTCTTGGGAGTGATAAGCCTGTTATCCCCAGGGTAGCTTTTATCCGTTGAGCGATGGCAATCCCACTTTCTACCACCGGATCACTAAGTCCTACTTTCGTACCTGCTCGACCCGTCGGTCTCGCAGTCAAGCTCCCTTCTGCCTTTGCACTCTTTGAATGGTTTCCAACCATTCTGAGGGAACCTTTGAGCGCCTCCGATACCCTTTCGGAGGCGACCGCCCCAGTCAAACTCCCCACCTGACATTGTCCCACCTCCGGGTCACGGAGGTTGGTTAGAAATCCAGTACCACAAGGGTGGTATCCCAACAGCGACTCCGACAAGACTGGCGTCCTGTCCTCTTCGTCTCCCACCTATCCTGTACATGCAATACCGAACCCCAGTATCAAGCTAGAGTAAAGCTCCATGGGGTCTTTCCGTCCTGGCGCAGGTAACCAGCATCTTCACTGGTATTTCAATTTCACCGGGTGCATTGTCGAGACAGCGCTCAAATCATTACGCCTTTCGTGCGGGTCGGAACTTACCCGACAAGGAATTTCGCTACCTTAGGACCGTTATAGTTACGGCCTCCGTTTACTGGGGCTTAGATTCAAAGCTTCGATTGCTCTAGCCTCTCCTCGTAACCTTCCAGCACCGGGCAGGCGTCAGCCCATATACCTCACCTTTCGGTTTCGCATAGACCTGTGTTTTTGCTAAACAGTTGCTTGAGCCTATTCTCTGCGGCCACATCTCTGTGGCACCCTTTATCCCGAAGTTACAGGGTCATTTTGCCGAGTTCCTTAACAATGCTTCTCCCGCCGGCCTTAGGATTCTCTCCTCATCCACCTGTGTCGGTTTACGGTACGGGTACATATCACGCAATAGCGGCTTTTCTCGACAGCTCGAATCCCGGACTTCGCTACTTTAATTCGCTCCGCATCACGTCTTCGGCTTACTAAGCGGTTTTGCCAGCTTAGCACCTACCTCGCTTGCCCTGGTATCTTCATTCCCAGGTTCCGGTATCTCTCTGTGTCCCCACAGTTCTGATGATATGCAGTACAGGAATTTCAACCTGTTATCCATCGACTACGTCTTTCGACCTCGCCTTAGGCCCCGACTTACCCAGAGCAGATCAGCTTTACTCTGGAAACCTTAGATATTCGGCCTGGAGGATTCCCACCTCCATCTCGCTACTCATTCCGGCATTCTCTCTTCTTAAAAATCCACAGCTCCTTATCGGTACTGCTTCGTCTCTTTAAGAATGCTCCTCTACCAATGTATAATTACATTCCTAAGCTTCGGTGTTGTGTTTTAGCCCCGGACATTTTCGGCGCAGGACCTCTCGACTAGTGAGCTATTACGCACTCTTTGAATGTGTGGCTGCTTCTGAGCCAACATCCTAGTTGTCTTCGAAATCCCACATCCTTTTCCACTTAACACACACTTTGGGACCTTAGCTGTAGGTCTGGGCTCTTTCCCTTTTGACTACCCAACTTATCTCGTGCAGTCTGACTCCCGTACATCATTTATGCGGCATTCGGAGTTTGATATTCTTCGGTAGACTTTGACGCCCCCTAGGAAATTCAGTGCTCTACCTGCGGCAGACTAACCAGAGGCTAGCCCTAAAGCTATTTCGAGGAGAACCAGCTATCTCCGGGTTCGATTGGAATTTCTCCCCTATCCACACCTCATCGCCACCCTTTTCAACGGATGTGCGTTCGGTCCTCCATTCCCTTTTACGGGAACTTCAACCTGGACATGGATAGGTCACCCGGTTTCGGGTCTGCACATGCTGACTTCACGCCCTATTAAGACTCGCTCTCGCTTCGGCTCCGGAGCTTTACTCCTTAACCTCGCCAGCATCCGCAACTCGCCGGACCGTTCTACAAAAAGTACGCGGTTGCACCTTAACGTGCTTCCACAGCTTGTAAACACAGGGTTTCAGGTTCTCTTTCACTCCCCTCCCGGGGTCCTTTTCACCTTTCCTTCACAGTACTATGCGCTATCGGTCACTAAGGAGTATTTAGCCTTGGGGGGTGGTCCCCCCGAATTCCCGCAAGGTTCCACGTGTCTCGCGGTACTCTGGATCCTGCCGCTGCTTATCGTTTTCATGTACGAGGCTTTCACTCTCTCTGGCCGGTCTTTCCAGGACCGTTCCATTAACGAATCAGCTCACTTATGCAGTCCGTAACCCCAGAGTGCACGCACTCTGGTTTGGGCTCTTCCCATTTCGCTCGCCGCTACTTTGGGAATCGATGTTTCTTTCTCTTCCTCCGCCTACTTAGATGTTTCAGTTCAGCGGGTTCCCTTCCATACGTTATGTATTGGCGTATGGATGACTGAGGTCTTCTCAGCCGGGTTTCCCCATTCAGATATCTCCGGATCAATGGATATTTGCTCCTCCCCGAAGCTTTTCGCAGCTTATCACGTCTTTCATCGGCTCTTAGTGCCAAGGCATCCACCCTGCGCTCTTATTAGCTTAACCAATTGATTCACACCGCGGGTACGGTGTTCCTCTCAGATGCATAGCGTTGCATCTTTGGCTTATGGTGTTTACAATTAATAATTGCTTGTTTTTGGTTTGTTTGGTTACACTTTCGTGTAACACCTCGGATGTCTTGATATTTGTTTCAAACTTTTCAGTTTGAACTTTGTATCAGATTTTCATGTATGCAGTTTTCAAGGTACATAGTATGTTCACTCAACTAAACTCACTTGCGTTCGTTAAGGTTCGTGAACTGCCTCGCACTAAATTCAAGCTTCGTCTTCGACTTGCTTTCATTCAGTTGCTTTCGGCAAATGGAGATGGAGAGATTCGAACTCTTGACCCCCTGCTTGCAAGGCAGGTGCTCTCCCAACTGAGCTACACCCCCATAATGAATCCGGCATCCACCTGCTTTCCCATGCCGTCTCCAGCATAGTATCATCGGCCGCTTAGGTCTTAACCATCGTGTTCGGGATGGGAACGGGTGTGTCCCCTAAGCGCATCGACACCGGAAATCTTTCATTTCCTGGATTTCAATCTTTAATTGTCATCCTCGAAAACTCAACAGTATATAAAACCCTTACTTCTTCTTCCTTAGAAAGGAGGTGATCCAGCCGCACCTTCCGATACGGCTACCTTGTTACGACTTCACCCCAGTTATCGGTCCTGCCTTCGGCAGCTCCCTCCTTACGGTTGGGTCACTGACTTCGGGCATTACTGACTCCCATGGTGTGACGGGCGGTGTGTACAAGACCCGGGAACGTATTCACCGCAGCATTCTGATCTGCGATTACTAGCGATTCCAGCTTCATGTAGTCGAGTTGCAGACTACAATCCGAACTGAGACGTTATTTTTGTGATTTGCTTGGCCTCACGACTTCGCTTCACTTTGTTTACGCCATTGTAGCACGTGTGTAGCCCAAGTCATAAGGGGCATGATGATTTGACGTCATCCCCACCTTCCTCCAGGTTATCCCTGGCAGTCTCCCTAGAGTGCCCATCTTACTGCTGGCTACTAAGGATAGGGGTTGCGCTCGTTGCGGGACTTAACCCAACATCTCACGACACGAGCTGACGACAACCATGCACCACCTGTCTCTGCGTCCCGAAGGAAAATACTGTTTCCAGCATCGTCGCAGGATGTCAAGACTTGGTAAGGTTCTTCGCGTTGCGTCGAATTAAACCACATACTCCACCGCTTGTGCGGGCCCCCGTCAATTCCTTTGAGTTTTAATCTTGCGATCGTACTTCCCAGGCGGGATACTTATTGCGTTAACTCCGGCACAGGAGGGGTCGATACCTCCTACACCTAGTATCCATCGTTTACGGCGTGGACTACCAGGGTATCTAATCCTGTTTGCTCCCCACGCTTTCGAGCCTCAACGTCAGTTACTGTCCAGTAAGCCGCCTTCGCCACTGGTGTTCCTCCTAATATCTACGCATTTCACCGCTACACTAGGAATTCCACTCACCCCTCCTGCACTCTAGCCTTACAGTTTCAAAAGCAGTTCCGGGGTTGAGCCCCGGATTTTCACTTCTGACTTGCATGGCCACCTACACTCCCTTTACACCCAGTAAATCCGGATAACGCTTGCCCCCTACGTATTACCGCGGCTGCTGGCACGTAGTTAGCCGGGGCTTCTTAGTCAGGTACCGTCATTTTCTTCCCTGCTGATAGAGCTTTACATACCGAAATACTTCTTCACTCACGCGGCGTCGCTGCATCAGGGTTTCCCCCATTGTGCAATATTCCCCACTGCTGCCTCCCGTAGGAGTTTGGGCCGTGTCTCAGTCCCAATGTGGCCGGTCACCCTCTCAGGTCGGCTATTGATCGTCGCCTTGGTAGGCCGTTACCCCACCAACTAGCTAATCAAACGCGGGTCCATCTCACACCACCGGAGTTTTTCACACCAGACCATGCGGTCCTGTGCGCTTATGCGGTATTAGCAGTCATTTCTAACTGTTGTCCCCCAGTGTGAGGCAGGTTACCCACGCGTTACTCACCCGTCCGCCACTCAGTCAATTTAACTTCCATCCGAAAACTTCCGCTAAATTGCTTCGTTCGACTTGCATGTGTTAAGCACGCCGCCAGCGTTCATCCTGAGCCAGGATCAAACTCTCATGTTAAAATGGTGTTTGTGTCCTGCCAGTTCGATCTTCTGCGTTCCTGAT